>Ga0073934_10002023_pt1 | contig 44723 bp, 46 predicted proteins | sample LarsenN4metaG_FD_76834 | JGI IMG/M metagenome (GOLD analysis project Ga0073934, IMG submission 76834) | Hot spring sediment bacterial and archeal communities from British Columbia, Canada, to study Microbial Dark Matter (Phase II) - Larsen... ...
GGGTTTGGCACCTCGATGTCGGCTCATCGCATCCTGGGGCTGAAGAAGGTCCCAAGGGTTTGGCTGTTCGCCAATTAAAGCGGTACGTGAGCTGGGTTCAGAACGTCGTGAGACAGTTCGGTCCCTATCTGATGCGAGCGTAGGAGAATTGCGGGGAGCTGTCCCCAGTACGAGAGGACCGGGACGGACGGACCGCCGGTGTACCGGTTGTCGCGCCAGCGGCAGTGCCGGGTAGCTGCGTCCGGAGGGGATAAGCGCTGAAGGCATCTAAGTGCCAAGCCCACCCCAAGACTAATTCTCACTCCCGAGCAATCGGGACTAAAGGCTCCTGGCAGACTACCAGGTTGATAGGTCGCAGATGTAAGGCCAGTAATGGCTTCAGTCGAGCGATACTAATAAGCCGTGCGACTTGACCGATAAAGATTTCTAAAGCTTTTTGGAATTGCTTTCGCCCCTTATAGAATTGAAAAATTTCTCGCCGCATAAAGGCGAGGTCGACTTTTCCGGTGGCAATGGCGAGGGGGAAACACCCGTTCCCATTCCGAACACGGAAGTTAAGCCCCTCTGCGCTGATGGTACTGCCCTGGCAACGGGGTGGGAGAGTAGGACGTCACCGGGAGTAAATTAAAATCCCTCCGAGCAATCGGGGGGATTTTTACTTGCATTTTCTATAGAGGGCCATTATTTACTGACGAAATGTTTAAATCTTTCCATAAGCATCATAAGAATCCAGTTAACTCCAATACAGCATTGGATTGGCTCAGGAAGATGTCAGGTGCTCTACGCGAGAGAATCAAAACCAATTTTTCATTACCGGGGTCCGACCATAAACAGTTGGCTGCCTTAACAGTACTTCATTGTTTAGAGACTGCTCATAAGATTGTTGAGATTGCTCCAAAATCTGCTGTGGCATTGGGAGATATTCTAGTGGAGTTGAGACTATATTTTGGTTCTGTATGGCAAGTCTACTTGTTAACCAACTATTCTGATAAGGAGAAAGTTTCTCACTTGTACGGCTGGGTTAACTGGGGAGAGACAAAGATTTGGGAAGCATTCTTTGCCAATAATAAAGGCATCGAAGCATTAATGTGCAACGTCGTGAGAAATCACAACCATAAGAAAGCAATAGAAGCAACCCAGCTTTATATAAATCGGAACGGCTCAAATTTTACGACCGGCATGGAAAACTTGCTTGATGAATTTTCTAAAATAATGCAAGAAAGAGTGTCTAATTTGTCTCCAGCAGCGGACAGATATTTCGTTGAAATTGCTTTTTTAGTTACGAGGAAAGTTTCGAGTATTTTGTCTAGAGAAACTTTCGATCTGACTCGAACACAATTTGCTAATGTGTTGTATTCGATGTATTGTCTAACATTAGATGCACTTAACAATGATTTATTAACTAAGTTTGATTTCGAAAAATGCACTGTTATCAGAATGCCTGATGATTTCTACGAAACACCTTAACTATTAGTTCACATGTGGGGATTTCCTTCCCCGGCTCTACTTTTTCAGGCGGGGTATGAAAACCTCACCTTCCTTCGTAGCGCCCAGGCTTGTCCAGTGCGAAAGAACGTCCGAGGCAAGCCTTGCCCTTCTGGCGGGGGAGGGGTCAGTCTTTGTGGAAACAAAAACCTCCGACCCTCCCTCTCCTTCAGGAGCAAGTAAAGGACAAGTTTACTTCTTCGGTTTCACCTCATAGACCGCCATCACATATTTCTTTAAGACTATCTCATCTGGCTGAAAAGTAATCACCGGGCCCAGTCTGGCGGCCTGCTGTCCGTACTCCGCGCCATATCCCCCCCGCACTGCTCCCAGGCCTCCCAGAGGGTTAGACACGGTTACCCCATCGACCTGATACGCCACCTCACCTGGCCTCTTTTTGCTCTTAGTCACAAACCCAATCTGAACCGCGAGGAGCTGGTCAATCATGGCTGCCGAGACATCAAAGCTCTGAAATTCCGGAGATTCATCCAGGAAAATCAGACTCCCCAACACGCTCCCATTCTTGCCGGCAGCCATTTCGGCCCGGGTGCGGCAGTCCTCAGACGCCTTAGCCAGAACCTCCCGTTCGGCTGCTTCGCGATCCTTCAGTTCATAGTTTACTTCCACGTCGTTGGGTTCCAGCTCGGTGGCCAGTTTAAGAATCTTGCTGGCTTCGATCAGATTCTCGGTGGTCGCCAGAATCGTGGTCGTGACTCCCCTCATATTCACCTGCAGGTCGACCTTGATCTTCTCTGGCTTGATCCCGATCTCTTTCAGCCGCAGTTCTGCTAGGCCGTTTTTCTCCAGCGCCTTCTGGTAGGCCTTTTCCGCATCCTTATTCGGGCTCTCAATGATTATTTTGATTTTCATAATTTCCGGTGCTTTCCTGACCTCTCCGGACCCCTTGATCTTTAAATACCCCCTCCCCAATTCCAGCTCCTCCTGGCTAAAGGCATAGCCAAAAGCCAGAGCCAAAACTAATCCCGTTACAAGCACACGCAATACACGCATAGCCTTCCTCCTCCTGATGGCGGCCGGATTCATAACCTGACCGCAGGTTAATGGTTTAGGGTCTCATGCCCCACAGGCCTAATAAAGAGCAAGGCCAGTGAAACCCGCTTCTTTGCTCCAAAATTCATGCTGACTGCTCGCTGCCCCTGTTAGAAGTCTGCCTTCACCCTACCACTATAAGGATAATCCCAAAAAATCGGTTTGTCAAGAAGAAAAAAACCCTGACCGAAAAATGGCCAGGGCCTTTAGGATTTGACCGTACTAATCTCTAGATCTTGACTGCCGGCTTCTGCGCCCCGCACTCCGGGCAGGAGATAAATCCCGGCGGCAGCCCATTCACGCAGAACTGACACTCGGCTGGCTCACTTTGACGGTTAGCCGGAGAGCTGCTGGAGACATTTCGAGAAAAACTCGTTCCGCTCTTCCCGAATGTCTCTGCAGACGGTTTATCTATCACCATCCTGGGTCTGGATTCCCCTTCTTTTTTCATAAAGAGCGCCCCTAGTCCGGCCAAGATAAATCCGAATAGACAGACATAAGCCCCGAACTGGATGGTCAGCTGCAGGTCCTGAGCGCCGCCTTGCTGCAGAGACTGCTGCCAGTTTCCGCTGCTCCCCATGAACTGCTGCATGGAGTCCATGGAAGATTTGAAGTCAAAATACTTGTAGAGCAGAATTCCGATGCCGGCCAGGCAGGAAACTATGGAAAGCTTCTTAATCTTGCCCAGACTCCATTTACTTCTCAGAAAGAAAAAGGCAACTAAAATCAAAATGGCGGCGGCAAATACCACCCAGTAGACCCCATCCTGTTTAGCCATCTGAAAACCGTTTATATTGTGCACCTGCCCGGAGCAGGTCAGCTTCACCCAGGGAAGGAAAAAAGCAATCAAAGCCAGAATCCCCCCGGAGGGAGTCAGAAAATAGGATAAACTAGACTTTTCTTGTTCCATAACCCTTCCTTTTTAGCATTTATTACTCTTTCGGCAGGTTTTGCCATCATTTGACAGTAAAAATTCGCCCAGTTGTCGTTGCGAGGACCCTGTCTTCGACCCTGAAGGGAGCTTGCCGAAGGGATGTGGCAATTTGCTTGTAACTCGGTTAGATAGTTAAACCAGATTGCTTCGCTGACACTCGCAATGACTGCTTAAGATGGCACCTATCCTTCCTTGGAGTCCTCTGAAACAGTACTAAAGTAATTACAGGCCCCAGCCTCCGCCCACGGCAATATGCGCCCCGGTAATGTATTCCGATTCCGGCTGGCACAAAAAGACAATCACCCGGGCAATCTCCTCCGGTTTAGCCATCCTCCCCATCGGACAGAGCCTCATCAATTCATGCCGCATCTTCTCGGAGTAGCCGGTGTCAGTTATTCCAGGCCCTACTGCATTGACGGTGATCCTGCTTTTGACTTCTTCTGCGGCCAGGGTCCGGGTTAGAGTAAGAATGGCCTGCTTGGCCGCCGCGTAAGCTGAAGTGCGAGTGAAGGCCCCCTGCCTATCTGCCGAAGCAACTGCCAAATTGATGATTCTCCCCCATTTTCTGATGCGCATGCCCGGCAAGGCGGCCTGGGAGCAAAGGAAAGTGGCGTAGAGATTGCTCTTGATGATATCATCCCATTCCGAGTATCTCATGTCCGAAAGGGACCTGATGATGAAATTGCCCACGTTATTGACCAGAATGTCAATCTTCCTGAATTTTCTTTCCGCCTGATGAAACATTTTGACCACTTCTTTTGGATTAGTCACGTCGGCCTGAACCAGCATCGTTTTCCGGCCCAGTCCCTGGATACCTTTGGCCAGGCTCTCGGCTTCCTTCCTGCTCCTGTTAAAATTGATGACGATATCAGCACCCTCAGCTGCCAGAGCCAGAGCAGCCGCATGTCCAATCCCTTTGGCTGCCCCGGTGACTAAGGCTATCCTTCCATTTAGCGACATAAAAGCTTATGCTCTCTTCAAGCTCTTGATGATTTCGCCTGCTGTAGTTACGTAGGCAAAACCGTAAGCCAGATTCTTCAAAGTGGCCAGATGATACTCCTCGGTGACCGTGCCAGTCCCGTCCAAAAGGAAGAAGACCCGGTAATCCCGATAATAAGCATCCCGGGCTGTGGATTCACAGCACATGTTGGTCATAGTACCGGAGATGACCAAGTCCTTTAATTTCAGGCCGCGTAGGATAGTCTCTAAGTCGGTATTATAAAAACCGCTGTAACGATGCTTCTTGATCACTTTTTCAGAAGGCAGAGGCGCAATCTGGGGATGAATTTCAGCTTCCGGAGTTCCCTCTTTACACATTCCCTGCCACCACCATTTCATAATGCCGGCATCTGAACCATCCGGGGCGTGAACATGGGCGGTGTAAATGACCGGCCTTTTGGCTGAACGGAAGGCCTGAATCAATTTTTTGACCCGGGGCAGAATGGCTAAACCCCCTTCGGCAAAAGTGGGGCTTTTCGGGTCCAGAAAGAAATTCTGCATGTCCACCACCAAAAGGGCGGAATGTTTGACATCCAGCTTCAAGCGGTGAGTGTTATACTTGGCCATCAGTTTAGCCCAGGCCCGGGTTTTATGGGGCAGATTTTTTTCAGTTACATGGGGCATTTAGATTTCTCTATCCAATAGAATGATACTCTCCAGAAATAGTGTATTGCAAGTTATTTTCAGAAGTCAAAATGGGCAAATGAAATTCCTGGGTTTCGTAGCGTCCGGGTCGCCCTAGCGAACCTCGCTTAAGCGGGCTTGCCTCGGACGGTTCTTTCTTACGGTATCGCCGTAGCCGAGGATCTCTTCCTCGGCTGGGTTAAGAAGAGGCGGGGAATGATTCCCGCCTACGAGATTCGTACATGATAACTTGACTGGACGTTTTTTCGCCTTGGGCAATGGTTCGACAAGCTCACCATAAAAGCCAGGGCGCTGCAGGTGATACCTCCTAACTTTACCCTTACAGAAAAGGCTACAAAAACCCCACCTTAATCCTCTCCTCTTAGGGGAGGATTTCTGTCACCCTCTCCTAAGAGGAGAGGGCGGAGTGAGGTTTTGCTTTACTTTTATTAATAAAAAAATCCCCCCGACTGCTCGGAAGGATTTTTTCTGAAGCCAAGTAGAATTAGTTGACGTAAATCACAAAGCCGGCAAAGCCGTTCATGGAAGAGGTCAGACGCTTAACCTTAGTCTCCACTCCGCCCCAGTCGAAGGTTTTGCTGACAAGACTGAACTTCTGTCCCAGGTGGGCATCCAGTCCAAAATTACGGCCCAATTTGGCCTGCACACCGACACGGCCATCTAGGGAAATAGTGGTAAGTCTGGGATTGTCCTCGTCTCCACCAAAGTAGAAGGTGTCAGGATCCTCGACGCTGGAACGGGATGACAGGAACTCAAATCCCGGCCCAAAGTACACTCCGAACATCTCGCCAATGTTTTCGGTGTAGTCAATGCCACCCCGAACACCAAAGGCTTGGTATTTGAATTTGAGCAGCCCGGTCGTGTCCTCGTACTTATCCGAACCGAAGCCGAAATACCCTGCTAAGTCGAGAGCCCAGTGATCAGATAGGCCGTATTTGAAATCTCCTGCGAATCCCAGTAAATGCTTATCGGGCCAGAACTCGGAGAAGGTAAACGCTACTAAAGTATCAACCGTAGGAGCTACGAACTGGGTGAGACCCAAGGAAAACTGGGCTTTCCCCTTACCGAAAACCTGGGCATTGGCAGTGGAAGCCACTGCCAAAAGCGCTACTGCTAAAACCATTACCAATCCCTTCTTCAAAATATCCTCCTTTGTTTGTGGTTTGGGTTAATGGTTCCTTTTCTTACTTGTAAAAGAATTGGCTAATCTAAGCATCATATACCCCCCTGTCAAGGGAAAAGTTTCATTTTTGTATAACTTCTTAAGGTTCTTGGAGTTAAGTAAAAATGAGCGGATTTTCTGACTAAATGACCCAGATAAAGAGGGTCTTGGGCTAAACTACCCCAATGTCATCTGAGCGGTACCCGAAATTTTTTTCAGCCGCCAGCTTGGTTTTGTCTTACCGCAAAGAAGATAAAAGGCTGCAGGTATATTTTTTGATTGACAAGCTCAAGCCTGACAATCTATTTTATCCCCATGCAACCATTAACCCAATAGAGGAGGGGAAATGAAAGCACTTCTCTGGATTATCATCATCATCATTGTTCTGGCCATCATCTGGAAGCTGGCCAAGAAGAAAAAGCCGTCCGGAGGCGAAGGCGGAGGGACCGGCGCAGGGTCTTAGCCTTAGTTTGACAGTTTGAGGTTGTAAAGGCGCAGCAATTGACGCGCTGTGCCATAGACAGGTTTGAATGTCAGAGATTTTTAATGAGGGGAAGCTCTTCCTTTATTTGGAAGAGCTTCATCGTTCTAATCTAACCTGTTTGGAGCTTATCCCTGAGGATAAGTTAGACTTCCATCCGGTGCAGGAGCTGTATACCCTCAAAAACACCCTGCACCACATGTATGCCAACCAGCGCTTTTTTAACCTCACCGCCAGATCAGGCCGGATGGATGTCTCACTCTATAAGAAGCTGATGGCAGAGAAGCCTGCTTCTAAATCTGACTTAAAGAAGTTTGTGCAGGAAGTCTTTACTGAAACTAAAGAGCTGTTCAAGGATTCCAAATTGTTTATCAAGCAGGTGGGGACAATAGCCGGAGTCAGGCAAGTTATGGATTTGTATATGGGAGAACTGGAGCATCAGTTACATCATCGGGGGCAGGTTTATTTCATGCTGAGAATGTTGAAAATCGAGCCTCCGGAGAGCGGGTTTTTTATGGGGCTGGAGTAGAATTATCTTCGCATGGCTGTTTCCAAGCCCTTTATCCAGACTTTGGGCTGCAAAGTCTGGCCGGAGAAAAACAAGCAGTATCTTAAGCTCATTGGGGAGATTGCTCGGTTGGCCAAAAAGTCCAAGTACCTGGCCAGCTTTCAAGTCTGGAATAACATCGAAGACCCCCAGGTCTATATCGAGCGCTACGAATATAAGACACGACAACACTACAATCGCTTCAAAAGGGATAAAAAAGAACTGGCTAAATTTTTGCCCTTAATGGAGGAATTGAAACGTATCATTGACCAGAAGGACCTGCAGCAGAATCTGTGGTACAAAATATACTGAAGAAAGATCCTTCGCTTACGCTCAGGATGACATATTAAGGTAATTTGTCATTTTGAGGAGAGCCGATTCATCGGCTCGACGAAGGAATCTGTCTGAAAACAGATTGCTTCGGTGACGCTCGCAATGACTACTTAATAATATGAAATCTTACACAGAATACCTCTGGTTTAACACTAAGAAACAGCGGGAGTATCTCAACATCACCGACCGGGTGGAAGAGATGCTGGAAAAATCAGGCATCAAAAAAGGTCTGGTCTTAGTCTCGGCCATGCATATTACTGCTTCGGTCTATGTCAACGACGCCGAGCGGGGTTTAATTGCCGACATTGACGAATGGCTGGAGAAGTTAGCTCCTTACAGAGACGATTATCGGCATCACCACACCGGAGAATCCAACGGGGATGCGCATCTGAAAAATCTCCTGATGCACCAGCAGGTCATCCTCCCGGTTACCAAAGAGAAGCTAGATTTAGGACCCTGGCAGCAGATTTATTATGCGGAGTTTGACGGGCAGAGGAGGAAGAGGGTGGTAGTCAAAGTTATTGGAGAGTAATTAGATCCATGGGATGAAATCTATCAAACATGGCGTAGGGCGGGATCATTCCCGCCCTATTGGTGGAGGCGAGGAATAGATCCTCGCCTACGAGGTTCGTCAGGTAGGCCTCGCCTGCCGGTAGATGAGCCCCAAAATTGTTCTAACTGTATGGTCACGTGTGTTGTAAAATAAATGTATGATTGAATTGGTTAGAAACATTGTTTTATACGCGGTTTGGGGATTGGTTGCCTTTGCAGTCCCTATCCTCAGGCCAGAGGTCAAGCCTCCGGACAAGTTTCCCACTGCAGCGGACACTTTGCAGATTATCGAAAAAGTCAGCTTCAAGACTGAATTATATCTCTGGCAGAATTTCATGCCCGGGCCGGAGGAGTCCGGGCCGCCGTTTTACGTCTCCTTGCAGCTGACCCTGAAAAACAAAGATAAGAAAAAGATAGTAGGCTTCCGGGCCACTGAACTGACCCTCTATCCGGAAAACTCGAAGAAGCCCTTTCACACTTTCAGGCTGGTCTCCGAAGATTCGCAGTCGCCGGTCGAGATTAAGCCGGGGCAGGAAGAATATTTCACTTTGACCAATGACCGCTCCGAGGTTTTCTCCCCCAAGCTGGAGAAAGATTCAAAATTTTACGCCCGGATTAGACTGGTCTGGAACGGCAAGGTTAGATTTCTAACCGGACCGGTAGTGGGGGTGGAGTTTACTTACTAAGAGATGGAAGCCCCTCTCTAGCCCTCCCCTTTCAGGAGAGGGAACCGGACACCCTTCCCTTTCAGGAGAATGGATAAAATAAAAAAGGCGGCTTGAGGCCGCCTTCTCTCTATCTTAAGTTAGCTCCTACACGCTTTCCGGATTCAGATGATAGGTCTCAATCTTGTGTCTCAAGGTTGATTCCGGGATGTTCAGAATCTTGGCCGCCCGGGTCTTGACCCAGTTGGTGGCCCGCAGGGCCTGCAGAATCAGATTCTTTTCAAACTCAGTAACCTTCTCATTCAATGAGGCGCTGGTGGAGCCGTTTTTGAAGCCATCAAGTTTCTCGGACAGAAGCTCCAGCAGATTCCGTTCCTTGATTCCAGCCAAGACGACCGAGCGTTTGATTTCGTTCTCCAGCTCCCGCACGTTGCCGGGCCAGTCATAGGACTGCAGTTTGCTATAGAGCTCGGCCAACTCCACCTCGGTTAAATTCTCGGCCAGGGGCCCGGACTCCTTCAGGAAGTGATCTAAAAGCAAAGGAATATCTTCTTTTCTTTCCCGTAAAGGAGGCAGAGAGAGCCTGACTCCACAGAGCCGGTAATACAAATCCTGTCGGATTTTCCCTTCCTCTAAGGCCTGGTTTAGGTCTCGGTTAGTCGAGGCTATGAAGCGGACATCAACCTTACGTGGCTCATTGTCGCCCAGGCGAACCAGCTCCTTAGTTTCCAAGACTCTCAGAAGTTTAACCTGAATCGAAAGCGGAGCATCTGCAATCTCATCTAAATAGAAAGTTCCGCCGTCAGCAACCTCGATTAAGCCGGGCTTGTCTTTTTCCGCGCCGGTGTAGGCTCCTTTGGCGTAGCCAAAAAGCTGATTCTCCAATAAGGCCTCCGGTATGGCGCTGCAGTTGACCGCAATAAATTTCTTATCCCTTCGCTTAGAAGAGTAATGAATCGCCTTGGCCAAAAGGTCTTTGCCGGTTCCGGTTTCCCCTTCCAGAAAAACCGCAATGTCGGCATCTTTAAATTTAGCGGCCAGCTCCAAGATTTGACGCATCTTTGGATTGAGAGTGAGCAGATTGGAGAGACTGTAATCGGAATTACCTGTGGCACCATTCTGAACCTGTTGCAGCTCGGCCCGGCGCTTCAATTGCTCCAAGTTAGTCTTCAGCTGGCTCTCGTCCAAAGAAACCACCAATTTTTCAGCTTCCCCCAAGAATAGTATTCCTTGGGAGATTTCATTCTCAGCAAAAAGGAGTTCGGCCAAAGTCATATAAGTGGCTGCTAAATATGGCTTGGTTCCCAATTCACTGAATATGTCCTCCGCCTTGCTCAAAAACTTCAAAGCGGTCAGACGGTCTAAGCATTTCAGCTTACCAGCCGCCAAATAGGTCTTGGCCAGCTCGTAGTCATTTTTGGTTTTCTGGAAGACCTTCAACGCTTGCGAGAGCTGTTTCTTGGCCCGAGTAGATTCTAAATCGTGATCATACACGCAGGCTAAGATTCTATAGGCCGTGCCTTCCTCCAGCCGGTCGCCCAGCTGTTGCGAGACCTCTAGAGAACGACCCGCATATTTTGCGGCGGAGGAATAGTGTCCTGTGGCCAGTTTCAATTCGGCCATCAAGCGGCAAACCTGGTTGATTACGTCCCCGTCCGGCGCAATCTTTTCCCCAATCTCTAAGGCTTTCTGGTACTGCTCTTCGGCTAACTTATAATTCCCTTCCACCAGGCAGAGCTCGCCGAAATACTCGTGGTAAATGGCCAGTTCTCTGGGGAGATTGTTAGAAATAATCAGATCATAGGCATTCTGCAGGGAATTCTTGGCGGAGCCGGTTTCCCGCTGCAGAATCTGCACATAGCCCAGGGCCAGCCAGCTTCTGGCCAAATTGATCTCATCGCCAAATTTTTCATTGGCCGCTAAATTCAGCTTCAGATTCTCTGTAGCTTTTTCCCATTCTCCAATTAAGGCGTAAATTCTGCCCAAGTTGCCTAAAATTCCAGCCTTCATGCGCTGGTCAGGGGTTTTCTCAACATGCAGTAGCGCCCGTCTTAAGTAATTAGAAGCTTGGGGGAAATCCGATTTAACAAAAGCCAGATTTGCTAATTTATTGAAGCAATCGGCGATTCCCTGGTCATCATCCACCCGGCGATAGGAAGCTACGCCATCTCTAAGCTGGTTTTCAGCCTCATCGAAGTCACCCAAAGCCTGATTAATTGCTCCCAAAATGTACTGAATATCACCCAAAGTCTTATTGGCTGAAGTGGGTTTGAAAATCCGGTAGGCTTTCAGACCCCGGTCCAGGGCATCCTTATATCGGGCGGTGTGGTAGTAAACTAAAGCGGATATGTAATAAAATTCCCCCTGTTCGAAAGAGTCATCCGGAAAGCGCTTCCGGTTTTCCTCTTCCCTGAGTTCGGCCAGAGCCTGGCCATATTTCTTTTGTTCTACCAAAGACCTAATATCAATCAGCTTTTGGTCCTGGTAGAGTCCTGCTAATCTTTGCTCCTTCATCTGCCTCTTAAAATGAAATAACTAAAACCACTCAGCTTGGGTCCCTGCCATTTGGCCGGAACAGTCTGTTCCCTCCAAATCAAGATATAAGTTTTGCCCAAGGGAATCACTGCCATGGCGGTTGGGCCAACGCCCTTCGCCGGCTGATCCTGCACGATGCCGTTAGACCTTTCGTCCCAGGTGTGAGCATCATTAGGGTCGCCACCGGCTAAGAGCCAGCCAAAGCAGAGAATTAGGAAGGAACTCACCAAAGCTGCGGTGATTAACAATCTTTTCATTGGTACTTCCTCCACAGGTTTGGGTGACTTCTTAATGCTCCAGAGATATCACTCTCTGGAAGTTTCTACTTCTACCTCTCTAGGAGTAAGATACCTAGATCTCTCATCCTCAAATTAAGACCATCCTGTCTTCTTGTCAAGTAAAAAATTCGTAATCAAGTCCGTCTATTCATAATACGCCTAGGATGAGACTTTAGCTGACTGAAATTTTGATATCAGTCCAGAGGCCAGTACCTCCTTGTCCCCTGAGGCTGGTTGATTTGCCGTTGGCTATAGGTCTCAAAGTAATCAACCCCATTTCCATGAAAAGGTTACCTGGCCGGACCTGTAAGTCAGAGTGGGACAATATCTTTTTACCATTCAGCCAGTAATCCACTTTATATTCCTTTGAGTCATAATCGATTCGACAGAGGGTCAAGTGCCCTGGTTGGTTGGGACCTAGGCCGACGATCTCGGTAAAGGCCTCTTCGGAGTTGGTTAATCCCGGCATTAATAACCTCTCGTAAATTACTCCGAATCTTGGTTGAAGTGGCAATGAAGTCAAAGACCATCCCGGAGTTAAATCCACCACATTGAAGCTGGCAAGGCCATCCCGGAAGTCGTTGGGGTCGCCGTCAATAGTGATTGCACCCATTTTGAAGGAGAAGGAAATTGAGCTGCCCTCTGGCACAGGAATATTCCGGGTCCCCGAGATTAAATGTTTTGGGTTATCAAAAATCTGGACCTGGTCGTGGTATCTGGTGTAAGGACTTACAGTGATTTCTAATCTGCCGTCACCAGTCTTGATTTTAGCCTCCGGCTCTTCCCAGCGCCAGAAGTTGCCGTCTGCTAATGGGAAGGTGGCGAAGGTCCATTTGGAAGAATCTAAGTGTAGGCCGGAGAAATTGTCGTAACAGATGGTCTGAGTCTTTGGCATTAATCTCCTACAGCGCAGGGGAAGTTAATGCAGTTTTATCCAAAAGCAAAGCGAATTGCTGCAAAGTAAGCCTGAGACGACCTAATCAAGCTTACCCACAGGCTAGATTCGGCTTGGTACTCTTCATACCAAACCATTCTCCCCTCCTTATAGAGAAGAGGGACAGGGAGGGGTAAGTTGAAAAACTATAGATTGCTTTGCATCCTTCGACTCCGCTCTCTTCGAGCCTGAGCTCTCCGAGTCCGAGCCTAAGAACGATGGCCTCAGAGCCGAAGGCAGGACAAGACGTTCGCAATGGCAGCTTTATTTTATTTGGTGCCGAATTCTAATTTCAAGGCTAACTCGTCAGCGCTCTGCTCTGACTGCAGCTTATTCATCTCCCGCGTAATGTGCATGGAGCAGAACTTGGGGCCGCACATGGAGCAGAATTCAGCCTCCTTATGAGCTGGATGAGGGAGAGTCTCATCATGCATCGAGCGGGCGGTCTCGGGGTCCAAAGAGAGTCTGAATTGCTCCTCCCAGTCGAATTCAAACCGGGCTTTGGAGAGTTGATCGTCTCTTTGTCTGGCTCCTTTTTTGCCTAAGGCTACATCAGCCGCGTGCGCAGCTATTTTGTAGGCGATCACCCCCTGCCTGACATCTTCCGGCCCAGGCAGACCTAAGTGCTCTTTAGGTGTCACATAGCAGAGCAGGGTGGCTCCGGCATAAGCGGCCATGGTTGCGCCGATAGCTGAAGTGATATGGTCATATCCGGGAGCGATGTCGGTCACCAAGGGGCCAAGAACGTAAAAGGGAGCTTGATTGCAAATCTCCTGCTGCTTTCTGACATTCATTTCAATCTGGTCTAAAGGCAGATGCCCGGGGCCTTCGACCATGACCTGAACATCTTTTTCCCAGGCCCTTCTGGTCAATTCACCCAGAGTCTCCAGTTCTGCAAATTGAGCTTCATCCGAAGCGTCAGCCAGAGAGCCGGGACGCAATCCGTCTCCCAGACTTAGAGTGACATCGTATCTTCGCGCAATTTCCAAGATGCGGTCATAATTCTCATACATAGGATTCTGCTTTCCATGCCTGGTCATCCACAGGGCTAAGATGGAGCCGCCCCGGCTGACAATTCCGGTGATTCTGTTTTTTACCAGCGGCAAATGCTCTCTTAAAACTCCGGCGTGGATGGTCATGTAATCGACCCCCTGCTTGGCCTGCAGCTCAATCACCTCCAGCAGGTCATCCGCAGCCAAATCCTCAATCTTTCTGACATAGGTGACCGCCTGATAAATCGGCACCGTGCCAATCGGCACAGGTGAAGCCTTGATTATGGCCTCCCTGATTTTGTTCAAATCTCCGCCGGTGCTTAAATCCATGACGGTATCGGAGCCATATTTCAAAGCCAGCTCCAACTTCTTCAGTTCGTTGTCAATCTCCGAAGTGACCGCTGAATTGCCGATGTTGGCGTTGATTTTGGTTTTCAGGCATTTGCCGATTCCCATCGGTTTTAGGCTAATGTGGTTAATATTGGCCGGAAGGATGACTCTGCCTCTGGCGATTTCGTCCCGCAAAAATTCCGGATTTATCTCTTCTGTCTGGGCTACAGATTCCATCTGGGGAGTTATTACTCCCAGTTTGGCGTGGTGCATCTGGGTGATGCAGGCTGATACTTTACACTTCATTTAGATACTCCTTTTATATTCATGCAGATTGCAACGTTTACAATGACTGCTCTTTCAATGCGTGTCATTCTGAGGAGAGCCGATTAATCGGCTCGACAAGGAATCTAAAGGAGAGATTCTTCGTCCCGATTACATCGGGACTCAGAATGACAGAATTCTCCCTGTTCATTAGTCGAACCAATTTTCCGCCAAATCTTTCCACTCTGGATTGACTGACTCCACTAATGCGATTTTCTTCTGGCGAAGCCAGCCTTTGACCTGTTTTTCCCTGGCAATGGCGGTTTGAGGACTGTAACAACATTCGTAATAGACCAGTTTTTTCAACTGGTACTTACTGGTGAAGCCCTTTATAAGGTTATGTTTGTGTTGATAAACTCTTCTGTGCAAGTTGCCGGTCACACCAGTGTACAAGGTTCGAGAGCGATTGGCCATGAGGTATACAGAATAAGTCTTCATTACTTCTAAAAGCAGATTCTTCGTCCCGATTACATCGGGACTCAGAATGACAGAGTATATGAACAATCATCGCAAAAACTCTGTATTTGCTGCTTATTCCGGTTGTCTCCTTCAGGCACCCCCCTGGTTGCCGTAAAGTCTGACTGACCAGGGGGGATCAAACCTGCCTGTCTTACACCAAGACTGCTTCCCTCTCGGGCTTCTTGGGTGTACTTTTAACTGAAAACCTCTCTTTCAAAATCTGGTCTGCGACATGAGCGGCTTTGCGTCCTGATAGTAGCATGCCTCCAAAAGTGGGGCCCATACGCGGAATGCCGTAGAAAGTAGCTACGGACATGCCGGCCAGAATCAGTCCGGGATGAACTTCGCCGGTCATCTCCACCAGGGTATCCTCCGACTTCTCCACCCACATGGAGCCGCAGACTTTTTTCATGGAGAGCATCTCTCTATCGGCTAAAGCCCTGGCTACTACGGCGTCATGTCCGGTAGAATCAATTACTAATTTAGATTCAATGGCAATCGGGTCAACGCAGGTAATCTGTCTCGGCAAAGCGGCCACCGGAGACCAGTTAATCACTGCTCCGGCCACTCTATTATTCTCCCGGACCACCACATCTTCTACTCTGGTCATGTTCTGGATTTTTACACCAGCATCGCAGGCTGCGGCAATCAGTTTGGAGCAGGCGTGCGGGCCGTCAGCTAAATAAAGTCCCTCCTCAACTTTCTGATAGGGGACCCCGATTTCATCCCAGATTTTGTTGGCCGGCCCTCTGACCGTGACTCCGTTCATCAAATATCCACCGATCCAGAAGCCGCCGCCGATGTAGTTATTATTCTCCACCAAAAGAATATTATATCCTTTCAGGGCTAAGTCTCTTCCGGCCGTCAGTCCGGCCGGGCCTGCGCCCACGATGATAACGTCACTTTCTATGTGGCTATTGAGCTGGTCGTGAAAATGATTCAGAATAGCTCGTGAAACTGAGGCTTCTCCTACTGGTTTAAACTTTTCCATAGCAACTCCTCCTTGTTTTCTTGATTGTATTTTGCCCCACGTTGAGGGCAACGTGGGCCTACTTTGTTGCTAAACTTTGGTGTCAGAAAAACAGACCGCACACTCGTTTCCTTTTGGGTGCGCGGTCTTATCTTCCTTGGTCCCTACGCTGGCATTGCCCAGATCAGGTTCTAAGGGTGTAATCTCAGCCCGGCTTACAGACCGGGCACCCCTATGTCTAATTTTAAGATAATAAAGTCTTTGAGGCTGAAGATGTCAAGTGAAATTAAAAGAAACTTACCTCTGCCTATCGCTCCTCGAGAGGGGAGGAAAAGTAAAAGGGCGGGATAGATGCCGCTCCTACGAATTTAGTTTGAGCGGCTTGAATAAATGGTGCTGGTTCGGCGGCGGAGGTAGAAGATTAAAGAGGTCAGGAGGAGGAAGCTGAATATAGTCAGTCCCCATTCAGAAAGAGTTGGGATGACCGGGCCGCAGCAGGAAGGGCGCCATTGAGGCTGATAACCAACAGAGAAATCTGTGACCACCTCTAAGGGTATACCAGTACCAACGTCTGAAGATGTATCGGCGCAGATATTAGTTGGTTGGGAGATTGAAAACGTAAGGTTAGCTATTATATGTTCGCCTGCACCTACAAGAGTCCCTGTGCCTAGATAATGTCCACCAATAATTACTCTCAGTGGGAATTGGCTGGGACTGCCACCTACGCTTACCGCTTGAGCAGGCCAGTCAGCTAAAGAAGTTCAGGTATATGTTGTAGCAGCGGTCGTGTCTAAAACAACACCAGGTCGGTCTGCCTTCAATATTAAGGGAATATAGAATCCTGTTAACGAATCTCCGCGGTCAATATTGTCTGTCTTAAATCTGAATTGAAGAACCTGTTCGCTCTACGCTTGGTTTATGCATTGAATAAAAAGAGTGTCCGGTTCTCCCGGGTCAGATCCGTCAGCATTGTTGGTAAAATATGGGATTAAATAGGCCCAATCGGCAGAGGACATCACTGTTCCGAAAAGTAAAAAAGTGATTATTAGCAGAATTCTTAATTCTTTCACGCCCGCCTCCTTATTCAAAATATTATCTCTATCGCTTCTATCCCCCAAGGAGCAGTCTCACTCAACTAAGTTATAGATACCCTTCGCCTTGTCAAGCTGTAACTTATATGGAGTGGGCTAAAATTGGCTATAAAATGTGAGAGCCGGTGTGGGGGGGTTAAGAGGGGGCTAACAGAGGTCTTACTATCCTGCTTACACCGGCTATCTCACGGAGGCTCACATTTATTACGCAGGCAGGGAGGGAAAGTTTGGAGATGGTAAAGATTTTCTTTTAGCTGGGAGCAGGAGAGCCGGGCCAGTGTGTAAGTTTCCGGATTGGGAGCTTGATTTCCTCCTCTAGAGGGGAGGACTAAGGAGGGGTTTGTTTTTCGTAAAGAACTACAAAACCTCACCCCAGCCCTCTCCTGTAGGAGAGGGTAAGGGAAAGAAGAATGGCAATTATGATTCGTACAGGGCGAATTTGAGGCTGAAGAGATGGTCAATCAGGCCGACTTCGAGGCAGTCAATGTAATAAGTGCTCCCTTCAAATTGAAAGCTCTCCTGCCTGCCGGCGTGGGCATAAAATAAACGAATGATCTCTCCGTATTCCATTTCCCTTTCCAGGGGGCTTTTGGTGCGGCGAATGATGACCTCGACTTCGGTGCTGTCATCCGACGGCTCAGGGGAAACCGTCAGAAGGAGTTTACCTCCCAGTAAGCTTTTGCTCTTGCCCAGTGGAACCAATGCTTCCATCACGTAGAAACCGGGAGGCGGGGATTTCTCGACCGGCTCTGTGACTTGTCCGACTTGGGCCTGATTGACTTTCTGACTGTCAGGCTTGGTGACCAGAATTTTCTGGACCTGTTGCTGGCTTGCGGTGGTTTTGCTCGGGTTGGCTGGGGCCGGTTGCGGGAGGGAAGTTTCATTCTTTTCAGCTTCCTCGGCGACTTCTGACGGGGGAGAATTGATTACTTTGTAATCATAGCCAATGGTTATGCCTCCGGCCAGCAAAAGCAGGCTGAAAAAAATAGTGCTCCACCAGCTCCCTAAGAAGGTGCGCTTTTCAGGCATATCCTTATGATTTAATCGGTTGATTTAGGAGAGAGATTAAGGGGAAACTGAACCCGGTCAAACCCTCTTTAGGGGAGGAGAAAAATCCGGAGGTCCTGAATAACTATAGAGTTATCGACTTATTTTGGCGGATAGTTCCTCAATTAGAGATTGGGCTTGATAGACCTTATCTACCAGATAGAGGATGTAGCGAATATCAACGCTGATGGTTCTACTGGTCTGGGGATTGTACTGATAATCAGAGGTCATCCCTTCATAGTTGCCGTCAAAGGCCACACCGACCAGGCGGCCCCTGCCATCCACAACCGGGCTGCCGGAGTTGCCGTTGGTGATGTCCAAATCAGTCAAAAAATCGACCGGCACGCCATTTATGGATTTGTCCCAGTAGGTGCCCCAGTCCTTTTTGGCATAAGCCTTCTGGAGCTCCTCAGGCACGTCAAACGGCTCTTTGCCGGTGTTCTTCTCGATTACTCCGGATAGAGTAGTAAAACAGGAATAGGTCACTGCATCCCTGGGCTTGAAATCTCTGACTTTGCCGTAGTTGAAGCGGATGGTCGAATTGGCATCCGGGTAGAGTCTCCCGTTTTTCCATCGGGCATAAAGCTGCATCAGCTCCGGCTCTAGTCTGGTCAAGGCTCCGCGGAACTCTTTGTTTTTAGTACGAACCTGCTCCCGGTCCTTTTCCAGCTTTTTAGCAAAGTTGATAAAGGGGTCATTTGAGGCTTCTAACTGAGTTAAATCCATCCTGAACATCTTGTGCCTTTGTTCCACGGTACCAAGTTTTGTCCCCTTATATAATCCGGCCACGAAATTTTTCAGGGCCTGGTTTCTGGCCTTTGGCGATTGGCCTTTGACCAGTTCTTCCACGGCCTGGATTTTCTGGCCTGGTGGAAGTTGCAAAGCTTTTTCCAAAAAGAAGAGAAGCACCTTCTGGTCAGTTTTGGGGACCAGATTAACCTGAGAAGTCTTCAGCCATTGTACCGTCTCAGAAGTGTCCCGGTCTTGATAGCCGGGTTCTCTTTGCAGGTCCGGTTTTTGTTTTTCCAAATCCCATTTGTAAATCGAAGTAGCAAAGCGGAGAAAGTCGCAGTAATTGGTAATCCAGCCCAGGAGAAAATCTTTTTGCTGTGATTTTATATTCTCTTTATAGAGGTTGTCCAATGCTCCTAAAACAGTGGCGCATTCTTTAGCAGAGGTTTTATCCTTGCTGAAAAAATTCTGCAGCTGGTTTTCCTGGTCGATTTTTTTCTCCAGCAAGCCGGATCTGGCAAAGCCCTCCACTATGCCCTGATTTTTCTTAAGATAGTTGTACAGTCCTTTAAGCCGAGAGGAGAGTTTGATAGCTATATTCTTATCAGTTTTAGACTCTTTCTCCAGAAGAGCAATCAGCTCCAGCCGGGTCTTGAGGTCCAAAGGATAGTCGTGCTTCAGGGTCTTTTCAATCTCATAAGAGGAGTCATTGCGCCTGGTTCGTCCAGGGTATCCCATTAAGAAAACAAAGTCGCCTTCTTTTATGCCGGCGGCGGAAATTTTCAGATACTTCTTAGGATGGTAAGCGACGTTCTCAGGCGAATACTCAGCCGATTTGCCATCCGGGGCAACGTAGGCCCGCAGGAATGTAAAATCGCCGGCATGCCGGGGCCAGATCCAGTTGTCGATTTCTCCGCCGAAATCGCCTATGGAGCGGGGAGGGGCAAAGACCAGCCGTAGGTCTTTTATCTTGAAATAAGTGTAGAGATAATATTGACTCCCGCCGTACATGCTGGCCAAGTCGCACTCCAGGTCAGGGTCTTTCTCTGCTTTAGCAATTATCTCTTTGCTGATTTTTTCAATAGCCAGATATCTTTCCAGGTCGGTCATCTTTTCATTCAAAGCTCCCAGGACCTGGCCAGTCACATTTTCGATGGATTGGAGCACATAGAGGTCATAGCCGATGGCCGGCAGTTCTTTATCTTTGCTGGCGGCATAGAAGCCTTTTTCCAGATAATCATGCTCCAGTTTGCTCTGCCTCTGAATGGCGGTATAAGCCACATGGTGATTGGTCAGAATCAGGCCGTCAGAAGAGACAAAGGAGCCGGTCCCTCCGCCAAAAGTTATTACTGCCTCAGCCAGACCTCCTGTATTTGGAGAAAAGATATCCGGGGGGCTGAGTTTTAAACCTTTGGAGTGAAGGCTGTCAAAGGGAAGTTTCTCAAGGTCATTCAAGAGCCACATTCCCTCGTCAGCAAAAGTGGGAAGAAAGGCAAGAGCAATCACAAAACAGAGCAGCAGAATTCTGGTCATTTCATTCCTCCGATGTGTGTGGGCTTAATATCTGTAATAGGATGAGAATTGACAAGGAAAAAGGTCTGGATTTTGGGCCGCGCCAAGCCAGAAGCCAATAGACCCAGGTTGCCCCAACCTGAGCCTCCTCAATCTTAAGACCCCCCTTGAGGACAAGGTGGGTCTACCGAGTTACAAAAGATGAAAAGCAAAACCTCACCCCCGCCCTCTCCTTTAGGAGAGGGTGACGTCCTCCTCTCCTATGGTTCGACCCTTCGACAAGCTCACCATAAAAGAGGGGAGGGGAAAGGAGGGGTCAGTTGTAGGCGAAAAGCCGTCCGAGTCAAGCTTGGACGCTACAAAAGATGAAAATCGCAACCTCTGTCCAGCCCTTGAAGGTGGACTGTGGGTGATTTGACATTTGTAGAAGCAATGCGTATTATTATAGAGAGAATTCTAAATACCATAAGGAGCATTTATGGCAAAACAGATGACTTTTGAGCAGAAGGCCAAGAAGGAAAAGAAGGTGGCGACCTGTCCGGTCTGCCACGGACCGATTCAATACGTGCGGTTGGTCAAACCGGTAAGGAACGAAGCTAAAGGGAGCTGGAAGTTCTCAGATTTGAACGTGGGTATCTGCAAGTGCAACCAGGCTGAGGCTTATAAAGTTTAAGTCCCATTATTCCTCCGACGAAAGCGCTGGTGAAGCTGGCGCTTTTTTTGTTGGCGTAAAGCACAACTAAGTTATTGGCAGTCATTGCGAGGAGTCCCCTTGCTAGTCGAGGGACGACGTGGCAATCCGTCTTTTGCCGGAGGAATGTGTTTTAAACCAGATTGCTTCGCCTCGCTCGCAATGACAACTGTTAAATATCTAGATTATTGCCAATTGACTTTACCTCTGGTGAAATCTATTATCTCCAAGATGGAGTTGAAAACCAGATTAGAAAAAGAATTCCTCCCATTTGTCATTAAGCCGGGGCAGTATATCGGCAACGAGTTCGGGGCAATCAGGCGGAATTCAGGCACAAAGGTCAAATTGCTTTTGGCCATTCCCAGAACTTATGACATTTCCGCCACTGATTTTGAGGTGCAGAGTCTTTATAACCGGCTTAACAATGAACCTGGAGTCCGCAGTGAAAGGGTCTTTTTGCCGGCCAGAGATGCTCAGATTTTGCTGAAGAAAAAAGAGATTCCCCTATTTTCCCTGGAAAACTTCAAGCCGGTTTCTGAATTCGACGGGTGGGTTATCCTGTGCCAATCTCCGCTGGAATTTCCGGCTATTTTGCAGATGCTGGAATTGGCCGGGATTCCGCTACAGTCCGATTTAAGAAAAGGGAAATCGATTTTGCTGGGAACCGGAAAAGGCTTTGTAAATCCAGCGACGACGGGGGAGTTTCTGGATGGATTCGTGCTGGACTGGGGGGGAAAAACGGCCTCCAGGATTGCTGAAGTGTTGCAGGGTCAAACAACCAAGAAAGAAACTCTAAGTCAGTTAGCAAGAATAGATGGCATCTATATTCCGGGACAGCCTTACAAAATGGCTTCAGGTGCAAACGAAGCGGATTATTCTCTGCCGGCCAAGCCGGTGGTGCCGTTTATCGAAATGGAGCAGGATAAGCTGTTTGCGGGCAACGGCGACAGCCTTTTTTCGAATTTCCTTGCGGCAACCAGTTCTCAGGCTGAATCCGTTGAGGTAATTGCGCAGGGCCTGATGACTGCCATGCAGAATTCGGGATTCGAGACGGTCAAGCTGGATTTTGCGCAACTTCGAGCGGAGCCGAAGTCTTTCCTTTTGTCCTTAGAGAAGAAACTGAAGGACAGAAGATTTGCGTTTGAAATCGAAAATCTGCCGCTGCAGTCTTTTGATTCGGAAATAGCGGAATTATTAGCCAGCTCCAATCGCAACAGAGTGAGTTTTCAAGCTCTGGCATCGAGTCAGAGGTTAAGAGATTGGATGGGCCAGGGTTTGTCCGAAGAAACGATTCTGGCCGTATTGCAGCAGGCCATTGAGAAAGAATTCCAATCGGTCGCGGCCAAATTCATTTTGGGCTTGCCGACTGAAATTCCCCAAGATTTGCAGGAGTTGGGCCGACTTCTGACCAATCTGAATGATAGTTATGCCAGAAGGCACCGTTCAAGGCGTCTGTTGATTGATTTTGAATTTTCTGCGCCGCTGCCGAATACGCTCTGGCAGTGGGATACGGTCTTATCGGTCGAACAGATGGGGGATATGACCTCACTGATAAGAGAAAAGAGCAGAACTAAGCATTTAAAATTAGTTTGGCCCGATTTAGAAAAGAAATACTGGGAGAGTTTGCTCTGGCGGGGGGATAATAAGATGAACAAAGCCATACTCAAAGCCAGCCAAATAATGAGTGAAAAGCTGGATGATGAAAATTATACACCGGACTGGAGAAAGATTTTTTCTGAGTTGGGATTGAATGAAGCAGATTACAGCCGGCCTTTCAAATTTGAAGAGGAATTGCCCTGGGATTCGGTTATTACTCCGGAAGAAAGAGAGAGCTTGCGTAAATTCAGGGCATCGGGACCCGCTTCACTTTTGCCAACTGGAAATTCTCAGACGAAAGCAAGAAAAGTAAGTTGCCCTGCGAATAGCGAGCAGATGTACGGGCGAAGAGCCAAAATTATTCAATCGACCACAACTTTAAGCCCGGCCCAGAGTAAAATCAGGAAGAAGTGGATAAAGGCCGAGAAGGTGAGGTTCACTTCTCATTTAGACGTGGTCAGGACCTTCGAGAAAGCCATCCGTCGGGCCGATTTTCCGGTAATGTTCTCGGAAGGGTTTCATCCCCATCCCAAGATTGCCTACGGCCCGCCTTTACCCTTAGGATTTGTCTCAGATTGCGAGTATGTGGATATGCAGCTGGAGGCCCCGTTTAACAATCAGCTAATCGAGAGACTCAACTCAGCTTTGCCGGAGGGATTCAGAATCGTGGAAGCCAGGCCGGTCTTTGCCCAGGCGGTTTCTCTGTCGGCCTTCATCAATACTTCAGTTTATGAAATTGAGTTGGCTGAATTATCCGAGCAGCAGGCTGGAAAATTACAGCAATTGCCCAAAGAGAAGGAAATTTTGGTGGACAGAAAATCAAAAGAGGGAATAAAGCAGGTCAATATCGCCGGCCTGATTTACGAGGTGAAGGTCGAATTTAGAGAAGCAAAGCAAGTCGTCAGAATATCAGTAGGATTGAGCCAGCAGGGTTATGCTAGGCCGCAGGAAGTCCTGCAGGCAGTGTTGAAATTAAGTGAAGAGGAATTGGCCGGTCTGATTTTCAAGCGGACAGATTTACTTTCTAAAAAAGGGGACCAGTATTTATCACCGATGAAAGTTTTATGATGACCGCAGTTAAATCCGGAACTAAAGTCACGGCCCGAGAGATTGCTCTGAAGTCTTTGTTCAAGATTGAGCAGGAAGAGGAATTTGCGGAAGAGACAGTGGAGAAATTATGTTTTAGGGGGGAATTGTCAGCGGCAGACAGAAGATTAGCAGCCGAGCTAGCCTTGGGTACGACCAAGATGAGAAAGAGGATTGATTATGAGCTGGAATTTCTGGTGGAAGAAGGATTAGAAAGATTGACTCCCTGGATTCGGAATGTATTGAGAATGGGGGTTTATCAATTAGAGTTCACGGAGAGGATTCCGGCTTATGCGGCGGTGAATGAGTCGGTCAATTTAGCCAGAAAATTCGGCCATGCCGGAGTAGCCAAATTGGTCAATGGAGTGTTGAGGAATTATCAGCGCAAAAAAGAGGAGATAAAGTATCCTGAAGACCAAGCAGCATATCTGGCAACTTTCTACTCATTCCCAGAATGGCTGATTGGGAAGTGGCTAAAGTATTTTGGCCGGGAAAGTGTCGAAAGGCTTTGCGAATACTTCAACCGGAAGCCGGATTTTGGATTCAGAGTTAATACGCTGAAGGCTTCAAAAGATGAGATTGAAAATTACTTCAAGGACAAAAAGATAACTTTTAGACCGGGGAACTACTGTAACGACTATTACTATCTGGAGGGGCCGGTGGATTTAGAAGAATTGGAGTTACTTCAGGCAGGGAAAATCTATGTTCAGGATGAGTCGTCGCTTCTGGCAGTGAGGCTTTTGGACCCGCAGCCGGGTGAAACCGTCTTAGACCTGTGCGCCGCGCCCGGAGGAAAATCGACCTATATGGCTGCCCAAATGACAAATAAAGGCAACATAATTGCAGTTGATAGAACCGCGGAAAAATTGAAAAGGCTAAAAGAAAACTGTCTCAGATTAGGAGTAAACATAGTAGCGTTTATTCAGGCTGATGGTCTGACTTTCCAAACTGAGCCGGTAGATAGAATCTTAGTGGATGCGCCCTGCTCCGGCAGCGGGGTTCTGAACCGCAATGCGGATGCCCGCTGGCAGAAAAAAGAAGAAGATCTGGAGAGATTGGCCGAGCTACAGCTGGCGCTGCTGGAAAATGCAATAAAGTTGCTCAAACCCAAAGGGGTCCTGGTTTATTCCACCTGCAGCATCATGCCGGAGGAGAATCAAAAGGTCACAGATGAATTTTTGAAAGAGCATCCGGAGGTCAAGATGGTTGAGGCTGCCTCGATTGTATCGAATGCCTTAACTATTGAAGAAGGGTACTTGCGCACCCTTCCTTTTCTGCATAACATGGACGGAGCTTTTGCGGTCAGGTTGGAGAAAAGATGAATAGAGTTCAGGAAAAATTAAACCAGCACTTCCAGGCTCATCGCAAGAACTGGTTAAAGGTTCTTTACGTTCTGGGAGGGTTGATTCTCTTCATCATCCTGATGGACGGGGTGGTGATGCCGATCTGGACTAGGCACGGGGATGACACCCGGGTCCCCAATTTAGTGGGGCTGGACCTGGAAAAAGCGACTGACAGTTTGCAGGCCTATGACCTCAGAATCGAAAAAGTGGGGGAGAAGTTTGAGCTCAATTTTCCCTCCGGTACGGTGATTTTCCAGATTCCGGATGCTGATTCCAGGGTGAAAAAAAACCAGATTGTAAAAGTGACCCTGAGTAAAGGTGGGGAGACGGTCATCGTCCCCCAGTTAGCCGGCCAGTCGTATGAGCAGGCTCAACTCACTCTGGAAGAATGGGGTTTGAAATTGGGGGACCTCACTTATACGGAAAGCGACTCTTTCCCTCCCCAGAAAGTGATTAGCTCCTTTCCCCAGTCCGGCAGTAAAGTTCCGGCCGGAATGGCCATCAACTTAATCATCAACCAGGCTCAAGCGCCAATGGATTCCACTCTGGTGCCGGATTTAATCGGTAAAAATCTCGACGAAGGGAAAAGATTGCTGGAAGCCAGCGAATTGAAGCTGCACAAGGTCAAAGAGAGGGAAGAAAAAGAATTGTTACCCGGGACAATTTTAGCGCAGTCGGTAGAGCCGGGCCAAAAAGTTCCTAAGGGAACCGAAATTGATTTAGTCATTTCTTCACTGGAAGATTAAATGGTCAAAATTGCAGCTTCGATTTTAGCCGGTGATTTCAGAAATCTAGAAAAAGAAGTCAAAGCGGTAGAAAAAGCCGGGGCGGACTGGATTCACTTAGACGTGATGGACGGGCATTTTGTGGACAATCTCACTTTCGGGCCGGTGGTGGTCGAGACGGTGAACAAAATCACAGATTTGCCCTTGGATGTTCACCTGATGATTGCCAACCCGGATAAATACATCGAAAGATATGCCCAAGCCGGTGCAGATTATCTGACCGTGCATGTAGAAACCTGTCCTGATGTTAAGAAGACGCTGCAGGAGATAAAGAATAACAAATGCAAGGCTGGATTGACTCTCAAGCCGGCTACTCTTTTAGAAACAATACTGCCTTATTTAGAGCAGATTGATTTACTCCTGATAATGAGCGTCAATCCTGGATTTGCCGGGCAGGCGTTCATGCCTGAGGTCTTGCCCAAGTTGAAAAAGGTCAGAGAATATATTGATAAGAAGAATCTGAAGGTTGAATTGGAAGTGGATGGGGGGATAAATCCGCAGACTGCCAAGGAAGTGAAAAAAAATGGGGCGACTGTTTTGGTGGCAGCTTCGGCTATCTTCGGGCAGAAGGATTATGGGGAGGCGATTAGGAAGTTGAGGGGTATAAGCTAAGAAGACTGACCCCTCCCTATCCCTCCCCTCTAGGGGAGGGGATTCCCTCTCCTGTAGGAGAGGATTAGGGAGAGGTGATAGAATGAACACAAGATACGCTCGAAAATATCCTAAGTACTCAATACCTGTTACCAGAAAATTACGGCAGAATATGATTCCGGCTGAAAGAAAACTCTGGTCATTACTGAGACGGAACCAATTAGGGACTCATTTTAGAAAACAAGTTCCCATCGGGACTTATATAGTAGATTTTTTCTCAACCGAGGCCAAGCTAATAGTCGAGTTAGATGGGAGTCAGCATCTGTCCAGAGACCAGGCGGAACGCGATCAGATGAGAGATAATTACTTGCAAAGATTGGGATTTAGAGTGATCAGATTTCATAACAACGACGTTCTGAGAAACCCAGAAGCTATTGGTCGTTTTATCCAAGATAAAATTCAAGATAGGTGACCAGGTCAGATTTAGGTCACCCCTCCTTTATCCTCCCCTACAGGGGAGGATAGACTTAACCCTCTCCTGTATGAGAGGGTCAGGGAGAGGTGATACTCTGTAGTAACCGAACCTTGTACTTGAGGGAGATGAAAACGCCCTGGGCGCTACAAACTGTTTTCGAGATCTACTGCCAACATCAAATGTTCACTACTTATTATTTCACTTAAGGTTAGCATCCTCTTAAATCGCAGAAAAAAGACTTGAAATATTTGATTTAATAGTTATAATATAAGTTTAGCTTAAAGCAAGCACCCATGTTTGGCCAGTTGACTGAGAAGTTCGAGGAGTTAGTAAATAAAGTCAGAGGGTATTCCCGGCTCTCTGACAAGAACATAAAGGATGCGTTGAAAGAGGTGCGAGTAGCCCTCTTAGAAGCGGACGTCAATTACAAAGTGGTCAAAGAATTCATCGCCCATACTGAAGAAAAGGCTTTAGGTCAGCTGACCATCAAAGGGGTCATGCCGGGACAGCAGTTCATAAAAATTGTCTACGAGGAATTGTTGGATTTACTGGGCGGCAAGTCCGAGCCAATGCAGTTTCGAGAGCCGGCCCCCATGGTGATAATGCTGGTGGGCCTGCAGGGCTCTGGGAAGACCACGACCATCGGCAAACTGGCTAAGTATTTTGAACACAAAGGTAAAAAGAGTATCTTGATTGCCGCGGACATCTATCGTCCGGCTGCAGTTGACCAGTTGAAAGTCTTGGGAAAGCAGTTGAATCTGCCGGTCTTCCATGTGCAGAAAGACCCGGTGGTCATCTGCAAGGAAGGTCTGGAGCAGGCTAAAAAAGATGCTTATGATCTAGTACTGATTGACACTGCCGGTAGATTGCATATTGATAGAGAACTGATGGAAGAGTTAGTCAAAATTAAGAAAGCAGTCAATCCGGCAGAAGTCTTATTGGTAGCAGATGCCATGACCGGGCAGGATGCGGTGAATTTGGCCAAAGAATTCAATGACCAGGTCGGTCTGACCGGCGTCATCCTGACCAAAATGGATGGGGATACCCGGGGCGGAGCAGCTTTATCGATTCACTGGGTGTGCGGCCAGCCGATTCGCTTCGTGGGCATAGGAGAGAAATTAGAGGCCTTAGAGCCTTTCTATCCGGATAGAATGGCCTCTCGTATCTTAGGGATGGGGGATGTGGTCTCCTTGGTCGAAAAGGCTCAACAGGTAGTAGAAGAAAAAGAGGCTGTAAAATTTCAGGAGAAAATCAGAAAAGAGAGTTTTACTTTCGAAGATTTTTATCAACAACTACAGCAGATTAAAAAAATGGGTTCGTTAGAATCACTGATAGGGATGATTCCCGGTCTGGGGGGGAAGGCTCTCAAAGGAGTTTCGGTGGACGAAGACTCTTTAGTCAAAGTGGAGGCGATGATTAATTCCATGACTAAACAGGAGAGAACCCATCCCCAAATTTTAGACGGGAGCCGGAGAAGAAGAATCGCTTCAGGCAGCGGAACTTCGATTCAGGATGTGAATAAACTGATGAAGCAATTTGAAATGATGCAGAAGATGGTCAAGGATTTTTCCCGGATGGATATGAAGAAAATGAGCAAGATATTTTCGGTCAATTAAGGAGGAGATTTGGCAGTCAAACTCAGATTACTCAGAATGGGGTCCAAGAAGAGGCCCTATTTCCGGCTGGTGGCGGCCGATTCCAGAAGAGCCAGAAACGGCAAATTCATCGAACTCCTGGGGCAATATCACCCTATTTCCAAGCCCCCTTTGTTTGAAGTTAACGAAGAGAGGCTCTATCACTGGCTGAAAAACGGCTCGGAGCCGAGCGACACAGTGGTGTCACTCTTCAAGCAGACCGGCCTGTGGAGCAAATGGCTGAAGGTCAGAAAAGGAGAAGCGCCACCGGAAATGGAAATTCGTAAAGAAGTTCTGCAAACCTCGCGCAAGAAAGCCAAAAAGAAGCAGGCCAAGCCGGAACCGGCCACACAAGCCCAAGCATGAAACTCTAGCGACTAACTATATGCAAGGAGGACCCGTGAAGGAATTCATCGAATACATCGTCAAGAACCTGGTTGACCATCCGGATCAAGTCTCAGTCAATGAGATGTCCGGCGAAAAGACCACCGTCTATGAGCTCAGATGTGGGCCGGGGGACTTGGGCAAGGTCATCGGCAAAAAGGGCGCGACCGCCAAGTCGATCCGCACCCTGGTGACCGCGGTTTCCGCCAAGCGAGGCAAGCGGGCGGTCTTAGAAATCCTGGAATAGATTGGCCAGGACCGGCTGGGTAACTTTAGGAGAAGTTACTAAAGTCCGGGGAGTCGATGGAGAGCTGGTAGTTCTCCCCTGGTCGGACAAATTGAATAGATTTGCCGAATTAGAGGAAGTCTATTTAGGGGAGGAAAATCCGCAGGGCTTTAAGGTCAAAGAAGCCCGCAGCCATGAAGGGAAGGTTCTCTTACAGCTAAAAGGAATCGAGACTCCCCAGCAGGCCCAAGTCTGGGTGGGGAGTCTGGTGCAGATGCCGGCGGAGAGGCTGCCAGTTCTTAGCAGTGATGAATTTTATGTGCATGACCTGATAGGTTTGGAAGTCTTTTCAGAAGAAGGAGAGAATTTAGGCCAGATAAAGGGAATAATAATAAATCCGGGCAACGATATTATTCAAGTTACTAAAGAAAAAAGAGAGTATTACCTGCCGGCCACTAAAAAAGCTGTGCTTAAGGTAGAGCTGGCAGAAAAAAAAGTCATAGTAAATAAAGATTTTGTGATTGAGCAATGAAAATCAAAATTCTGACCATATTCCCCAACATGGTAGCGCCTTTTCTGGAAGAGAGCATGCTTTTGAAGGCCCGAGAAAAGGAGTTGGTGGAATTCGAGGTGATTGACATCCGGGATTATTCCACGGATAAGCACAAGACCGTGGACGACACTCCCTTTGGCGGTGGCGGAGGAATGGTGCTCAAGCCGGAGCCTTTAACCAGGGCGTTAGAGCAAGCTCTGTCCCAGGAGGAAAAACCGAGAATCATATTGACCTCAGCCAGCGGAGCTCAGTTCAGTCAGGCAATGGCCCAGAAGCTGAGCAAAGAGAAATGCTTGATTTTTATCTGTGGGCATTATGCCGGAGTGGATGAAAGAGTAAAAGAACTCTTCCCTTTAGAAGAAGTCTCCATCGGCGAATTTGTCTTGACCGGCGGGGAATTGCCCGCCTTAATGATGATAGACGCCATTGTGAGGCTGATTCCCGGAGTCTTGGGGAATTTCGACTCAGCCGAAAATGATTCCTTCCAGAACGGCCTTTTGGGTTACCCCCATTATACCAAACCGCAAGTTTTTCATGGCAAAAAAGTGCCGGATGTATTAATTTCCGGCAACCATAAGCAGATTGAGGAATGGAGGAAAAAGAAAGCTTTAGAAGTGACTTTTCAGCGTAGGCCAGACATGCTGGCCCAGGCTAACTTGACTCAGAAAGAGGTCAAGTTTATCGAGGAGCTTAAAACTCAAGTGAGAAAGGGATAGTTGTATGGATTTAATCGCCAGCTTAGCAGCTAAACATCTCAAGATCAAATTGCCGGAGTTTTCACCGGGAGACACGGTTAAAGTCTTCAACAAAATCAAGGAAGGGGATAAAGAGAGAATCCAGCTCTTTGAAGGAGTGGTAGTCCAGAAAAAAGGGACTGGATTAGGAGCCTCGGTCACAGTGCGCAAGATTTCCATGGGGGTGGGAGTCGAAAAGGTTGTCCCCTTACACTCTCGTTCTTTGACCAGGATTGAACTGGTCAAGAAGGGAAAAGTCAATCGGGCCAAACTGTACTACCTGCGCAAGCTTAAAGGGCGCTCGGCCCGAATTGAAGAAAAGAGAGAAGAGCTGGGCCTGCTTGAACCAGCTGAAACTCAGGAACAGGAATCGGAAGTCAAAGCTTAGCCTTTCTTGAAATCAAGAACTGGCCGCGGTTCCAGAAAAGATTGGCTCAAGTTAGAAAAAGAGCTCTGGAGCCAGGGTTTTAACCTGGTGGCCGGAGTGGATGAAGTGGGGCGCGGCCCTTTGGCCGGGCCAGTAGTTGCGGCGGCAGTGATTTTCCCTCCTGAAGTTTCTATTCCAGGGATAAATGACTCCAAAAAACTTTTGGCGATTGAACGGATTGCCCTTTCGGCAGAAATAGAGTCCAAAGCCAGGGCTTGCTCGGTTGGAATCGTTACCCCCGGGGAGATAGACCGCTTCAATATCCTGAAGGCCAGTTTGATGGCCATGCGCAGAGCAGTGGAGAAACTGTCTCTGAGAGCGGATTTTCTTTTGATAGACGGGAGAGAAAAAATCGGACAGTTGAAAATTCCCCAGCGGGCAGTGGTCAAAGGAGACTCTTTGTCCCAGAGCATTGCCGCAGCTTCCATCATAGCCAAGGTAACTCGTGACAAGATGATGGCCAAGCTGCACCATGAATTTCCTCATTTTGATTTTGTGCACAACCAGGGATATGGCACCAAATCACATAAAGAGGCCCTCTCTAAATTCGGCCCCTGTCCGGAACATCGCAGGAGCTTCACTCCGGTACAGAAGGCCTGGGTTGATTCCAGGGAAAAAAGGCTGGGGTTGTGATGGAAATAAGGGGGAAAAAAATCAGGGGAAAAGAGGGAGAAGAATTGGCTCTAAGATACCTCCGGGATTTAGGCTACCAGATTTTGGAGAAAAATTATCGGCGTAAAAGGAAGGAAATCGACATTATTGCCTTGGAGGGAAAAGAACTGGTCTTTGTGGAGGTGAAGGCTGGAAAATCAAAAGCGTATGGCGAGCCGGAGCTGAGAGTGGATAATAGAAAACAGAAAAATCTCAGCGAGGTTGCGCAGGCTTTTTTGGCCGAGACTGAAGTTGATTATGAGAGTTGTCGCTTTGATGTATTAGGCGTGGATTTGTCAACCGGAAAGGTTATTCACTACAAAGGGGCGTTTGTTTTGCCAGCAGAATAGTGGTCATTGCGAACGAAGTGAAGCAATCTGATTTTTTATCCCTCTCCTAAATATCCTTCCCCCTCTCCTAAGAGGGGAGGGCAGGCCGCCCTTGGCGAGCCTCGCCCCTGGGGGCGGGGGTGAGGTCATCATATACGAACCTCGTAGGCGGGGTTCTCATACCCCGCCTCTTTTAATCGAGCCGAGGAAAAGATCCTCGGCTACGGTAATACCAGAAGCGCTGAAGTCCCACCTTGTCCTCAAGGTGAGCTTTCCCAGGTTGAGGGCAACCTGGGTCTACTGACTCATCAAACTATCTCTTCATGAGTCTGCCCACCTCATCCAAAATCCCCTGCGCCACCTTCTCCTTACTCATCTTAGGCAACTCCTTCTTCTTCCCATTCTTAAACAACAGAGTCACCTTATTCTCCTCCGCCCCGATTGCCTCCGGCGAGTTCACCACTATCAGGTCTAAATTTTTCTCCTTCATCTTGGCCCTGGCATTTTCCAAAACCTTTTCCGTCTCCAGAGAAAATCCCACCACAATCCTCTTGCCTTTCTCTTTTGTAACCTCAGCTAAGACATCTTTCGTCTCTGTTAGTTCTAAAGTCCTCCCCCTGGCTTCTTTCTTCAGTTTTTTATCAGAAGTTACTTTCGCCCGGTAATCTGACACCGCCGCCGCCATCAGCAGAACATTGCACTCGTTGAAATGGGCTCTGACTTTTTGAAGCATTTGACCTGAAGTCAGCGCGCTCTCCACGTTGATTCCTTCTGGAGAAGGGACAATGGTCTGCCCGCAGATTAATGTCACTTCCGCACCGCGCAACTTAGCCGCTTTTGCTAGAGCAATTCCCATCTTGCCAGTAGAACGATTAGTAATTACTCTCACAGGGTCAATCGGCTCATAAGTCCCCCCAGCAGTGACTAATACTTTCAGGCCTTTCAAATCTTGCTTTATTCCTAGTAGCTTAACAATTTCCTCGACGATTGTAGGCGGCTCAGGCATCCTCCCTTTTCCCACATCTCGACAAGCCAAGTCCCCCACTTCCGGTTCAAGAAACTTATAGCCATATTTGGAAAGATATTTGATATTCTCCTGCACTATCGGATTCTCATACATCTTCACATTCATCGCCGGGCAGATGAGCACCAGCTTGGTTGTGGAAATTAATACCGTTGAGAGCATGTCGTCCGCGATTCCTGCCCGAATTTTACCGATGATATTGGCAGTAGCCGGCGCTATCACTAACAAATCCGGCCACTGGGCCAAATCAACGTGACGGGTGGAGACGAACTTATCCGGCGGGAACATATTGGTGATGACTTCGTTGCGAGAGAGTGATTCAAAAGTCAGCGGCGTGACAAACTTCTGGGCCGAGGCGGTCATTATGACTACCACTTCTGCATTCAGCGAAATCAGCCTTCGGACTAACTCACAACTCTTATAAGCCGCAATCCCCCCGGTCACTCCCACAATGATTTTCTTGCCTGTCAGCATTTAAGCCTTCCTTCTTTTATACGTGTAATCCTCTAAAGTTAGCTTATCCGACCATTAAATCAAGCTACTAGGCGTGGGTTTTTAAATCCATCGAATAGGGCAGTCATGCGAGCCCCCGACAAAATCGGGGGTGTGGCAATCTCTTTGAATTTATCCTGACCTCTCCTTTATCCTCCCCTCTAGGGGAGGATTTCTTCATACTCCCTAATTGGAGAGGGAACAAACACTCTCTCCTAGAGGAGAGGGACGGGGAGAGGTCGGTCTTAGTCTCTAACCTACTTTCAAAGTCGAAGTACAGAACCCGCACCTGCTCGCCCTTAGCGGAATCACCGACAGGCAGTACGGACACTCTTTGGTAGAGGCAGGCACAGGCGCCGGCTCTCTTTTCAGACGATTTATCTGTTTTACCAAAAGAAAGATTACGAGGGCGACAATCACAAAATCTATAAGCGTGTTGAGAAAGACGCCGTAATTAATGGTGGCTGCGCCTGCTTCCTGAGCCTGTTTTAAGGTATCATAATGCTGGCCGGAGAGATTGATATATAGTTTGGAAAAATCTACTTTTCCCAACAGCAGTCCGATGGGGGGCATGATGACATCGTTCACTACCGAGGTGATAATCTTCCCGAAAGCCGCCCCGATGATGATACCGATGGCCATGTCCATAACATTTCCGCGCATGGCAAATTCCTTAAATTCTTTGAGCATCGTTCCTCCTTATTTAAGCTTTCACTTCTCTGTGGTGCTTAAATCAATTTGAGTCCAGTAAAGCAATTCAATAACCACAATAAGACTAATGCCTGAAATGCCTCACTCCCGTAAATACCACCGCGACCCCCTGCTCATTGGCCGCCTGAATACATTCCTCATCTCTCTTTGACCCTCCCGGCTGAATAATCGCAGTGACTCCCGCTTTAGCCGCCTCATCCACACCATCCCTCATCGGAAAGAAAGCGTCGGAGGCTAAAACTCCGCCTCTGGCTCTTTCCCCAGCCTTGCGGGCGGCAATAATGACCGATTCAACCCTGGAAGTCTGTCCTCCTCCGATTCCTACCGTCTTTTCTCCCTGGCAGATGACAATGGCGTTCGACTTGACGTGCTTGCACACCTTCCAGGCAAACCACAGGCCCTTCATCTGTTCTGAGGTTGGTCTTTTCTCGGTTACGATTTTAAAATCCGTAGGTTGTTCCTTTATGACGTCAGCAGTCTGCACCAAGGCTCCCCCCCTTAGAATTCTGAATTCAAGACCTTCCTGCAAATTGGCCGGCTCTCCGCAAGCTAAGATTCTCCGATTCTTCTTCGTCATCAAAAGTTCCAGTGCTTTCTCTTCATAGGCCGGAGCGATGATGCATTCTACAAACAGGGTATCATTTATCTTCTGCGCCGTTTCTAAATCAACCTTTCGGTTTAACCCCACAATTCCCCCGTAAGCCGAAACAGGATCTCCTTCATAAGCGTCAAAGTAAGCATTAGCCAAGGTTTCAGCACAGGCCGCTCCGCAGGGATTATTGTGCTTAATGATAGCCGCAAAAGGCTTCTCAAACTCTAGCATCAAATTGAAAGTTGCCTCCAGATCGAGGATATTATTATAGGAAAGCTCCTTGCCGGAAAGAATCTTTGAATTAATTACACTTGGACCAACTTCAGGATGCAACTTATAGAGATAAGCCTCTTGATGTGGATTCTCTCCGTAGCGCAGAGGAAAGGCCTTTTTGACTGAATAACTATAGTTTTCTGGAAACTTTTCTTCTAAGTCTGATATCTGCCGAAAATATCTGGCAATCACTACATCATAATAAGCAGTGTATTCAAAAGCCTTCCTTGCTAATTTCTCTCTGGTTGCCAAACAAATTCCGCCTTTATTTTTCAGTTCATCGATGATTTCCGGGTACAGCCCCGGGGAGGTCACTACTGCTACTGAGGCATAATTCTTGGCCGCTGCCCGGATCAAGGAGGGACCTCCGATATCAATATTCTCCAGCATTTCTTCCGGTGCAGCCTTTGACTCCCAGGTCTTTTCAAAGGGGTAGAGATTGATTATTACCAAGTCGATTAAACCAATTCCCTGTTGCTGGACGGTTTTCATCTGAGCGGGGTCTTCTCTCCTGGCCAATATGCCGCCGGCAATCTTTGGATGAAGCGTTTTTACTCTACCTTCCAGTATTTCCGGAAATCCGGTGTAGCTTGAGACCGAGGCCGTCTTAATCTCCCAGCTTTGCAGTTGCTTTTCCGTTCCCCCGGTGGAAAGTATCTCCACTCCGTTTTTTGACAATACCTCGGCCAAATCTTTCAAACCCTCCTTGTCATAGACCGAAATCAAAGCCCTCTTGATAGCTATCTCATCTTTGAACATTCATTCTCCTCATCTCCTAATTCATACTAACCCCTCCCTAACCCTCCCCTAACAGGAGAGGGTACTTTTTTTCACCCTCTCCTAAGAGGAGAGGGCAGGGGTGAGGTTATTTTTTTTGTCATTGCGAGCGAAGCAAAGCAATCTGCTTTTATGGTTTTATTTTTACTCAGTCACGACTTCCTGTGGCAGGAGCATCCGAAGAGCCTGCTGGTATTTCTCTAAAGTCCTTTTTACAATTTCCTCTGGTAAAACCGGCGCCGGCGGCTTTTTATCCCACTTGATTGACTCTAAGTAGTCTCTGATATACTGCTTATCAAAACTATCCTGGGCTTGTCCCGGCTTATAATCTGCCTTGGACCAGAAGCGCGAAGAATCCGGAGAGAAAATTTCATCGATTATAATAACTCTGCCGTTATCCAGTCCGAATTCAAATTTTGTATCTGCGATGATGATTCCCTTTTGCAGAGCATACTCGTAAGCCTTCTGATAAATTTCCAGGCTTTTTTCTCTCAATTCTTCAGCCAACCTCTGTCCAACCATCTGGCACATTCTTTCAAAAGATATATTCTCATCATGCCCTTCTTCTGCCTTGGTGGCTGGAGTAAATATATTCTCCGGAAGTTTGGCAGACTCGCTTAAGCTATCTGAAAATTCGATGCCTTGCACGAGGACTTTTCCGTTGGTCGAGTTTTTTCTGGCCTCTATATATTCCTTCCACAGGGAACCGGAGATGTACCCCCTCACCACACATTCGATGTCAATCCTTTTAGCTTTTTTAACCAGCATCGAGCGCCCCTCTAAAACTTCTTTGAATTTGTGAAGCCCGCCAGGATAATCTTTGACTCGGTGGGAAATCAGATGATTGGGTACAACGTCCGCGACTAAATTGAACCAGAAAACCGACATCTGAGTCAGAATCTTTCCTTTGCCGGGAATGCCGTTTGGAAGAATTACGTCAAAAGCGGATATGCGGTCGGTGGCTACAATCAAAAGTTTATCTTCCAGGTCGTAGACATCCCTCACCTTCCCTAGCGCAAAAAGCTTCAACTCTTTTAAGTCGGTCTGCATTAAAGCCCGTTCCATCAATTTACTCCTCTATAATTATAGCACCTGAAGATATGAAACGTCGTCACCCTTTTCCCGCCCTTAGTCAACATAAATTCCGGCTCCTTTTCCACTCTTTCGAAAAACTTCAGTAAGTGTTCTGGGCTTTTGTAACGCGCCCTCTGGTCATACATGAAAATGGCATTGAGGCCAATATAATCATTAGGGCTAGACCAGAAATCATAGGCCAATCCTTTTTCACCAACAAAGTTGTTGGAAAAAGTCTCCGGCCTATCCGGCAAGTAAAAAGCCAGCTCGCTGGCGGTTTTGTATTCGTAGCCGATGATGATGGGACTATGCGCTTCTATCTTTTGCCTTATACCCTCCACTGTTAAAGCCATCTCCTTCCATCCGTAGACCGCCTCCCCTTTTCCCAGCGATAGAGGCAGAAAAGGCGAAGCATATCCTAACACCACGAAAATAAAACCCACTATCAAACTTGTCAATCCGAGCCATTTGTTTTCTCTTTTTCGTAGGACCGGATCTTCTCCCGTTCTCTCAGCATCCTTATTCCCTTTGAGAAAAAACGCTACTCCTGCTAGAATTACTGGCACATAGCCCGGGGTGGGCCAATTTATCTTAACCCAGTATTTGAAGGCAACCAAAGTGAAAAACAAGATGACTGGAACCGACCAGCAGAAAAGCAGCAAATCTGCTTGGCCTCCCTTTCTACCCTCTCCCTTAAGGGGAGGGATAGGGAGGAGTAAGTTAACCCCCTCTCCATCAGGAGAGGGTTCATCCTGAAGGTTCGCCCAGAAGGGCTGGGGTGAGGTCATTTCAGACCAGGCGCTGAATCTTCTCCTTCTGACTATATCTACTGACAATCGGATGAGAGTATAAATCATCACCCCGTAAATCAAGGGCGACACCACCCCAATCTGAGAACCTAAATAAGCCAGAAAATGGTGCAGTGATATCAACCCTAATTCCCCAACCCGGCGTGAAGTCTGAAACGCAAAGGAAGCCCACCCATGCTGAGCATTCCAGATTAATACCGGCAAGAAGGTCAGAGTCGAGATTAGAGCTGCCAAATATGGTTCTTTTCGGACCAACCAAAAACGGTGCTCTCTTGAGAGCAGAAGAAAAACCACGATCGAAATCGGAATAAAAATTGCCGTGTATTTCGACAGCATGGACAACCCTAAACAAATTCCCAGCGGATACCAGTATTTTCCTTTTCCAGTTGTGACTAATTTGGCAAATAGAAAAAGTGACAGGGCCCAGAAGAATAATAGCGGTACATCCGGAGTGAGGATTACTGAGCCGATGTTGAAAATCAGTATCGCATTCAGGCTCAACGCGAAATAAAAGGCTACTCTGGCATTGAAAAGTAACTTCCCGGTAAGGAAACAGAAATACGCCGTCCCAAAAGCACAAAGCGGCGCAAATAATCTGACCGTGAATTCTGAAGTCCCCATCCGGGTGGAAAGCCAAATCAGCCAGGCGTGCAGAGGCGGATGGTCAAAATAACTCAGCGCCAGATGCCGGGAGTAATTCCAGTAATACGCCTCCTGCGGCGCCAGTTGCGGCAGACCGAGGTATAATAGTCTGAAAAACAGAAATCCAAAGTTCAGAATCCAGAACCAGTTGGCGTATTTCCTGCCCTCCGGGTTTGATGCTGATGTCATTGCGAGCGTGGGCGAAGCAATCTCTTTTTGATGAGCCTTCCCTTTACGGAGAGGACGGAGGTGGGGTCATATACTCTTGATATAGACTCTTTCACCTTTAACTTTTATTTTCCCGCTGGCAAACAAACCCACCACCTGCGGATAAACTTTGTGTTCCACCTTCAATAACCTTTTCTGCAGACTCTCCGGTGTATCGTCATCTCTGACTGGCACAGCCTTCTGATAAATGATGGCTCCATGGTCATAAACCTCATCCACAAAATGTACTGACACTCCTGAAATTTTTGCTCCGCTCTGGATGACCGCTTCATGCACATGAATTCCGTACATTCCTTCTCCGCCAAAAGCCGGAAGAAGCGCGGGATGAATGTTGATGATTTTATTTTTGAATAGTTTGACGACAACCGGAGCCAGCTTTTTCATGTAGCCGGCCAGACAGATTAAATCGACTTTTTCAGCTTGCAGAGTGGTAATTAGAGCTTCATCAAACTCTTCCGGCGTGGCAAACTGCTTATGACTCAAATGCAGGGCCTTGATTTTATTTTTTCTGGCTCTTTCTAAAGCATAGGCATCACTGTTATTGGAAATGACAATCCTGATTTCCGCCCTGATTTTCTTCTTCTTAATGGCAGCAATGATGGACTGCAGATCAGTGCCATTTCCCGAAGCCAAAACTGCCAATCTTAATTTTCTTTTCATTTCAGCTTCTCCGCCAAAATGTGATTCACAATCCTGGGATTAGCTTTCCCTTTTGTCTTTTTCATCACTTCTCCCACAAAAAATCCCAAAAGTTTCTGTTCACCCTTTTTGTAACGGGCAAGTTCATCGGGGTTCTCAGAGAGGACCGTCCCAACGGCAGTTTCAAGCTCTTTTGAATCTGAAACCTGAACCAGCCCTTTTTCTTTGATGATAGCATCAGCACTCTTGCCGGTCTCTGCCATCTGAGCAAACACTGCCTTGGCCAGGTTGTTGGACAAATCCCCTGATTCTACTTTTTGCAGAAGGCTCGCTAACTCCTTTGCCGGAACTTTCAACTCCGTAATTTCTATCTGCCTTTCTTTTAATTCCCTCAACACCTCTCCCATCACCCAGTTGCTTACCACTTTGGCTTTGGGAAAGTTATTCACAGCTTCTTCATAATAATCCGCTAACTTTCTGCTGGCCGTCAGCACTCCAGCGTCATACTCCGGTATACCATATTGCGCAATATACCTCCGTCTCCTCATATCCGGCAACTCCGGGATAGTCTTCTTGACAGCTTCCAGCCACTCCTCGGTAATGCGCAAAGTAACTAAATCCGGCTCTGCAAAATATCTGTAGTCATGTGACTCTTCTTTTCCGCGCATTGGAATCACCTTTTCCCTCTGGTCGTCCCAGAGTGAAGTGACCTGCTCAACCTTCTCTCCGGCCTCGAGCAGTCTGGTTTGCCGCTCAATCTCGTATGACAATGCCTTTTCAACCGCCTTGAATGAATTCATATTTTTAACTTCGGTCTTGGTACCGAATTGTTCCTGGCCCACTGGGCGTACTGAGACGTTGGCGTCGCAGCGTAAAGCCCCCTCCTCCATGTTGCCAGAACTGATTTCCAGATACTCGGCTATCTGTTTGATTTTCTGCAAATACAAACCAGCCTCTTTGGGCGAGCGTATGTCCGGCTGGCTGACGATTTCGATTAAAGGGACGCCACAACGATTCATGTCCACAATCGTGCCGGCAAAATCCGACGCTTCTTCCGCATGCATAGATTTCCCGGCATCCTCTTCTAAGTGGATTCTGATGATTCCAATTTTCTTCTTAGCTGAGTCGGACTCTATTTCGATGTGACCGCCACTTGACAGCGGCTGGTCGTACTGGGAGATTTGGTAACCTTTGGGAAGGTCCGGGTAGAAATAATTCTTGCGGGCAAAAAAGGAGTGCTCAGTGACTTTGCCGCCGACTGCTAAGACCATTTTGATGGCATAGTCGACCGCTTTCTTGTTAAGGACCGGCAGGACTCCCGGCATTCCTAAGCAGACCGGGCAGGTCTGAGAGTTGGGCGGCGCTCCGTACTTAGTGGCACAGCCGCAGAATATCTTGGAGTCGGTCAAAAGCTGGAGGTGGACCTCTAAGCCGATGATGGATTCGTAGGGCATTCTATAGGTGTTCGTCCATTTATGTTAGCAATCTTTATCATATTTTTTAGTTGCTCAGATGTATATTTTCCCGAGAGAAATTTTTGATAAAGGTCCATACTGAGTGTATTAGGTGTAGGTTTGCAAACGGCATGCGGCTTTTCTAGGAGGTGTCTAAGCTCTTGACATACCGAATCTAAAAATGAAGCGAACTGACTTAACCAGTCTCTATTCTCTATAGTTTCTTCAGGAACTTTTAGTGCATGCAAGTAGTTTCCTAATCTTCCATGAATTTCATTAAGGCGATCGAAATTTGGAATTCGCATATTTTGTTCAACTCCCATGGCCTCAAGATAGATATTAGCAAACTCAAACTTCTTCTCAAATTCAAGATCGTAGCACTTCATGAAATTATACAGTCTCTCTCCTCTGTACTCTCTTTCTTCACTCCTTGATAACTTTTCTGGGTACTTTAATAATATGAGATATTCGAGGAGAATTCGCTCAATGCAACATCTCAGCTCATATGCACAATAGAATTTTTCAGGCATGCTGTTTTTCTTCAATAATTCAATAGCCCTTATCAAATGCGATTCTGCTGTGATTTCAAATTTCATTGAATCATCCACTCCTACAGACTCACCACCCTCTCCACCTGCTCCATCTCTACCATCTCCATCTTCTCCAATATCATTATGCGTGTCTCGAAAATAAACTTTTTATCCTTTGTAGCGTCCGAGCTCGCCTCGGACGACTCTTTTCCCCTCTCTTCATAGGGGATGGTTCACCCTGAAGGGCTGGGGTGAGGTCAGCATATTTGTCATTCTGAGCGCCTTGTCCTGAGCGGAGTCGAAGGAAGCGAAGAATCTGCTTTTTCCATATTTGGCGTAGGGCGGGACCTCTTCCCGCCCTCTTTTTATTTATTGCCCGCCCCCTCTTTACCTACTCCAACTTCATGGGGCATATTAAAAGAATCCCTCTCCAGAAATCCTTCTCTTTACTGATTCGTATGCTTCGGTATCTGACAATTCTTTGCCTGACTCTCTATATATTTCCTTCAATAGCTTGACTTCCTTCCAAAAAAAGTGCCTGAATGTTGCTTTGTTTATACCCCATTTGAAGAGTAGGACTATTATTCCTGCTATGTACTGACGGTTTAGAATGAAGACAAGCACTATGATTCCGCTCACGAGTAAGTTGAATATCGTAAATAACAGCTTTTTTGCAGGGGTTCTGTAAATTTTCGGAGCGTCGACAATTGACATGACCGAACACCAATTGGTATATGTGTTCACACTCACACCAATAATGAATAGAATTATTACTATGACAATTTCTGCTTTATTCATCCCTGGAATTGTCCCGCCACCCTCTCCACCTGCTGTACATGCCTCTCAAGATGCTCCATCACACTGCCTTACTTATTATCAATTCCAAAACCAAAATCAACACCCGTGCCAACCACTTTATCGCAGGAGGGACATCGCACAGGCTGGTCAGAATCGGTAACAAGGCTATGGCTTGCGGTACATTCATTGTAACCCTCTCCATTCCAAGCCCATTCCTCAGTCATCAACGCGGTAAACCAGATAGCATCTAATATCTTCCCACAATTCTTACAACGTTTTCTTCTATTGATTTTCTTGTCAGCCATCTTTAACCGCCTTTCTGATTAAATACTTCTGCTTTTTAGTTGCCCGCCACCCTCTCCACCTGCTCCAAATGCCTCTTTCCTCCCTCTCCTCTTAGGGGAGGGTAGGGAGGGGTTAGTCCTCTTATCATTCTGAGCAACCTGTCATGAGCCGTGTCTAATGACCCCTCCTTAGTCCTCCCCTCTAGGGGAGGAAACTTTACCCCCTCTCCTACAGCAGAGGGCTGGGGTGAGGTCATTATCTTTGTCATTGCGAGCGCCAGCGAAGCAATCTGCTTTTTTTTCCTCCTCAATTTCCTGCCACCCTCTCCACCTGCTCCAAATGCCTCTCAAAATGCTCCGCCAAAAGTTTCACCATCCCCTCCACCGTCATCTTCCCCCTCTCTATATGCATCCCGTACTTCTCCCAGTCCGTCTCCTTGACATCCTTCAGCACCGTCAGATTTGCCCTCCGCAAGCCTTTCAGAGTTTCCACTAACTTTCCAATCTCCTTTTCCTGATGCTTCAATTTCTCCACCCACAAATTCTGGTCAAACGGCTGGAGCGTATTTCCCGGCTCTGCCAGAGCTATCCTCATCCTCACCCCATAAACATACTCGCAGTCCCCCAGATGTCCAATAATCTCCTTAGCCGACCACTTCCCTTCCGGTTTTTTGGAGAGTGCCTTCTCATTAAATTTCTTCAAAACCCTGTCCAGCTTCTCCATCTGTCTTTCTAAATTCCTAATAAACTCTGCGTTCAAGGCCATTTCCATTCCTCCTTATCTTTTCTTTTGTTGTCATTGCCTGTCACCTGTCCAAAGCCGAGTCGAAGGACTTGTCCCGAGCATGGTCGAGGGGAGCAATGAATTGATCTTCCAAATTTTGGGTTGTGGGGTTATTCAGAATGGCAGGTTCTCCGTGGTCTGAGGCAACTTCGGCGCGACTAAAATTGATTTTTCTTTTTCAACCAGGGCCAGGCCGGGCTTAGCCTTCTGCGGTCTTCGGACATATTTGGCTAGGGTATAAATCACTTCCACTTTCTTTGAATTACGCCCCTTGCTGAAGTAGGCTGCGATGGCCGCGGCTTCAATCATGCTTTGATGGGAAGGCTGCTTCCTTTTATCCTCTCGGCGCAGGACTACGTGGGAACCCGGAATTCCAGAGGCGTGCAGCCAAAAGTCATCCGGTTCAGCCTTCTTGAAGGTCAGTAGATCATTTTCCTGATTGTTTCTGCCGACCAAAACTGTCCAGCCATCCGAGGTCAGGAAGTGGCGGAAGAGTTTCTTTTCTGGCTTTTTCTTTTTTGATTTCTCTTGAGCCACCGGCCTGATTACAGCCATTTTTACCAGACGAGGTCTGACATTCTCTAAATCCTTTAGAGTGCGGCAAGCGCCGACTGCGTCTAGAATATTCTCCAACTTCTCTACTTCCGCTTGCAGCAGCTTCTTTCTTTTTTCTAAAAGCGCCAGGCCGGTTTTGGCTTTTTGGTATTTCTTGTAATAATTCTGGGCGTTCTGCAAAGGAGATAGTTCAGGATTGAGCTGGATGGTTACATTCTTACTCTGTTCGGAATACAAATCCGGCACCGTTATCTCACTCTCCCCTTTCTTAAGGGAATCCTTGTGAATCATGATTAAATCACCCAAATGCTTGAGGGTCTGGTACTCGGATTTCTCCTTCATTTCGGAATCGGTTTTCTGCAGAGTCGTTTTTATTCTGGATAATTTTTTTTCTGCCGCCTGTAGGAATCCGGCTTTCCGGCTCTGGAATTCATTCTGCTGTTCCTTCAAACGAAAGAATTCGGTTAAGGCTTGATTCAGAGCGGGTAAATGGAGCTTTCGGGCGGCTTGAAAATGAGTGAGATCGTAAGGAAAGACAAAGAGAGGTGAATTTTTCTGGTCGAGCAATAGAGTTGGGTGAACTTTGACTGAAGGGCCGAAAAACTTAAGCAAATTAGAATAGAGTCTGTGCGAATCTGAATCGGTCAAGGAGCCTGCCGTTAAGCCTGAAGATAATTTTGATTGATGCAGAATTTCATCGGCCAGATATTGGTCGAGACCCAGAAAGTGAGAGGTCAGGAAATGCCCGAGGTTTTCTGATGAATGTCTCAGCAAGAGTTCCTTCCAGTGCAACTCAGATAAGCTGTGCGGATCAAGTTTAGGGGGGTGAGCAGGGAGAGAATATCTGGCTCCGGCCCGAATGGGCCTGGCCGAGGCTGAGTCCAAAGGGGCCGATTTCAAGGAATCCAGAATGTTTAGCTCTGAGTCAGTCAGAATCAGATTAGAATTGGCGCTGATTTCATAGAATAAAAAGAGCCGGCGCTGGCCCCAGAGAGAGTCGAATTTAGAAAGATGGAATCTGAGGATCCGGTCAAAATCTATCTGCTCGATTCTTTCGATGTCAGCCTCTATCAGACCGAGTAAAAGATTTTCGGCCGGGGGATAGTCGAGTTTGCGAATCTGGGAATCGGTCAGGAGGCGAAGGTGGTAGTTGCGGCTGCCATAATCAACCAAGAGGCCGGAAGTTTTGACAGAGCTTTTGGCAACCAAGATTAACTGCTTGGCATCCGGCTGATACCTGATGGAGATTATCTTAGTGCTAGATAACGCTTCTTCTAATTCCGGCAGAAGATGCTTGATGAGGAGAGGGGTGATTAACATAAAACTCTCAATCTACGGATAAAGGCGGTCCTGTCAACCTGTGACTGCCAGCGGTAGTGTCAAGAATGTTGTGTAAATTTGTTTACGGGAGAGGGGCATATTCTTTTGGGAGTTAATTTATTTTTTGGATTAGGGCATAAAGCCATCTGTCAGCGCTGGAGAGATTGGCAAAGGA
>Ga0073934_10002024_pt1 | contig 44715 bp, 44 predicted proteins | sample LarsenN4metaG_FD_76834 | JGI IMG/M metagenome (GOLD analysis project Ga0073934, IMG submission 76834) | Hot spring sediment bacterial and archeal communities from British Columbia, Canada, to study Microbial Dark Matter (Phase II) - Larsen... ...
ATCGGCCGCTTCGCCACGGTGGGGACGGCGCCCGACGGCCTCGTCTACTTCGCCGATCACGGCTGGGCGGGCGAGACGCGCGTGGCGGGCATCTATATCGATCCGCTGGTCGCGGCGGGAATCGTCGAGGCCTTCGGCCCCAACGACAGCCAGCGCCGCTTCCAGAACGACCTCCAGATCGAGAACATCAACCGCGTGCTGGGCGCCGACGATTACGACGGCGACGGGCTGCAGGAGGTCTATTTCGGCCTCACCGACGGTACCGCCTATCTGCGCGCGATCATGGAGTTCGATGGCAATATCCGTTACGCCAACTACCAGAGCCAGCAGGAGGTGATCGACTACCTCACCGCCAACGGCTTCGGGCAGGAGACCTGGGGCGCGTGGTTCACCGCGCCGACGAGCGCGACCGTGGCGATGCAGGCCGGCATCGACGCCGCCGAGGCGAGCGGTCTCGGCCGTGCGGGGCTGGCCCCGGCACCGGTCGGCGGGGCGGAAAGCATCGCCTTGCCGGGCGCGATCCTCGCCGCAGGGCTCGATCTCAACGCCCCCTTCCTCCACCAGGCCGACGACTTCCTGCGCGCCGAATTCTACGGGTAGTCAGGACGGATCATCTTGCGCCGGGCACGGGTGGTGGCGTCCCCCACGCCGCCCTCACTTGTGTCTTCTGGCGCGGACTCTATCAGTTCGCGGTCGGGATAGCCCCGCATTGGCGGCATATCCTCTTGAGTTGGCAGGAGCGGACCTGCAAGGAAGGCCGATGATGCTCCCTCGGGTTGCGCCTCTCGATGTCGGGTTCCTCCCGGACTTGCGCCTTGGGCGCTGCGCCGGCTGGCGTGAGGTCCTCCGTGGTGACTGAGGCGCGACCAAGCATGGCAGCGGCGGGCATGGCAGGAGAGCCGGTTCTGCTTGATGTCACGCGCCTTGTCGCGCGCAGCTGGACAGGGCGGCATGCCACCGGGATTGACCGGGTGTGCAGCGCTTATCTGCATCATTTCCGCGCACGGGCGCGCGCCGTGGTGCAGCATCGCGGAGTCATCCGGGTGTTGGGCGCGGGGCCATCGGCGGATCTGTTCGATCTGCTCGATACCTCCGGGCGCGGGACGCGCGGCGGGATCGTCCGGCTTCTGTCGGCCGCGCTGATCGGGGGTGCCGCGCAGCGGGAGCTTGTGGGCCTCGCCTACCTCAACATCGGCCATACCGATTTCGATCTACCCGCCCATGGCGACTGGGTCCGCCAGGCGGGGCTTCGGCCCTTCTACTTCCTCCATGATCTGATCCCGGTGCTCCATCCCGAATTCTCGCGGCCTCACGCGGTGCGGCGTCATCTCGGCCGGGTGCTCTGCGCACTGAACAGTGCAGCGGGGATTATTCTTGGCACCGCAGCGGTACGGCGCGAGCTCGAAGACTTTGCCGCGGCCCGCGGCCTGACGCTGCCGCCGGTGGCAGTGGCGCACCTTGCCGGCACCGATTTCCGCGCGCCGCCCCCGCCTGCCCCGCCGATCGACCAGCCCTTCTTCCTGTGCGTCGGCACGATCGAGCCGCGCAAGAACCACCGCTTGCTGCTGACGCTGTGGCAGCGCCTCGCCGCCCGCCTCGGGGAACGGACGCCGCGGCTGGTGATCGCCGGGCAGACCGGGCCGATGACGGGCGATCTGCTCGCGCCGCTCGCGGCCGTGCCCGGCCTTGGCGCTCATGTCGCGCACCGCCCCGCCTGCCCCGATTCCGAACTGGCCGGACTGATGCGCCACGCGCGCGCGGTGCTGGTGCCGAGCCTGGCAGAGGGTTTCGGCCTGACTTTCGTTGAAGCACTCGAGATCGGGACCCCGGTGATCGCCAGCGACTTGCCGGTGTTCCGTGAAATCGGGCAGGGGGCTGCCCGGCTGATCGATCCTGCGGATGTCGATGGCTGGGAGGAGGCTGTCCTTGCCGCCATCGCCGCCCGTCCTGCCCTGGCCGGGGCCTTTGTGCCGCCAAGCTGGCATGAACATTTTCTCGCGGTGGAGCGTTTCGTCGCTGCGCCCGCGGAATACGCCCGAACCATGAGCGAAAGAGTCCTTGCTGCGTGATCGAACGATTGAAATCCCTTGTCAGTCCGGCCCTGCTGCTGGTGATCGTGCCGACGCTCGCTGCGATCGTCTATTACGGCCTGCTTGCCGAGGACATCTACATCTCGGAATCGCGCATTGTCGTGCGCCACCCGACGCAGGGGCCGCGCTCGCCGCTCGATGCGGCGCTGGATCAGACCGGGTTCGGCGGCGCGAACGAGGGCAACAACACCGTCATCGCCTATCTCCAGTCGCGCGCCGCGATCGGTGAAGCCAATGCCGACGGCAAGCTCAAGGCGGCTTACTCCGATCCGGAGCTTTTCTGGTTCGACCGCTTCGGCCTGCTGGGCGACAGTGACGAGGAGTTCTACCGCTACTTCCAGACCAAGCTGGAGGTCGACGAGGGGGCCACGACACAGGTGCTCACCATCAGGGTCCGTGCGTTCACGCCCAAGCAGGCACAGGCGATCAATGCCCGGCTGGTCGAACAGGCCGAGGCGTTGGTCAACAGCCTGTCGGAACGTTCGCAGGCCGATCTGATCGCGATCGCCGAACGCGAGGTCGAGGAAGCGGCGCAAAAGGCACGCAAGGCCGCGCTCGAGCTGGCGCAATATCGCAACACCAGCGGCATCGTGGATCCGGTGCAGGAATCCGAAGTGGGCCTGCAGATGATCTCGAAACTGCAGGACGAGCTGATCGCCGCGCAGACACGGCTGCGTCAGCTCCAGACTTATACGCCCGATGCCTCGCAGATCCCCTTCCTGAAGACGCAGGTGCGCGACCTGCAGGCTGAGATTGAGGCGGCGCGCGGCAATCTCACCGGCGGGCGCTCTTCGCTGTCCTCGGCACTGACGCGCTACCAGGAACTGCAGGTCGATGTCGAATTCGCGGAAAAGCAGCTCGCCGCCACCCGCGCCTCGCTCCAGGAAGCGCGGGCAGAGGCGCGGCGCAAGCAGGCCTATCTCGAACAGATCGCCGCCCCCAGCCTGCCCGACTACCCGGTCGAGCCACGGCGCATTCGCTCCATCTTCGCCGCGATCGTGCTCGGCCTGCTCGCCTGGGGCGTGCTGTCGATGCTGGCGATCGGGGTGCGCGAGCACCGCGACTGATGGCGACCGCACCGTCTTCCGGCGCACCCGCCCCCCGTCCACCGCTGTGGCCGGCGCTGCGCATCCAGCTGCGTGTGGTGGACGCGCTGCTGCGGCGCGAAATGCTGACCCGCTACGGGCGCCACAATATCGGCTTCCTGTGGCTGTTCGTTGAACCGATGATCTTCACCATCGGGGTGACGATCCTGTGGACCGCGACCAAGTCGGTCCATGGTAGCGACCTGCCGATCGCGGCCTTCGCGCTCACCGGCTATTCCAGCGTGCTCTTGTGGCGCAACATGCCGGGGCGCTGCATCGGCGCGCTGCAGAACAATCTCGCGCTGATGTATCACCGCAACATCCAGGTATTCGACATCTACATCGCCCGCCTTCTGCTCGAATTCGGCGGGGCGACGATCTCCTTTGCGGCGCTGACGGTGCTGTTCATTTCGATCGAATGGATGGAGCCGCCAGAGGACTTCCTCAAGGTTGCGCTGGGATGGATCCTGATAACGTGGTTCGGCAGCGCGCTCGCGATCGGGCTGGGGGCGCTCTCGCACATGAGCGAGCTGGTCGACAAGCTGTGGCACCCGGCTTCCTACCTGCTGTTCCCGCTGTCGGGCGCGGCCTTCATCGTCGCTGCGCTGCCGCAATTCGCGCAGGACATCGTGCTGTGGATTCCCACGGTTCACGGCATCGAATTCGTGCGCGAAGGCTTCTTCGGCAGCCGCGCCCGGGCGACCTACGATCTGGGCTACCTGATCCCGTTCAACATGGTGCTGACGCTGATCGCGCTGATCGCGCTGCGCTATGTCTCGCGCCGGGTGGTGCCGGGATGATCCGGGTGCGCGATCTCAAGAAGGTCTACAAGACCCGCTTTGGCGAGAACCTGGTGTTCGAGGACGTCAGCTTCGACCTCGCGATGGGCGAAAGGCTCGGCATTCTCGGCCGCAACGGGGCGGGCAAGTCGACGCTGGTGCGCCTGATCAGCGGGGCCGAGCGGCCGACTGCGGGCACGATCGAGAGCGACATCTCGATCTCATGGCCGCTGGCCTTTTCGGGCGCCTTCCAGCACCAGCTGACCGGCGCCGACAATGTCCGCTTCATCAGCCGCATCTATTCTCAGGATTTCGAGCGCAATCTCGCCTTCGTCGAGGAATTCGCCGAGCTCGGGCCCTATCTGCGCGAGCCGGTGCTCACCTATTCATCCGGGATGCGCGCCAGGCTCGCCTTCGCGATATCGATGATCATCGAATTCGATTGCTTTCTCATCGACGAGATCAGCGCGGTCGGCGATGCGCGCTTCCATGATCGCTGCAATTTCGAGCTGTTCGAGAAGCGGGCCGACCGGGCGATGATCATCATCTCGCACGATGCAGCCTATGTCCGCGATCACTGCAATCGCTGGGGCGTGCTGCATGACAGCAAGCTTGTCCAGTACGACGATTTCGAGGTCGCCTATGCCGACTTCAAGGAGCTGATCGGGTGGAAACCGCCTCCGGGGTGGCCCCAGATCCAGGTATCAACCGCTTGAGCATGGTCGTTCGCATGATGAAAACACTCCTGAAGAAGCTGGGCCTCACGGCCTCTGCGCCGACGCCGGTGCCGAACCAGACCGACGACACCATGCCAGAGCCCATGCTATGGGCTCCGGTCTCGCAGGCCTGCACGCAAGGGCAGATGGAGGAACCGCACTATTCCTACTGGTGCGGCCAGATCCGCGAGCTGCCGCGGATGCACCGCAAGCAGTGGGAATTCTGCTACATTCTCCAGGCGCTCAAGTCCCACGACATGCTGGTGGAGGGCAAGCGCGCGCTCGGCTTCGGCGTCGGGCTCGAACCGCTGGCGGCGGTCTTTGCGGATCGCGGGGTCTCGGTGCTGGCCACCGATCTGGAGCCCGAAGGCGCGCAGCAGGCCGGCTGGGTCAAGACCGCGCAGCACGCCCGCAACAAGGCCTCGCTCAATGATCGCCATATCTGCGAGCCGGAAAGGTTCGATCGGCTGGTCGATTTCCGCTTCATGGACATGAACGCGATCGATCCCGACCTGGAAGGCCAGTTCGATTTCGTCTGGTCGGCCTGCGCCTTTGAGCACCTCGGCTCGATCATGCACGGGCTCGAATTCGTGATCAATTCGGTCAAGTGCCTCAAGCCCGGCGGGGTGGCGGTGCACACCACCGAATTCAACTGTTCCTCGGACGGCGACACGCTCGACAATGCCAGCACAGTGCTGTTCCGTAAGCGCGATTTCCTGTTGCTCCAGCGCCGCCTGGCGATGATCGGGGCCGAGATCGAGTTCAACTTCAACCTCGGTCAGCAGCCGCTTGACCAGCATATCGACATGCCCCCCTACAGCGTCGACGAGCACCTCAAACTCCAGATCATGCGCTGGGCGGTGACGTCCTTCGGCCTGATCGTGCGCAAGCTGTAAGGGGGAAGGCCGCGTGAGCCGGATCCTGATCGACGGGTATAATCTCGGCCTCGAGAAGGGCACCGGGGTGGCGACCTATGCCCGCAACCTCAGTTACGAGATCGCCAATCTCGGGCACGAGGTCGACGTGCTCTACGGCAACCGCGCGAGCGCGACGCGCAACGACCTGCTGCGCGAGATCTATTTCTTCGATTCCTCCGTCGATGAACGGATCAAGTGGCTCGAAGTGCTCGATCAGGCCTATCAGGCGTTGCAAGGCCCGCTGGCGTTCAAGGCCAAGCAGATCCCCGTCACCGGCCGGGTCATCACCCGCACCTTCCAGTCGCGCCTGCCCAGGTTCGATCGGCTCTACAACGCCCCCGATCTGTTCATGCGGGCACAGAGCGCGTTCAAGCTGTGGAAGCGCCCCCTGACAATCCGACTGCCCGAAAGGCCCGATCTGGCGCACTGGACCTATCCGATCCCGCTGCGCGTGCCCGGCCGGCCCAACATCTACACGCTGCACGATGTGGTGCCGCTGCGGCTGCCCTACACAACGCTCGATCACAAACGGCGCTATCTCAAGCTGCTCCAGAAGCTCGACCAAAAGGCCGCGCATTTCGTCACCGTCTCGGAAAGTTCCAAGCGCGACCTCGTCGACCTCGTCGGCATAGCGCCTGAGCGGATCACCAACACCTACCAGTCGGTCAGCATTCCCGACAAATACCGCTTCAAGCCCGAAGATCAGGTCGCGCGCGAGGTCGAGGGGCTTACCGGGTTCGATTACAAGGGCTATTTCCTGTTCTGGGGCTCGCTCGAGCCCAAGAAGAACATCGGGCGGCTGATCGAGGCCTACCTCTCCTCGCAAGTCGATACCCCGCTGGTGATCGTCGGGGCGCAGGCATGGAAGTCCGAACAGGAACTGAAACTGCTCGGCGAAACCGGGACGGTCTATGGCAGTCTCGAACGTCGCCGGGGCGCGCGCAAAAGGATCATCCAGATGCCCTATGCCCCCTTCCCGCTGCTGGTCAGCCTGATCCGTGGGGCCAAGGCGGCCATGTTCCCCTCGCTCTACGAGGGCTTCGGCCTGCCGGTGCTCGAGGCGATGTTGCTGGGGACTCCGGTGATCTGCTCCAACACCTCCTCGCTACCAGAGGTGGCGGGTGATGCGGCACTGATGGTCGATCCCTATGACACCCAGGCGATCACCCAGGCGATCCGCACGCTGGATGCCGATGCAGCCCTGCGTGAACATTACATCGCGCTCGGGCACAGCCAAGCCGCCCGCTACAGTCCCGAAATCTATCGCGAACGTCTGAAGGCCGTCTATGATCGACACTTGTGACGCTGCGTCTGCCAGGAAGATTGCCATGCTTGCCCCGATCGCTCTTTCTCCTTCGCGCTGGCTTGGAAAGGCTGCGGCGGCGGTGCTGTGCGTGGCGATGCTCGGGGGCTGCAGCAGTCTCGGCGGCGCCGGCCCCTCGACCGGCGCGATCCGCGAGGCGCAGGAAGAGGGCCAGACCTATGCCGAGGGGGCGATTCAGGTGCTCGAACTCGCGCCCGATGTGGTCGCCGCGCTGGCGCGTCATGACCGGGCGGCAAGCTTTGCCGAGCTGTTCGGCGATGGCGGCGTGTCGGCCACGGTGCTGGCGCCGGGCGATCAGGTCGACATCGCGATCTGGGAGGCGCCCCCTGCTGTGCTGTTCGGGGCTGCCCCCGGTGATCAGCAGCTGGGCGGCGGGGCCGATCTGGCCAGCAACACCCCGATCCCGCGCCAGGAGGTGGACGAGGACGGGATGATCGCAATCCCCTTCGTCGGGCGGATCAGAGTGCTGGGCATGCGGCCAGAGCAGGTCGAATCGCTGATCGTGGCGCGACTGCGCCGCCGCGCCAATGATCCGCAGGCGGTCGTGCGGCTGGTGCAGAACGAGACCCGCACCGCCACCATCCTTGGCGAGGTGTCTGCGAGCCGCCGGATCAGCCTTTCGGCGCAGGGCGAGCGCCTACTCGATGCGCTGGCGGTGGCAGGCGGCACCAAGCAGCCGATCGAGCAATCGACCGTGCAGCTCGCCCGTGGCGCCCAGCGCGCAGTGATGCCGCTCGAACGGGTGATCAACGATCCGCTCCAGAATGTCCGCCTGCGCCCGGGCGACGTGGTGACGGTGCAGCACCAGCCCTTCAGTTTCGTTGCGCTGGGCGCGGTGGCGCGCAATGCCGAGGTGCCCTTCGAAGGGGCCGGGATCACGCTGGCCGAGGCGCTCGGCCGGGCCGGCGGGCTCAACGACCGGCGCGCCGACGTGAAAGGCGTGTTCGTGTTCCGGCTGGAAGACCGCGCGGCGCTGCCGGTGCTGGCCGGCCCGGATGTCCAGACCACCGCTGATGGCCGCGTCCCGGTGGTCTACACGCTGAAGATGACCGGCGCGGCGAGCCTGTTCGCGATGCAGGATTTCCGCATGCGCGATGGCGACGTGCTCTACATCTCGACCGCGCCGGGGGTTGAGCTGGAACGCTTCCTGCAGGCGATTTCAAGCGCAGCCTTCTCGATCGTGGCCACCGGTAACGCGCTCAGCAATCAATAGGTGGGGTGCGTCGCCCAGCGAGCGCCGCGCTCAGGCGGCGACGGGCTGGGCGATGGGCTGCACGGCACCGGCGAGGCGATACGGCACTTCGGCCTCGGCCAAGCGGTGCATGCGCGGATCGTCGACATCGATCCACCAGTGGCCGGTGACGTCGACCGTATCGGCCGCGCCGCGATCGGCCAGCCGCTGCATCCCTTCCGACAGGCTCCCTGCTGCCCCTTCGGCAATCGCCTCGGCAATCGCTTCAGCCAGATCGGGGGTGGCGATAAAGGCGCCGCAATCGACCGCATCGTAGCGGGTGAGGTGCTTGCCGATCAGCGCGATCCGGCCATTGGCGCGGCAGCGCACCCAGGTGGCGTCGTCCGGGTCGATGGTTGGCCCGGCAATGGCACGATCGATCGCCAGCGATGCACCGTGGCGGCGGCCCATATCCTTTACCAGCTTGGCGAGCAGCCCCGCGGTGAACAGGTGATCGGCCATCATCAGCAGATAATTGCCTTCGATCATGTCCGCCCCAGCGAGCACCGAATGGCCATTGGGGCGCGACCAATCGGGCACCCGCGCGGCTTCGAGGCTGACCCCGGTGCGATAGGAAATGCCCGGCAGGCGCGCCTCGATCTCGCCTGCGCGGTGGCCGGTCGCGATCACCGCATGGGTGATCCCGGCGCTCGCGGCCTGGCGCACCGACCATTCGAGCAGCGAAATTCCCGCCACCGGCACCAGCGGCTTGGGTGCCGCGAGGGCGGCGATGCGGCTGCCAAATCCGGCGGCAAGGATAAGAGCGTTCATGGGAGGCTCGGCAGGAGAGGGGGAGGGAGAGGCGGCGCTATCGGTTGGTGGCGGGGTTTTTTGTCATTCGGCGGCGTCGAGCTGAGGCAGGGCGCGCGCATCGAGCAGGCTTAGCGCCGCATCCTCGGCCATCTGCTGCGGCGGATGTTTGCAGTAATAGGCGCTCTCGGCGATCAGCACGCCGCCCTCGCCACGATCGCGCGCCAGCTTGCAGAAGCGGATCGCGTCCATCGCGCAGGCGGCGGCATTGGGGCTATCCTCGACCGAAAGGCGCAGCTCGAGGTTCATCGGCACTCCGCCCCAGCCCGTGCCTTCGAGCCTGAGGAAGCAGATCTTGTTGTCCTTTTGCCAGGGGACATATTCGGATGGGCCGATGCGGATGTTTTCGTCGTCCAGCCGTTCGGCCAGGGCGGCTTGCACGGCCTCGGTCTTGGAAACCTTCTTGTGGGTCAGCCGCTCGGAATCGAGCATGTTCATGAAGTCGGTATTGCCGCCGGTGTTGAGCTGGTAGGTCCGCTCCACCGTGACCCCGCGGGTGGAGAACAGGCTGGAGAGCGTGCGGTGGATGATCGTGGCGCCGACCTGTGCCTTGATGTCGTCCCCCACGATCGGCAATCCGCGCTGGCGGAAGCGCGCCTCCCACGCCGGATCGCTGGCGATGAACACCGGGATCGCGTTGACCACGCCGACCCCTGCCTCGAGCGCGCATTCCATGTAGAACTCGCTCGCCCGCTGCGATCCCACGGGAAGGAAGTTGATCAGCACATCGACCCGGGCTTGCCGCAACGCCTCGATAATGTCCTGCTTGCTCGGCTCGGGCGCATCGGCGGGCTGGAAGCCACGCTCGCCCGCTTCGATCATGTGGGGGGCGACCCCGTCGAGCAGGCGGCCCATGATCACCGGCGCCGCGGTGGGTGCGATCTCGCGCTCGAACAGCTGGGTGTTGTTGGGCGGAGCAAAGATCGCCTCGGTCAGCGGCTTGCCGACCTTGCGGCGATCGACATCGATGCCCAGCACGAATTCGACATCCCCGGCACGATAGGGGCCGACGGAGGGGTGGATGAGGCCAAGGGTTTCGCCGGTGCGGCGATAGAACGCAGCGCCTTGCACCAGGGAACTGGCGCAGTTACCAACGCCTACGATTGCGACCCGTGCGCGGCTCATACGATTTCCCTCAAATTACTAGTGGTGCATCCCTGCAAACCAAACGTCTGTCAACCCTAACGAATTTCGCGCCCCATCCCTTCGGCTGCGTGCGGCTTTCGGCACATTTTCATCCAAGTGACTGGAAAAAGGTTGTGAATTCGCCAGTCAAAATCTGCGGAATTCTGCGTGTTGTGTCGAACAACCCCGCGTTGATACGTAGGCGGGAGCGCAAGGGTTTCCGGGCCCCCGAACAGGGTCCTTCGACTGCGGCGGGCCGCGTGAATTTCCCGATGAGCCGAAGCGGACCGAAACCGGCTTGCCAATGAGAAAAAACGGGGATCCCGGACCGAAGCGCGTCGCGCTCGATTGCCGCTACATCGGCCCCCGGCCCAGCGGCATCGCCGAAGTCGTCGCGGCCCTTGTACGGTACCTGCCCGACCTTGCGCCCGATTATGAGTTCACCTTGCTGCGCAATGCCTTGCGCAAGGAACCCCTGAGCCGGGCCGCCAATGTCCGCGAGATCGCGGTGCGCAGCCCGGCGAACGGCCCGGTGACCTTGCTGCACCTGCCGTTGGCGGTCGGCCTGGCGGGTATCGACCTGTTCCATGCACCGGCCAATATCCTGCCCGGCGGGCTCGCCATGCCCGCGATCACGACGGTGCACGACGTGATGTGGGTGACGCATCCGGAATGGTGCAATCCAAGGGCCTGGGGCCGGGTCGAGCGGCACTTCTACGGCCACGGAATCCGCCGCGCGCTCGCCCGCTCGGCGCTGATCGCTACCGTAAGCGAGGCGAGTCGCGCCGAAATCTGCGCGCTTGCGCCCGAGGCGGCGGGGCGCGTGGTCGTTACCCCTTCGGGAGTGTCGAGCGATTTTGCCCCTGCCGTGCGCAATCCGGCAGCGCTTGCGCGGCTCGGCGTGGCGCCGGAGCGGCGCTATTGCCTCGTGGTCGGCCAGGGCGCGCCCTACAAGAACCATGAGGGCGCGCTGCGTGCCTTTGCGCTGGCCTGCGGCGATACCGCTGACATCGATCTTGTGCTGGTACGGCAGCGCGGCGATACGGGCCCGGCGCTCGAGCGGCTGGCGCGCGAACTTGGCCTTGCCGGGCGGGTGCATTTTCGCGAGACCATCGATCGGCCCGCGCTGGTGCAGCTTTATGCAGGCGCTGCGGCCCTGCTCCACCCCTCGCTGTGTGAAGGCTTCGGCAATCCGGTGGCCGAGGCGATGGCCTGTGGTTGCCCGGTGGTGACCAGCAATGTCTCGGCCATGCCCGAGGTCGCGGGCGGCGCGGCACTGCTCGCCGATCCGCGCGATCCGGGCGCGATCGCCGCGGCGCTCAAGCGGGTGCTCGCAGACCGCGCCCTCGCCGCCGACCTGCGCGAGCGCGGCCTCAAGCGCGCCGCCGAGCTCGATTGGCGCAGCTTCGCCGCCGCCAATCTCGCGCTCTATCGCCGGTTGCTGTCGGGCCCGGCGTGAGCCAGCACGGCGCCGAAAGCCCGGCGCACCCGCGCCAGCGAAGCGAGCAGCACCAGGCCGAGCACCCCCACCTCGAACAGGAAGTACCAGTGCGGCCGGCCCGCCAGCATCGCCGCGCCGACCGCCAGCGTGCGGTAATTGGCACTGAGCAGGCTCATCTGCGGCAGGAACCCGGGCCCTTCAGCCCGCATCGCCGCACCGAGGCGGTCGCGCCGGGCCGGGTCCCGTGCGGCAGCGGTGAGCGCGGGGCCATGCGGCACGATCCAGCCGGTGAGCCACAGGTAATAGACCACGAAGGGGTGCCGCCGCCCCGAGGGCGAGGTCACCGGCGCTGCGCTCGCCATCCACGGCGTGCCGTAGACGATCAGCTGATATTGCCGCCGCGCGCCCTCGTAATGCGCGGCCTGCACCACCCGGCTCGCCCCCGCGGCCCACATCAGCGCCCAGCCGAGGCCGCCAATCTGGCCCGCGGCGATAAAGCCCAGCGTCACGTAGAGCACGATATGGCCGAGATAGTCGCAGATCCCGTCGACCAGCTCGCCATGCGGCGAGGAGCGCCCTGTGACGCGCGCGAGATCGCCGTCGGCGCCGTCGAGCACGTGCCAGGCCATGTGCAGGGCGAGGCCAAGCGCCACGCCCCAGGGCCAGGCCAGCGCGCCATAGGCCGCCGCCGCCAGCATGATCGCCAGCGCGCCCGCGGCCGAGACCATGTCGGGGGTGACCGCCGTGGGCGCCAGCAGCCGCGCCAGCCGCCACGACAGCGGGTGATAGAGGCGGCCGTTGAGCCAATCCTCCAGCTCCGCCGGACGTGCGGGCCGCTCGGTCAGGGAAGGCGAAGGCACGGGCTGGGTCACGCATCACCGGATCAGGCGCAGGGCACGGTTGCCCTGCCTCGTCTCGCCCCTGCATATAGGGGGCTGTTTTGCGGCGCAAATCCGCAGCATCACGAGGACGCATGAAAACCGCCGCCGCTTTCCGCTTCGCCTCGGCGCGCACCGCCAACCGGCTGGTGGCGGGCGTTCCTGCCGCAGCCCGGCTGGCGCGGGCCTTCGCCGAAGCGCGGGCGCCGGGCCCGCTGGTGCTGGTGCTGGAAGAGGGCGGCGCGCTCGATCCGCTAACCCGTGACGAGATTGCGCGGCTGGCGCCGCACGTGACAGTGCAGCTGCACGAGGACCCGCACATGGAGGCCATCCCGGCCGAGGCCCTGCCCGATGCCGCGACCATCACGGCGTTGCTGGCGGGTAGGGCACCGTTGCTCCCGCCGCCCGCCGATGCCGACGCGGCATTGCACCGCGCCGGGCGGCAGATCATCCGTGCCACCGCCAAGCCCGGGGACGGGATCGTCTCGCGCCACCTCAACCGCCCGCTTTCGCAGGCGGCCTCGGCGCTGCTGTTGCGCTTTTCCTGGGTGCGGCCCGGCCACGCCACCGCCCTCACCGCGGCGATTGCGCTCGCCATGTTCGCCTGCCTTGTCTCCGGAACGCTCGCCGGGCTGGTCGCCGGCGCGGTGCTGTTCCAGCTTGCCTCGGTCGCCGACGGGATCGACGGCGAGATCGCGCGCGCCACCTTCCGCACCTCCGCGCGCGGTGCGGCGTGGGACAGCGCGGTCGATGCGGCGACCAATCTGGGGTTCCTCGCCGGGGTCATCGCCAACCTGTGGCTGCGCAGCGAAACCATCCCCGCGCTGATCGGAGGGGCTGGCCTTGCCGCGCTGACGCTGGGGATGGGGCTACTCGGGTTTCATGCCCGCGCGCGCGGCGAACCGCTCCACTTCGATGGCGCGAAAAGGATGCTCGGCGAGCGTGAGAGCGCTCTCACCCGTTGGCTGCGCTATCTCACGATGCGCGATTTCTACTGCCTGTTCCTTGCGGTGATGATCGCGCTCGGGTTGGTCACCGCAGCGCTGGCGATCTTCGCCGCGGCCGCTGCGGGCTGGCTGGCGACGGTGATCGCGCTGCTATGGCGCGCGCGAACCCCGGCCTGATGCGTTAGGACAGCGCGATGTCGGGCGCGTCTTCCTGCTTCATCCCGATCACGTGATAGCCGGCATCGACATGATGCACTTCGCCCGTCACCCCCGAGGCAAGGTCGGACAGTAGATAAAGCCCCGATCCGCCGACATCCTCGATCGTGACGTTGCGGCGCAGCGGCGCGTTCAACTCGTTCCACTTGAGGATGTAGCGGAAATCGCCGATTCCGCTGGCGGCGAGCGTCTTGATCGGCCCCGCGCTGATCGCGTTGACGCGGATGTTGCGCGGGCCGAGGTCGTTGGCGAGATACTTCACGCTGGTCTCGAGCGCCGCCTTGGCCACGCCCATGACGTTGTAATGGGGCACGACCTTTTCCGCGCCGTAGTAGGACAGCGTCAGGATCGACCCTCCGCCTTCGGGCATCATCGCTGCGGCCCGCTGTGCGATCGCCACCAGCGAATAGGCCGAGATGTTCATGGTCAGCAGGAAATTGTCGAGGCTGGTGTCGACATATTTCCCGCGCAGCTCGTTCTTGTCGGAATAGCCGATCGCGTGGACCACGAAGTCGAGGCTGTCCCAGCGTTGCTTCAGGGTGGCGAAGGCGGCATCGAGCGAATCCATCTTCGCCACGTCGCATTCGAAGGTGAAATCGCTGCCCAGTTCGGCGGCGAGCGGGATCACCCGCTTGGCGAGGGCCTCGCCCTGATAGGAAAAGGCGAGGCTTGCGCCGTGCTCGGCGAGCTTTTTCGCAATGCCCCAGGCCAGCGACTTGTCGTTGGCGAGCCCCATGATCAGCCCGCGCTTGCCCTGCATCAGTCCGGGCATGGATCCGTTCATTTCCGCCTACTCCTCGCTAGTCTTGCCGGACGGCTCAGGCGGCAGCGCCAGCGCCGCGTTCAATTCTGCGCCGATAACGAGCCCGAGCCCGACGAGCCAGAAAAACAACAACGTGACCATGCTCCCGGCAAGGCTGCCATAGGTCAGGTCATAGGTGAAGAAGCGCCGCAGCACCACCGGCAGCGCCGCCGCCACGCCCAGCCACCACACTGTGGTAAACAGCGCGCCGGGCCACTTGGGAAAGCCCGCTCCGCGATATTCGCGCGGGGTCAAGGTGATGAACAGCACCAGCAGCGACAGTGCGAGCCCCGCCGCGGGCACCACCCGCGACACCCGCAAGGTGGCGATCATCTCGCCAAGCCGGGGGATCACCGCGAGGATCACCTCCTGCACTGCGCCGATCACCACCTGCGCGAACAGCGAGAGCATCAGCACCACCACCGCGCCGAGGATCAACCCGGCGGAAAACAAGCGGGTCTTCCAGAAGGCCTGCGAGGGCGGGGCGCCGTAGGCCCGCCGCAGGATGTCGCGGATCGTCTCGATCAGACTGGTCACCGTCCACAGCCCAACCGCCGCTCCCAGCCAGAGCAACCAGCCCGAGCGGGCATAGATCACGTCCTCGGCCACAGGTTCGATCACGTTGGCGACCGATCCCGGCATGGCCCTTGCGACCGCGTCGATCATGGCTTCGGCATTCTCGCGTCCGCCGATCAGCTCGAACAGCGCCGCGCCGAGGATGAAGAAGGGGAAGATCGCCAGCATCGACAGATAGGCAAGATTGCCGGCGTGGATGAAGCCGTCTTCGACGGTGCCGACCGCCACGCGGCGCACCACCGCCCAGATTCGGGCAGGGGTGGCCCGGCGGTCGGCGGGCGAGAGTTTGGTTTCACGCATCGCGGATGACGTCCCGCCGCCCGACCCCTAAAGGCCGAACTTCTCCCGCGGGCGGGCGGTGTCGATCCAGCCATCGAGCCGTTGTTCGAGCTCGGTTATCTCGGCGGGGAGCTGGATTTCGAGCGTCACCAGCTGATCGCCGCGCTCGGGCCTGCCGTCCTGGGATTTGCCGTTCTTGCGGGTCCAGCCCTTGCCGGCCAGTCGCAGCACCGTGCCGCTGCTGCTGCCGGCCTTGATCGTCAGCATCACCGGGCCGTCGACCGTGGGGCACTTGACCTTGGCCCCGCGCACCGCCTCGTCGAGCGTGATCGGCAGATCCATGCGGATATGGTCGCCCTCGCGGCGGAAGAAGGGGTGGGGACCGATCTCGACCATCACGATCCCGTCGCCCGGCCCACCGGGGCCGGGGTGGCCCTTGTCCTTGAGGCGCATCATCGTGCCGTCTTCGACGCCTGCCGGGAGCTTCAGGTTGATCGCCTTGCCGTCGGCAAGCGTGATACGCTGGTCGCGCCCGGCGGCGGCTTCGACGAAGGGCACCGCGAGGCGATAGTGGATGTCGGCACCGCGCTTGGGCGGCGGCGGGGGTGCCTGCTTGCCGAAGGGGCGGCGCGGGGGTGGCTGCTGCTGGCGCGCGCGGCCGCCGAACAGGCCCTCGAACAGATCGCCGAGATCGACTTCGTCGGGGCTGAAGCCGCCGAACTCGCTTTCGCGATAGCCGCCCGCTCCCGGCCCGGCGCCGTAGGTACCGCCCCGGCCATAGGGGCCGCGCGCGCCCATCCCGGCGAAGGGATTGGCCGGATTGCCCTCAGCATCGATCTCGCCGCGATCGAATTGCGCGCGCTTGGCCTTGTCGGACAGCAGGTCATAGGCGCGGGTGGCTTCGGAAAATCGCTCCGCGGCTTGCGGATTGTCCTTGTTGCGATCCGGGTGCAGCTCCTTGGCAAGCTTGCGATAGGCGCTCTTGATGTCGGCTTCGGAAGCCGTGCGGGCAACGCCGAGAATGGAGTAAGGATCGCGCATGGTGAGTTAGCTAGGTGAGACAGTCGTCATGCGCAAGCGGCGAGCCCTGTTCGCGAACAGCCGAAATTTGCCGCCCGAGCCTTTCGCCTCGCGGCGCGCGTATCTATGGCAACGCCACAAGCTCCAGCCAAGGACCCCCCAAATGCCCGGCGATACCCCACTCGATGATGCCCAGCTGGCCGACAGCGTGATCCCCGCCGGCGCCGATCCCTTCGCATTGTTCGACGAATGGTTCGCCGCCGCGCAGGCCAGCGAACTCAACGACGCCAATGCCATGGCGCTCGCCACCGCCACGCCCGCCGGTGCGCCCTCGGTGCGCATGGTGCTGCTGAAGGGCCACGGTCGCGAGGAGATCGCGGGCGGGGGCTTCACCTTCTTCACCAATGCCCAGAGCCGCAAGGGCGGCCAGATCCGCGCCAACATGCAGGCAGCGCTGCTGTTCCACTGGAAGAGCCTGCGCCGCCAGATCCGCATCGAAGGTCCGCTTTTCGAAGTCAGCCCCGAAGCCGCCGACGCCTATTTCCACTCGCGCCCCTACAAGAGCCAGGTCGGCAGCGCCGCCTCCGACCAGTCGCGCCCGCTGCCCGAGCGCCGCCAATATCTTGACCGCGTGCAGGAAATCTGGGCCGCGCACGAGGCGGAAGGGCGGGTGCCGCGGCCGCCGCACTGGACGGGATTTACTTTGCGCCCGACAAGAATCGAATTCTGGATCGATCGCGCCAACCGGCTGCATGATCGCCGCGACTTCACCCGAACCGCGCCGGACGCTCCGTGGTCCGACACGCTGCTCTATCCTTGAGGACTGCCCCGATGCCCCAGACCATCCCCTATTGGCACGTTGATGCCTTCAGCGCCCGGCCATTCGGCGGCAACCAGGCGGCGGTGATGGTTCTCGAAGAATGGCTCCCCGACGAAGTGCTCGTGAAGATCGGGGGCGAGAACCTCTTTGCCGAGACCGCTTTCGTGGTGCGCGATGCCACCGGCGCGGCAGACTGGGAGCTGCGCTGGTGCACCCCAACCTATGAAATCGCGCTGTGCGGCCATGCCACGCTGGCGAGTGGGCATATCTTGCTGACGCGTGACGGCGGCGAGCGGGTGACCTTCCGTACGCGCAAGTCGGGCATCCTCGAAGTGGTGAAAGCGGGGGACGCCTACGAACTCGCGCTGCCGGCGATCGCCACCGCGCCCGACACCCCCGACAACCAGGCCGAGGCGATCCGCCTGTTGGGGTCAGAGCCGATCGAGACCTATCGTTCCGACCTGGGCTACAACGTCTATCTGTTTGAAAACGAAGCGTCGATCCGCGCCCTGACGCCCGATATCCGCGGACTGGAAAAGCTCGGCAAGGACCAGTTCATCGTCACCGCGCCCGGCGATGCAACCGACATCGTCAGCCGCGTCTTCGTACCCGGCGGCGGGGTGGACGAAGACAGCGTCACCGGCTCGGCGCATGCGGTCCTCACGCCCTATTGGGCCAGACGGCTGGGGCGTGAGCGCTTCACGGCGCACCAGGCCAGCCAACGGGGCGGCGATCTGACCCTGAGGCTGGCCAAGGACGATGGGGGCGAAACGGCGTGGCTCGGCGGCCCCTGCGTCACTGTGGTCGAGGGGACGTTCACCCTCTGAACCGCTTGCGCGATCACCGCACCGGATAAAGCTCCAGCACGTCCGCAGCCTGTTGCAGCATGGGCGGGCGCTCGTCCGTGTTGGAATGGCCGAGCCGCACCAGCGTCACCCGCTGCTCGGGAGAGACCAGCACATATTGCCCCATGTGGCCGATCAGGCTGAACAGGCTTTCGGGCGCACGATCGGGGAACAGCGGGTGATCCTCCGCCGCGCGCCCCGGGATCGGACGGTTGAGCCAGGTCTGGAAGCCGTAATGGGGGCTCGCCGGGCTCGGGGTCACCATCGCCTCGACCCAGCGGCTCGGGACGAGTTGCTCGCCGCCCGGTGCGCGACCCTTGAGGCGCAGGAACTCGCCGAACTTGGCCCAGTCGCGCGCGGTGGCGTGCATCAGGCTGCCACCGATGAGCGTGCCCGATGCGTCGAATTCGGGCACCATCGAGGTCATGCCGAGCGGGCCGAACAGTCGTTCCTCGAGGTAATCGGCCACGGCCTGGCGCCGTGCCTCGGGCTTGGTGCTGTCGGTCAACGCGCGCGCGGCGATATCGGCGAGGATCACGCTGGTGTTGGAGGAATATTCGAACTGTTTGCCCGGCTCTGCCTCAAGCGGCTGTTCCGTGGCCCACTTGGCCATGTCGTCGCGCCCGTCGAGGAACAGCATCCGGACCTCGCTCGACTCGTAGGGTGGATCGCCGCTTTCGGTGTGCCTGAGGCCGCTCCGCATCTGGAGCAGGTGGCGCAGCGTGATCTCGGCGCGCGGATCGCCCGGGCGCTGCCACAACGGCACCTGCGCGGGCTCGTCGAGCGCGAGCAGTCCGTCGGCGACCAGCATTCCGATCAACACGCCCGTCACGGTCTTGGCCATCGACCAGCTGACGAAGCGCGTATCCGCGTCATAGCCGGGGCCGTAGCGTTCGGCAGCGAGCTTGCCATCCGCCATCACCACCACCGCGCGCGTCTCGCCAAGGCCGGGTGCGGAGAACAGGTCGTCGAGCTGGCGGGCGAGCTGGTCTCTGGGCGCCCCCGCATCCGCGGTCACCGCCGCGAGCGCGGCTTTGCTGAGCGGGGTTTCGACGGGCGCAGATGCACCGCAGGCGGCAAGCAGGAGCAGGGCTGGCGCGAGCGCGGCGGCGCGGTTATGGAGGCGTTCTCGACGGGTCATCGCGCCCTCAATTCCCGATGCAAAAGAGCTTGGCAATGGCGAAATCATCCAACCCCGCTTCGGCACGCCGCCCACGCTACGGGCTGTGGCTGCTGGCGCTGATCGCGCTGGCAGCGGGTGGGGCCGCCTGGGCTTTCCGCGAGCCGATCAACGGCTATGGCAGCATCGCCTCGGCCTATTCGGCGCGGGTAGCCTGTTCGTGCCGCTTTGTCGCCGGTCGCAGCCTCGAGGACTGCGCCAAGGACAAGCTGCCGGGGATGGAAGCGGTCACGCTCGTCGACGACCCCGAGACCAGGAGCGTCACCGCGCGCTTCCCGCTGGTGGCCAAGGCGACCGCCACCTATCGCGAGGGCTTCGGCTGCGTGCTGGAGCCGTGGGAGGGATAGTGCGGGGCCCGCACCCGATGCGTCAGGCTTCCACTTTCTCGGTCGAATCGATCCAACCCCCGCCGACCACCCGGTCCCCTTCATAGATCACCGCCGCCTGCCCCGGGGCAACGCCGAATTCGGGCTCGGCAAAGCGGATCGTCACCGCCGCCCCGTCGCCCAGCGGGCCTTCGAGCGTCACCGGCACGGGCTTGGCGAGGCTGCGCACTTTCGCGGTCAGCGGCGCATCGGGGAGCGGCCCGATGCGGTTGGTCTCGGTCAGGCGCGCGGCATTCACCGCCAGCATCCGCTTCGGGCCGACCCGCACCTCACGGGCCTGCGCATCGAGGCCGATCACGTAGAGCGGTTCGGGCTGGCCGCCGATCTCGAGGCCCTTCCTCTGCCCCACGGTGAAATGGACGATGCCCTTGTGTTCGCCGAGCTTTTCGCCGGTCGCCGCGTGAACGATCGCGCCGGGGGCTGCGCCTCCGGGGCGGACCTTGGTGACGATCTTCGCGTAATTCCCGTCAGGCACAAAGCAGATGTCCTGGCTGTCGGGCTTGGCGGCGTTCCTGAGTCCCGCCGCCTCGGCGAGGCTGCGCACCTGTGGCTTGGGCATCCCGCCCAGCGGAAAGCGCAGGTAATCGAGCTGCGCCTCGGTGGTGCCGTAGAGGAAATAGGACTGGTCACGCGCCGGATCGAAGGCGCGGTGCAAATATGGGCCCCCGTCGGTCATCACCCGGCGCACGTAATGCCCGGTGGCGAGGCAGTCCGCGCCGAGTTCGCGCGCCATGCGGAACAGGTCGGTGAACTTGGGCCCCATATTGCAGCGGATGCACGGCACGGGGGTGCGCCCGGCGAGATATTCGTCGGCGAACTGTTCGACCACCTCTTCGCGGAAGGCGCTTTCGTGGTCGAAGACGTAATGCGCGATGCCCAGCCGGTCGGCCACGGCGCGCGCGTCGCGGATGTCGTCGCCCGCGCAGCACGCGCCCTTGCGCCCGGTCGCCGCGCCGTAATCATAGAGCTGGAGCGTGATCCCGATCACTTCCGCCCCGCTGGCATGGGCAATTGCGGCGACCACCGAGGAATCGACCCCGCCGCTCATCGCCACGACGATGCGGCAATCGGCTGCGGGGCGCGGCAGATCGAACAGGGCGGCGGCATCGGGCCCGGTGAGCGGGCCGGCCTCGAGGAGCGTCGGCGTATCCATGGGAATGGCCTGCGATATAGCGATAGCGCCGCGATTTCGCCAGTCCTGCGGCGTTTACCAAGGTTCGCCTTCGGTTCGCGCTATTCCTAAGCCCGGGTAAATGGCAGTTTTACCCGATCTTGACGCAATCGCCGTATGAGCATCGGGATGTTCGAGAAAGCCGACCCCGTTTCCGCATCCTTTCGCCGGCCGCCTGCACGCCGCGCCGAGGAAGGCGCGCGCCTGCGCGCCGAGCGCTTCGAGTCGCGGGCCGGTCGCCGCGCCGGCGACGCACTGCGCGCCGTCGAATGGAGCGAGATCACCACGCGTCTCAACGCCGCGCGCGATCTGCGGCTGTTGCTCCGCAGCGAGTCGCAGGGCCGGATCGAGGCCGCCGCGGCCAGTTTCGGGGACGCTGCGGCGAGCTATTTCGCCATGCTCGAAGATGACAAACCCGACATTAACCTTGATGCTTTAGACGCTTCTAAAGCCTTGGACGGCAAGCAATGCGCACGTGTGGCCGTTGGGCACGAGGCGGTATCGGGGGGCGATGCCACCGGCGTGACTGACGCGCCTGGAGGCGATGCGAGAGACGAACAATGATTGAGAACCAGGACATCCGCCCCGCCCAAGTGATCGGCCCCCTCGGCGAGCCGCTGACCCTTGCCGATCTGCCCGCCCCCGACACCAAGCGCTGGGTCGTGCGCCGCAAGGCCGAAGTCGTCGCCGCCGTCAACGGCGGCCTGCTGACGCTCGACGAGGCGCTGGCGCGCTATGGCCTGACGCTCGAGGAATTCGCCTCGTGGCAGCGCGCGGTCGATCGTTCGGGCATGCATGGCCTGCGTGTCACCAAGATTCAGCATTACCGCGATCTCTACCAGCGCCAGCTGAAGTACTGAACGCGCGCCGCGGCCCTGCTTGCCGCTCCGAGGTTCACGCCGCACCAATAATGCGCTAGTCTCCATGCCGGCGTCCACGCCGGGATTCGTGCTGAAGGCAGCGCGGAGCGCGGGCCACGGGGGGATAGACTATGAGTGGCATACTCGGGTTCATCTGGTTCATTGTCATGGGTGGGATCATCGGCTGGGTCGCCAGCATGGTGATGAACCGCGATGCGGTGATGGGTAAGTTCTGGAACGTGGTGGTGGGGATCATCGGTTCCTTCCTCGGAAATTCCGTGTTTGCTTTCCTGCCCGGCATCGGGAACGGCACGATCGGTGGCTGGCCGCCTGACGTGATGGGAATTGTCTCGGCACTGATCGGGGCGGTGGTCCTGCTCGCCGGGCTCAACCTGATGCAGCGCGGGAAGGTGCGTTGATTCGCTGACCATTTCCGGTGGCGCGGGGAACGCGGGCCCATTCCTTCGTCTGGCGTCAAAGTCACCCGTCGATGGGTGGATTGCCCCTGAGCATCGTGCAGCCTATCAAGCGTTGCGCTCGGTGACTTATCGGGATAATACACTCTGAAGGCGGATGATCCGCAGGTGCGGACGGATCCGGCGAGGGAATGACAATGAATTACGAGACCACCATCCGGGCCGAGGCCGCCGACGGGGTGACCACTGAATTTGCGGGCGCGCGCACGCTGACGGCGCCGCGGGTGCCGCGCTGGCTGATCATCGGCGGGCTGGGCCTGTTCGGGCTGCTGCTTGCGATCGGCGTCTATTTCGCGCTCGTCGGCGGCGAGCCGGCGGCGGTGGGCGACGACAATTCGCAGGCCCCGGTGGTGACCGTGATCACCCCGGGCAAGACCACCATCACCGGCGTGATCGAGGCGCCCGGCACCATCGCTGCGCGCCGGCCCATGCCGGTGGGCGTGGCGGGCGAAGGCGGGCAGGTGATGCGTGTCGCTGTCGATGCCGGCGACTGGGTCGAGGCGGGCCAGGTGCTCGCGGTGATCGACCGCAGCGTCCAGGTCCAGCAGGCCGAGGCCCAGGCCGCGCAGATCGAGGTCGCCCGGGCGGATGCCAATCTCGCTCAGGCCAATCTCGACCGCGCGCTGCAACTGGTCGCGCGCGGCTTCGTCTCCAAGGCCGATGTCGATCGGTTGACCGCCACCCGCGATGCGGCCGTGGCCCGGGTCAAGGTGGCCGAGGCCCAGTTGCGCGAACTGCGCGCGCGCAATAATCGCCTGAACGTGCTGGCTCCGGCCTCGGGCTATGTGCTCGAGCGCAATGTCGAGCCCGGCCAGACCGTCGGCGCCGGCGCCGGTGCGCTGTTCACCATCGCCCGCGGCGGCGAGATGGAGATGCTCGCGCAGGTCAGCGAAGAGCAGTTGGCCGGCCTTTCGGTCGGCACCCCGGCGACCGTGATCCCGACCGGCTCGGAGGCCAAGTTCTCCGGCCAGGTCTGGCAGCTTTCGCCGGTGATCGAGCAGACCACCCGTCAGGGCACGGCGCGCATCGCGCTGCCGTTCGATCCGGCGCTGCGCCCGGGCGGATTTGCTACCGCGCGGCTCAACAGCGGCACCTTCACCGCGACGGTGCTGCCCGAGAGCGCGGTGCTGGCCGATGACGAGGGCAGCTTCGTCTATGTCGTGGGCAAGGACAACAAGGCGGTGCGCCGCGGGGTCAAGACCGGCGCGGTCACCCGGCAGGGCATCGCTATCGCCGAGGGGCTTTCGGGCACCGAACAGGTGGTGCTGCGGGCGGGCGGGTTCCTCAACCCGGGCGAAACGATCAACCCGCAGCCGCAGAAGAAGTGATCGCCCATCCGCGTGCCCGGCGGGCGCGTATCTGACGAGACGATAGGCAACAGGCAGGAACATCATGGCTTTACGCGACATCTCGGCCTGGTCGATCCGCAATCCGGTGATCCCGCTGGTGCTGTTCACCGGCCTGCTGTTCGCCGGGATCGTCAGCTTCATGCGGATGGACGTGACCGACAACCCGGATGTCGATTTTCCGGCGGTGAGCGTGACCATCTCTCAGCCCGGCGCCTCGCCGACCGAGATCGAGAACCAGATCACCCAGCGCGTCGAAAGCGCGCTCCGGGCGATCAACGGGGTCAATTCGATCCAGTCGACCGCGCGCGAGGGCAGTTCCAACACTTTCGTCGAGTTCGAGATCGGCACCAACCTGATCGAGGCGGTCAACGAGGTCGAGACCGCCATCGATGGCGTGCGCGGGAGCCTGCCCGACGGGATTCTCGAACCGCAGGTGCGCAAGGTCAACGTGGTGGGCGAGCCGATCGGCTATGTCGCGGTCGAAGCCAACGACATGACAATCGAGCAATTGAGCTGGTTCATCGACGACACCGTCGCCAAGCGCCTGCTCAAGATCGAAGGCATGGCCGAGGTCAATCGCTTCGGCGGGGTCGACCGCGAGATCGAGGTGATCCTCGATCCGGCGCGGATGCAGTCCTTCGGGGTCACCGCTTCGCAGATCAACAGCGTGCTGCGGCAGGTCAATCTCGACGCCGCGGGTGGGCTTGCCGAAATCGGCGGCACGCGTCAATCGCTGCGCGTGCTGGGCAATTCGGATACGGCCTTTGCCCTGTCGCAGACCCAGATCCAGCTGGGCGGCGGGCGCACCGTGCGGCTCGCCGACGTTGCCAAGGTGCGCGACGGTTATTCCGAACGCACCTCGATCAGCGAGGTCAATGGCCAGGAAGTCGTCAACTTCGCGATGAGCCGCGCGCGCGGGGCCTCGGACCTCTCGGTCTATGATGCCGCGCTCGCGGAGATGGACAAGATCGAGGCCGAGAATCCGGGCGTCAAGTTCATCAAGCTCTCGACCAACACCACCTATACCCGCGAGCAATACGAAAGCTCGATCTGGGCCCTGGTCGAAGGGGCGGTGCTGGCGGTGGTCGTGGTGTTTGTGTTCCTGCGCGACTGGCGCGCGACCTTCATTTCGGCGGTGGCGATCCCGCTTTCGGCGATTCCGACCTTCTGGTTCATGGATCTGCTCGGGTTCAACCTCAACTTCCTCTCGCTGCTGGCGCTGGCGCTGGTGGCGGGCGTGCTGGTCGACGACGCGATCGTGGAGATCGAGAACATCGTGCGTCACATGCGCATGGGCAAGACCGCCTATCAGGCGAGCATCGACGCGGCCGACGAGATCGGCCTGCCGGTGGTGGCGACCAGCTTCTGCATCGTCGCGGTGTTCCTGCCGGTGGGCCTGATGCCGGGCGTTTCGGGCCAGTTCTTCCAGAACTTCGGGATCACCGTGGTGGTTGCGGTGCTGATGAGCCTCGCCGTCGCGCGCATGATCACCCCGCTCATGGCGGCCTATTTCCTCAAGTCCAAGGGCGTCGCCGAACATGGCGAAGGCCCGATGATCGACGCCTACATGCGGGTGCTGGCGTGGACGCTCGACACCGGCAAGATGGCCGCGCGGCGCATGGGTATCGAAGGTCCGCGCCGCCGCATCTTCTACGTGCCTGCGCTGCTCTTGACGGTGATCGTTCTGCTGGCCGTCACGGCCGCCACCCTGTTCGGGAGCTTCACCCTGATCTCCGGGCTCGATATTCCCAAGCAGGTGGCGAGCGCGGTGTCGAGCGACACCAACGGCTTCGTCTACAAGTTTGTCGCCAAGATCTTCGATATCGTTCAGGTGCTGCTGGTTTCCGGCCTGTCCTTCCTGGCGGGCTGGCTGACCTTCAAGCTGATCGAGCTGCCGGCGAAGGGTGCCGGTCGCTTTGCCCAGGCTACCCGCTGGATGACCGCGCGCTTCTACGATCACCGCGTGTGGATGCTCGCGATCGGCTGGTTCTCTTTCCTGATGACGATCCTGCTGTTCGGCCAGACCCCGCCGCAATTCCAGCCGTCCATCGACGACGAGAACAGCCGGGTCGAGATCGAGACCGTGCCGGGCACGACGCTGGCCGAGACCAAGCGGATCGTCAACGGCGTCGCCGAGCGGTTGCGCCAGGAGCCCGAGGTCGAGCGGCTGCTCGAACGCATCCGGCTGGGCGAGACCTCGTCGATCTTCGTCAAGCTCAGGGAAGATCGGGCGCGCACCTCGATCGAGTTCGAGCGCGAACTGGCCCCGGTGCTGGCCAAGATCCCCGATGCGCGGGTGCGTTTCCAGTCGCAGAGCGGCGGGTTCGGCTCAGGCCGCGACATGACGGTGATGCTCGCCGGGTCCGATCCGGTGCTGCTCGATCAGACCGCGACCCGGCTGGTCGAGGAGATGAAGGGCCTGAATTCGCTGGTTGCCCCGCGCATCAGCGCTGACCTCAACCGCCCCGAGATCATCATCACCCCGCGCGACAAGATCGCCGCCGAACTGGGCGTCACCACCGCCGCCCTGTCGCAGACGATCCGCATCGCGACGCTGGGCGAGATCGAGCAGAACGCGGCGCGCTTCTCGCTGTCCGATCGCCAGATCCCGATCGTGGTGCGCCTGTCCGAGGAAGCCCGCGGGGATTTCCGCACGATCGAGAACCTGCCGGTGCCCACCGCCAGCGGCGGCTCGGTGCCGCTGAGCCGCGTGGCCGACATCACCTTCGGCTCAGGCCCGACCGCGATCCAGCGCTACAACCAGAATCGCCGCGTGCTGGTCGGCGCCGATCTCGCCGCCGGCGTGCTCAAGGGCGAGGCGCAGGCGCAGATCGACGCGCTACCGGTGCTGCAGGACCTGCCCACCGGGGTGATCCGCGATGTCGTGGGCGAGGATGAATGGCAGGCCGAGCTGATCCAGAACCTCATCATTGCGATCATTTCGGGCGTGCTGCTGGTGTTCGCGGTGCTGGTGCTGCTCTACAAGCGGCTCATGAGCCCGCTGGTCAATATGACTTCGCTGGCGCTCGCGCCGCTGGGCGGCGTGCTGCTGATCTGGCTGATGGGTCAGGCGCAGTCGATGCCGGTCTATATCGGCATTCTGCTGCTGCTCGGGATCGTCTCCAAGAACTCGATCCTGCTGATCGACTTCGCGATCGAGGAAATGAACAAGGGCGTCCCCAAGCTCGAGGCGATCATGGATGCGGGCCACAAGCGCGCCCAGCCGATCGTGATGACCACCGTGGCGATGACCGCGGGGATGGTGCCGGTGGCGCTGTCGCTGTCGGGGGACGGGGCGTGGCGTCAGCCGATGGGCATCGTGGTGATCGGCGGTCTGGTGCTCTCGACCCTGCTGACCCTGCTGATCGTGCCCGCGGGCTTCAGCCTTGCCGACGGCGTCGAGAAGCGCGTCGGGCCGTGGCTGCGCGAGCGGATGCTGACCTACAAGCCGGGCGACGACACCCGCCCGCACAGCACGCCCGAGCCCGATCTGCCCTTCCCGGGCCTTCCCGGCAAGGCCAAGCCGATCCCGGCGCGGCGGCTGCCCCCGGGCGGCGAACCGGCCGAATGAGCGACAAAAGGGTGACGCGGCCGTCCCGGACGGGCTAGAACCCCCTCATGGCGTTGCGTCACCCCGTGCCCCTCACCTTTCGCGGCCAGCCGCTGACGGTTGATCGTGCGCGGCGGATGCGCTGGACGGCGACCGGGATGCTCGCCGCCATGGCGGTGATCTTCATCGCCACCCTTGGGCTCGTGGCCGCCCATCCTGCCTGGGGCTATGTCAACGCCTTCGCCGAAGCGGCGATGGTAGGGGGGCTTGCCGACTGGTTTGCAGTGACGGCGCTGTTCCGTCATCCGCTTGGCCTGCCGATCCCGCACACCGCGATCATCCCGGAAAACAAGGATCGCATCGCCGACACCATGGCGCAGTTCCTGCGGGAGAACTTCCTCACGCCGGCGGTGGTGGCGCGGCGGATGGCGGGCATGAATGTCGCCAAGGCGGCCGGTGAGTTTCTCGCCGCCTCGCCGGCGCGGGGCGAGAGCGATGAACGCTCGCGCATCACCTCGGGCGCAGCCGAACTGCTCGCCGAGGTGCTCGAGAGCCTCGATCCCGACCGGCTCGGCAATCAGGTGCGCAGCGGGTTGGCCGGCCAGATCGCCAAGCTCGAAATCGCGCCGCTGGCGGGCAAGATGCTCGAAAGCATGATGACAGACCGCCGCCACCAGCCGCTGATCGACGGCTTCGTGCGCTGGGCGGGCCTCACCATCGAAGACAACGAGGAGACCCTGCGCGAGATCATCCATCAGCGCGTCGCCGGGGTGCTGCGCTGGGCCGGGCTCGACAAGACCATATCGTCGAGCGTTCTCGACGGGCTGTACAAGCTGCTCGCCGAGGTCCTGGTCAATCCCGATCACCCCTTGCGCGGCAAGATCGAGGAAGGGCTGGCCAAACTCGGGCAGGACCTCCAGCACGATCCCGAAACCCGCGCCAAGGTCGAGGAGATGAAGCGCGATCTGATCGCCAACCCGGCGGTAGCGGTGTGGTGGATGGGGGTGTGGGAACGCATCCGCCAGTCGCTGATCCGCCGCGCGCGCGATCCGGAAAGCGGGATGGGTGCAGATATGCGCGTGATGCTCGCCGAACTGGGCGAGGCCTTGCAGCAGGATGTGCGGTTGCAGCACCAGATCAACCGCTTCGCCCGCCGCACCATGGTCGGCGTGGCCACCCGCTACGGCGATCAGATCGTCCGGCTGGTGTCCGAGACGGTCAAGCGCTGGGATGCAACCACCATCACCGACCGCGTGGAAGGGGCCGTGGGCCGCGATCTCCAGTTCATCCGCATCAACGGCACGCTGGTGGGCGGCCTCGTCGGCATGACATTGCACTTCATCACCACGGTGTTGTAGCGGGCGGGTGTTTGGCACGCAGCCTGTCAGACACCGATGCGATAGGTGATGCGGGTCATCCAGTATGACTTCATCGGCTTGCCGCTCGCATCGAGCGCGGGATCGAAGCGCGCCTTCATCAACTGTTCGCAGGCCACGTCGTTAAGGCTGCGATCGCCCGAATCATCGGTGATCCGGCATTCGGTCGGCATCCCGGTCTGATCCACCAGAATGGCTACGCCGACCACGCCCCCGCGTCTCTCCATCAACGGCTGCAGCGGGTACTTCTCCTGAACGGACCGAACCAACGCCTGCACGTCCAGCAGCTTCGTGCTGCGCTGCGCGGTGCGATGCGCCTCGGGATCGATCCCCCAGGTCGTGAGAATATGCGCGGTGCAATCGTTCAGTACCCTGAAGGGCGCGGCCAGCGGGCCGGTGCGGAACACCAGCGTCTTCCCACCCTGCACCAGCGAGACCTGCCGCAAGGGGGCCGCCGCTTCGAGATCGATACCGGGGCTCGCCGCCGCGAGGCCGACACCCTCGGGGATGTCCAGCGGATCAATGGGTTTGAAGTCGATGTCCTTCATGAACACGACCGCGCCGAAGTCGGAATTGCGCTCCTTGGCGATGTCCTGTTCGCTCTCGGGGCCATTCGGACCGAAGGCAAGGCGCAGCGGCAGGCCGCCATTGATCCGCTCCATCGTCGGTCCCGCCACGGACATGAAGAAGCGGGAATCCGGGGCCGTCTGTTCGAACACCAGCGCGTGCTGCTGCCCAGAACCGTCGAACATGCGCGACAGGCGGCACCGCCCGCCCTCGTAGGTTGCTTGCCACGCCGAGGCGGGTTCGAGGATAAGAGTGTCCCCGCTCTCGGCGAAGGCCGATACCGGCATGAGCGCGCTGGCGAGCACAGCGATAGTGGCGGCGCGCAGTGCAGGTGCGGGGCGGTGAACCGCGAGGGCGGACCGCCGCGATATCCCGCTCATCCGCGGATCACGTAGGTGATTGTGGTGGCGTAGAACGAGCGCATCGGCTGTCCCGCGGAATCGCGCGCGGGCTCGAACACTGCGCGCTGCATTTCCTTGCAGGCGGGCGATTCGAGCCGCTGGGTCACGGTCGATTCCTCTATCAGGCAATCGGACACGCTGCCGTCGGTCTCCACGGTTACCCGCAACCGAAAGATCGCCTGTTCGCCGGTTCTCCGCGCCGCCGAGGGATAGACCGCGACGATGCGCTCTGTGACTGCGCTTTCGTTGATCCACTTGGGCGGCACGTGGTTGCGGTGCGCCACCGGATCGAGCCCCCATTGCACCAGCAGATCATCGGTGCAGGCGTTGAGCGCGGCAAGCGGATCCTTCATGTTGCCGGTCTCGAAGGACAGCACCGTCTTGCCCCGGCGCAGCACCACCCGGTCGATGGTGGCGGCTTCCTCGAGATCCAGCCCGGCCGCCTGCAGCGGTCCGGGCGGCGCCGCGCGGCCGATGCCGATATTGCTGAAGATCAGCGCCGGGCCGAGATCGGGAATCTGGCCTTTGCCGAAACGGTCCTTGGTCTCCAACGGTTCGTCGCGCTCCATGCCGAGGTCGACCTTGCCGGCGGTGCGGAAATTGGCGAGGCCGCTTCCCGCGAGCGTGAGCCCGAAACTGGTGCCCGGTGCGCCCTGCTCGAACATGATGAGGTGGCGATCGCTTTCCGAGCCGAACAGGCGGGTGAGGCGGCAGCGGTTTTCGCCGAAATCGATGTTCCAGGCGATGATCGGCTCGAGCCGGGTTGCCCCCTCCTGCGCGGCGAGCGCATCGGGAAAACTGTCCTGTGCGGCGGTCGGCACCGGCGCGAGCGCAAGGCCCGCGGCGATGAAGGCGACGGGGAGGGACCTGATGTGCATAAAAACCTCCGGCAGTCCCGCCAGACTGCCGGAGGTTTGCTTCATTCGCAAGTCTTTGAGAATTTGCGCCTTACAGCGCCGCGGTCAGCTCCGGCACGGCGGTGTAGAGGTCCGCGACAAGGCCGATATCCGCGACCTGGAAGATCGGGGCGTCTTCGTCCTTGTTGATGGCGATGATGACCTTCGAATCCTTCATCCCCGCAAGGTGCTGGATCGCGCCCGAGATGCCGATCGCGAAGTAGACTTCCGGCGCGACGATCTTGCCGGTCTGGCCGACCTGGTAGTCGTTGGGGACATAGCCCGCGTCGACCGCCGCGCGGCTCGCGCCGATCGCTGCGCCGAGCTTGTCGGCGAGCGGGGTGATCACGCTCTCGAAGGTCTCCGCGTCCTTGAGCGCGCGGCCGCCCGAGACGATGATCTTGGCGCTGGTCAGTTCCGGACGCTCGCTCTTGGCGATTTCCGAGCCGACGAAGGTGGAAATGCCGGCGTCACCTGAGCCACTCACGGGTTCGATGGCTGCCGAACCGCCCTCGGTTGCGGCCTTTTCGAAGGCGGTGCCGCGCACGGTGATCACCAGCTTGGCATCGCTCGACTCGACCGTGGCGATAGCGTTGCCGGCGTAGATCGGACGGGTGAAGGTCTTCGGACCTTCGACCGAGAGAATCTCCGAGACCTGCATAACGTCGAGGTGGGCGGCAACGCGCGGGGCGACGTTCTTGCCCTGCGTGGTGGCGGGGGCGAGGAAGGCGTCGTGATCGGCCATCAGCGCGGCAGCGAGCGGGGCGACGTTTTCGGCAAGGCCGTGGGCATAGGCGGCGTCATCGGCGACGTGAACCTTGCCCACGCCCGCGATCTTCGCGGCAGCCTCGGCCACCGCGCCGCAATTGTGGCCGGCGACCAGCAGGTGCACTTCGCCGAGCTTCGCGGCGGCGGTCACCACCGGCAGCGTCGCGTCGGCCACCTTGGTGTTGTCATGTTCGACGAGAACCAGAGTCTTCATGGGAATGTCCTCTCAAATACCTTGGGCTCAGGCGATGCCGAGCGCCTTGACCTTTGCGACCAGCGCGGCGACGTCGGCGACCTTTTCGCCCGCCTGGCGCACCGGCGGCTCGGCGACCTTGAGGGTCTTGAGGCGCGGGGTCAGGTCGACACCATAGTCGGCCGCGGTCTTGGTCGCGAGCGGCTTCTGCTTCGCCTTCATGATGTTGGGCAGCGAGGCATAGCGCGGCTCGTTGAGGCGCAGATCGGTGGTGACGATCGCGGGGAGCGCGAGCTTGACGGTCTGCAGGCCGCCGTCGACTTCGCGCTTTACCGTGACACTGTCGCCGTCCACTTCGACGGTGTTGGCAAAGGTGCCTTGCGGACGGCCCATAAGGGCAGCGAGCATCTGTCCGGTCTGGTTCGAATCGTCCGAGATCGACTGCTTGCCGAGGATGACGAGGCCCGGCTGTTCCTCGTCAGCGATGGCCTTCAAGATCTTGGCCACCGCCAGCGGCTCGACGTCCGAGCCGACATCTTCGGGGGTCTCGACGAGGATCGCGCGATCGGCACCCATGGCGAGCGCGGTGCGCAGGGTTTCCTGCGCCTTGGCCGGGCCGATCGAGACGGCGACGATCTCGGACGCAGCGCCCTTTTCCTTCAACCGGATGGCTTCCTCGACCGCGATTTCGTCGAACGGGTTCATGCTCATCTTGACGTTGGCGAGATCGACGCCGGTGCCGTCGGCCTTGACCCGCGGCTTGACGTTGTAATCGATCACCCGCTTGACGGGGACGAGGATCTTCATGGGGCTGGTCCTTCCTCTCAAAGAATCACGTGACGCCATTCGGCGCCTTGGCCGCTCGCCTAGCTTGCGTTTACGTAAACGTCAAGCGAGGCCGGGTGCTGAATTCTCGGGCGGAGATACGCAGGCCTCTCCGCCCGGGATGTACTTGGTGAATGAGCCCGCCCGCTCAGGCCGCCTTCTTCACTTCCGCGACGATCTTCTGCGCGGCATCGCCCAGATTATCGGCGCTGACGATGGCGAGGCCCGAATTGTCGAGGATCGCCTTGCCTTCGGCCACATTGGTGCCTTCCAGGCGCACCACCAGCGGCACCTGCAGGTTCACGTCCTTGGCCGCCTGCACAATGCCGTTGGCGATCACGTCGCATTTCATGATGCCGCCGAAGATGTTGACGAGAATGCCCTCGACCGCCGGGTCCTTGAGGATGATCTTGAACGCCGCGGTCACCTTCTCGGTGGTGGCGCCGCCGCCCACGTCGAGGAAGTTGGCCGGGAAGGCGCCGTTCAGCTTGATGATGTCCATCGTGGCCATTGCGAGGCCCGCGCCGTTGACCATGCAGCCGATGTTGCCATCGAGCTTGATGTAGGCGAGATCGTATTCGCTGGCTTCGACTTCCGCCGGGTCTTCCTCGGTCTCGTCGCGCAGCGCCTCGATCTCGGGGTGGCGATAAAGCGCGTTCGAATCGAAGCTCATCTTGGCGTCGAGCACGGTGAGCTGGCCGTCGACCGTCTCCACCAGCGGGTTGATCTCGAGCATCGAGCAGTCGGTCGCCACGAAGGCATCGTAGAGCTGCTTGGCGAGCTTCTGCGCCTGCTTGTTGAGCTCGCCCTCGAGTTTCAGGGCAAAGGCCACCGCGCGGCCGTGGTGCGGCATGAAGCCCTGCGCCGGATCGACGGTGAAAGTGGTGATCTTCTCCGGCGTGTCATGCGCCACCGCCTCGATGTCCATCCCGCCCTCGGTCGAGACGACGAAGGCGACGCGGCCTGTCGCACGGTCGACCAGCAGCGAAAGGTAATATTCCTTGGCGATGTCGACGCCGTCGGTGACGTAAAGGCGATTGACCTGCTTGCCCGCCTCGCCGGTCTGGATGGTGACCAGCGTGTTGCCGAGCATTTCCCGGGCGTGGGCTTCGACTTCCTCGAGGCTCTTGGCCAGCCGCACGCCGCCCTTGGCATCGGGACCCAATTCCTTGAACTTGCCCTTGCCGCGCCCGCCGGCATGGATCTGCGCCTTGACCACGTAGAGCGGCCCCGGCAGCTGCTTGGCGGCCGACACGGCTTCCTCGACACTGAGGGCGGCATGGCCGGCCGGCACCGCGATCCCGTGTTCCTTGAGCAGTTCCTTGGCCTGATATTCGTGGACGTTCATGGCGAGTCGATCCCTTCTTGCAATTCCTGGGGAGAGGTCTGTTTGCGGGCGGCCTAAGCACGGATCGACCCTCTTGAAAAGTGCTGTGTGAAGGCGCAACGGCGGGCCTCTCATGATTGACAGGTTCCGCCTTGAAGAGATCGTCCGCGAGGCGGGCAGAATCGCATTTTCGCGCTGGCCTGGCGCAGGCCACACGCTCAGCAGCTGGGACAAGAGCCCGGGCAATCCGGTGAGCGAGGCCGATCTCGAGGTCGATCGCTTCCTCAAGCGCGAACTCGCCCGGCTGCTGCCTGCGGCGGCGTGGCTGTCGGAGGAGACCGCCGACGACAAGGGCCGCACCGCGAGCGGGCTGATCTGGCTGGTCGATCCGATCGACGGCACCCGCGATTTCGTCCGTGGACGCGAGGGCTGGGCGGTGTCGGTGGCGCTGGTGAGCGCGGGCAGACCCTTGATCGGAATGCTCGCGGCCCCGGCCCGCGGCGAGGAATGGCTCGCCGTGGCAGGCCAGGGAGCCTGGCTCAACGGTCGCCCACTCAAGGCGAGTGCGCGCAGCGAATTTGCCGGCGCGCGGGTGCCGACCCACACGCTGCCGAAGGAGGACGCCGATCTGGTCGCGGTCGAACAGCCCAACTCGATCGCCCTGCGGATCGCAATGGTCGCCGATGACCGCGCCGATCTGGTCGCGACGCTGCGCTGGGGCTTCGAGTGGGACATCGCTGCCGCGACGCTGATCGCGCGCGAGGCGGGGGCGCAGGTCAGCGATGCCTTCGGTCGTCCGCTCGCCTACAACAAGCACGATCCGCGCGATTTCGGCGTGCTGGTGTGCTCGCCCGCGATCCACGCCGCGGCGGTGGAGCGGCTGGCGGAGCGCGCTGCGGCGCTGCGCTGAGACAAAGCGGGCCGCCCGCGGGGGCGGCCCGACCATGCTGGCAAAAGACCGGGATCAGTTCCCGCGGGCCTGGCTCACGTCTTCCTGGCTGACGGGGATGATCTTGATCTCGACCCGGCGGTTGAGCGGTTCGTTGACGTTGTCGGCGGTCTTGACACGCAGGTGATCATAGCTCTCGCCGAAGCCCTTTGTGGCGATCCGCGCCCGCGCCACGCCGCGCGCGGCGAGGTAATCCGCCACCGCCTGCGCGCGCTGTTCAGACAGGCGCTGGTTGAATTCGGCCGAACCGGTGGTGTCGGTGAAACCATAGACGTCGATCAGGCTATTGGGATAGTCGATCAGGCTCTGCGCCACCGCATTGAGCGTGTCGAAGAATCCCGGGTTGATGTCCGCCGAGCCGGTGGCGAAGGTCACCCCGTCGGGCAGGCGCACGAGGATCGCGTCCTGATCCCCCACTTCCTCGACTTCGACCCCGCTGCCTTCAGTCTGCTCGCGCAGCGTGCGGATCTGGTCGTCATACTGCTTGCCGATGATTGCGCCCGCCGAGCCACCGATGCCCGCACCGATGATCCGTCCCGCATCACCGCCGATGGCCCCGCCGAGCAGGTAGCCAAGCGTGCCGCCGAGCCCGGTGCCGATTGCGGTGCGCGAGGCCTTGCGTTCGCCGGTATTCGGATCGGTGACGCAGGCGCTGGTGCCGAGCAGCGCCAGCGCGGCGGTGCCCGAAAGCAGGATACGCGAAAAAGTCATGATGCTGTCCTCCCTCTTCTTGCGGCCTGGACAATGCCATGCCCTCCGGACGACGACAAGCAAGTCCGTCCATTCTGAGCACCATCCTGCCCGATGTCCGCCGACGCCCGGCCAACTCGCGGCTGGCATGGGCGGGCTTTTGTGCTAGCGGACGGGACGTGACACCTTTTCCGTGGACTGACCTTGCGATCATCATCGCGCTGATCGTGCTCAACGGCGTGTTCGCCATGTCCGAACTCGCGATCGTCTCGGCACGCACCAGCACGCTCGAAGCCAAGGCCGAAAGCGGCTCAACCAGCGCACGGACCGCGATCGCGCTGGCGGCCGATCCGGGCAAGTTCCTCTCGACCGTGCAGATCGGCATAACCCTCATCGGCATCATCGCCGGGGCCTATTCGGGCGCGAGCCTGGGCGGGCCAGTGGGCGAACGGCTGGCGGCGCTGGGCCTGCCGACGCGATATGCCGACGAGACCGGCTTTGCGGTGGTGATCGTCGTCACCACCTACCTCAGCCTGATCGTGGGCGAGCTGGTGCCCAAACAGCTGGCGTTGCGCGCCGCAGTGCCCGTGTCGCTGGTGATGGCGCGCCCGATGGCCTTCCTGGCGCGCGCGGCCGCGCCGCTGGTGTGGGTGCTCGACAAGAGTTCGGCGGCGCTGATCGCACTGTTCGGCCTGCGCGAGCGCGGCGAACACTCGGTCACCGCCGAGGAGCTGCAGATGATTTTCGCCGAAGCGACACGGTCGGGCGTGATCGAGGCCGAGCAGCGCCAGATCCTCACCGGCGTGGTACGTCTCGCCGAGCGCCCGGTTCGCGAGATGATGACCCCGCGTACCGAAGTGGACTGGATCCACGTCGATGCCGATCTCGCCGAAATCCGTCAGACCATCGAAGACAGCCCCCATTCGCTGATGCCGGTGGCCGACGGTTCGCCCGACACGATCCTCGGGGTGGTCAAGGTACGCGAGGTGCTCGCGGCGATGGTGGCGGGCGAGCCGGTGTCGATCCGCGCGATGATGCGCCGCGCCGAAGTGGTGCCCGACCAGCTCGACGCGATGGACGCGCTGCGGGTGCTGCAGTCCTCGGAAGTGGCGATGGCGCTGGTGCTTGACGAATACGGCCATTTCGAGGGCATCGTCACCCCCGTGGACCTGTTGACTGCGATCGTCGGTACCTTCGCCAGCGATCAGGACGAGGGCGATCTGCCGCAGGTGGTGGTTCGCGAGGATGGCTCGCTGCTGGTCGCGGGCTCGCTTTCGGCCGATGCGCTGGCCGACCGGCTGGGGCTGGACTACGGCGAGAACCGCGAATTCGGCACCGCGGCGGGCTACGTGCTCTCGGTGCTCAAGAAGCTCCCCGCCGAGGGCGAGCATTTCACCGATCAGGGCTGGCGCTTCGAGGTGGTCGACATGGACGGCCGCCGGATCGACAAGCTGCTGGTGAGCCGCGATCGGCCCGACGAGGAAGAATAGACGGACGGGCGTCCGCCGGCCTGCGCTTGTAGGCTAGATCAGGAAGGTATCACCGTCGACGCCGAGGCGCCGTCGCCTTCGGGGGCGGCGATGATGTCGCGCGTGACGCGGCCCTTGGCGACGGTGTTGGTGTCGGTATCGCCCACGGTGCTGCGGATGCTCGGCGCGGCGCTGCCGGCGCGGTCGATCACGCTCGCCTCGATCCGGCTGCGCGGCGCGGGGCCGCCGAACAGTGCCTCAAGCGCCTGTTCCGAGGCCGTGCCTTCGTTCGGGCGCGGGGCGCCGGGGGCGGGCGGGGTGAGGGTGAAGTCGGGCGGAACCACCAGCGGGGCCTGCCGCTGCACCGCGAATTCATCGGGCCGCTCGCGGTTGAACACACCGCCGCCACCGCCGCAGGCGGCCAGCAGGACCGAGCCGGCGGTCAGCAGGATCACGGGTTTGCAATTAGGCATCAGTCGGCTCTCCACGGGGCCGCGCATCCGGATCGCCCGGTGGCGGCACGCTTTGTTCAGGAAGGCCCTTGTCGCGCACGAACAGGCTGCGGGCAAGGATTATGACGACCCCGATGGTAATCGCGGCGTCGGCGATGTTGAAGATGAGGAAGGGGCGGAAGCTCCCGATATGGAAATCGGCATAGTCGATGACATAGCCAAGCTCGTAGCGATCGCGGATATTGCCCAGCGCCCCGCCGAGGATCAGCGCCAGGCCGAAAATGTCGGCGAGCAGCTTCTCGCGCATCATCCACACCAGCACCACCACCGCGATCACCGCGGTCAACCCGACCAGCAGCCAGCGCGTCTCCATGTCGGTCGCCTGCAGCATCCCCAGCGAGATGCCGCGGTTTTCGGTATAGGTGAAATCGAAGAAGGGCAGGAGATCGACATGGCCGACCTGCCGGAGCGCGAGCGGGCCGATCACGTACCACTTCACCAGCTGATCGACGGCCAGCACGAATGCCGCAATCGCAAGACCGATCAGGCGGTTGCGGGTGACGGGCGCGCTCATGCCGCCACCGCGTCAAGCTGCGCCACCGCGTCGGTGCAGCGGCCGCACAGCGCGCCTTCATCCGCCACGTCGGGCAGGTGGCGCCAGCAGCGGCCGCACTTGTGGTGGGTGGTCTTGGTGACGGTCACGGCCTCTCCCTGCCCGCGGGTGACTGTCGCCGTGATGAACAGTTCGGCAAGTTGGGCGTCCGAGACGCCCTCGGGCACCGCGGCAGCGGGCACCACCACCTCGGCCTCGAGGCTCGAGCGGATGGTCTTGTCGCGGCGCAGCGGCTCGATCGCCTCGTTGACCTGTTCACGCAAGGCGCGCAGCTGCTCCCACCTTGTGCGGTCGGCGACGACACCGGGGATGTTCGGCCATTCGAGCAGGTGCACCGAGCCGCGCTGGCCCGCCTCGTCTGCTTCGCCGTCCTCGGGATAGCGGGAGAGCCACACTTCTTCCGCCGTGAACACCAGCACCGGCGCGGCGTAGCGCACCAGCGCGTGGAACAGCAGATCGAGCACGGTGCGATAGGCGTTGCGCGTGTTGCTCTCCGGCCCGTCGCAATAGAGGCTGTCCTTGCGGATATCGAAGAAGAAGGCGGAGAGATCCTCGTTGCAGAAGTCCACCAGCAGCCGGGTGTAGGCGTTGAAATCGTAGCTTTCCGCCGCCGCGCGCAGTTTCCCGTCCAGTTCGGACAGCAGCGCGAGGATATAGACCTCCAGCTCGGGCAGTTCCCCCGCATCGCTCCAGTCGCCCACAAACCCGTCGAGTGCGCCGAGCAGGTAGCGGAAGGTGTTCCTGAGCTTGCGATACTGGTCGCCCACGCCTTTCAGGATTTCATCGCCGATGCGGTGATCCTCGGTGAAATCGACGGAGAGCGCCCACAGCCGGATGATGTCCGCGCCGTAGGTCTCCATGACCTTCAGCGGGTCGATGGTGTTGCCCTCGCTCTTCGACATCTTGCGGCCCTTGGCATCCATCGTGAAGCCGTGGGTGAGGATCTGGTCGTAAGGCGCGCGGCCGCGGGTGGCGCAGGATTGCAGCAGCGAAGACTGGAACCAGCCGCGATGCTGGTCCGATCCTTCCAGGTAGAGGTTGGCGGGCCATTGCAGGTCCGGCCAGCGCCCGCTCTCCAGCACGAAGGCATGGGTGCAGCCGCTATCGAACCACACGTCGAGAATGTCGGTGACCATCTCGAACTCGGCGGGGTCGTAGTCCGGGCCGAGGAAGGCGGCCTTGTTGGCGCTGTTCCACGCGTCCATGCCTTCCGCGTTCACCGCCGACACGATGCGGGCGTTGACCGCCGGGTCTTGCAGGTACGAGCCGTCTGCGCGGACGAACAGCGTGATCGGCACGCCCCAGGCGCGCTGGCGCGAGAGCACCCAGTCGGGCCGCCCTTCGACCATCGCGCCGATGCGGTTGCGGCCCTTTTCGGGGATGAATTCGACGCGGGCGATTTCGGCGAGGGCCACATCCCTCAAACTCCGTTCGTGCTGAGCTTGTCGAAGGGCCGCACTTTCTTCGGCGCTGTCGGAGGAAGTGAAGGACGGCCCTTCGACAAGCTCAGGGCGAACGGTTTTCTGATCCATCGGCACGAACCACTGCGGGGTGCAGCGGAAGATCACCTTGGCCTTGGAGCGCCACGAATGCGGGTAGGAGTGCGCGTAATCCGCGCTCGCCGCGAGCAGCGCGCCCGCTTCCCGGAGATCGGAACAAATGGGGCCGTCGGGCGCGTTGAATTTCGGGTTGATGACGCTCATGCGCCGCTCATCCGCAGCGCCCAGCCACTGCCAGTCGTCGCGGTAGCGCCCGTCATCCATCACCGCGAAGACGGGGTTGATCCCGTTCGCCTTGCACAAATCGAAGTCGTCCTCGCCGTGGTCGGGCGCCATGTGGACGAGGCCGGTGCCAGAGTCGGTGGTGACGAAGTCGCCGGGCAGCAGCGGGCGGGGAGTGGCATAGAACCCGCCAAATGCGTGCATCGGGTGGCGGACTTTGGTTCCGGCGAGGTCGGAGCCTTTGATCCAACGGTCGAGATCGACGCCGTTCTCGTCGCAATACTCGCGATCAAAATGGGCAAGAACATCAATGCCAAGGCGGCGGCCAACATCTTCCCCAAGTTGACGAGCCACCAGCAATCGCTTGCCCTCGAAGGGCACGAGTCCATATTCGATCTCCGGCCCATAGGCCAAAGCCTGGTTCACCGGGATCGTCCAGGGCGTCGTCGTCCAGATCACCGCGTGGGCGCCGACCAGCTCCGGGATCGGGGACTCCACAATCTCGAACGCCACGTCGATCTGGGTCGAGGTGATGTCCTCGTATTCGACCTCCGCCTCGGCCAGCGCGGTCTGTTCGACCGGCGACCACATCACCGGCTTCGAGCCGCGGTAGAGGTTCCCTGCCTCGGCCAGCTTCAGCAGCTCGGCGACGATCACCGCCTCGCTCTCCTTCTGCATGGTGAGGTAGGGGTGGTCCCAATCGGCCATGATGCCGAGGCGCTTCAGCTGCCCGCGCTGCACGTCAACCCAGTGCTGCGCATAGGCGCGGCACTCGTCGCGAAAGGCTTTCACCGCCGCTTCATCGCGCCCCGCGCCGGTGAGGACGGGCTTGGCCTTCTTCTCCTTGCGGTACTGCTCCTCGACCTTCCACTCGATCGGGAGGCCGTGGCAGTCCCACCCGGGAACATAGGGCGCATCATAGCCCATCAGGTTTTTGGTGCGGCACACCATGTCCTTGAGGATGTGGTTCAGCGCGTGCCCGATATGCATGTCGCCATTGGCGTAGGGTGGGCCATCGTGGAAGATGAACTTCTCGCGGCCCCGGCGCGCAGTGCGCAGGGCCTCGTAGAGCCCGATCTGCTCCCAGCGCGCGGCAATGCCCGGCTCCTTCTGGGGGAGGCCGGCCTTCATGGGGAAATCGGTCTTCGGCAGGAAGACGGTGTCCCGGTAATCGCGCGCTGCGGTTTCTTCGGTCATAGCGGCTGCGCGCTTAGAAGGCGGCGGGCCTCGGCGCAATCCTTGTCCATCTGTTCGATCAGCGCCTCGAGCGAATCGAACTTCGCCTCGCCGCGCAGGAAGTGGTGGAAGGCGACTTCGATCTCCTGCCCGTAGAGGTCGCCGAAGAAGTCGAAGAAGTAAGGTTCTAGCAGCTCCTTGGGCGGCTCGAACTGGGGGCGGATGCCGATATTGGCCGCGCCGTGGAGGAGCTCGCCGGTGGCAAGGATGCGGCCCGTTACGGCATAGATGCCGTATTTGGGGCGCAGGTAGTTGTCGATGGTGACGTTGGCGGTGGGATAGCCGATGGTGCGCCCGCGCTTGTCGCCGTGCTCGACGATCCCGCGGATCGCGAAGGGGCGGGTGAGGAGGCGCGCGGCTTCCTCGGGCCGGCCTTCACGCAGCGCCTCGCGGATGCGGCTTGAGGAGACTACCTCGCCGCCCTCCGCTACTGCGTCAACGACCCGCGCACGAAGCCCCAACGACCTGCCAAACTCGTGCAACAGATCGACATTGCCCTTCGCGCCCTTGCCGAAGGTGAAATCGCCCCCCGTAACCACCCCGTGCGCGCCGAAGCGCTCGACAAGAATGGTGCGGATGAAGTCTTCGGCGCTCGTCCCCGCCAGTTCCGCATCGAAGTGGAACACCAGCATCGCGGTTGCCCCGGCGGCGAGGTAAAGCTCCTGCCGCTGCTCCAGCGTCGTGAGGCGGAAGGGCGGTACCTCGGGGCGGAAGAAGCGCACCGGGTGCGGATCGAAGGTGGCGATGATCGAGGGGCGGCCTTCCGCCTTGGCCCAGCCGATCGCCTCGCCCGCCACCGCCTGGTGCCCGCGGTGGAACCCGTCGAAATTGCCGAGCGCGATCACCGCGCCGCGCAAGGCTTCGGGCATCGGGTTGCGGTGATCGAGCCAGCGCATCAGGCCTGCCCCGCCCGGCGGAAGGTGAGGAAGGAAAACGCCGGATGCTCGCCCGCCGCAGCGTGATCCTCGCGCGCGGTCAGCACCCAATCGCGCCCCGGCTCGGCCATGAAGGTATCGCCCGGATAGTCGGCATGGATCTGGGTCAGCTCGATCCGGTGCGCGAGCGGCATGAACACGTCGTAGATCGCCGCCCCGCCGATCACCGCGATTTCGCCGCTGTCGTTGTCGGTGCCCGCCAGCGCCAGCGCTTCCTTGACCGAACCGGCCATTTCCACCCCCTCGACGGCGAACCCGTCGCGGCGCGAGAGCACGATGTGGCGGCGCCCGGGAAGCAGGCCCGGCAGGCTTTCGAAGGTCTTGCGCCCCATCACCATGGGTTTGCCGATGGTGAGCGCCTTGAACCGCTTGAGATCGGCAGGCAGGCGCCAGGGCAGATCGCCCTCGTTGCCGATCGCGCCATTGGCGGCGCGGGCATAGATCAGAACGATCTCGAGGCTCATGGCAGCGCGTGCCCGACACGGGTGACATGACCCATCTTGCGTCCGGCACGAGCCTCGCGCTTGCCGTAGAGGTGCAAGTGCGGCTCGCCCGGCTCGGCGAGGATTGCATGCGCCGATAGCGCCTCCTCGCCGACGATGTTGCGCATGTCGATGCTCGCAAAACGCGTCGCGGTGCCGCCCAGCGGCAGGCCGGCGATCGCGCGGATATGGTTCTCGAACTGGCTGGTGGCCGCGCCCTCGATGGTCCAGTGCCCGGAATTGTGCACCCGCGGGGCCATCTCGTTGAACACCGGGCCATCTTTCGTGGCGAAGAATTCGAGCGTCAGCACCCCGACATAGCCCAGCGCCGCCGCGGTCTTCGCCGCGAGCTCGCGTGCCAGCGGCACCTGTGCCTCGATCAGCACTCCCGCCGGCAGCACGGATTGCGCCAGCATTCCGCCCTCGTGGCGGTTGGCGGTCGAATCCCAGAACCGCACCTCGCCATCGCGGCCGCGCACGAGAATAACCGAGAACTCGGCCTCGAAGACGACCAGACCTTCGTAGATGCAGGGCCGCCCGGGAAAGCGAACCCCGCTCGCCTCGCGGTCCGAGGCGATGCGCCACTGGCCCTTCCCGTCATAGCCCTCGCGCGCGGTCTTGAGGATGCCCGGGGTGCCGACGGTTTCGACGGCGTGGGCAAAATCCGCATCGCTCTCGACCCGGGCATAGGGTGCCGAGACGCCGCCGAGCTCGGCGATGAAGCGCTTTTCGTTCAGGCGATCCTGCGCCACTTCGAGCGCGCGCGCCGGGCAGGCAAGCAGGGCTTCGGGGATCGCGGCGACCGCCGATAGCGGCACATTCTCGAATTCCCACGTCACCACATCGCACTTTGCGGCGAAGGCGGCGAGCGCATCGCGATCGCCCCACCCGTTCTCGAAGAAATCGGTGCAAGGCTCGGCCGCGACATTATCGCCCGGCGGGTTGTAGGCGATGCAGCGATAGCCCAGTTGCAGCGCAGCCATGGCCATCATCCGGCCCAGCTGACCGCCGCCGAGGATGCCGATGGTGGAACCCGGCGGCAGCATCAGTGCTCCGGCACTTCGGCAACAGCGGCGCTCTTGGCCGCGCGCCAATCTTGCAGCCGTTCGGACAGGTCCTTGTCCGACAAGGCCAGGATCGCCGCGGCAAGCAGGCCCGCATTCTTCGCGCCCGCCTCGCCGATCGCCAGCGTGCCGACCGGGATTCCGGCGGGCATCTGCACGATCGAAAGCAGGCTATCCATGCCGGAAAGCGCCTTGGACTGGACGGGCACGCCCAGCACCGGCAGGTGGGTCATGCTGGCGATCATGCCCGGCAGATGCGCCGCGCCCCCGGCACCGGCGATGATCACGTCGAAGCCTTCGCCTTCCGCGCCCTTGGCGAAGGCGCACATCCGGTCGGGCGTGCGGTGGGCCGAGACGATCCGCGCCTCGTATGGCACTTCGAGCTCGCCCAGCACCTCGGCGGCAGCCTTCATGGTCGGCCAGTCGGACTGGCTGCCCATCACGATCGCGACCTTGCCCCCGGTGCTTTCCATCATGCGTCCTTCAGATAGTAGCGCTCGCCCGCAAGCACCGCGCCGTCGAAGTCATAGATGATCGGCTGGCCGGTGGGAATCTCGAGGTCGGTGATGTCCGCGTCGGAGATGTTCGACAGGTGCTTGACCAGCGCGCGCAGAGAATTGCCGTGGGCGGCGATGATCACGGTCTCGCCGCGGGCGAGCACGGGAAGGATCGCGCTTTCCCAATAGGGCAGCACGCGCTCGATCGTCAGCTTGAGGCTTTCGGTGTTCGGGATCGCGATCCCGGCATAGCGCGGGTCGGACGCGAGATCGAATGCGCTCCCGGCTTCCAGCACGGGGGGCGGAATGTCGAAGCTGCGACGCCAGATCTTGACCTGCTCGTCGCCATGCTTGGCGGCGGTCTCGGCCTTGTCGAGCCCGGTGAGCCCGCCATAGTGGCGCTCGTTGAGGCGCCAATCCTTGACCTCGGGGATCCACAGGCGGCCCGCGGCTTCGAGCGCCAGATGCAGCGTCTTGATCGCGCGGGTCTGGAGCGAGGTGAAAGCGTAGGTCGGCAGCACGCCCTTGGCGCGGAGCAATTCGCCCGCCGCTGTCGCCTCGGCGACGCCCTGATCGGTCAGGTCGACATCCCACCAGCCGGTGAAGCGGTTTTCGAGGTTCCACTGGCTCTGGCCGTGGCGGACGAGGATGAGCTTGGACATCTTTACTCCGGTTGCCGTGCCACCTGCTCCCCCGCCCTTCCACCCGGATGTTGACCCGATAGGCTCCGGGTGGAAGGGCGGGGGAGCGGGTGGCTGGGTCCTCTAAGGCAAATAGAGCGGCGTGCGTTAGCTTTCGCGCGGGCGATTGGAAAGCGATTCCGTTGCATTTGCCGCATCCGAATCGCCCCCGGAGCCCGCAACCGCGCGGGCCTGCGCCTTCCGGCGTCGCAGGTTCTCGCGCAGCTTGGCCGCGAGCCGCTCTTCGCGGGAAAGATTCTTGCTTGGGTCTTCACGCATGCGAAACGCCTTGCCGATATGCAGCGCGTCCATCAACCCCGCTTGACATTGCGGGGACGCGCGACAATAGGGCGCGCCTGTTTCCGGCGCTGCTGTAGCTCAGTGGTAGAGCGCACCCTTGGTAAGGGTGAGGTCGGGAGTTCAATCCTCCCCAGCAGCACCATTTCCGCCCTTGCGGGGCGGAAATGGAGTCTTGGCGTTGCGTCGGCGCCTCCGCGCCGACGTCCTCGGTGCTATTCCTCCACTTCGCTACGCTCCGTTCCGGCCACCTGCGGGCGCGCAGTCGCGCTTGCGGTCGCGGGGCGACCGATTTCATTTCCAAGTCTCAATGATTTTGGAAATGTCGTTGCCCCTTAATTCCCGGACAGTTCCTCACTGGTTGATTGGGTGATGTATTCGCGCGGGGCGCGGTAGCCAAGGGC
>Ga0073934_10002025_pt1 | contig 44710 bp, 49 predicted proteins | sample LarsenN4metaG_FD_76834 | JGI IMG/M metagenome (GOLD analysis project Ga0073934, IMG submission 76834) | Hot spring sediment bacterial and archeal communities from British Columbia, Canada, to study Microbial Dark Matter (Phase II) - Larsen... ...
AGTAGCCTGGGTTTGGGGTGAAGCTGAAGGTTCCGTCTCCCGCCGTCGTGGTCGTGCGGATCGGTTGCACGGCGCTCGTGTCCGTTAGGGTCACCGTTGCGCCAGCGACGAACGTGGCCGGACTACCGCAATCGTAGACCAGCCCAATGATCTGGTTCGCCTGGGCCTGCACATTCCATGGGAGCACCGCCAGCCCGCTCAGGGCGAGGAGGACGAGCAGGACGAGTGCCCCGAATCCACGGTGACCACTTGGAGACATTCGGATATCGCTCCTGTCGACGGGTCGTGCCCTTCCCTTGCTGACGCATCCGGCTGAGCCGGAGTCGGCGGCCCAATTAAGTTACGGTATTTAAGGGTGATGGGAGAAACCTCGAAGTGTTTAGAACGGGATTCGCGCGGGAAGGTTCACCGTGCAAAAGTAGGTCGTGGCCGCGAACGTTTATTCCGTTGCGGGTCGCTTCCGAAACCCGTGACGACGCGCACGGATTTCGGCGCGGCCCGCGCTCGCCTCACCGACCACCTTGTGCGCTCCCATCACATTCGCGATCCGCGGATCCGTGAGGCGTTCCTTCGCGTGCCTCGGGAGGAGTTCGTCCTCGAGAGAGATCGGGACGACGCGTACGCAGACACACCGTTGCCGATCGGTCATGGCCAGACCATCTCCGCGCCATCGATGATTGCGATTATGCTTGAGGAGGCGCGCATCCAGTTCGGCGAACGCGTCCTCGAGATCGGGACGGGATCCGGTTACCATGCGGCGCTCTTGGCTTGCCTCGCCGGTGCCGACGCTGTCGTCTCGATTGAGCGAATCCCAGAACTCGCGGCATGGGGCCGCGCGAACCTCGCGCGCGTGTCCTTCGCCCACATCGAGATCGTCGTCGGCGACGGGAGCCTCGGCTACCCGGCCCGTGCGCCCTACGATTGCATCATGGCGACCGCGGGCGCCCCGCGGATTCCGGAGCCTTGGATCGAACAGCTTTCAGGCACCGGGCGGATCATCGCGCCCATCGGCCGATCGCCCCATATGCAGATCCTTGCCATCGCGCAACGGAACCCCGACGGGAGCCTTGAGGTGCGAGAAGGGACGCCATGCGCCTTCGTTCCTCTCATCGGGGCCCAGGCGTGGCCCGACTAGTTCAGGCCGAAACGTACGCGTGTGACCAAGCCTCTTCCGGGAGGGACTCGTACACCGGCGTCGAAGGTGGCTTCGAAGCCTCCTCGACGATCCGGTCGAGATCGGACTCGTGCAGCTCCCAATAAAAGATGCGCCAGTTCCGGCCATCCAGGAGGGGCGTCGTCTCGATCGAGCTTCGGAGGAGCTTGGCATCGTGGAGGGTGTAGAAGAGCTTGCGATCATCGGGGTCGATGGCGTTGTCGATGATCACGGTGTGGAACCCGAAGTAGCCCAGGACCCGGTCGGCCTCCGCCTGTGCCTGTTCATGGGGATGTCCGAGCCGAAGCTCGATTGCACGCGCGAGCTTCTCCCTCGTGATCATGTGCTCTCCAATGCCCGCCTATTACTGGCCCTCTGTCGATATTAAAAGTTTGGCCAGTTTCCTTCTGACATCCCTCGAACGACGTGAGACAATCGTCGAACAACCGGAGGCGCGGCCGCTTGGATTCGTTTCCCTTATCAGTATTGACGATTGCGCAAGACTCTTTATGCCTCCGGTCGGCCGTCGCTTCTTGGAGAAACGCCGATGAAGCGTAGGTCAGGCAAGGCGCTGGTGGATCTCAACCGCAAGGTGAGCGTGATTCACTTCAACGTGGGTTCAGGATACGTCACGTACCTCATCCAGGAGCCACCTGACGAAACGCCGCATGTGAAAAACATCGTGATCTCGAAGGCGTAGGAGGTCCAGCTCCCCCCTTCGCTCGCGGGTCCTCATCGCGATGGACCGAGTGGGATTTGAACCCACGGCTTCCGCCTTGCGAAGGCGGCGATCTTCCGCTGATCTATCGGCCCTCCGCCGAAAGAAGAAAGGCTCGGACGCCAAATAGGTTTCGTCTCGATGCTCCTCGAAGGCATCTGCCTCCGCTCGCCCGATCTATCGCCTCAAGCTATGCGGTCTTCGAACGGCGCAGGACAAGGCTTTAACTAAGAGGGGACCGTGAACGCCTAGGCTGTCGATGGGGCTCGTTCTCTACAACACGCGAAGCCGGAGGAAGGAGCCCTTCCGCCCTGGCCCCGACGGTTCGGTCCGCATGTATGTCTGCGGGCCGACGACCTACGACTACAGCCACCTGGGCCATGCACGCTCCTACATCCACTTCGACACGACGCGCCGGTACCTCGAGTTCCTCGGCCATCGAGTGACGTACGTCCAGAACTTCACGGACATCGAGGATGTCATCATCCGCCGGGCCAAGGAACAGGGCCTGTCGCCCCTCGAATACGCGGACTTCTATATCCGGGCCTACTTGGAGGACATGGCCGCCCTGAACGTGGGGCCCGCCGATCACTATGCCAAGGTGACCGAGCATATCCCCGAGATCATCGGGGTGATCCAGCGTGTCCTCGATCGTGGGTATGCGTACATCGTTGACGGCGACGTTTACTTCCGAACCCGCAAAGCAACGCACACCTTCGGGATCCTCTCGCATAAGCGCTTCGAAGAGGTCGTCGTGGATCCACTTCCCGCTGGGAGCGGGCGCGAACATCCCCTCGACTTCGCCCTTTGGAAGAAGTCGCGGCCTGGCGAGCCTTCTTGGCCGAGCCCCTGGGGCGAGGGCCGTCCGGGCTGGCACGTCGAATGCAATGCAATGGCGGCGAAGTACCTCGGAGTGCCCCTGGACATCCACGGCGGCGGCGAGGACCTCAAGTTCCCGCATCACGAGAGCGAGGCGATGATTGCTGAGGGAGCTTGGGGCAAGGAATGGTGCCGTACTTGGATGCACCACGGGTTCATCACCCTCGAGCGGGAGAAGATGTCGAAAAGCCTCGGGAACTTCGTGACGATCCGCGAGATCTTGCGCGACTATCCTGGTGAGGTCATCCGCCTTTGTCTCCTGAAGTCCCACTACCGCGAGGACGTCGAGTACGACCGCGACTGCTTCCGCCGCACCCAAGAAGAGTACGATGCGATGCTCGCTGAGCTCCGCAGGGCGCACGCGGCCAAGGGATCCGGAATCCGCGACAAGGTGATCGCCTTGCTTCGCCGAACGAAGGACGCGTTCATGAAGGCGATGAACGACGACCTCCAGACGGACGATGCGATCTACCGCCTCCGACAGCTAACCGAAGGGCTCGCGGAAATCGATCGCCTATCCGAAGACGAGGGCCGTGCGGTCCTCGCGACGTACCGCGAGCTCGGAGGGGTTCTCGGGCTCTTTCGCGATGTGTGATTCGGTCCGGCGCTCCGCTTGCTGCCTTGTGGCTCCTCGTTAGATCGGCTTCCCGCAACTGCTGCAGTAGACCGCGTCCTCCCTCTCGAGGAAACCACAGCTGCGACACTTGACCCTCACAATCGGCTTCGATGGAGCGCCGAGCCCCGCTGCCGTTTCGCCAGCGAGGCTCGACGGTGGAGTGCCTTGCCGGGCCATTTGTGCCTCCACCCGAGCCAGTACCTCCTCGGGCGCCGCCGAGGATCCACCCATCCCGAGTCCCAGGGCGGGTGCCATGACGAGGCTCCGGAAGAAGTTGCCTCCAATCCCCAACAGGGTGAAGCCGAGTCCGAAGATGACGAAGGGGATGTAGGCCGCGAGTGTGGGCGCCCCGAGCCCGGTGACGTTCGATGAGTCCCCTGTCCCTCCCGCGGTCGACCCCAGGATTCCGAGGAGCCAGGCGGACAGCTGCGACGCGTATACGAGCACACCGATCCCCGCCAGGACAAACGCGGTGCCCAGACCCACCTTCGCCGCCGCTCTCCGTCCTCGGCCTCCCATCGGCCTCTCCCCGACCCCGGAATGGGAGCGGTCTCAGGGGGGATAGCCTTTTTTTGGTTCTCTGAGTACTTGCGACGCCTCGAACGGCGCGGTATCGCCCGCAGGCTCCAAGGCCCGAAGCGCGCGATGGTTCCCTCCGTCAGTCGTTCGCGTCCATTGCGCACCCACGCGCGGGGAAACGCTTTTATGAAAGGCTCGCATCAGCGCGACACCTCCAGGGAAATTCTATGGCGGAGTTCAAGGCGGTCATCGCGGACCCGAAGGCGGGTCGCTCCTTCACACGGGACATCACGGGCCACTACGCGAACGCCCTCCTCGGCAAGAAAATCGGCGAGGATATCGACGGTCTGTTTGTCGGCCTGCCGGGGTACAAGCTGCAGATCACCGGCGGTAGCGACAAGGACGGTTTTCCGATGCGCAGCGACCTCACGGGCCCACGCCGACGTCGGATCCTCCTGAGCGGAGGGCTCGGCCACCATCCCCACCGGCCAGGCCTCCGAAAGAAGAAGACCGTTCGCGGCCAGGCGATCTCGCCGGACATCCTTCAACTGAACCTGAAGATCGTCCAGCGCGGACCGAAATCCATCGAGGACGCCTGGAAGGAGCAGGCTCGATGAAGGTCCCGGCCCAGCCCGTTGTGAACATCGGGGTCGTCGGCCACGTCGATCATGGGAAGAGCACCCTCACCGAGCGGCTTACCGGGGAGCGGACAGACCGGCATAGCGAGGAGATCAAGCGCGGCATCTCGATTCGCCTCGGATACGCCGATCTGGCCATCTACAAATGTCCGAAATGCGAGCCGCCCCAGAACTACTCCGCGTCGGAGGTGTGCAAGCACTGCGGCTCGAAGGGCGAGCTGCGGCGCATCCTCAGTTTCGTGGACTCGCCCGGCCACGAGACCTTGATGGCGACGATGCTCAGCGGGGCCGCGATCATGGATGGCGCCATGCTCGTGATCGCCGCGAACGAACCGTGTCCTCAGCCGCAGACGAAGGAGCATCTCATGGCCCTCGGCATCATTGGGGTCGACAAGATTGTGATCGTCCAGAACAAGATCGACCTCGTCGACGCAGGGCAGGCCGAGGAGAACTATCGCCAGATCCAGGCGTTCGTGAAGGGGAGCGTCGCGGAAGGCGCGCCGATTGTGCCCGTCTCGGCTCACCACGACGTCAACCTTGACGCCCTCCTGATGACGATCGAGGAGACGATCCCCACGAAGCCCCATGATGAGACGAAGCCCGCGAAGATGTACGTCGCCCGATCCTTCGACGTCAACCAGCCCGGAATCGGACCGGAGAAGATCGTCGGCGGCGTCGTGGGCGGGAGTCTCCTCCAAGGGAAGATCCGCATCGGGGACGAAATCGAGATCGCTCCGGGACGGCCCGTGACCGTGGGGAACCGAACAGAGTGGCGGGACCTCACGACGGAGGTCCGCTCGCTCCGCTCGGGGGGCGGGTCCCGGAAGGAGGTCCGACCGGGCGGGCTCATCGCCGTGGGGACGAACCTGGACCCGGTCCTGACGAAGTCGGACGGCCTCGTGGGGCGCGTCGTTGGGCCGCCAGGATCCCTGCCGGAGATCCTTGGGAAGATGACGATCGAAGTTCACTTGCTCGAGCGGGTCGTCGGGACGGCGGAGGACCTCAAGGTCGAGGGCATCAAGACTTCGGAGCCTCTGATGGTCTCCGTGGGCACGGCCACCACGGTCGGCGTCGTGACGTCGGCCCGGGAGGACCGGGCGGACATGACCTTGAAGATCCCCGTGATCGCGGAGCGAGGCCAGCGCGTCGCCGTCTCGCGCCGGATCGGCGGCAAGTGGCGTCTCATCGGCTACGGCGTTATCCTGTGAAACAGCGCGGGTCGAACGGGTGCGCGTGGGTCAGGAAGCCTGGCGTCAACCCCTTTTCCCCCGACAAGGGTTGCGATCACTTTCCCAGGTTCAGAATCCAGAACCACCTATGATAGAGGCTCCCCATCATTTATGGTCCGGGCGAATCATGGATTTCCGAAGGCGGGTAGCCGTAAGTCGGCTCCCACACGCACCTCCCCAGCGCCGTGCTCCGGAATCGGATACCAGGGACCGCGGGCGCCAGGAACACCCGCAAGGGATTGCCTGCCCGCCTTCTCCCCCCTATTTTGCGTCGGGCCCTCGGACGATGCCTCTGGCTGATCCCTTACCTGGGGGGAACCATCGGTCGGATTCGTTGCATGCATATAGCCATATAATAATCTCCCGAGGATTCGTGAGGATCCCCGGACGCCTTTGGTGCGATCCTTTCGATAGCCAGAAATAGGGCGCGTCCCCATAAGTCGCGGGATGCGCGTCCTCCACCGCGATCTCAAAACAGGCGAGATCAGGCTTCGCGTGGAGAACGCGGACGACCTCTGGCATCTCCACAACCTCGTCGTCCCGGGAGACCACGTTCGAGGGTCCACGTATCGGAGGGAAGAATCGAAAGCCGACAAGATTCGCCCCGAGCGCACGGAGAAGGTCCGCGTCACCTTGACACTCCGAATCGAGTCGGCCGAGTTCCAGGCCTTCTCAGACCGGCTCCGGCTCGGCGGCGTCATCGTGGAGGGGCCCCAGGATCTCGGGCACCACCACACCCTCAACGTGGCTGTGGACGATGTCGTCACGATCCGCAAGGAGCGGTGGAAGCCCCACGAGCTGCGCCGGATCGACGAGGCCGTGGCCGCCGCGCAGAAGCCGAAGATCACGTTCCTCGCGCTCGATGACGAAGAGGCTCTTGTCGCGCAGCTCCGGCAGTACGGCATCCAGGCCCTGGCGACGATCCGTGCCCCCGGCCATGGCAAGATGTACGCGACGGGCGACGCGAGGGCCATTTTCTTCGACGAGATCCGGGGTGTTCTGCGGACGACGGAGCTCGGCGAGCGGCTCGTGATCGTGGGCCCCGGGTTCACGCGGGATGAATTCGCCGGGTTCCTCCGGGAGCGCGAACCCGGGCTCGCGGGGAAGGTCCACATCCACGGGACCTCCTACGCCGGGATGCGTGGGATCCAGGAGGCCCTTCGGTCCGGCGTCGGGACGAAGGTCTTCGAGGAATCGCGGGTCGCGCTCGAGACGGGCCTCGTGGAACGCCTCCTCGAGGCCATCGCGATGCAACGTCCGTGCGCGTATGGCCGGGCCGAGGTGGCCGAAGCCGTGGATGCGGGAGCCGTCGAGACTCTCCTCGCTGTGGATGCCCACGTCCGCGACCCCCTCGTGGAGGACCTCCTCCACCGCACAGAGGCCGCGCGGGGCAATGTCGTCCTCATCAGCCGACATCACGAGGCCGGAGAAAAGCTGGAAGCCCTCGGCGGGATCGCGGCCCTCTTGCGTTATGCGATCAAGTGAGTTTTCGCTGCCTGTATGTTCGCAGCAGGCATCACCGAGCCGGAGGACCGCCCGCAGTGTTATTTGCGGACGACGCCATGGCCTCAGCATGAAGGAGCGCCTTCTGTTTCGGTCAGATCTGGAAGGGGTCCCACTGCGCCTGATCCTCGAGCTGCGGCCGAAGTCCGCGCGTCTGCTTGCCCCGTCGTATCCCGCGCTTCGCACCGCGCGCCTTGTGCCGCTTCTCATGTACCTCGGGTACCTCGGTCTCCTCCTCGCGGTCCTGAGCGTATTGCTCGGACGCGGGGATCTGATCTCTGCCATCCTGGGCACGATCGCGGTGGTGGCGGTCTTCGGCGGCTTCGTTCGCTTATATGGCTGGCGGGACCGGGCAAATCTCCCGATACTCGCGGAGGAACCGGGCCGGGCTCGGGAAATCACGATCCTCGGCGTCGCGCCCCGTCGGAAGGTTACGGAGCTGCGTGTTCGGATCGAGGAGACGGAAGCACGGGTTACGGTCTACGGAACGCGGAATCAGGTCGAGGAGGCGCTGCAGTTCGCCGGGATCGCCGCGAGCCCCTCGTAGGCAAGCCCGCTTCATGCACGGCCATGGGACTCCCCGCGGACGATGGCGGTCCCGACGAGGTGCGCAACGCGCAGCGGCTCCGGCAAGGCGCCGCGCACGGTCGTGAGGGCCAACGCCTCCCGCACCTCGTGGCGCGAGGCGCCGACATAGGTCACGTACAGCGGTTTGTGCTTCGTGGGCATCGCCTCGACGCCGTGCTTGCGGATGAGGGCGAGGCGCGCCTGCCAGTCCGCGAACCGATACCGGAGGGCTTTCTCGATCGCGGCCAGGTCTGGCCGCCTTCGTGTGATCGTGACGACGGGTACGCCCGCGGTCTCGCGCAGGGCGTCCACATCGAGGACGTTGAATCCGCCGACCGCGGCGCCATTTACGAAGACCATTGCGAGTCCTTCTCGGTAGCGTGAGCGGCGGATCATCATCGAGACCCGCTCGGTCGCGTCCGTGCCGTCGACCTCGGCATCTGTCGTGAGGACGCCCTCAATGTAGGCGGGCGCCTGGACGACAACCCCGACGATCGGGACTCGGGAATCGCCGAAGCGGAAGGGTGCATCGTCGATCCCGAGGAAGCGCGACTTGGGCTTCATTCACATCAACTTCAGGTGCCCCGTGACCTCGTCCACGAGTTCGTTCGGACCCGGACCAAGGCCGAGGCACGTGACCGTGCCTGGAGGCAGCTCCGTGAGGCCCGCGTCCTCCACGAGGGCCACGGGAAGACCGAGGCCGCGGGCCTTCTTGAGAAGGGCCTCGAGTTCCGCCACGCTCGACGCGCGGACGACGACCTTCTTCTGGCCTTCGGATAACCATGCCGAGAACCAACGGCGGTGACGGGCCTTCGCCTCGAGGGCCGCGATGACGGAGGCATGAGCCACTTGGACCGCGAGTTTTCCCCTGGACAGGTCCAGGTCCGATCGCACCGCGACGACGAGCTTGAAGTCCATGCCGGGAGGGAGAAACGAAGCTTCGCCTAATAGCTATGTCAGCCGTAGAGTTCCGCGGCCCGAGCTTCCTCGAGCTTCCGGAGTTCGGCTTCCACGGCCTTCAGGTCCGCCCGGGCCTTGTCTCGCTTCGCCTCGTAGTGGGCTCGCGCGTCGGCGGAATGGAGCTGCATCCGTCGCTCCGCGTCGCGGATCTGACGGCGGAGCCGTTCCCGTTCCGTCGCGAGTTCCTGCAGTCGAAGGACGGTCTTGTGATCCTTGTCCTCATTCGCCCAGAAGTCGGACGGGCTCGGGGGCGCCGCGCGGGCGAGGGACGGGTGTAACTTCGCCATCCGAGGATAGGCGCCCCGCCACCAGCCGATGACGAAGAAGAGCGCGCTGAGGCCGAGGAGCCCGGCGGCGACGTTCGGCCCGAGGACGTAACCGAGTCCCGTCACGGGATTCACGCCGAACGAGTTGAGGAGGAACGACCAGAGGACCGTGACCGCGATCGAGAGGACGATCCCGAGGGTGATCCGGTACAAAGTGTCGTACTCGCGGTCGAGTTCCCCCTTCCTCGGGTAGAGGGCGTTGACGAGGAGGTACCCGGGAAGGAAGAAGATCAGGATGAGGGCCCCGACGACCTGGAGGGTCGCGAGGGTCGCTTCGTGAAACACCGGCCGTCGAGCCGCCCAAGTCTATTTGAACGTTCCGCGGCCGTTTGTCGGAGGAGGACTAAGCGCGACTCGGAGGCGTCGCCTACAGGAAGGCGATCATCCTCTCGTCGAATCCCGACGGCCCCGGAGAAGGTGCAGACTCCACCCCTCAGGACGGCAAGCTGTCCGCAAAGAGCCTCGACATGTGAACTCATCCCCCTATGGCATGGAGTCCCCAAAGGATTCGGCCGACTCCTCGGGCTTGATTAGCTTCTGAGAACCAACCCTACGTTTGTTATTGGCCGCAACCCTTGTGAGCGTTGTCGGTATCGCCTGTCTATGGCCGACTCGACTGTGACGTTCAGTGAACTTCGCGACGAACTGAGGGAGTTCGTGCGCGAGCGGGACTGGGAGCGTTTCCACAACCCAAAGGACCTTGCGATGGCCCTGAGCGTAGAGGCCTCCGAGCTCCTCGAGCATTTCCTCTGGCGCGGCCCCGCGGCCTCGATCCGAACGCCGGCGCGGCGGCAGGCCATTGCGGACGAACTCGCCGACGTGCTCATCTACGGGCTTCACATCGCGAACGCGCTCGATATCGACCTGTCCGAGGCCGTCCTCCACAAGATCGCGATGAGCGCGGAGAAGTATCCCACGGATCGGTTCAAGGGGCGGGCTCGTGAACCGGGCGAAGGCGGTCGGCCGTGACAAATCCCTCCTCCAAGGAGAGGAGTCGGAGCTCCGCGTACACCATTTCGGCGAGGGATTCCAGGTTGACGACATCCTCTGAATTGTATTCGAGGAGCAGGTCGAGGGCTCCCTGGTCCCCGCGTATGTAGGCCTCCCACAGCCGGACCGCGTCGAACCCGCTCAGGCCGGTCGTCTCCTCGGACCGCTCGATGCCCACCTGCCGTTCAATTGACTTGAGGCCGCCTCGGAACCCGAGGCGGCGCAGCGGATACATGAGATCCACATGCATCTGGTCGAGCCGCATCCGCGGGAAGGCCCGGCGCAAGAAGGGCAGGTCGAACCGCGCCCCGTTGAAGGTAACGAGTACCTTCGACCGTGCGAGGGCCAGTGGCAGTTCGTGGAGGTTCACGCCCTTCACGAAGGACCGTTCCCGGCGGCCGTCGTACACCCCAACGACGGTGACCGCATCGCGCCCCATCGACAGGCCCGTCGTCTCAATGTCTAGGTACGCGATGCCGTCGCGGAACTCTCGGAGGGCCCGCCAGTGTTCCCGAGGCGGCAAGGCATCCGCGAAGTAGCGATAGCGACCCGTGCGCAGGGCCACCTCGGACCTCGCAAGCTCATCCTCAATGCGACGGGCCAAGGGCCTCGGCACGGGGGCTCGGCCACGGCTCCCGAGGAACTCCTCCCAGGAGTGCACCCCGGCACGCCAGAGCCGTCGCTCCGTGCGGTCGCCCACGCCATCGATGTGTCGGAAAGTCTGACGCAGCATGTGGGCTCGGCCACAAGACGATCCGCACCAGATAGCCATTGCGGGAGGGTCCGCGAACGGCGCCCCGGGAAAACCCTTAACACCGCGGCCCCTTTGGCCGCGCGTGTTCGAGGTCGTCGAGCGGGACGGGCTCGCGCGGGTCGGGGTCCTCGAGACCCCCCACGGGCGCGTCTCGACGCCAGCCCTGCTTCCCGTGGTGAACCTGAATCAGCTTGTGATCCCGCCGCGGGAGATGGCGGAGCGGTTCGGGGCCGAGATCGTGATCACGAATGCGTACATCCTCGGGAAGGAGCCTCGGCGGGAGGACGTCCTACGAGGCGGGGTCCACCGCGTCCTCGACTTCCCCGGGTCGGTCATGACGGATTCGGGCGCCTTTCAGGCCCATGTGTATGGGGAGGTCGAGGTCACGAACGCGGAGGTCATCGATTTCCAGAAGGCGATCGGTTCGGACCTCGGCACGATGCTCGATGTCTTCTCGGAGCCGAAGCACGATCACGACCGGGCCCAAGCGGACGCCGAAGAGACGATTCGCCGCGCCCGGGAGGCGGATGCCCTCCGAGGCGACATGGCCCTCGTCGGCGCGGTTCAAGGCGGGCTGCATGCGGATTTGAGGGAACGCTGCGCGCGGGAGGTTTCCCGCCTCGGCATCGCGGTCGCCGCCATTGGGGGTGTCGTGCCTCTCCTCGAGGCGTACCGCTTCGTGGACCTCGTGCGGGTCATCGTCGCCTCGAAGCGGGGCCTCGATCCGTCGAAGCCTGTCCATCTCTTCGGGGCGGGCCATCCGCTGCTCTTCCCCCTTGCCGCGCTCCTTGGCTGCGACCTGTTTGACTCCGCCTCGTACGCGAAGTACGCCCGGGATGGCCGAATGCTCTTCACCGATGGGACACGGCGCGCCGCCGAGCTGCGGGAGAGCGGATGCGCGTGCCCCGTTTGCTCGAGCCACTCGATGAGCGAGATCGCGGGCGACGGCGGCCTCCTCGCGAGGCACAACCTCCATGTCTGCTTCGCTGCCGTGCGCGAGGTCCGACGGGCAATCGCGGCGGGCGACCTGTGGGAACTCGTCGAACGCCGTGCGCGCGTCCACCCCGCGTTGCTTGACGCGCTCCGCGAGCTGCGGCGGCACAACGATTTCCTCGAGGAGTTCGAGCCTCTGTCCCGCCGAAGGGCGATGTACTACGTCGGGCCCGAGACCCTCCACCGGCCAATCCTGCACCGCTTCCGGATGCGTCTCCGGGAACGTTACGCGCCGCCTCCCGCGAAAGGCCTCCTCGTCCTTCCCGAGGGGGACCGTCCCTTCAGCGACCGCTACGGGCCGGTCGTGGAACGTGCGCTCACGGAGGCGGACGTCCACCCGCTCGTCAAGTCGCTCTGGGGCCCCGTGCCCCTCGAACTGGATCACGTGTGGCCGATCTCGCAATCGGTCCTGCCCAGAGCGATCGACCTCGAGGCGCTCGAGGCCGCAGAGGTCTTCTTCCGAGACTGGGCCGCGGGGGCCGGATACGCCTTCGGACTCCTCTGGGAAGGCGAGGGAACCCTGGAGGAGCTGCGGCGCCGCGCGCCCGGTGGCCGCTCCTTGGACTGGAATACGGCTCGCATGCGCGCGACGGCAGACTTCCAGTTCGGCCGTGGAACGGCGGATGTCCTCCTCCGCGGGCGGGTGGCGTATGTGATCTCCAAGAACACGGGGAAAATTCGGAATGTCTTCGTGGACGGAGAGCACGTGCTCTCCCTTCGAGCGGAGGACGGCTACTTCACGCTGAAGGCCGCGGGGGCTCGGCGGCTCCTGAAGGCCTTCGCGCCGCCGCGATTCCGGATTCTCGTGGACCCGGACGCGGTGCCCTTCCACCGAGAGGGGAAGAACGTCTTCGCGAAGTTCGTCCGGGACGCGGATCCGGGGATTCGGCCGGGAGACGAGGCCCTCGTGGTCTCGCCGGAGGACGACTTGTGCGCGGTCGCCCAAGCGGCGATGAACCGACGGGAGATGCTCGCCTTCAAACGCGGCGTCGCCGCTTATGTCCGGCAGGGCGTGGCTGCCCCGCTGTCCGCTCCGCCGCGTTGATGCGCGCGAGGCAATTGTCCACAGTCCTCAGGAGGGCCATCGGCTCGTCTGCGTTGGCATCGACGACGAGGATTCGCCCGCGGCGCCGGACGCGCCGCTCGCCCGTCGGCTCCTCGGACACGGCCTCGGCAAGGACTGAGGCGACCTCTGGGCTATCGAAGGCCAAGGTGAGCCGCGCGTGAGACTTCATGGAAATAGCCCCGGCCAGATTCGAACTGGCGTCGCGGGATCCAAAGTCCCGAATGCTTGACCGCTACACCACGGGGCTGCGACCCACGCTATCTGCCCAGCTCTATAAATCCCATGGGGCCTGTGCTCACGACGAAAGATTCTTGCTGCGGGAGGCGCCTCGGATGTCGGGAGGCGTTCCATGCTTATCGCATTCACTTTCCGTGCGAAGTCGGGAAAGGAACGGGAGTTCGAGCAGCTGCTCAACGACCCGGAGGCAGCGCGGGCGATATCAAAGGCGATGGGGGCGACCCGCAACACGTTGTTCCTGAAGGAAGGCCGCATGGTCCGCATCCTCGAGGTCCCGGAAGGCGTGAGACCGGTCCCAATGGCAGAAATCGCCGCGAAGGACCCGCAGGTGGGTGCATTCCTGCGGAGACTGGGGCCGCTGATCGAAGACGGCTTCGACATGGACCGGCCGGAGACGCTCGAGGCATTCAGCAAGCGGATTGCGGTTCCGCTCGCATACGATGTTCGCATGTGACACGCGGGGCGATCAGGACGAAGTGATGTGACCGAAGAGGTCGGTCGATCGCGCTGTGTCAATGCGAACCCGCACGAATTCCCCGATGGCCGCTTCCTCCCGCAACACCACCTGTCGATACTCGTTCGTCCGCGCCAACAAGGTGCGACCCCTGCCCGGCTCGGTGACGAGGGCTTCCACCTCTCGGCCCACGAAGGCGTCGTGGATTTCCTGCGCAATCCGAAAGCGGAGCTTCGTCAGGCGACGAGACCGCTCCTTGACCCGCCATCCCACGATCTGCCCTGGCATCTTCGCCGCTGGAGTTCCCTCGCGGGCCGAGAATCGCGTGACGTTCACGATGTCGGGCTGGACGCGGTCCACGAGGTCCATCGTCGCGTCGAACTGGTCTTCAGTCTCCCCGGGGAAGCCCACGATTACGTCGGTGGACAGGCACAGGTCCGGATAGGCGCATCGGAACGCTCCGACGATTTCCTCGAACTGGTCGACCGTGTACTCGCGGCGCATCGCTTCGAGGATCCCATCGTCTCCACTCTGGACAGGGAGATGCAGGAACTTGAAGATCTTCTCCGAATGGAAGGCCTCGACGAGTTTGTCCAGGATCGGATAGACCGTGAGCGGGTCCGCCATCCCGACGCGCACGCGAAAATCGCCCGGGAGGCCATCGATCGCCCGAAGGAGCTTCGCGAGGTCCGTGCCGGTGTCAAGGCCGTAGGCCGCAGTGTCCTGTCCCGTGAGCTTGATTTCCCGGATGCCGCGCTCGACATGCTGGCGGACTTGGGCTACGAGCCCCTCGATCGGGTAGGAAGTCACCCGGCCTCGGGCCACCCGTGTGATGCAGTACGTGCAGCGCCCGGCGCATCCTTGCGCGATGGGCACGATCGCATCGTGCCATCCCGACGCGGCCGCCTCGACCTCTCCCGCCCGATCCCCGCAGACTGTGCCGGCGCCGAGAAGCTCGACGATCTGCGGCCACTTCCTCGGAGGCAGGAGGAGGGCTCTGGGTACGATCGTCTTGACGCGGTCCCGCTGTGCGGCGGCCATGCATCCCGCGACGACGAGGGGCTTTTCGTAGCCTGCGAGTTCCGTCATCCTGCGGGCCATCCGGCGCTCCGTCGCATCGATGACCGTGCATGTGACGAGGACGTGCGCGTCCGCGTCCTCCTCGGAGCGCGTGAGCGCATGGCCCCGCCCCGCGAGGGCTTCCTGCATCAGGCGCGCTTCCCCGTAGTTCTGGGTGCATCCGTAGGCTTCGACATAGACCCGCACGCCCCGGCCCATCGCGTCCTCCATATATGGCCTTGCACGCGGGCGACCAAATTCGCTCCCCCGCTTCGTTCGCTGCCCGGCGTGATACCGGCGTCGTCATCCTTATCCGTGGGCCTTCGATTGCAGCCCCGATGGAGCCTGGCAGAGAGACCTCTCCCTTGTCGGGACCGACGACGGAAGCCCAGGCGGCGCCGGTCGTGGTTCCCGAGGCCCAACTCCGGGACCGCGCCAAGGCCGCGAAGCTCCGGCACAAAGCCGCGAAGGCTCGGGTGAAGGCGGAACGCCTCGCGGATCGGTCTCAACGCCTCGCGGCCAAGGCTCAGGCTTGGGAGCAGAAGGCGGACGCCCTCGATGGCGCCCCGCCCCTGTAGCGGGGCCCCGCGGTGGAGCGCCCGCGAAAAGGCGCGAGCTTCTTGTCCCTCTCCGCCATCCTGCGCCCGGGTGCGGGCATGGCGGGGATCGTGTTCGAAGATGTGGCGGCCTACATCGATCGCCTCGCGAATCGCGGGGACGCCGAACTTCGAAAGCTAGAGGGGCGCGGTCGCCGGGAGGGCTGGCCCATCGTTGAAGCCGCCGAGGGCAGCTTCCTGCACGTCCTCGCGAAGGCGCTCGGCGCGCGTCGGATCCTCGAGCTCGGCACCGCGATTGGCTATTCCGGCACCTGGCTCGCCCGGGCGCTACCGCCGGGAGGGGAGCTCGTCACGATCGAGGCGGATCCCGATACCGCTGGGATCGCCCGCCGGGGCTTCGAGGAGACGGGGGTCGCCTCGAAGGTCACGATCCTCGTTGGCAAGGCCGAGGAGGTCCTCCCAGAGGTACGCGGGCCCTTCGACCTCATCTTCAACGACATCGACAAGTCGGGCTACCCCGCGGTCCTGGAGCCCTGTATCGAGAGGCTTCGCGTCGGAGGCCTGCTTGTCACCGACAATGTCCTCTGGGACGGCGAGGTCGCTCGAAAGGGCCGGTCCAGGGAGACGGTAGCCATTCGGGAGTACAATGAGCGTCTCGCGAAGGACCCGCGGATGATTTCGGTGATCCTGCCCTTGCGGGACGGCGTTTCCGTGGCCCTCAAGGTCCATGACTGAACCGCGCGGTGCCCTAGCGCTTTCATCTCTCTCGCGTGCGGTCTTGCGGATCCGCTGAAGCTCCGCGAGAGGGTTAAGAGTCGGCCCGGGGATGCCCAGCCGCATGGCCCGTCGCGTCCGGCGCGAGCATATCTACGCGGAGACGGACGGCCAGGTCTACCTCATCCGAGACCACGGCGTCCTCCGATTCCCGAAGAAGGGAGAAGCTCTCCCTTTCCGCACGGTCCCCGGCGGTTCGATGGAATTCGGCTTCGACCGAGTGTACAAGGTCAAGCCGATCCTCGACCACCACCCGGAAGAGTGGCTGCTGCGGGACGCGGTCATCGAGCGCGACGACGTCGATGGGATCGTGAAGACGGCGATCTACGCGACGACCTTCCGCTGTGTATCCGAGGTCATCCTCTCGAAGGGTCCCCGCGTCCTGATGGTGAAGGCCGTCCGCGGGTTCTCCCGAGGCCATTGGAACGTCCCCGGAGGATTCATGGACTATGGCGAGGCGCCCGACGTCGGCGTCGAGCGGGAGGCGGAGGAGGAGATTGGCGTGGATGTCGTCCTCGACGGCCTCGTGGACGTGTACATCTCCGGCTTTCCCGGGAAGCCCTCGTACACGCTTGGCTTCGTGTACCGAGGTCACGTCCTGTCCGAGGAGTTCCATCTCAAGGCCGACGAGATCGAGGAGGTCGGTTGGTTCTCGATCGACCGGGCCCTCATCCTCACCCGAAACCCCTTCGCCAAGTGGGCCCTCGTGGATTTCTTCCTTCAATCTCCCGAGGCGCGCCGTGCGCTGCGGGTGAGACGGCACGGCATCGCGAAGGACATCGTGCCGTCCGCTCGGCCGACCGTGCTCTTAGATCGGGACGGCGTCATCAACCGGGGCCGCCCGGGATACGTCCGCACGCCGGACCAGTTCGAATTCTTGCCCGGGGCCATCGAAGGTATGCGGCTCCTCCAGGATGCCGGCTGGGGCCTCGCCATTGTGACGAACCAGGATGCGACGGGATGGAAGCTCGTGCCCGAGCGGCAACTCGCTCGGATCCACGACGCGATGCTTGCCAAGCTACGTGCGGAGGGCATTCGCATCGCGGAGATTTACTACTGCCCGCACAACGTCCTGAGCGCATGCGCCTGTCGGAAGCCGAGACCCGGAATGCTGCTCGCCGCGGCGCGAGACCTTGGGGTCCGGCCTCGACTGGCCTGGATGGTCGGGGATAAGGTCCTCGACCTCGAGACGGGCAGGGCCTTTGGGTGCCGCGTGGCTTGGGTAGGGCCGAAGGCGTGGCGGGTTCGGTTCACGAGAGAAGCCGCGCCATGGCGGCCTGAGATTGTGGCGGACAACCTGCTCGGCGCGGCGCGAGGCATCGTGCGGCAGGGCCCTGCGGACCGCCCGGAGCGCACGGAAGCTAAGGTCTAAGTCCTCGGGGGCCCTGGGACGTCCCCCAGGGAGGATCTCCATGGAGGACTATGGGCTCTTCATCGGCGGCAGATGGCAGAAGTCGCGCGGCAAACGGTTCGAGACGACGAACCCCGCAACGGGTGAAGTCCTGGCGACGTTCCCCGCTGCCACGCCGGGCGAGGTCGACGAGGCGGTCCACGCCGCGAGGGCCGCTTTCGCGACCTGGAGGAAGACGCCGGCACCGCGTCGGGGCGAACTCCTCCTCGAGGCGGCCCGAATCTTCCGCCAGAGGAAGGAGCAGCTCGCTCGGGTGGTGACGACGGAGATGGGCAAGGTGCTATCCGAGGGACGCGGCGATGTTCAGGAGGTCATCGATTTCCTCGAATACGCCGCGGGTGAAGGACGGCGGATGTTCGGGGAGACCGTCCCTTCGGAACTTCCGAACAAGATGTGCCTTACGGTCCGCATGCCGGTCGGTCCTGTCGGCCTCATCACGCCTTGGAACTTCCCGATGGCGATCCCTGGGTGGAAGGGAGGCGCGGCCATCATCGCCGGCTGCCCCTTCGTCCTCAAGCCCTCAAGCCTCACTCCCTTGTGCGCGGCCCGGTTCGTCGAGGTCCTGGATGCGGCGGGTTTCCCGCCCGGCGTGGTGAACCTGCTCACCGGAACTGGGTCCATCGTCGGGGATGGCCTCGTGGCCCATCCGGAAATTCGAGCCGTGTCCTTCACGGGCGGAGTCGACACGGGACGGCATGTCTACGAGAGCGCTGCGAAGAAGATGATCAAGGTTGGTCTCGAACTCGGCGGCAAGAACGCAATCATCGCAATGGACGACGCGGAGGTGGACCTCTTGATGGACGGAGTGATGTTTGGAGCTTTTGGGACGGCCGGTCAACGGTGCACCGCGACGTCGCGCCTGATCGTCCATCAGAAGATCTACGATGAGGTCATCGCCGATCTCGTCGAACGGACGGAGAAGCTGCGGGTCGGTGACCCCCTCGACGAGAGGACGGAGATGGGCCCGGTGGCCTCTCCGGATCAAGAGAAAAAAGTCCTCGAGTACATCGAGATCGGCAAGAAGGAAGGCGACGAGCTCCTGACGGGAGGGACAAAACTCGAGGGCGAGCTCTACGACCGCGGGCACTTCGTCGCGCCGACCGTGTTCGCGGTAGAGCGTAAGGCCCGATTGGCCCAAGAGGAAATCTTCGGCCCCGTCCTCAGCGTTCTCAAAGCGAGGGACTACGACGACGCCGTCGCCATCGCGAACTCCGTGAAATATGGCCTCAGTTCATCGATCTACACGAGGGATCTTCGCTGGGCTTTCCGAGCGATGCACGATCTCGAGGCGGGAATCACTTATGTGAACGCGCCGACGATTGGCGCGGAGGTCCAGCTGCCTTTCGGCGGCACGAAGGAGACGGGTCCGACGGACACCCGAGAAGCGGGGCCAACCGCGCTCGAGGAGTTCACCTACTGGAAGACGATCTACGTCGACTACTCCGGGCGGCTGCAGAAGGCCCAGATTGACACGGAGAAAATCGTGGGCGGCTGAGCTCAGATGCACGTACTGACCACTCGTTCTCCACCGGTCCCCGGTCCAGAGGAGGACTAGAGGTCGATTTTGTATCGCACGATGCGATTGTGTTCTCGAAAGCCCATCTTCTCGTACACTCGCCGGGCAGGACCGTTGAAGTCGTCCGTGATCACGTACATCACGCGAAGGCCGGCTCGCCGTGCTTGGCGTTGCGCAGCCGCGACGAGGCGCGTCCCGATCCCTCGATTCCGATAGGCTGCATGCACGTGGAGTTCCTGCAGCTCCGCCCATCGCCGAATTCCGGAATCGAACCACGCCGGTTCCAATGCGGGACCCCACATGACGAAGCCGACAACTCGACGGTCCGCGACCGCCACAGTGATCCGGCTCCTGCCGTACTGGGCCGCGGTGTCGACGAAGAACATCGAGTAGATGCGGCAAACATCCGCGGCGTCCTCGAGGCGGAACGGTCTAAGTCTCGCCCGGGAGGCCTTCCAGCGTGTCATGACGCGTCCGTATCGCCTCCCTTGGTGAGGCCCAACGCCCTCGAGCACATAGCCCTGATGGCTCGCGCGAAGCGGCTTCGCGGGTCGCCGCCGGGTCAATTGCCTCGGCCAAGGAGCTTGGTGCTAGGACGAGCTTCTCGCTTGAAGGTATGCCGGGGTAGCCTGCTCTGTGGCTCGCCTATCCGCCGCCGCTGCCTAGGAGATCCTTGCTAGGCTCCGTGAGATGCTTCGGGTCGAGGATCTTCTCGGCTTCCTCGGGCTTGAGGAGGCCTTTCTCGATGACGATCTGCTTGACCGTCTTCCCGGTCCGTCCCGCCTCCTTGGCGATCTCCGCCGCCTTCTCGTACCCGATGATTGGGTTCAGCCTCGTCGCGATGGCAGGGCTCGACTCGGCATACGCCTTCAGGGTCTCCGCGTTCGCAGTGATGCCGTCGATGCACTTGCGCGCAAAGATCCGCGCGACGTTCGTCAAGAGGTCGATGCTCTCTTGGAGGCGGTGGGACATTACCGGCATCATCGTGCACAGGTCGAGGTTCGAGTGGCTGTTCGCCAAGGCAATCGTGGCGTCGTTGCCGAGCACCGCGACGCCGACCTGCATGACCGACTCCGGGATCACGGGGTTCACCTTGCCGGGCATGATTGAGGAGCCAGGCTGGACGGCGGGCAAGCTGATCTCTCGCAGTCCGGCATGGGGTCCCGAGGCCAACCAGCGAAGATCATTCGCGATCTTCATCATGGACACCGCGGCCGTCCGAACCGCGCCGCTCGCCTCCACGAGGGCGTCCTGCGCCGCTTGGGCTTCGAAGTGATTTTCCGCGACGCGGAACCGGAGGTTCGTCGCGGTGCTAATCTTCTCCACAACGCGGCCCGGGAAATCGGGATGGGCGTTGATCCCCGTGCCCACCGCGGTGCCCCCAATCGCAAGTTCCGCGAGGCCGGCCCGCGCCGCGGACACCCGGCGGATGCCATGGTCAACCTGGGATGCATAGCCAGAGAACTCCTGGCCCAGCCGAATCGGCGTGGCGTCCATGAGGTGGGTGCGGCCCGCCTTGACAATCGGGTCGAACTCCTTCGCCTTTCGCGCGAGGCTCCCTTCGAGGTCGCGCAGGGCGGGGAGCAAGTCCTGCTCGATCGCGAGCAGGGCCGCCACGTGGATCGCCGTCGGGATCACGTCGTTCGAGGACTGGCACATGTTCACGTGGTCGTTGGGATGAACGGACCCTTTCTCGCCGAGGGCGTGGCCGAGGATCTCGTTCGCGCGGTTCGCGATGACTTCGTTCGCGTTCATGTTCGTCGACGTGCCCGAACCCGTCTGGAAGATGTCGAGGGGGAACTGCCCGTCGAGCCTGCCCTCCATCACCTCTTGGGCTGCCTTAACGACGGCCCGGCCAAGCTTCGGATCGAGCAGGCCGATCTCCATATTGGTCTCGGCCGAAGCCATCTTGATCAGGCCCAGGGAATAGATGAATCGCCTTCCGAAGCGAATCCCGCTCACAGGGAAGTTCTCGATAGCCCGCTGCGTATGGACGCCCCAGTATGCGTCCTTGGGGACTTTCAACTCGCCGAGGAAGTCACGCTCGACTCGATGTTCGGCCATGTCGCTCGCCGCCGGCGCTGATAGGCTGCGGCCTATTAACTCTCGCGGACAGGACAATATGTATGCGGATAAAACGCCCCGGCCGCAGTGCCCGTTCGCGGCCCGCGCCGTTGCGCGGTTCTCGACGATCGCTGGCCTGCGCCAGGAGAGCCGTCCAAGGATGCCGGAGGATTCCAAGGGGAAACCGTCGTCCGGGCCGAGGCTCGTCCTCCTGCGGAGCCTCTGCCCGAGGGTACCAGTCGCCTCGCGGGTCGCGCGGACCTCGCTTGGCGAGCGACGTCTTCCCATGTCACCAACGTCGGTGACAAGGTCTAATATAAGACTGTTATATTCTATGTACCTCCGCCGGGAGACAAAGTTCTCGCGAGGAGGGTACCCATGCCGAGCGGTTCCCACGCCACGGTTATCGTGGACGAGGAGCGCGCCTGTCCGGAGTGCGGCAGCGAGCATCTCGTGCGCGACTACGCCCGAGGTGAGCTCGTCTGCGACGCCTGCGGGCTTGTCATCAGCGAAGGTGCGATTGACGAGGGGCCCGAATGGACGGCCTTCTCCGCGGAGGAGAACCAGCGCCTCTCACGGACCGGCACGCCACGGAATGTGATCGCGGGCGCGTCGGGCCTGACGACGATCATCTCGCTCTCGACGAAGGATGCCCGCGGGAATACGATTCCTCTCCGGGAGCGCGAGAAGTTCTATCGGATGCGGAAGCTCCAGCATCACTCCGGCCACTCCCGCCCGGGCGAGCGCAGCCTGCCCGACACGATTCGGTCCCTCGAGCGCGTGTCCTCGCTACTCGGTCTGCCGCGACCCGTCAAGGAGGAGGCCGGCTTCATCTGCAAGAAAGCCCTTGAGAAGGGCCTCGTCCGCGGTCGATCCATCGAAGCGATCGTCGCGGCGGCCGCCTACGCGGCATGCCGGATTCATGAGGTACCGCGGACCCTGGACGAACTCCAGCAAGTCACCGGGATCCGGAAGAAGGTTATCGGGAAGGCCTATGGTGCCCTCCTCCGGAGCCTCGTGCTCCGCGTTCCACCGAGCCGTCCTGCAGACTACGTGAGCCGCTTCTGCTCGGGGCTCGGCCTCTCGAATCAGGTCCAAGCCGAGGCCCTGAAGATCCTCAAGGAGCTCGCGAAGGTCGACACGACGATGTCCCTTTCCCCCATCGGGACAGCCGCGGCGGCGATCTACATCGCGTCCCTGTCTCGCGGCGAGCGTCGACCTCAGAAGGCCATTGCGAAGGTCGCGGGCGTGAGCGAAGTCACCCTTCGGAACCGCTTCCAGTTCATGGAAGGGTTCGTGAGCCAAGTTGTCCTGCCCCGCGGCCGGGCGCCTCAGGTGGCGGCGACCGCTAAGTGAGTCCGCGGTACGATGCGGTGGATTCTTCCCATGTCCGGCAAGGAGAACAGAAGGTTTGATAAGGTGCCGGTGGCTGGACGCCGCGGCCACGCACCCGACTCGCTGGTCGCCAATGGACGTGTGTGTCGGGCCGTGGAGAACCAAACCTCAAAGCTGGAGCACGCCTTGAACCAGCGGACCACGTGAAGGAATGCCGCCGAAATCCCCCAAGGTCAACGAACTCTCCTGGATGATCGGCGGAGCCCAGGGCAGCGGTGTGGATTCGGCATCGAACGCGTTCGGACGCGCCTGCGCGTACGGCGGCCTCAATCTCTTCGGAAAGCGGGAGTACTATTCGAACATCATGGGCGAGCACTCCTACTTCTCCGTGCGCGTCACGGGCGGCGCCGTCCGCTCCCATGTGGACGTGGTGAACGTCCTCGCCACCTTCGATGCGGAGACCGTGTTCCGCCATGTCCGCGAGGTCACGGACGATGGTGCGATCCTCTACGATCCATCCATTGAGAAGACGAGGATCTCGGACGTCCCGACAATCGATCGCAGGTTCAGCACGGACCTGCGCACCTACCTCATCGCCCGGGGCCTCGGCGAGACCATTCGAGACGCGCTCTTGGCTGCGAAGCAGCGGGGCGTGAACCTCGTCCCGATCCCCTACAAAGACCTCCTCGAGGCCATCGCGGAAGAGTTCCACGTGGACCAGCTATCGAAGATCAGTCGCATGGTGAACATGCTCGCCGTCGGCGCATCCTTCGGGATTCTGCACTTCGACATCGAGACGTTCGTCAAAGCTCTCCAAGATGTCTTCCGAGCGAAGGCGGCCGTCGCGAACATGAACGCTGCAGGCGCGCGGAAGGCCTACGAGCTCGGCCGGACCCTCCTCCCGGACTTCGACTACCGACTCGAACGGATCCCGCGGGCCGAGCCGCGGCTGTTCCTCGCCGGAAGCCAGGCCACGGCCCTCGGCAAGATCCTCGGGGGCATGCGGTTCCAGACCTACTATCCAATCACGCCGGCCTCGGACGAGAGCGAGTACCTCGAGGAGAACCAGATCCTTGACGCGCACGGACTCGGGGTCGACCCTGCCGCGGAGGACGCCGCGTTCGCGAAAGGCGGGGGCGCCTCCGTGCTCGTCATGCAGACCGAGGACGAGATCGCCGCGATCACGATGGCGACCGGCGCGGCCCTCACCGGGGCTCGCTCGGCGACCGCGACGTCGGGGCCCGGTTTCTCCCTGATGATGGAGGGCATCGGCTGGGCCTCGATCAACGAGGTCCCCGTGGTGGTCACGCTCTACCAACGCGCAGGGCCGAGCACGGGGATGCCGACCCGGCACGAGCAAGGGGACCTCAGGTTCGCCCTACACGCAGGTCATGGAGAATCCCCGCGGATCATCCTTGCATCCGGGGACTTCGAAGAGTGCATCCGGGACGGCGCGTTCGCGTTCAACTACGCGGAGCGTTACCAGATGCCCGTGATCCACATCGTGGACAAGGCCCTCGCGAACAGCAACGCGACGATTCAGATGCCCGACCTCACCGGGCTCCGCATCGAGCGTGGCGTCCTCGCCGCGGATGCGGACACGTACACGCCGGAGCGTCCGTACAAGCGCTTCGACCTCGAGAACGGACCGATCTCGCCGCGAGCCCTCATCGGCAACGAGGGGACCGTCTTCTGGAACACGGGCGATGAACACGACGAGTTCGGCCACATCACGGAGGACCCCGTCCTACGGGACTTGATGATGGAGAAGCGCGACGCGAAGCTCCAGCTCGCCGCGAAGGAAATCCCCGAATCCGAGAAACGGACGTACTTCGGTCCCGAGGGGGCCGATACCGTCATCGTGAGCTGGGGCTCGACGAAGGGGGCCCTCCTCGACGCCCTCGATCGCCTCTGGGCTGAGCGAGAGGAGGTCGGTTACCTGCACGTTCGGCTCATCCATCCGTTCCCGACGGAATCTGTCGCATCCATCCTCGCGAAAGCGAAGACGCGGATCGACGTGGAGATGAACTTCGGCGCGCAACTGGCCGGGCTCGTTCGGGAACGCACGGGGATCGCGATGACCCACTTCATCCTGAAGTACAACGGACGGCCGATGTCGAGCTCCGAACTCTACGATGCGATCCGGGCCGTCCTTCGCGGTAAGGCGGGCCCGAGGAGCGTGCTGACCCATGGCGCTTGAGCAAGCCATGCGACCCCAAGACTACGCGACGGAGGTCCACAATGACTGGTGCCCCGGATGCGGGGACTTTGGCATCCTTCGCACGATCCAGATGGCCCTCGCGGAACTTCGCCTGGAGCCCCACAGGGTTGCCCTCGTCTCGGGGATCGGATGCTCCGCGAAGACGATCCATTACGTGCGCGCCTATGGCGTGCATACCCTTCACGGCCGCGCGCTGCCATACGCCACGGGGATCAAGCTCGCGAATCCGCATCTGAACGTCGTCTGCCTTGCGGGCGACGGCGATGGCTTGGGCATCGGCGTCGGCCACTTCGTCAACGCAGGCCGGCGCAATCTCGACATCTTGTATATCATCCATGACAACGGTGTCTACGGGCTCACGAAGGGCCAAGCATCGCCGACGTTGAAGCTCGGAATGCAAACGAAGTCCCTCGCTCATCCGAACATCAACGACGCGGTGAACCCGATCTGGCTCGCCCTGGCCGCGGGCGCGACTTGGGTCGGCCGCGGGTATTCCTACGATGTCCGGCACCTCAAGGACCTCATCGTCGGGGGCATCCAGCACAAAGGCTACGCTTTCCTCGACGTCCTGCAGCCGTGCCCGACGTACAACGACATCAACACGAAGGATTGGTACAGCGGAGAGGATCGGAGCGCGATGAACCAGGGACGGCCCCTCCCCCGCGTGTACAAGCTCGAGGAAGAGGGCTACGACCCGCTCGTCCGCGACGTCGGCGAGATCGAGGGGAAGGCGACCAAGGCCCTCGAGAAGGCCCTCGAGTGGGGCGACCGGATCCCGATCGGCGTGTTCTACCGCAACGAGCTCGTCCCGACCTACGAGGAGCGAATCCAACAGCGGGTCCCCGCGTACGTCCGGAATCCACCGGCGGCCCAGCGGATCGCCGGGCCCTCCGGCGAGCCCCTCACGAACCTGTCCCGATTGCTCGCTCCGCTCACGATCCGGACGGCGTGACGGCGGTATGCCGCGGGGCCCGCGCTTCCGCGACGAGGTCTTCGCCGGCTGGCGTCCCGGTCTCCCAGATTCGCGTCGCCATCTGCGCCATCGCCCGCGCGATGGCGCCATCGTCCGTCCAGATCGCGATGTCGTCCCCCTTGTAGAAAGAGTCATCGTCGGGGATCGGGTGGCTCATGAGGAACTCCTGCCCATCAATCACGTGCATGTAGACGGGCATGAGGAAGTCGATGTGCCGGACCTCGGCGTACTTGAGGAGCGTCTTCACGTCCTCGCGGTTCTCCGGTGTGAAGCAGAAGGCGTACTTGAGGGCCACGCCTTCCTTGGCCTTCTGAATCAGATTCGGGCCGAAGGCGCGCATGATCCGTCCGGGGCTCTTCGTTGTCCCGATTCCGATGACCTCCCACCTCGCGGAATCGTACATCTCGATGAGTCGCTCGCGGACGTTCCGGCGACCGTACATCGCCTCGAACCCGCCCCGAGGTTCGGGCTGCTGCTGGGCGAGGATCGCGAACTCCCGTGAAAGCGCGTCCAGGTTGGCCTCGAGCTGGCTCGCGCGTCCCCGCAGGTCCTGGGCGGTCGCACGCAGGTATGCCGCAAAGGCAACCGGCTTGTAACGCTGCGGCGTCTCGGGCAAGATCTCGACGAGGCCTTTTCCGTGGAGCTGCTGCACCGTCGCATAGATCCGCGTCCGCGGCACCCGCGAGAGGGGCGCGATCTCGCTCGCGGTCGCGGGACCGAGGTCCAGGAGCGTGAGGTAGACGCGAGCCTGGTACTCCGTGAGGCCAAACTCCATGAGCCTGCGGATTCGCTCGGCGTTAATCGGCATGCCCTCGGCAGCATTCAGAGGCAGGGCGCGGGATAAATGTTGTTACTCGCATGGATGACAGGTTGCAAGAGCGCACCCTCGGGAAAGCACTATGCAGGTGTCCGCCATGGGGGCGGTTCGATGGCGGGTGACTCGGAGAGCCTGCGTCGAACCCTCGAGGACCGATTGGGCCCGGGTCGGGTCCGAGGCGACGAGGAGACCCTCGCCACGTTCTCGATGGATGCGAGCCCCTACGTCGTGAGGCCCACGGTCGTGGTCCGGGCCGAGTCCGAAGCGGAGATCGCCGAGACCGTCCGGGTGTGCGCTCGGTTTGGCGTGCCCATCACGCCGCGCGCCGGAGGCACATCGCTTTCGGGAGCCGCGGTCGGGCCGGGCGTCGTCCTCGATGTGTCGCCTTGCCGCGCGGTACTCGAGTTCCACTCCGAGGCGAGCACGGTGCATGTGCAGGCAGGCCTGCCCCTCCGCGAGCTCACCGCGAATCTCGATCCGCGGGGCTTCTTCTTTCCCCCGGATCCGGGCAGCGCGGATGTCTGCTGCATCGGCGGCATGATCGGCCACAACTCCGCCGGCTTTCGGACCGTGAAGTACGGCACGACTGCGAGCTTTGTTCGAAGCCTGCGGGTCGTCCTCGCGGACGGGAGGATCCTTGAGGCTGGCGACCTCGCCCTCGATGGGCCCGCGTGGAACCAGGCGGTCCAGCGCGTCCCTGCGATCGCCACGGTCCGCGAGGTCGTCGAGCGCCATCGAGCCGCAATCGAGGCCGCCAGGCGCCCCGTCGCGAAGATCGCGTGCGGCTACGACCTCTTCGCCATCGCGGAGGCGCTGGACCGTGGTGTGTTCCCTCTCGCGAGACTGTTCGTCGGCTCTGAGGGGACCCTCGGCGTTGTGACGGAGGCCGTCCTCGGCGTCCTTCCCAAGCCCGCGGCGCGGGTCACCGTCCTGCTCGCCCTCGAACGCTTGGAAGACCTCGGCACACTCGTCCAGAATCTCCTTCCTCTGGGCCCGAGCGTCATGGAGGCCATCGCGGGTGCTTCCCTTCGGATCCTCGACGCGGCGGCCCTGGCGGTTCCGCGAAGCGCGCACGCGATCCTCGTGATCGAATTCGACGCGGGGGATTTGGAGCAGCTCGTCCGCAAGACCTTGCGGGAGGCCTCGGCTGTCCGCCTGGGTGCATCGCCCCAAGTCGCGCGGGATCCGGAGGGCCAGGCGCACCTCTGGAAGGTCCGCCGATCGATTCTGCCGACGCTCCTCAACCGACCGGGCTCGCGAAAGCCCTGGGGATTCGTCGAGGACCCGGTCGTTCCCCGAGACCGCGTACCTGAGTTCATCGCATTCTTGGAAGAACTCACGCAACGGTACGAGACCGAGGCGGGGATCTACGGCCATATTGGCGATGGGAACGTCCACTACCGTCCGCTCTTCGATCTCGCGGATCCCGAAGACCTGCACCGCATGCAGTCGATGCGCGAGGAGTTCGACACGGCGGTCCTGGAGCGCTTCGGAGGCGCCCTTTCGGCGGAGCACGGTATCGGACGTCTCCGAGCCGAGGTCCTCCCGCGGATGTGGGGGCGAGAGGTCTGGGCCGTCATGCGTTCGATCAAGGAGGCGTTGGATCCTCAAGGGTTGCTGAACCCGGGGGTCCTGTTCGGTTCGACGCCGTGGTGGCACGGGTGGCACGCGATCGGCTCGCCGCGTGGATGATCGGGAGTGTTTTCGGGTTTTCCGGCCGTCCCGCCGAAGGTTTAAGCCTATTTCGGACTACCGAAAGATTGGGCGTGCCCGCGTCGCCGGCGTGTTCGCAGGACGGAATCGTTCGCGACGCGTTAGGGGCGAAGGGTTAAGAACGAACCCGGCCTTCGAGCGGGCCGGAACGCGGCGTCGCCGGAACCGGAGAGCCGAGATGCAGCCCGCGGAGCAAGCGAACATCATCAGCCTGAAGTCGAAGGACTTCGTGCGATGGGTCGACGAGAACATCCGCGAGCCCAAGCGGGGCCGGGACATCCGTCTTATCGAACGGATGAAGCGGGGCATCGTCGGCGATTTCCTGAACTGGGCAAGGCGGAACTCGACGTGGCCCCTCCACTTCGGGATCATGTGTTGCGCGATCGAGATGGCGGCCACGTCCGACCCGAGGTACGACATCGAACGGTTCGGCGTCATCTACCGCTCCTCCCCGCGGCAATGCGACGTCCTCCTCCTCAACGGCCCGATCTCTCTCAAGCTCCGTCCGGCCGTGCGGCGGCTCTACGAACAGATGGCAGAACCGAAGTGGGTCATCGCGATGGGAGAGTGCACGATCTGCGGCGGGCCGTACTACGACTCGTACAGCGTCGTGAAGGGTTCCTACACGTTCGTCCCCACGGACATTTTCATCCCTGGCTGTCCCGTGCGCCCGGAGGCCCTCATCGATGGCTTCCTGAAGCTGAACGCGAAGATCAAGGCGGAGAAGGAAGGCTCGGTCCGCACGCGCACGGGCCGCCTCGTGAGCGCTCGGGAAGGGCAGCTCATGACGTTGCAGAAAGGAGAATACACGTATGAGGTCCCCCAAGTCCGAGAGTGACCTCGAGGGGCCGCGGAAGGTTGGCACGGTCCGAGGTCTCCTGCGGCCGCTCTGGGTCACCCTCAAGCAGACCCTGATCACGCTCCCCGTGCTCAACCGCCTCGTCCCCGGAGGCCGGAAGCCCGTGACGGTCCTGTATCCTTACGATAAGATCGAGCTGCCCAGCGCGTACCGGGGACAGCACAACATTGACTGGTTCAAGTGCATCGGTTGCGAGCTGTGCGCGAAGGTCTGCCCGAACGAGTGCATCTACTTCGAATTCTACGAGGTCGGCCCGGGGGATCCCTACCTCCACCCGAGCCGCGCGATCCTCGACGACATGAAGAAGATCATCCGCCGGCCTGCGGTGGACGTCGGCCATTGCCTGTTCTGCGGGAACTGCATGGAATACTGTCCGACGGACGCTTGGAACTTCAACCAGGACTTCGAACTCGCGGACTACGCTCGGGAGGATCTCTACTACCGCGCGGAGGAGCTCCGCATGCCCGAGGCCCAGTCCAACAAGGAGATCGTCCTCGTGAACCGAATCGGGGAGCATCCGATCCTCGAGGTCGACATCTGCATTGGCTGCAAGAAGTGCGAGCGGGAATGCCCGACGCGATGCATCGACATGCTCGATGGGCCGAAGCTTCGTAAGGACAAGCCCATCGTGATCCCGGAGTTCGACTACACGAAGTGCATCGGCTGTCAGCAGTGCGTCGACGTGTGCCCGGTCGATTGCCTCTACATGGAGGACATCGGCTACAAGGATCTCGACGGCTTCTACCACATCAACCTCGGCGGAGAGGTCAAGCTGCTCGAGGAACAAGTCGCTTCCAAGTGACCCGGTCCTCACGAGGCGTCACCGGGCCGATTCTTGCGATTATTCCTAACGGAATCTACAATGCTTTTATCTATGAATCTCGTAGCTCCTGCCTCGGCGTCGCCGGAGGCCTCCGCCCTGGTTCACACGACGGTCGTCGGCAGCTATCCGAGGGTCGGCGATACCCACGCGGAGCAGAAGCTCCGTCGGGCGATTGCGCAGTTCGACAAGGGGGAGATTGCGGATACCGACCTGCGGGCGGTCGAGCGCGAGGTCGTCCGGGATGTGCTCCGCGAACAGGCGGAAGCGGGGGTCGAGCTCGTCACGGATGGACAGGTCACCTGGTACGACAGCCAGAGCCATGTCGCCCGTCGGTTCGAAGGCATTGAAATCGGAGGCCTGATCCGCTACTTTGACACGAATACCTATTACCGCCAGCCCATCGTCCGTGGCCCGATTGCCTGGAAGGCCCCGGTCCTTGCGGACGAATGGCGCTACGCTCAAGCACACGTATCCGTGGGCGTGAAGGCCGTCGTGCCGGGGCCCGTCACGATCGCTTCCCTTGCCCTCAACAAACACTATGCCACGAAGCGAGCTCTCGCCCTTGCCCTCGCGGAAGCCCTCGCCTCAGAAGTCCGAACCCTTGCTGAGGCCGGCGCGCGTCATATTCAAGTCGACGAGCCGATCCTCACGCGGCGACCCGAGGACCTCAGACTCGTTGAGGAGACGTGGACGCACCTTGCGGAGGCCAAGGGCCGAGCGGAGCTCACGCTCTTCGTGGCCTTCGGAGATATCGCCGAGGTCTACCGCCGTGTGGTCCGCCTGCCCGCGGATCGGATCGGGCTCGACCTGGTGCAGGGGGCGAAGACGTGGGCGCAGATCGAAGCGGACGGCGCGGACAAGCCGCTCGTCTTGGGACTCGTGGACGCTCGGAACACCCGCCCGGAGGATCCCGCGGACGTCGCGGCCCGCCTTCAGGGGCTCCGGCGTGAGCTGGACCTCGAGGAATGCTGGCTATCGCCGTCCAACGGCCTCGAATTCCTCCCACGAGCGAAGGCACGGGAGAAGCTCGCCATCGTCGTCGAGGCCGCACGACTCGCGGGGGTCGCTTGATGGCAGCCCTCGGGACGACTTCTGTCGGCTCGCTTCCGAAACCGGACTACCTCCAGAAGGCTCGAACGAAGGCGGCGAAAGGCGAGATCTCCGCGGAGCTCCTGCATGAACTCGAGCGGAAGGCGACGCGCGAATGGATCGGGTTCCAAGAAACGGTCGGGATCGACATCCCCGTGGACGGCGAGCAGTACCGCGGCGACATGGCCACGTATTTCGCGGAGAACTTGGAGGGGACGGAGATCTCGGGCCTCGTGCGGTCCTACGGCAATCGATACTACAAGAAGCCGATCGTGAATGGGGAACTCCAGCGGCCCAAGCCGATCACCGTGGAGTGGTTCCGCTACGCCCAGTCCTTGACGGAGAAGCCCGTGAAGGGCATGATCACGGGCCCCTACACGATGATGGACTGGTCCTTCGACGAGCACTACGGCTCCCGGGAGGAACTCGCGATGGCCTTCGCGAAGGTCCTCCACGCGGAAGCCCGCGACCTGGAGGCCGCCGGAGCGCGGATCATCCAGATCGACGAACCTGCGCTCTCGGCGAGGGCCGACGAACTGCCTCTCGTCCTCAGAGCCGTACGAGCCGTCACGGAGGGCCTGCGGGCCAAAACGGTCTTGCACACCTGCTACGGCAATTACGATGAGATCTTCGGGTACTTCCATCGCCTCCCCGTCGACCAGCTCGACCTTGAGATGTCCAACTCGGGGCTGGACCTCCTCGATCGCTTCCGAAAGGAGCCCATCGCGAAGGAGATTGCCTTCGGGGTCATCGATGTTCACGACCATGTCGTCGAGACCGAGCAACTAGTCCGGCAGAGGATCGAGCAGGCCCTCTCGATCTTCGAGCCGCACAAGCTGTACATCGACCCGGACTGCGGTCTGAAGACCCGGACGGTTGAGGAGGCCGAGGCGAAGCTCCGTGTGATGGTGAACGCTACGAGGGCCGTGAAGGCTGCACGATGTCTCACCTGAGCAGGGCGAAAAGCCAAGTCCTTCCGTCGCGTTCCAAGGTTTGAGACCTGCCATGGCAACTCCGGTCGATGAGGTTCACGCACGACTGCCGGCGATTCGTGTCTTCACGGCTGCGGAGGCCGACGCCCTCGTCGCTCCCCTCGAGGGGATCTTCGCCCGGATGGATCCGAAGCTCGCTCGAATTCGGGAGCTGCGGGAACTCGTCGAGGATTCCGAGGCCTACTGGGGCGACGACCTCGCCCTCGCTCCAGAGAACGATCGGGAGAACTATGCGCGCCTCTTGGATGACCTCGACGCTGCGAGGGACGAACTCGAAGCCGATATCACCGATATCCGCTCGCTCGGCGCCGAGCCGAAAGACTTGCACGCCGGCCTCGTGGACTTCTATGCCCGCGTGAACGGAAATCTCGCGTTCCTGTGCTGGCAGCGCGGCGAGCCTCGCGTAGCCCATTGGCACACCCTTGAAGGGGGCTTCGCGGGCCGCAAGCCCCTCGAGGGCCCTCCGAAGGCAGAACCTTAATACTGCGGCCGTTTATCGTTTCGTCGTCCAAGCGAGGAAGCGGGGTTCATGGCCACGAAAGAAGAGGTCATCGCCGTCCTACGCAAGTGCTACGATCCCGAGATCCCGATCAACATCTACGACCTCGGGCTTGTGTATAACATCGAGTTGCAGCCCGACACCGGCAAGGTCGACGTGCGCATGACCCTGACGGCACCTGGCTGTCCCGCGTCGGCCTACATCCAAATGGACGTGAAGCGGAAGCTCGAACAGCTTCCCGGGATCAAGGAGGCCCTGGTGAACATCGTCTGGGAGCCGCCTTGGACCCCGGAGATGATGTCCGAGACCGCGAAGAAGCAGTTCGGGTGGGGCATCTAGCCGACGTTCGAAATCCCTCCCGTGCATCGGGAAACGTTGATATCCTCTGGCCGGTATCTGGCACCGTCCGACCGGTCTCGGGCGGCCGATTGCCTTGACGTCCATTCGCGGGGGCGAGCGGGAGGCCTTGGTCGCGGCTCTCGGGGCCGTGCTCGAGGGAGTCACCTTCTACGATCTCGCCAATCTCGTCGTCGCGGATACCCGTGTGAAGCTGACGTTCGAGCAACTGGGTCTGCGGAAACGGGCGCAGCTCGAGAGGCTCGAGCCCGTTGTCGGCGCCGGCCTGCGGGAGATCGCACCGCGGCCCGGGATCTACCCCCTCGAGGTCGTCTCGCGGACGGAGTGTTACGTCTGCGGGTACGGGGTCGAGACCGCGGCGATGCCCGCTCAGTGTCCGAAGTGCGGGGCCGCCCGCTACGCTTTTGAGAAAGAGATCGCCCAGGCCATGGCATGGGAGATCGCGGGGGTGACGGCACGGAAGTCCGCGGCCCTGTTCCGCCTCCATGCTCAGAAGGCTGCGGGCGCCTCAAAATCCCTGCTCGAGGACCTGGCACGGGAAGAAGACACCACCGCCGAGGAGGCGGATCGACAGCGCGCCGAGCCCAAGACTTGATGCGGGGTGCGCAATCGATGGCTCGTCTCGCGAAGCTTCCGCCCATCCACGCGGACCTTCACGCCTGCACGATGTGTGGCGCCTGCGTCCCTGTCTGCCCGGCCTATCAAGAGGCGGGTTGGGAGAGCGCCTCGCCCCGGGGCCGGGTCTTCGCCCTCCGGCAGTACGACATGCGCGGCCCTCTCGACCGGATCCTCCGGCGGCAGGTCGTCCCCGGCGAAGCCTTCGCCCGCGCGGCGTGGGAGTGCACGGGCTGCGGCGCCTGCGAGGAGGTGTGTCCCGCGGACATCCCGTTCGACTCGTTCTGGGACGACGTGAAGGGGTGGATGGTGAACTCGGGATTCGCGAGGAAGGAGCTCGAGCCGTATCTCGTGAATGTCCAGGAGACGCGGAACCTCTACGGCGAGCCTCACGAGGACCGCGCCAAGTGGATGCCTGCGGAAGCGGTCCAATCCTCTCGGCCGGAGGTCGTCTACTGGGTCGGCTGCGTCGCGAGCTACCGGAAGCAGCAGATCGCTAAGGCCGTCGTGAAGATCCTCAATGCCGCGAAGGTCCCGTACCGCATCCTGGGAGCGGAGGAGTGGTGTTCGGGGGCGCCGCTCGCTCGGATGGGATACGAGGACTATGTTCGGAAGCAGCTCATGCGGCACAACATCGAGGCGGTCGCCGAGACGGGCGCGAAGGCCCTCGTGACCGCGTGTGCGGAGTGCTACCGGGCCTTCCGGAAGGACTACCGGACGTGGGGTGGCAACCCGCCCTTCAGCGTGTTCCATCTCTCCGAGTACATCGAGCGGCTCGTCCGGGAGAAGCGGCTCACCTTCACGAAGCCTCTGCCGGAGAAGTTCGCCTTCCACGACGCGTGCAACATGGGTCGGGTGTGCGGAGCCTTCGAGCCTCCGCGGAGGGCCATCAAGTACCTCAAGGACGTGAAGCTCCTCGAGATGTTCCCTGCAAGGGAGGATGCGCTGTGCTCCGGAGGCGGCGGCGGGTTCCCGGATGTGTATGCGGGACAGGCGGCCGACGTCGCGTCGCGGCGGCTCCAGGCCGCCGCGGATACGGGCGCCGGGGCCCTCGTCACGGCCTGTCCGCACGCGGAGGTCCATCTCGAGCGGATCGCGCGGGATCGCAACATGGCGGTCCGAATCCTGGACCTCGCGGAGGTCGTCGTCCAAGGCCTCTAGGCGGGGAACTCAAACGGTGAAGCTCAGGCCGCACGAGCACGAGGTCTTCGCATTCGGGTTGAGGATCTTGAACTGCCCGCCGAGCAGGTCCTCCTCGTAGTCGAGAACGGAATCATGGAGGTACGTCATGCTCTTCGGGTCCACGAAGACCTTCACATCGTCGTGGCTGACGACGAAGTCCGTGGGCCGCGGCGTCTCAACTAGGTCCATGCGGTACTGCATCCCGCTGCAACCTCCCGCGACGATCCGCATCCGGAGGTTGCCCAGGGGGCGCCCTTCCTTCTCTCGGAGGACTCGGATGCGACGGACGGCGTTGGGGGTGACGGCAAGCTTGGTGTCCGAGGTCGCCATGGCCCGTTCCTTCCGTGCGTCAAAGTCAGTGACTCGGCTTAAGCATTGCGCGCTGGGTTGCGGGATCCCAGACCTGTCCGCGTTGTACGCGCAGACAACGACCAAAGGTATATATAACGTCGTTATAGTTTTGAACTCACTCCCGAGTTTGCAAGCATGACCTCGAAGGCCGAAGTCCAGCGAATCACGAGTTCGGAGTACAAGCACGGCTTTGTCGCAGAGATCGAGGAGGAAACGGCACCGAAGGGCCTCAACGAGGACATCATTCGGCTCATCTCGCGGAAGAAAAACGAGCCCGAGTGGCTCCTGGAGTGGCGCCTCCGTGCTTACCGTCATTGGCTCACGATGAAGGAGCCCCGGTGGGCGAACATCCACTATGGGCCCATTGACTACCAGGACATCATCTACTACGCGGCCCCGAAGCCCAGGAAGGCCGTGGGTGGCCTCGAGGAGATCGACCCCGAGATCCGAACGCTCTACAACAAACTCGGGATCCCGTTGCAGGAGCAGGAGCGCCTCGCGGGCGTCGCCGTCGATGCCGTCCTCGACAGCGTGAGCGTCGCGACGACGTTCCAGAAGAAGCTCGAGGACCTCGGGATCGTCTTCTCCTCCTTCTCCGAGGCAGTCCAGAAGCATCCCGATCTCGTCCGGAAGTGGCTCGGGTCCGTCGTGCCCTTCAACGACAACTTCTTCGCCGGCCTCAACTCGGCGGTCTTCAGCGACGGCTCCTTCGCATACGTCCCTCCGGGCGTCCGCTGCCCGATGGAACTGTCCACGTACTTCCGGATCAATGCCGCGGACACGGGGCAGTTCGAGCGCACGCTGATCATTGCGGATGAGCGTGCGTATGTGAGCTATCTCGAAGGGTGCACGGCACCGATCCGCGACAAGAACCAACTCCACGCAGCCGTCGTCGAACTCATTGCCCTCGACAACGCGGAGGTCAAGTACTCCACGATCCAGAACTGGTATCCTGGGGACAAGGAAGGCAGGGGCGGCATCTACAATTTCGTGACGAAGCGGGGCAAGTGCCTCGGCGTGAACTCCAAGATCTCGTGGACCCAGGTCGAGACAGGAGCCGCCATTACGTGGAAGTACCCGAGCTGCATCCTCTTGGGCGACAACTCCCAGGGGGAGTTCTACAGCGTCGCCGTCACGAACAACTATCAGCAGGCGGACACGGGCACGAAGATGACTCACATCGGGAAGAACACCCGGAGCACGATTGTCTCGAAGGGGATTTCCGCGGGCCGCGGGCAAAACACGTATCGGGGCATGGTCCGGATCCACAAGGGCGCCATCGGCGCGCGGAACTACTCCCAGTGCGATTCCCTCCTACTCGGGTCGGAGTGTGGCGCCCACACCTTCCCCGACATCCAGGTCATGGAGCCCACGGCGCAGATGGAGCACGAGGCGTCGACCTCGAAGATCGGGGACGACCAGCTCTTCTATTGCCAGCAGCGCGGAATCACGCCGGAGGACGCAACGAACATGATCGTGAACGGGTTCTGCCGCAAGGTCTTCCTCAATCTGCCCATGGAGTTCGCCGTCGAGGCCCAGAAGCTCATTGGCGTCAGCCTGAACCTGGAAGGGACCGTCGGCTGATCGGAGGTCGTCGCATGGGCGAACCGATGCTCGAGATTCGGAACCTGCATGTGACCGTTGCGGGCGCGCCGATCCTCCGCGGGATCGATCTCTCGGTCAACGCGGGCGAGGTCCACGCGATCATGGGGCCGAACGGATCGGGCAAGACGACCCTGGCGCAGGTCCTCGCCGGCCGGACGACCTACGAGGTAACTGCAGGAGCGGTCCGCTATGCAGGGAAGGACCTTTTGGCGATGCGTCCCGAGGATCGGGCGCGCGAGGGCCTTTTCCTCGCCTTCCAGTATCCCGTGGAAATCTCCGGTGTCGCGAACGCGTACTTTCTCAAGGCGGCCTTGAACGCGATCCGGAAGCATCGCGGGGAGCCCGAGCTCGACGCGATCGAGTTCCTCAGCCTCGTAAACGAGAAGCGGGAGCTTCTCGGCCTGGAGGAGTCCTTCATGGGCCGAGGCCTCAACGAGGGGTTCTCCGGTGGCGAGAAGAAGCGGAACGAGATCTTCCAGATGGCCGTCCTCGAGCCGCGGCTCTGCATCCTCGATGAGACGGACTCCGGCCTGGACATCGACGCGCTCAAGGTCGTGGCCAACGGCATCAACACGATGAGGAGTCGGGACCGGGCGATGCTCATCGTGACCCATTACTCTCGACTTCTCCAATACGTCATCCCCGATTACGTGCACGTCCTCACGGGCGGGAGGATCGTGATGTCGGGTGCCAAGGAACTCGCTGACGAACTCGAGCGAATGGGCTACGGTTGGGCCGAGGAACCGGCACAGCGCGCGGCGCCCGCGGGATGAACGAGGCAGTTCCAATGGCGACGGCGGTCCCGCCAACGGATCGATGGGCCTCCGAATTCGGATCCTTTGCCGAGGCCATCAACGGTGGGGAGCCTGCCTGGCTCCGTCGGATCCGGGAGGAGGGCCTCGCCGCCTTTCGGAAGCTCGGATTCCCCGGACGGAAGGACGAAGCGTGGAAACACACGGATGTGTCCCCGATCGCCCGGACCTCATTTCGGGTCGAGCCCACTCCGCAGCCTCCGAGGTTCGCTGGCGACCTCATCGAAGCGTTTACGTTTGGGGTCCTCAAGTGCAGCCAGCTCGTGTTCGTCAACGGGTTTTTCGCCCCGAAGCTGTCCTACCTGCGGTGGCTTCCGGAAGGCGTCCGCGTCCGGAGCCTCGGGGAAGTCCTTCGCGCCTCCGCCGGCGCCCTCGAAAGGTCCCTCGGAAGTCAGGCGGATGTGGCGACGAACCCCTTCACGGCTCTCAACGCCGCGTTCATGCAGGACGGCGCCTTCGTCGGAATCCCTGAAAAGTGTGTCGTGGAGGAACCCATCCATCTGCTCTTCGTGTCGAGCGGGGACGGTGGGCCCCTCGCGACCCATCCCCGGAACCTCATCGCAATGGGCCCCCGGAGCGAGGCGACGATCATCGAGAGCTATGCGGGTGTCGACCGGGGAATGTACTTCACGAACGCCGTCACCGAGATCTCGGTGGGGCCCGAGGCGGCCCTGGATCACTACAAGATGCAGCGAGAGAGCGAGGCCGCGTTCCACGTTGCGAACACGGCGATCCACCAGGGTCGCAACGCGCACGTGGCGTCGAGCTCGATCGCGCTCGGCGGCGGGCTCGTCCGGGATGATGTCAACACGCTGTTCCGAGACGAAGGCGGTGAGCTTGTCCTCAACGGCCTCTACGCCTTGGGCGGGCATCAGCACGTGGACAGCCATACATTCATCGACCACGCCACGCCGAATTGCACGAGCCGGGAACTCTACAAGGGGATCTTGGACGGACAATCCCGAGGCATCTTCTACGGGAAGATCCTCGTCCGCAAGGGGGCCCAGAAGACGAACGCCCGCCAGACGAACAAGAACCTCCTCCTCTCGAAGGAAGCTTTCGTGGACAGCACCCCGGGGCTCGAGATCCTCGCGGACGACGTCCGATGCAACCACGGCTCGACGATCGGCCAGCTCGACGAGAGTGCAATCTTCTACCTCCAGTCCCGAGGCATCGGCGAGGATGCGGCGCGAAGCCTCCTGACCTACGCCTTCGCGTCCGAAATCATTAACCAGGTCCGCGTGGCCTCCATGCGAATCAAACTGGACCAGCTCATCCTCGCGCGGATGCCGGGCCGGGAGGTCATCCGGGAGGCCACCGGATGAGGGACCTCCGTGAGCTCTACCAAGAGACGATCCTGGACCACAGCAAGAAGCCGAGGAACTTCCGGGAGATGCCGAACGCGAATCGCATCTCCGTCGGGAACAATCCCCTCTGCGGGGATCGGCTGACGCTGTACGTTCTCCTCGACGCGGATCGGGTCATGGACGTCAGCTTCATCGGCCAAGGTTGCGCCATCTCTAAGGCGTCCGCCTCGATGATGACCGACGCGGTGCGAGGGAAAACGCCTGCGGAGGCCCAGGCTTTGTTCGACCGGTTTCATGCGATGGTAACCGCCGGGCCAGGCAAGGGTTCGACATCGAGCGAGCTCGGGAAGTTGGCGGCCTTTCGGGGCGTGAGCGAGTTCCCGATTCGGGTGAAGTGTGCGACCTTGCCTTGGCACACTCTCCTCGCGGCGATGCGAGGAGAGCCCACGACGACAACGGAAGCCTGAGGAGGCATCCGGTGCCGAACGCGAACGTTCAAGTGACAACAGAGGATGGCTAGGTCGGTCCCATGGCCCGTGCCGCGAAGATGCTCCTGAATGTCTCCGCGATCCGGCAGGATTTCCCCATCCTTCAACGGGAGATCCACGGGGCGCCGATTACGTATCTGGATAGCGCCGCGACTTCCCAGAAGCCCAAGGCGGTCATCGACGCGACCGCGGACTACTACACCCGCTACAACGCGAACGTCCACCGCGCCATCTACGAGCTCGGGGAGGAGGCCACGCGAGAGTACGAGGGCGCTCGGGAGAAAGTCGCGGATTTCATCCATGCGAGGTCGCCGAACGAGGTTGTCTTCACGAAGTCTACGACGGAGTCGATCAACCTCGTGGCCTACGGGTGGGGGCTGAAGGGCCGGTTGCGGGCTGGGGACGAGATTGTCGGCACGGTCATGGAGCACCACTCGAACCATGTGCCGTGGCACTTCGTCAAGGACCACAAGGGCGCCGTCCTCAAGTATGCCGGGATGGACGACGACGGCCGGCTCCGGGTCGAGGACTACGACGAGCTGATCACGAAACGGACGAAGGTCGTCACGGTCACCCAATGTTCCAACGTGCTCGGGACGATCAATCCCGTGAAGGAGATCGCGAAGCGGGCCCACGAGGTCGGAGCGATTTGCGTCGTCGACGGGGCCCAGAGCGTGCCTCACATGTCCGTCGACGTGCAGGACCTCGACTGCGACTTCCTGGCTTTCAGTGGACACAAGATGCTGGGACCCACGGGCATTGGAATCCTCTACGGGAAGTCCCAGGTCCTGGAAGCTACCGAACCCCTCCTTGGCGGGGGCGAGATGATCCGCGAGGTCCACCTCGGGAAGTCCTCTTGGACGGACGTGCCTTTCCGCTTCGAGGGTGGCACCCCGAACATCGCGGGGGCCATCGGCCTCGGCGTCGCCGTCGACTACCTGAAGCACCTGGGGATGGACGCGGTCCGCCGCCACGAAATCGAGCTCAATGAATACGCCCTCGAACGCCTCCCGGAAGTCAAGGGGCTCAAGCTCTTCGGGCCGGCCGACGCGAAGGCCCGCTCCGGCGTCTTCTCCTTTGTCATGGACGCAGCCCATCCCCACGACATCGCCTCGATCCTCGACACCGAGGGCGTGTGCATCCGATCGGGACATCACTGCGCCCAACCCCTCATGGAACGTCTCGACGTCCCCGCGACCGCGCGAGCATCCTTCTATGTCTACAATGACTTGAAGGATGTGGACCGCCTCGTGGCCGCGCTTCAGAGGGCCCGCGAGGTGTTCGCGTAGTGCCCGAAGCGGACGAGCTGTATCCGGAACACATTTTGGACCACTACAAACACCCCAGGAACAAGGGAATCCTCGAGCCAGCGAGCTACTGGGCGCGGGACACGAACCCGCTCTGCGGCGATGAGCTGACGATCTACCTCCGCGTGGACGGCTCGGAGCGCATTTCCGACGTGCGCTTCGACGGCCGTGCCTGCGTGATCAGTCAGGCAAGTGCCTCGATGTTCACTGAAGACCTGCGGGGAAAATCCGTCGCCGAGGTCGTCCGACTCGGCCGCGAGGACGTCCTCCGAAACATTCGCGTCTCCTTGCCGACCGCACGGATGAAGTGCGCGCTCCTTCCTCTGCATGCCCTGCGTCGCGCCCTCGGACTCTCGCCGGAGGCCCCGGAGGTGTGAGGGACGACACCGCGGCGCGGAGCGCGAAAGGGCCGATGACGATCCTCCTGACGGCGGACCACGTACGGTCGATCGAAGCCAGCGCTCGCGAGACGTACCCGGAGGAGTGCTGCGGGATCCTGATCGGCGTGTGGGGGGAACCGAAGCGGGTCCTTGAGGTTCGCCGAACGCCCAACGTCGCCGCCAGCGATCGAGGTCAGCGATACGTCATCGATCCGACGGAACTCGTCGCGGCGAGCGCGCCGACCGGGGATCCGGAGAGAGAGATCATTGGGTTCTACCACAGCCATCCCGACTCTCCTTCGAGGCCTTCCGAGGTGGACCGAGGGCGGGCCACCTGGCCCGGGCATTCGTACGTGATCGTGGCTGTCTTGGGCGGGGTCCCACACGACATCACGTCGTGGCAGATGGACGGTGCGACCGGGTTCGTGCAGGCCGAGCCGCTCCAGGTCATCGCTCCGTCCGACTGACCGCAGATGGAGCGGCCCGCGCCTTTGGATCGGCCGGGCGAATTGGACGGGGCCAAAGGCATATGCCCCCGCTGGTCCTTCCGGTCGCGGGTGCCCGCGGACCTGGGGATTGCCCATCGCTTCCCGATGCTTAAGCGCGCAATCGAGCACCAGGTCAAGGGCGGCCGCTTCGACGAGTCCCTGGGACTCCTCGAGGAGTTGCTCTCCCTGGCGCCCGAGGACGCAGGGCTCTCGAAGCTCAAAGCGCGGTTCACCGCGGATCTGATGACGCGGGCGGTCCAGGCCCAGAAGATCGAGGCGGGCACGAAGATGGCGGCGATGCTCGACGCGAGGGTCCCCGCTGCGCATCTTGGGGACGCGGAGCGAACGGCCATCGCGAAGGCAAAGGAGGCCCTGTACTCCCTCTGAGTCCTGTCGCGCACGTTTATGGCCGACCGACGCATCCTTCGTAGGGCATGGCGACCCGCTCCTCGGACGACGAGTACGTGAAGTCCGTAGAGTTCCTGCGACGGGAGAAAGACCACTACTTCCGGGAGGATCCCTACTCCCCGATCCCGCCGCGGATTCGCGCGTCTTTCCACGGTCTCGATTACTTCCCCGTGGACGGCGCATATCGACTCCGCGTTCGCTTGAACCGATATCCCGAAGCGAAGCCCGTGATCCTCGCGACGTCCAAGGGCGTCCCCCGGGAAATGGTTCGATTCGGGTACTTCGAGTTCGAGGTCAATGGCGTCCCCCAGCGGCTCGATGTCTACAAGGCCCGGCCGATGCCGGGCCACCATCTTGAGGAGACGAGCCTCTTCGTGCCATTCCGAGACGCAACCTCGGGCAAGGAGACCTACGGGGCCGCGCGTTACCTTGACCTCGAGGAGAACCCGTCCGGGGAGTATATCCTCGATTTCAACATGGCCTACAACCCCTACTGTGCCTACAGCGAGGACTACATCTGCCCCTTCCCGCCGCGCGAGAATTGGCTCACGGCTCCGATTCGCGCGGGCGAGAAGAACTTCCCCCTGGCGCCGTGATCCTTCAGAGCAGCGCTTCGATGAGGGTCATCGTCTGGGCCATGCCGGGAAGCTTTCGGATCCTTTGCGTCACGAGCCGAGACAGGGCCGCGGTGTCGGAGGCCTGCACGGTGAGGATGTAATCCCATTCCCCGAAGAGGAAGTAGATGTCCTCCAGGTTCGGGATGCCCTTGAGGGCATCGAGGACCTCCCGCTCCTTGCCCGTCGCGACTTTCAGGAGGACGTACGCTCGCATGGGCCCCCGCAGGGCGGAGAGATTCCCGGTACAAAGAGGTATGGTAGGCAACGGGAGGCCCGGGCGGCGAACCGGGTATGAAGCGCCGTGTCCTCGCGGTTCTAAGGGGACGCCCCATCACGCGGGGAGGGGGATTTGAACCCCCGAGCGCAGAGCGCACTGGATTAGCAATCCAGCGCCCTACCAGGCTAGGCGATCCCCGCAGGCGCGGTTCCATCGGGCACGGTCTATAAACGTTTTCCTCGCAGCACCTCGCGAGGGGGACGAACGCTCTTAGCTTTCTTGCTCATCCCCTGGCGTTCGCCGATGTTCCTCCCGCATGCGCCGTCGCTTGGTTCTCCACGGCGAAGGCGTCGAGGGTACCGGCAGCTGCTCGCGATTGTTGCCGTCCAAGCCCTCGCGAACGTCATGACGGGCAGCTTCTGGCTCGTCTACCTCGTGAGCCCGCCACAGGCCCTCGACTTCTCGACGGCGATTCTCTTCTGGCTCCTCACGTTTGGCGTCGCCACAGCTGCCGTCGTGGTGTACGCCCGGAGGCCCCGGGTGCGAGCGACGCCCAGCATGCTCCTCGGGCTCGGTTGCGCAATCGGAGGGCATCTTGCGTTCGCCTTTCTCCCGCCCCTCGCAATCCTCGCGGTGGCGGGTACGGCCTTCGGGCTGTATCTGCCTGCTTTCTGGCTGCCGATGAACACCCTCTTGGCGAAAGAGACTCGGGCCGCCGACCGCGCCGGCCGCCTTGCCGGCGTCACGGCCACCTTCACGATCGTCGCAGTCGTCGCGCCCATCCTCGGCGGCCTCGCGGCCGAGGCCGTTGGCTACCGGGTGCTTTTCCTCCTGGGTGTGGCCATCGTTGGCGCGAACTTCTTGCTCATCTCGTCCCTCGCTCAACGGGACGAGGCTTCGACCTATCGCCTTGATTTCCGCCGCTTGGGTGGGCGGACTTCCTTGGCCTTCTCCGGACAAGGAGGGAGCGAGGGCCTCCTCTCCGTCGCGGCGCCTCTCTCGGCGTTCTTGTTCACGCAAGCCGCGTTCGGCCTCGGCCTGCTGTTCGCGCTATTCTCTTTCGCCGCGGGTGCGACGACTTGGGCCTTGGGCCGGCTCTCCGACCGCGCCCGCGTGCGGAGGCCGTTTCTCGTCCTCGGACCCATCCTCGCGGTGCCTGCCTCCGTCGCGGCCGCCGTGACGGTGATGGCCGGCGCAGACGTGCGGGTGTTCGCGTTCGCGGTCGGGTGGCTCTCGATGGCATCAGCGATGGCCCCCTCTTTCATCTTCACCATCGCGGTGGAACGGATGGAGGACGCTCTGGCGGGCGTCGCCGCGACGCGAGAATTGCTCCTGAACGCGAGCCGCTCCGTCGCCCTCGCAGCGGGTCTCGTCCTCTTGGCCCTCGGATCGAACATCGCGTTCTTGTACCTGCTTGTCGCGGGCGTGATCCTCCTCGAGGTGCTCGCGCGATAGGTTCGATGACCCTCGTGCGCCGGCCGGCGTCATCGTGAAGGCCTTCCGACTTGTGGTCGGGTCTGTGGCCGTTGCGCGCACGAACCCCTCGTCGGCCGCACACCGAATCCTCCCTGGGATTGTCACTCCGGCGACGAGCCGCAATCGTTTCACGACGCGCTCGTGTGCAGGTTAGGACGAAACCCTCAAATACACCCCTCCCCTATGGAGTAGGTCGGCTCGGCAAAAGGCGATGATCCCTTACGGGAGCCGCTTTGGACCGAGCCCGTGACGGCCGCCTTCGGCGAAGGCCCCGATTCATGAAGGGTCCCATTCTGATCCGGCCGACACCGTGGAGGTTTGAGAAACCCGCGCGCTTTCTGCGCGCGTGACCTCTCAAGCCCGACGCTCGACGAATCCAGCAGAGGTAACGCAGCTACCTCGTCAATCCTCTAAGGAAAAGCGTGCAACGATCAACTCCGGTTGATCCTGCCGGCGGGCACCGCTATGGGAGTTCGCTTAAGACATGCGAGTCGAGAGGTGAAAGACCTCGGCAAACGGCTCAGTAACACGCGGACAATCTGCCCTCGGGTGGGGAATACCCTCGGGAAACTGAGGATAATGCCCCCTAGGTCTGGGATGCTGGAACGCTCCCAGGTCGAAAGCTCCGGCGCCCGAGGATGAGTCTGCGGCCTATCAGCTTGTAGGGGGTTTTACAGACCCCCTAGGCTTCGACGGGTACGGGCTATGGGAGTAGTCGCCCGGAGATGGATTCTGAGACACGAATCCAGGCCCTACGGGGCGCAGCAGTCGCGAAAACTCCACAATGTGGGAAACC
>Ga0073934_10002027_pt1 | contig 44683 bp, 36 predicted proteins | sample LarsenN4metaG_FD_76834 | JGI IMG/M metagenome (GOLD analysis project Ga0073934, IMG submission 76834) | Hot spring sediment bacterial and archeal communities from British Columbia, Canada, to study Microbial Dark Matter (Phase II) - Larsen... ...
CAACGCTTCGCCGCGGCGGTTACCCGCCACTGCGCATGACTCGGGGCTGTCGTGGTTCGCTACACCTTCGACACAAATGACTTTCACATTCAACACCTTGCCGGCTTAACCGGCGCACGGAGGGAACCGATGATGCGCATGCGACTGCTCGGCTCGGCAGCAACCGAACGCGATGCACGCGGCGGGCGAGGCGTTGCGGCGCGCCGCTAGCACCTGCGCCGTGGCGGCGCTCGGGACCGCCGCCGCGATCGCGTCGAGCGTCGCGCTCGCACAGCCGCCGCAGCTCGCCGACGCCGACTCCGTAACGTGGGCGTTCCGCGCGTTGTTCACCGTGCTGGTTGCGGTCGTCGTGCCCGTTTACATCGTCAAGTACGGGCCGTCCAACTTCCTCTGGTTCTCCGACATCGGCTTGTTCGGCTTGTTCGCGGCGCTGTGGCTCGAGCATCGCTTGCTCGGCAGCATGATGGCGGTCGCGGTGCTGCTGCCGGAAACGCTGTGGCTCGTTTCGTTCGCGAGCGGCGCGATCGCAAAGGGGCGCGGCATGTCGACGCTCGCCATGTACATGTTCGACGTGCGCATACCGCTCTACTTGCGCCTGCTGTCGGGCGCGTTTCATTTCGTGCTGCCGCCGGCCGCAATCTGGGTCGTCTATCGCTACGGCTACGACATGCGAGCGCTCGCGGCGCAGACGCTGCTCGCCTGGATCGTGTTACCGGCGACGCTGTGGCTCACGCCGGCCGAAAAAAACGTCAACTGGGTGCGCGGATTCGGCCATCCGCCGCGCACACCGCTGCCGCTGCCGTTGCACTTTGCGCTCGTGATGCTCGCATACCCGCTCGTCATCTATTGGCCCACGCATTGGCTGCTCGGAACGCTTTTCGGCCCGTCACCGTGAAGCGGTGGAGCGCCGGGGCGATACGGCGTGCGCCCGGTCCTGTACACTCGTGCAAAAGCCGCTGTCCGCGGCCGATCAGGAACGCGCGTGAGCACATCGATCTACGTCGGCAATCTCCCCCCGTCGACGACGGAGGAGCTGCTCGCATCGAAGTTCGGCGAGTTCGGCACGGTGCTTTCGGTGCGCCTGAGACGCGATCGGGACACCGGGCAACCGCGTAGGGACGGGTTCGTGGAAATGAAAACGTCCGCCGAGGCGCGCTCCGCGGTGCGTGCTCTCAATGCGACGCGCCTGGACGGACGGCTGCTGCTCGTCAACCGTGCCGCCAGGAGCTGACAGCGCTCAGGTCATTCGGACTCGTCGTGAGGCGGCGGCGGCGGCGCATCGGCGCGTCGCCTCCCGGGTTTCGGGCCGGGCTTCGGCTTCGTGGATCGGCGCCTTCCGTTGAGCGCCGTGACGATCGTCTCGACGTCTGCGCTCGCCGTGGCGAGATCGCCGCGCCGATACCCCGTGATGATGTTCGGGCCTTGTGCGATTCGGTAGACGAACCAATCGCGCCCCGCGCAGCCGCTCGGCGTTTCCGTGGCCTTGATGGACACGAGCTTGAAGTCCTCGCCCTGCGCGCCGCTCGTCGGCTGAACGCTCAGCTTGTCGGCATTCGGGCTCACTGGCGATGAATCCTCGTCGTTCCATCGCCACGGAGCGCGCGGAGCCGCGCGGTGCCGAGCTCGCCGCATCGGCTCACGAGCGTCTCTTCGCCGGCCGAGCGCGGAACATTGCTGACGTACAGGCGAGCGCCCATGGATCGATCCTTCGGGGAGAACGCCAGCGACGTCTGGCTCGACCGCCAGTCTACAGGATATCGGCGCCGCCGTCAGACGTTCGTCACGGGCCGTAACCGTAGCCGCGAATGATTTCCCGCGCCTCGGCGCTCTTGACAAACTCGAGCAGCGCGCGGGCGCCCGGGGCATCGCGAATCAGCACGGCCTCCTGCTCGATCGGCCGATGCAGCGAATCGGGAACGAGCCAATACGATCCGGCGATGCTCTCCCCCGGGCGGCGCAGCTGCGCCCAGGCCACGAAGCCGAGCTCCGCGTTGCCGGTTTGCACGAAACTGTAGGTTTGGCCGATGTCTTGGCCGGTCACGAGACGCGGTTGCAGCCGGCTCAAGAGACCGCGCCCGGCGAGCACCTCGCGGGCTGCCGCGCCGTACGGCGCGAGGTCGGGATTCGCGATGGCAAGATGACGGAAGTCACCGGTCTCGAGCACAGCGCCGTCGGCGTCGACGTAGCCGGCGCGAGCGCTCCAGAGGGCCACTCGACCGACGGCATAGCGGAAACGTGAGCCGGCCACGGCAGCGCCTTCCGCTTCGAGCAACCGCGGGCGCTCCGCATCGGCGGCGAAGAACACGTGGAACGGCGCGCCGTTCTTGATCTGCGCGTAATGCACGCCCGTGGAGCCCGAGCTCACGAGCACCGTGTGACCCGTGCTCGCTTCGAAACGCTCGACGAGCGCGTTCATCGCGGCAGCGAAGTTCGTCGCGACGGCCACCCTGATCTCGTCTGCGCGTGCCGGTGCCGCCACCCACGGCAGCGCCAGCGCGACCCACACCCAGAAGCGCGCGTGCATTGCGTATCGCCCTGCAAAAGCGGCTCGCCGAAATATACCGGCGACTATACCGTCTTCGACGCCCCGCCACGGATCCGTGCGCCTGCACGGCCGTGGCCCGGTGCTCGGGGAGCTCGTGGCCCACTCCGAGTGGTCCGTCGTGACAATGTTTCGGAGTCGAGGAGCGGGCGGTTCTCGCTCGGGGCTCACCTTCGACTCGAACCCGCGGCCCTGAATCGTCAGCGCGAACGTGGGTGATCGCGGATCACGAGCCGCACGCTCAAGTCCTCCTCGAGCTTCTGGATCGCCGGCAAGTGGCACGATGCTTGCAAAAATTCACGCACCATGAGCAACGAACGCGTTTGGCGCACCGGCGAAGCGTATCGCGCCGCCACGGAGCTGGCGGGCGAGGAAAGCTGCGTGGAGCAGGTGCGGCGGCGGCGTGCGGCGCGATGGCATGCATGGCTCACAAGTCCGGAATGCACGTTCCAGGATCGGGAAAACTTCGAGCGCTGGTGCGGCGACGAGATGAACGCGGCGGCGTACGCCGCGCTGTGCGCCAACCTCGCGGCGTTCCCCGATCGTGGGAACGAAGCCGACGCCGAGAATGCCTTCGCGCAAGCCGCCTACGCGCTCGCGCCGGCGGGCGATCGCCCGCGGCCGCGAGCCGACGCCCAATAAAGCGTGGGCCTCGTCACCGTCGCCCGACATCTCGCGCAGTCACGGCCGCAGCCGCCGCTCGACGCCCGCTTCGTTCAAGATGCGGCTCGCGATCTCCTCGATCGACGAGTCCGTCGTATCGAGCACCGTGACGCCGTAACGCGCAAACAGCGCCTCGGCCATTCGGATCTCGTATTGCACCTGCCGCGCCGACGCGTACGGGCTCTGCGGCCGGCGCTCTTCGCGAATCTGGCGCAGCCGCTCGGGATCGATCGTGAGCCCGTAGAGCTTCCGTCGATGCGCCTCGAGCGGCCTCGGCATCGCACCGGCCTCGAGCTCGTCTTCGGTGAGCGGATAGTTCGCGGCGAACACGCCGTACTGCAGCGCCATGTAGAGGCACGTCGGCGTCTTGCCCGTGCGCGACACGCCGATGAGGATCACGTCGGCCCGCGCGTAATCGCCGCCGCCGCCGTCGTCGTTCGCGAGGGCGTAGTTCGTCGCGTCGATGCGCAGCGTGTACGCGGGGTCCGCGACGGGATGCGACCGGCCCGTGCGATGCGCCGAACGGCGTTCGAGCTCGTGCTCGAGCGGCCCGACGAGACCGCCGAAACAATCGAGGAACAGCGCGTTGCACTGCCCGACGACGTCGCGCAGGTCGTCCTCGACGAGCGTGCTGAACACGATGGGCCGAACGCCCTCCTCGGCCGCCGTGCGGTCGATGCGGCGCACGGCCTCGCGCGCTTTGTCGGCGCTCGAGACGAACGGCAGCGTGACCTCGCGGACCTCGAGGCCGACGAACTGGGCGAGCACGCTGTGGCCCACGGTCTCCGCGGTGACGCCGGTCTGATCCGAGACAAAAAAGACGGTGCGGCGCCGGGCTTTCGCAGGATTGTCGGCGTGGCTCGACACGCGATCGAGTGTTTCACCGCGCGGCGCCCCGCGCAACCGCGAGGAGAGTCGCCATGAGCGCCGTCGGGTCGTCTGCGATTCCACGCTACGTCGTGCCGTTCGCCGACGTTACCCTGCGGCAGGTCGGGCTCGTCGGCGGGAAGAATGCCTCGCTCGGCGAGATGATCCGCTCGCTGACACGCCTCGGCGTGCGCGTGCCGGACGGCTTCGCGACGACGGCCGAAGCCTATCGCGAGCTGTTGCGGCAGGATCGGCTCGACGCACGAATCGCGAAGGCGCTCGCCGCCCTGGACGTCGACGACATCGACGCGCTCGCCGCGACGGGGCGGCGGATTCGCGAATGGATCTCGAGCGCGCGCTTCCCGGCGCGGCTCGAGGACGAGGTGCTGGCCGCGCTCGAGCGCCTCGACGGCGGCCGGCCCGACCGCCGGGCGCCGCTCGCAGTTGCGGTCCGCTCGTCGGCAACCGCCGAAGATTTGCCCGAAGCATCGTTCGCCGGGCAACAGGAGACGTTCCTGAACGTCTGCGGCGGCCCCGCCGTGCTGCGCGCGATGCGCGAGGTCTTCGCATCGATCTACAACGACCGCGCGATCGCGTATCGCGTTCACCACGGATTCGGCCACTCCGCGGTGGCTCTCTCGGTGGGCGTGCAGCAGATGGTCCGCAGCGACTTGGGCGCGAGCGGCGTGATGTTCACGCTCGATACGGACTCGGGCTTCCGCGACGTCGTGCTGATCACGTCGTCGTACGGGCTCGGCGAGACGATCGTCCAAGGCGCCGTGAATCCCGACGAGTTTTACGTCTACAAGCCGTCGCTGCGCGCGGGGCGCCGATCGATCCTGCGGCGCAACCTCGGCACGAAGGCGCACAAGATGGTGTGCGCGGCGCCGGAATCCGCCGAGCGCGTCGCGACCGTCGCGGTGCCGGAAGCCGACCGCGCGCGGTTCTCGCTGACCGACGACGACGTCGCCGCGCTCGCTCGCCAGGCGCTCGTCATCGAGGAGCACTACGGGCGCCCGATGGACATCGAATGGGGTTTGGACGGCGCGACGCGCGAGCTCTTCATCCTCCAGGCGCGACCCGAGACGGTGCAGAGCCGAGCCGGGCGAACGATCAGGCGCTACGCGCTGCGCGAGCGGTCCCGCGCATTGATCACGGGACGCAGCATCGGCCAGCGCATCGGCTCGGGCGCGGCACGCGTGATTCGCGACGCGTCGCAAATGGCTCGAGTCGGCGCCGGCGACGTGCTCGTCACCGACATGACGGATCCGGACTGGGAGCCCGTCATGAAGCGCGCCGCGGCGATCGTCACGAACCGCGGCGGCCGCACGTGCCACGCGGCGATCATCGCGCGCGAGCTCGGAATTCCGGCCGTTGTCGGCTGCGGCGAGGCGACGGAGCGGATCCGCGACGGCCGGTCCGTGACCGTGTCGTGCGCCGAGGGCGACACGGGCTTCGTCTACGACGGCGCGCTGCCGTTCGACTGCACCGACGTAGAGCTGGACGCGCTGCCCGCGATTCCCGTCAAGGTCATGATGAACGTCGCGAACCCGGACCGCGCGTTCGACTTCGCCGCGATTCCGAATCACGGCGTAGGCCTCGCGCGCCTCGAGTTCATCATCAACCGCATGATCGGCGTGCACCCGCGCGCGCTGCTCGAGCTCGACACGCTCGACGGCGAGCTGCGGCACCGTATCCGCGCGCAGATGGCCGGCTACACGGACCCGGTCGAGTTCTTCGTCGACAAGCTCGCCGAAGGCGTCGCGCAGATCGCGGCCGCGTTCGCGCCGCATCCCGTCATCGTTCGGCTGTCGGACTTCAAGTCGAACGAGTACGCGAACCTGCTCGGCGGCCGCGCCTACGAAGCCGTCGAGGAGAACCCGATGCTCGGCTTCCGCGGCGCGGCACGCTACGTCGACGCGTCGTTCCGCCCGTGCTTCGAGCTCGAGTGCCGCGCGCTGAAGCGCGTTCGCGACGAGATGGGCCTTACGAACGTGCAGGTCATGGTGCCGTTCGTGCGCAGCGTCGAGGAGGCGCGCGCCGTGACGGCGCTGCTCGCCAAGAACGGCCTGGCGCGCGGCGTCGACGGGCTCGAGGTGATCATGATGTGCGAGCTGCCGACGAACGCGTTGCTCGCCGACCGCTATCTCGAGCACTTCGACGGATTCTCGATCGGCTCGAACGACCTGACGCAGCTCACGCTCGGCGTCGACCGCGACTCCGGCATCGTCGCGAAAGCGTTCGACGAGCGGGACGACGCCGTCAAAGCGCTGCTGGCGATGGCCATCCACGCCTGCAAACGGCACGGCAAGTACATCGGCATCTGCGGCCAAGGCCCGTCCGACCATCCCGACTTCGCGCGCTGGCTCCTCGAGCAAGGCATCGACAGTCTTTCGCTGAATCCCGACACCGTGCTCGATACGTGGCTGTTCCTCGCGAAGAAGCCGCGGCCCTGACGCCGCCGACTCCGCCGTTGCGCCTCAGCCGGCTGCCTTCGCGCTCAAATGCAGGCGCCTCGCACGTTCCGGCACGCGGTAACCCTCGAGCCAGGCCACGAATTGCGAGTGCGGCAGCGGCGGCGAGAAGTAATAGCCCTGCAAAGCGTCGCAACGGAGCTCCGCGAGCGCCAGCGCCGTCTCGGCGCCCTCGACGCCTTCGGCCGTGACCTTGAGCCCGAAGCTCTTGGCGAGCTCGATCACGGCGCGCACGATTTTTCGGTCGCCCTCGTCCTCGAGCATCCTCATGACGAACGACTTGTCGATCTTGAGCTCGTCTGCCGGGATGTTCTTGAAGTATGCGAGGGAGGAATATCCGGTCCCGAAATCGTCGATCGAGACATGCACGCCTTGCTCGCGAAGCTCACGCAGCACCGCGAAGCTCGTTTGCGGATTGTGCATGATGGCGCCCTCCGTGATCTCGACGTAAAGATGCTCGGGCCGCGCATCCCACATGCCCAACGCGTTCGCGACGAGCCCCGGAAGCTCCCCGCCTTCGACGACGCGCGGCGTGACGTTCACGGAAACGGCGAGCGGACCCGCGCGCGCGGGCCATTCGGCGGACTGCCGCAGCGCCGTGTTGAGGACGAAGGCCGTGAGGGGCTCGATCAGGCCGAGCTTGTCCGCAAGCGGCACGAACACCTCGGGAGAGACCCGGCCCCGCGCCGGAGTCGTCCAGCGCAGCAAGGCCTCCGCGCCGCACGGCTCGAGCGTCGCGGCAGATACTTTCGGTTGGAAGAACACCTCGAGCTCGTTGCGCTTGACGGCAGCCTCCAGATCGAGCTCGAGCGCCAGTGAATCGGCGGCCCGCGCCGCCAAGGCCGGCGTGTAGACGGCATAGGGCGCGTCGTCGAGCGCCGCAGCGAGCAGCGCCGCTTCGGCGTGCTGCAGCCAACGGTTCGCTTCTGTGGCGCCGCCCGCGAGCGCGATGCCGATTCGCGGCACGGCGTTCACGTTGGCGTCGCCCACGGGGATTGGCCCGTCGAGCGCCTGACGGAACCTCTGCGCGGCAAGAACGAGCACGGCCTGATTGCGCGCGGGATCGACAACGACGGCAAACTTGGCGCCCGTCACTCGAGCAATCTTGTCGGTCGGCCTGGCCGCTTGCTGCAGCCGCTCGCCAACCGTCCGCGCGAGCGCGCTCGCAAAGGCCGGTCCGAAGGCCGCCGACACACGGTCGAAGCTCGTGATCTCCACGAGCAATAGACCGAGCGGCCTCGGCTCGCTTGCCGCGGAGGCCAGCGCGCCGTCGAGCAAACCGAGCGCGCCGGTCGGCTCGTGAAGTGCGTCCGGCGCGGCCATCGCTATGCGCCCCCGAGGTAATACTCGGTTGGGTCTAGTCCGTATTCGCCCGGCGCCAGACCGCGCTCGATCCAGAGTGATTGCCGGTTCGTGCGATCCGTGAGCTCGTTGCGCAGGTCGACGACCGTGAAAGACTCGAGCGGGACTTTGTCGCGATCGAGCAGCAGCAAGACCTTCGGCCGCAGGCGCCGAACTCGGTTTTGTGCGATGACCATGCCCACCTCACCGGTGTTGAGCTCGACGAGCGTGCCGACCGGGAACACTCCGATGGCCTGGATGAACTGCTCGACGACCTCGGCCGGAAACTCGACGGCCGACAGCTTCCCGAGCTGCCGCGTTGCGTCGTAGGGCGACAGCGGTTTCGCATACGGCCGCGGCGTCGTCATCGCGTCGTAGGCGTCGATGATTCCGGCCATGCGAGCGAATATTGGAATCTCTTCGCCGGAGAGGCCGCGCGGATACCCCGTGCCGTTGTAGCGCTCGTGGTGACAGCGCACGACATCGACGACTCGACCGTCGATGCCCTGGATCTTCTCGACGATCGCAACGCCGTGAGCCACGTGGCCTTTCATCACCTCCAGCTCGCTCGCCGTCAGCGTTTCGCTCTTCGTCAACAGCTCCGTCGGGATCTTCGTCTTGCCGACGTCCATGAAAACCGCGCCCATGGCCAGCACATGGAGCTCCGCGGCGCCGAACCCCAGGTGTTTGCCGAACACGAGAGACCACACTGCGGACGCAATCGAATGGGAGTAGATGTAGTCGTCTTTGCGCTTCATGCGCACGAGCCACGAGAGCGCGTCCTCGTTGCGCATGATGCTCTCGATCATCGGGTCTAGCGCGCGGTGAATACCCGAAGCGTCGACGTCGCCTCCGGCGCGAACGCTCTCGTAGACGTCGGCGATGACGCGGTCGGCTGCGGCATGGGCGTCGCGAGCGCGGGCCAGCTCCTCCTTGAGCACGGCGGTCGCGGCGTGGGCATCGTCGGCGGCCGGAGCCGGCTTTGCTTTCGCGCTGCCGCGGCCGGGCTCCGACTTGCGGCTCGCGAGCACCGCGCCCTTCGGCTCCCGCCGGCGCGAGGAGTCGTCGGAGCGCGTCACGTCGACGTAAACGAACTCGCAGTGCCGGCGCAGCTCGAGGAGCATTTCCTCGGTCTCGACGTAGAAACCTTGAAACAGGAACGGAGTCTCGAGCCACGGGCGGTCGAGCTTCGAGACGTACATGCCGAGTCGCAGGTCTGAGGTCGAGATTCGCTCGGGCGCGGTCGTAATCGTCATGATCGGCGGACACGAGGTGCTTCGAGCCGATTATCGGCTCGGCACCGCGATTTACTAAGCCGCGCGTTGCAAATCTTAGACGGTGCGCACACCGCGGGCCTCGAGGGCGGGAGCTACGCTGCGGTGGGCCCGCCCCGCGAGCGCTCGGTCACGCCGTCGACGGCTGCCGCGGCGGCGCCGCTCACGTGCTCGCCGACGGCGACGTGGCCGATCGCGTCCCGGGCGCCGCCGTTTTTTCCGCGCGCGTGACCTTTACGCGCGCCTTGAGGGGCGTGCGGCAGAAGGCGTGCAGGAAGCAGGTCTGCTCGGCCATATCGAGGCAGGCGCGGGCGAAGTCGTCCGTCTCCGCGCTTTCGAGGTGGACGTGCGTCTCGACCGGGTCCGCGGCGCCGGGCTCGCCGGTTCCGCCCGAGGCGCCGCCGAGCGAGAAGTGCGTATCCTGAACGATGCGATAGGACCGCAGCGCCTTCTTGACGATCTTCGCGTAGCGGCCGAGTTGCGTCATGAAGCAGAAGCCGATCCCGGCGGAGAGATAGGACGCGGCGTCCGGCGCGAGCCCGCGTCCGCCGTTCTCCGGCGCTTCGTGGCAGAGAAAACGGAAGATGCTGCCGTGCGGATTGTAGAGATGCTGCTCGACCTCCTTGACCCCGTCGTCCCGGAGCCGGCAGATCGCGTGCACGTGCAGCAGCCGGTCCTGGTGCTCGGCCAGGCTGCCGCCCGCGAAGGTCGTCGTGTGGGCGTGCTTGGGCGAGGGGCCGCCGCGGCGCACGAGCGCTGACCGGCCTCCCTGCCCCGGGCCGGCGCGATCGATGCGGTCGCCGGGATCCGGCTCGGCCGGGCGGCCGACGGGCCTGGCCTTCGCCAGGGGAATCGCCCGGCCGTTGTGCGAGAGCGTGAACAGGCTCTCCTTCGCGCCGCGCATCAGCCCGTTCAAGGGCGAGGCAACGACCGCGTCATGGACGAGCGCCCGGAGCGCGTCGGCGGAGGCGTCCGTGTCGGCGATCGCCTCGAGGTCGACGTCCCTGGCGCCTGCGGTCATCGTGCCGGCCAGCGCCGAGCCTTTCATCGTGTAGGTGTTGTCCTGGACCAGCGTCAGGTTTCGCAGACCGATGCCGCGTTGGCTGGCGAGCGCGAGAATTTCGTTCGCGTACGACGAGATCATGCCGACCGTGAAGAACGACAACGGGCACGGCGCGGCGTCGTGGCCGTCGAGATAGGCGCCCTCGTCGGAGGCGAGACGCCAGACGGCGCCGGTGCGCGAGGAGGCAACGAGCGCCTCCTTCTGCATCGCCGACAACGAGCGCACGAGCACGCGCACCGCCTCGCCGCGGCCGGGCCGGATCGGCGGCGCGGCGACGCCGAGAGCGTCCGCGTTCGCGACCTCGAAGAAGAGCGGCTTGCCGCTCGCGCTCAGCAGGTCCGGTTCGATCGGCATGGCTTCGGTTCCTCCCGTCGAGTTGCCGGATCGCCGCGCGCCCTAGCGCCGCGCGGCGCCCGCCGGCCGCAGCCAGAACGGATTGCCTTCCTCCCACTTGTTGTGCGTGAGCCGGATCTCGAAACCGTCGCGGAGGCGGCGCGCGAACAGCTCGCCGTACATCTGCGGACCGAACACCACTTCCTGGACCATCGGCTCCTCGTCGTTGATGCCGCCGCGCTCGGAGGTGTAGACCAGCCACTCGCCGTCCGGCGAGAACCAAGGATGGGAGTCCTGGCCCGGATGATCGGAGATCCGCTGCACGGCGCCCGGCGTGCCGTCACGCTCGACGGCGAGAATGTAGTTGTCGAACGTGAGGTTCCCCGCCCCGTCGCGCGCGCCGTCGCGGTTCGACGAGTACGCAACCCTGTCGCCGCTCGGCGAGAAGACGGGGAAGTTCTCGCGCGCGTCGTCGCTCGTCAGCGCGCGCCGCTCGGTTCCGTCGCGGTTGCTCGAATAGAGATCGAAACGGCCGTCGCGCGCGCTGCGGAACACGATCTTCGAGCCGTCGGGCGAGAATGCCGCCACGCCCTCGTTCGCGGCGGTGTCCTCGCTCAAGTTGCGTCGTTCCGATCCGTCCGCACGCATGACCCATACGTCGGCCTCGTCCGTCGCTTGGCCGAAGAAGAACCCTTGCGTATACGCGATCCATTGGCCGTCGTCGGACCATTTGATGTCGAACAGGCGGTTCGGCGTGCCGCTGACGATGCCGACGTTCGGCACCGAGAAGAGCTCGCGCTGACTCGCGCCGTCGAAATCGGCGAGCACGAGGCGCGTGCCGGCTTCGTTCTCGATCGTGACCGCGGTCTCGTTGCGGTCGGGATGCGGCGCGAGCCCCGTCGTGTGCCGCATCGGGAACAGTGTCACCGTGCGGTCCGGCAGCGCCACGTCGGCCGGGTAGTCGGCGGCGAGCAGCGCGCCGGCGCCCAAGATTTCCTCGACGGCCTGCGTTTCCGCGACGGAGGGTCCGACGCCGTGCACGACCATGGCGCCGCTCGCCGCGTGGAAGTCCGGCAGCCAGTAGTCGGTTGCCGTGTCGCTCTCGGCGCGCGCCGCGCCCGAGCCGTCGGCGGCGATGGACTCGATGCTCCAGCGAGCGAAGCCCGTGCGCTTCTGGTACGCGACACGCCCGTCGGGCATCACGGCCGGCGCCAGCGCTTCTACGCCCTGCGGCGTGACGGCCCGCGGATTCGAGCCATCGGGGTTCATCGCCCAGATCCGAAAGCCGCCTTCCTGCCCGAGGATCGGGCTCTGCGGCGGGCCTACGGTCTCGCGCGGCCGCGCCGAGTAGAAATACAACGTGCGGCCGTCGGCCGACCACTCCGGCGAGCCGTCCCAGTCCGGCGTCACCGTGAGGCGCTGCGAGTTGCGCCCGTCGCGATCCATGACGTACACGTCGCCCTCGCGCTGGCGCGTGAAGGAGAAGATCGGATGACCGGCCACCGGCGTATCGCGGTCCGTCGAGAATGCGATGCGGGCGCCGTCCGGCGAGAAGTCGGGGCGAAAGTCGCCGCCCGGGTGGTTCGTCAGGTTCGTGGCCGCCGTGAGCGGCTGCGTCGTTTCCGGCATGAACGGCAGCACGTAGATGTCGGCGTTGCCGCTCGCCGTGCCGACGAACGCGATGCTGCGCCCGTCGGGCGAGAACGCCGCTTGGTCCTCCATCGCCGGGCTGTCGACGAGCAGACGCGGCTCGCTGCCGCCCTCGAGGTCGAGCGCGTACAAATCGGGATTGCCGCGCCGCTCGGACGTGAATACGACCCAGCGGCCATCCGGCGAGAGCGCGGGGTCATAGTCGAGCCCCGGATGGTCCGTCAGCCGCAGCGGCGCGGCGCCCCGCGACGCGAAGTAGAAGATGTCCCAGTTGCCGGGCCGAAGCGACGAGTAAACGATGCGCTCGCTGCCGCGCAGGATGGGCGCGGCCGTCGACGTGCTCGGCGGCGACGTCGTAGCGGCCTCATCGGCCGGCCGCGGTTCTTCGCTGCACGCGGCGACGGCGAGCACGGCGATCGGCATCCACGGTTGCGGAATGCTCTTCATATCCCCCCTACGGCGGCGCCCCGCTTCGACTGCACCACTGTGCGTAAGGGCGGCGGCCGCACCACGATACGCCAAGCAGTCGAACCGTGACACGACCAACCTTTGCACCCCATTGCGGATTCTGCAATGCCCCTGCGCGAATACTCGCGATTCCTTGGGTGCGTAGGCACGCGTTGTGCATCGCTGCGGGCGTGAGCGACCGCAACGACCCCCGAGCTCGCGCATCGGCAGACAAGCCGATCGTCCTCGTCACCGGTGCTGCCGGAAACCTCGGCGCTTCGGTGGGCGCTGCGCTCCGCGCCGACTATCGCATCGTGGGCATGGATCGCGATACCGGCGACACGGAGTTTCCGGTGCTGCGCGTCGACGTCACGTCCGATGACTCGGTCGAGCTCGCGTTTCGCAAATTTCGGGAGCAGTACGGCGATCGAATCGCGAGCGTCATCCACTTGATTGCGTTCTTCGACTTTTCGGGGCAGCCGAATGCGCTTTATCGTCAAGTGAACGTCGACGGCACGCGCCGCTTGCTGCGTGCGCTTCAGGGGTTCGAGGTCGAGCAATTCGTGTATGCCAGCACGATGCTCGTGCACGCGCCGTGCAAGCCCGGCGAGCGCATCGACGAGCGCCAACCCATCGGCCCGCGCTGGGCTTACCCGCAGTCGAAGGCCGAGGCCGAGGCCGTCATCCGCGAGGAGCATGGCAAGATTCCGTACGTGCTGCTGCGTCTTGCGGGCGTCTACGACGCCGAGTCGACGGTGCCGACGATGGCGCAGCAAATGGCGCGGATCTACGAGCGCGATTTCCAGAGTCACCTCTATTCGGGCAATACGCTCGCCGGGCAGTCGATGCTGCACCGCGACGACTTGCTCGACGCGCTGCAGCGCACCGTCGAGCGACGCGCAACGCTGCCCGACGCCACGGAGCTCTTGATCGGCGAGCCGGACGCCATGGGCTACGACGCGCTGCAGGACAAGCTCGGTTGCCTGTTCCACGGCGCGCAAAACTGGGCGACGCTGCGCCTGCCGAAGGCCGTCGCCGCTGCCGGCGCCTGGGCGCAACAAAAGCTCGAGCCGCTAGTCCCGGATGCGATCGACGAAGGCGAGAGGCCGTTCATCCAGCCGTTCATGGTCCACCTTGCCGACGACCACTACGCGCTCGACGTGCGGCGCGCGCGCGAGGTGCTCGGCTGGCAGCCGAAGCATCGGCTCGAGGACGAGCTGCCGGCGATGGTTCTCGCGCTTCAGGACGATCCCGCGGCGTGGTACGCGCGGCACAAGATCGACCCGCCGGACTGGATGGAGACCGCCAACGCGCTCGGTCACGACACGGGCGATCTCGCGGCGCGCCGCGGCGCGCTGCTGCGCCGCGAGCTGCGCGCGAATCGCTGGGCGCACCTCGCGAACGTTGGGCTCGGCACCTGGCTCGTGACGCAGCCGGCGCTGCTCGCCGTCGCCGAGCCCGGCTTGCGCGCGGCGGAGCTCACGCTCGGCGTGGGCGTCATTCTGTTCGCCGCGCTGGCTCTGTCGTGGCGCCTGCAGTGGTCGCGTTGGGTCTGCGCAGGCCTCGGAGCGCTCGTGATGGCTGCGCCGTTCCTCTTCTCGACGGCGAATGCCGCGGCGTATCTGTCCGACACGCTCGTCGGGGGCCTGATCTTCGCGCTGGCGGTTTGCACCAAGCCCGACATCGGACCGTCGCCGCTCGCGGCGTTGAAGGGCCCGGAGATTCCCGTCGGCTGGAGCTACAACCCATCGACCTGGATGCAGCGGCTCCCGATCGTCGCGCTCGCCGTCGTCGGCCTCTACGTATCGCGCTATCTCGCGGCCTATCAGCTCGGCCACGTCGATCACGTCTTCGAGCCGTTCTTCGCGGGCTCGCCGACGGATCCGAAGAACGGCACCGAGGAGATCATCACGTCTTGGGTATCCGAAGCGTGGCCCGTTTCCGACGCGGCCGTCGGCGGCTACACCTACGCGCTCGAGATCCTCACCGGCGTCGTCGGGTCGCGCATGCGTTGGCGCACCATGCCGTGGCTCGTCGTGCTGTTCGGGCTCATGATCGCGCCGCTCGGCGTCGTCTCGATTTTCTTCATCATCATCCAGCCGATCCTGCTCGGCACGTGGAGCACGCTCGCGCTGCTCGCCGCAGTGGCGATGCTCGTGCAGATCCCGTATTCGCTCGACGAGCTGCTCGCGTCCGTGCAGTTCGTGCGGCGCCGCGTGCGTGCCGGCACCCGTTTCTTCACCGTTCTGCTGCGGGGCGACACCGACGAGACGCCGAGAGCGAAGACGTCGCGCACGGCGGACGAGCTCGACGCAGCCCCTACGGCGCTGATCAAGGACGCGCTCAGCGGCGGCGTGAGCCTGCCGTGGAATCTGGCGCTCGCCGGCCTCGTCGCATTGTCTCTCCTGTTCACGCGACTGTTCTTGAACGCCGACGGCTCGCTCGCGAACGCGCATCATTTGATCGGCGCGCTCGTGTTGACGGTGCTATCGATCGCGGCCGCCGAGGTAGCGCGCCCGGCGCGTTACTTGAACGTCGCGCTCGGCGGTGCGTTGATCGTCGCGCCTTTCGTCTACTCCGCGGATGCGCTGCAAACGGCCTTCGCGGTGGCAGCCGGCGTCGCAATCGCGGCCCTTTCGATCCCGCGCGGGCCGATCCGCCATCGTTACGGCCCGTGGAGTCGGCTGCTCGTTTGAGTCTCGCGCGCGTCAGCGCCAACGGTTACCGAGAATCCACGCCACGAGGCTCCAGCGCGCGCCGCGCGTCACGGGCGTGACGCGGTGCAGCATGAAGCTCGGGAACGCGATCAACGTGCCGCGCGTGCGGTCGAGCCGCCGCGGCGCGTTGCCGTAGAGCAGCTCGAGATCGCCGCCGTCGTAGTCTTCCGGCCGCGACAGCTGGATCGAGAGCGAAATTTTTCGCCTCGGCGCGATGCCGGCGAAGTCGGTGTGCCAATCGTAGAAGCCGCGATTGCCGCAGTCGTAACGCGCGAGCTGGACGTTGGCCTCGACGCCCGCGATGTCCACGCAGAAGAAGAGCCGATTGCACTCCTGCGCGGCCGTCCAGAGGCGGTCGTAGAGCCAGCGGTATTTTGGCTCCGTGCCGAGGAAGACGACCTGCGAACGCCGGATGGTGGCGTTCGTGCCGCCGAAGCCGAGCCTGCCTTCGGACAGCAGCGGGACGTGCTCGGCGATGAGCCGATCGATCTCCGCGTCGCTCAAGAATCCGGCCGCCGTCGCGAATGGCTGGAAGAGCGGCAGCTCCTTGTCGAGCTCGGTCGCCATCGGCGGCAAAGATTACCGTCGATCGCGGCGGCGAGCCACCAAGGCCGCACCGCCGGGTCTCACATGAACCGCCTCCGACCGGCAACGCCCGGACGACTCGGATGAACGTGCTCCGTTTCGCAGCCGCGGGAAGCAGGCTGGCCGAGTCTACGCCGGGTGCGGCGCGTGTGAAGCGCCGCACGGTCCGCTGCGCGGAGCTAGAGCTTGAACAGAAACTCCTGCATGCCGTTGCGCAACAGCCGGCCGCGCTCGACGGTGTAGCGCGGCATGCAGCGAGCGAGATCCTCGGGCGAGTAACGCGGCGCCGGCCGTTCGCGGCCCGGCGTCACGTGTTGAACGATGCGCTGATCGTCGAGCGGTATGAACGTGCTCGGCCGCTCCGGCATCACTTTGCCCGTGTAATAGACGAGGCCGTGCGCGAACGCGCCGCGCTTGCAGCGCAGCGCGATGCATTCCATGACCGCCGTCAGCGCGGGTTGATTCAGATAGTTGATGAGATCCCAGCAGAGCACGACGTCGGTGAGCTCGCGCCCGCGCGCGGGGAGCAACGCGTCGGCGCGCTGCCGAATCCGGCGCGGATCGATCTCGCCGTTCAGCGAATCGAGCCCGTCCGCGAGCTCGACGATCTCGATCCGACAACGGAACTCGGCGAACGCGCGAATCGTCGCGCTGTGCGCCGAGCCGAGATCGATCACGACCCAGCGCCCGCCCGATCGCAGGCGCTGAATCAATGAGTGGAACAGTGGCGCACTCAAGCCCTCTGGCGCGCTGCTTCCTTGAGCAGCTGCCGGAGGACCTTTCGTCAACCGTCGCGCATCGACCGCCACGGTTCTCTAATTAGCTCGCGGCTCCCGTTTTGGCAACGGTTGGCTGCTGCTCTGGCTTCGCGGGCTGAACGACGGGCTTCGCCGGTGCCGGCTGGGGCGCGCTCTTCGGCGCGGCGCCGCGGTTGCCCATGACGCTCTGCGCCGCCTGCGGATCCATCTCGATGGCGCCCTTGAATTTCGCGCCGTCCTCGAGACTGATGCGCGGCGACGTCACGTTGCCCTTCACCTGGGCGCTCTTGCGAATGTGCACGCGCTCGGAGCCGTAGAGGTCGCCCTCGAGGTAGCCGTCGACGTAGATCGAGTGCGCGTAGACGTCGGCGCGCACCTTGCCCTGCGGGCCGATCGTCAAGCTGTTGCTCTTCAGTTGGACGGTGCCGCTGACCTCGCCCTCGATGAGGAGATCCTCCTCGCCGCGGACGTCGCCGTCGATGGTGATTGACGGACCGATGACGGCCGCCTCGCGGCTGGCCGGGGCGCTGCTGCGCGCCGGGCCCGATTCCATCCTGGTCGGGCTCGGCTCGGGACGCGGCCCGGCCTCCGGTGTTCCTTTCTTGCCGATCTCAAACATTGATGATCCCCTAGATTTCGAAGGTGAGTGCTGCCGCCACAACCACTTGGCCGAGGATTATGACGAGCGGTCTATCTATCACAGCGCCGTTTGGAACGCCAATCTGTCGGTAACAGCCGACAGATCACGACGCTCAGCCGGCGAAGTAATTGACGATGCCCAAGATCGCCGCCCAGGTCGCGACGGACGCCACCGCGATCGCGACGATTGAGACGGCCGCGCCGATCAGCACGACGAGCCCGTCGCGCTCCGTCATGCCGAACGCGATCACGGACGCCGCGAACCCGGGCGGCATGTTGCCGACGAACGGGATCGGCAGGATCATGATCGAGCCGAGCGCCAAGATCACGATGCCGATCAGTACCTTACCGACGGGTTCCGTGACGATAGCCCACCGCGGCTTGCAGACTTTCTCGAGCCGCTCGAGATAGGGCGCGGCGCGTGCGACCATGCGCCGCAAGTCGCTGCGGCTCACGCTCTTGTCGGCGATGGCGCCCGGCAGCCAAAGCCGCTGCCGCGCCGCGATGAGATTCACCGCGATGATCACGAGCGCGATGCCGCACACGGTCGGGATGCCGGGCGGCATCGGCAGGCAGCACGGCAGCGCGAAAATCAGCAGCGTGAAGCCGAACGCGCGGTGCTTGAGCTTGAGCAGGATTTCCCTGAACGTGACGCGCTCGCCCTCGCCCTCGGCGAGCTCGCGCAGCACCTCGGAAGTGCGCTCGGGAACCGGGCGCCGCAGCCGCGCGCGGAGCGTCCCGTGTCGATCTCTATCCATCCAGCGGGCGCTTCCGGCGGTCGAGCGAGGAGTCCGCCGTATTCTAAGGAGGTTCAGCCGCAAGAGTCACCGGACGAGAGCCAGGCGGCGGCGGCTTCGAGCGCGGGGTCGATGCCGTCCGCGCCCGACGGTGCGGCCGGTACCGGCTCGTCCGGCACGATGGGCCCGTCGTAAATCCGGCCCGCGGCGTCGCTGGTCGCCGCGACCGTGAGAACCAGCGATGCTCCGTCGGCCAGCGGAAACGTACGGTTGCCGGCGCTCAAGCCTCGCGTCGGCGCGCCGAACGAGCGCGTCGCGCGGCGCCCGCGAAACGCGACGGCGAGCACTTCCGCGGAGCTCGCCGTCCCGCGGCCAAGCAGCACGGCGACGGGCAAGGCCACGGCCGGACGATACGCCGTGCGCACGCGCAGCTGCGTGTACTCGCCGAATCCCGCCTGACCCGCGCGATGCCAAACGTCGACGCGGCGGCCGTCCGGATACACCGAGGCTGCCAGCACGCCTTCGCCGAGCAGCGGCCCGAGGCCCGCGAGCATCGGCCACAGATTGCCGCCCGAATTGCGGCGCAGGTCGACGATCCACCCGCAAACTCCTTCGGCATCATGAGCTTGAATCATGGTCTTCAACGTTTCTGCGAAGTCGACCTGCTGCGTCGGCGTGCCGCCCGCGAAGCTCGGCACGGCCAGATAACCGAGCCGCTCGCCGAGCCTCGCGCTCTGCGGCGCGGCAAGCGGCACGCCGGTGCGCGCATTGCCCACGGCGCTTCGCGCGAGCGCACGCGTCGCGCCCGCGCTCTGCAGATAGCTGTGCCGGTCGCCGAGCTCGCGAAGCGCGAACCGCACGGCGGAATGCGTTTCGGCCGGCGAAGCGGCGCCGCGCGCGTGCTCGAGCGCCTGAGCGCGCAGGACGGGCCAATCGACGGCGCGGCTTCGCAGCGCGTGGGCACGCATCAGGTCGAGCGCGGCATCGAGGTAGCGCACGGCGGCGGGCGAAGCCGGCGGCGCGCCGTCCGCCGCGACGGCGCGCAGATCGAGCCCGTCGAACCAGACGCTCCCGGCCCCGCGCACGCTGACGCCGAGCGCGATCTCGTCGACGTCGGCCGGCAGCGGCAGCTCGAGCTCGTGACGGTGCCAGCGGCCGTCGCTCTCCGCGTCTACCGGCGCCGCGCGAGCGTCCTCCGCGGTCCGCTCGCGGCCGAAGCCCTCGCTGTCGAGGAACAGCGGGCCGCGCGGGCCGTCGATGCGCAGCCAGAGCGACGCCACGGTCCCCGCCGTGGGCGCGCGAGCGAGGCCGGTCAGCCGCAACTTGAGCGCGCGCCGCGCATTCGCGCCGGACCGCAGTGCCGACGCCGGCACGCGCTGCGTCACTCGCGTCACGCCGGCCGCCGACGCGCGCGTGACCTTGAGGCTGCGCTCGCCCTCGGCGGCCGCGCCGTCGGCCGCGATCTCGCCTCCGCCGCCGGCGGTCCAACCGATCGGCCGCGCGGCGGCATCGAGCGCCTCGAACCCGAGGTTTTCCTGCGCCGCGAGGGCGGCCGTAGCCGCGGTGCATGCGACGGCGGCGGCAACGGAACGGGTGAGCCGCGCCGGGCGAGCAGCGCCGCGGAGGCGCGCGGCCAACTCAGGCCGAGCGCAGCGCGGGCCGCTCGGGAACATCGGGATTGACGAGCCGCACGAGCGCGTGGAACAGGTCGCGATCGCCGAGCACGGCCAGGCGCTCCGGCGGCGACAGCCACGAAAGCGCCTCGGCCGCCGTGTGCGCGTCGCCGAGCTTGGCGCGCGCCGTGATGAACATGACGTCGGGATGCCCGCGCGTCGCGGGCGGCCGCGGTTGCACGGCCGCGAAATGCCGCTGGCGCGCAACCTCGTCGCTCAGGAGCCGCTCGATCGTCACGCCGTCGAGAAGCTCCTCGAGCCGCGCCTCCGCTTCGTCGCGCAGCGCGATGACGCGCGGCACGTCGACTTCCTCGGGCACCGTGAGCAAACCCAGGAACCGTGCAATCTTCGCGAGCGCGACGCTGCCGCTGGCAGCCGAAAGCGGCAGCGCGAAAACGAGCCCGACCAAAGCCGGCGACATCCAGAGAAACAGCGGCGGCGACACGTAGAGCAGCACGATCGAAACGACGATGCCGCACAACGTTTGCAGCCAGTGCCGGCGGAACAGCATGGCCCATGGCAGGCGCGCGTGCTTGCGGCTTTGCGTCGTCCAACCCGAATCCTGGCCGATCAGGATCTCCGACACCTGGCGCAGCTGCATCAACATCATGATCGGCGCGTACAACGCCGACAGAATCGTCTCGACCACGGCCCCGAGCACGACGCGGATCGGATTGACCTTGCGCAGCAGCTCCCAATCGACGAACGAGCGCAGAACGCCCAAGATTTTCGGCGTCAGCAGCGTCGCCATCGCGATGACGAAGAGGCGGATCATTCGCTCGCTGTCGAAGATCGGCCAGCGCGGGAACAGCGACAGCTCGTCGGTGAAGTACTCGAACTGCACGGTCGCGATGTGCGCCGCCGAGCCGAGGCCGATGACGATCAGGGCGAACCACAGCGGCGATGCGAGATAGCTCATCACGCCGATCGCCATGTGCATTCGGTTCGAGAACGTGAACCCTTGGCTGCCGATGACGGCGAGGTGCTGAATGTTGCCCTGTGCCCAGCGGCGATCGCGCGCCGCGACGTCCAGCAGCGACGGCGGGCTGTCCTCCCAGCTGCCGCCGAGCGTCGGCAGCATGCGCACGGCCCAACCCGCGCGACGCAGCAGAGCCGCCTCGACGAAGTCGTGGGACAGGATGGCCCCTCCGAACGGCTTCTTGCCCGGCAGCACGGGCAATCCCGCGGCCGCCGCGAACGCGCGCACGCGAATGATCGCGTTGTGCCCCCAGTAGTTGCCGTCGTCGCCCTGCCAGCTCGCGATGCCGCGCGCGACGATCGGGCCGTAGACGCGCCCCGCGAATTGCTGCAGCCGCGCGAACAGCGTCTTGCCGCCGACGAGCCGCGGCACGGTCTGGAGCAGGCCGAGATTGGGATCCGCGGCCATCTCGCGCACGAGCTTGATCAGCGTCTGCGGCGCGAGCACGCTGTCCGCGTCGAGCACGATCATGAAGTCGTAGCGGCCGCCCCAGCGCGTGACGAAGTCCTGGAGGTTGCCGACCTTGCGGCCGACGTTGTCGGGCCGCCGGCGATACCAGACGCGCATCCGGTCGCCGAGCTTCTCGCGCAGCGCGTGATACGCGGCCGTCTCCTTGACGTAGATCTCGGGGCGCGTCGTGTCGGAGAGGACGAAGATCTCGAAGCCTTTGGCTTCCTCCTCGAGCAGCGCCTCGGCCATCGCGAACAACGCGGAGAACGTTCCGGCGGGGTTCTCGTTGTAAACGGGCATCACGAGCGCCGTTCGCTGATCGACGCGCAAGTCGCGTTTCGCGCGCAGTCGTACGCCGCCGAACAGCACGCCCGACACGGCCGCCGCGGCCGCCAGCGCGATCCACGCGAACGTGATCGCGAACAGCGCCACCATCGCCCACTGCAAGACGGACACGACGCCCACCGACACGACCGCGACCATCTCGTACGTCGCGTACACGGTGAGCGCGATTGCGCCGCCGAAGGTAACGAGACGCGCCAGGATCGTGCGCGGCGACGGCCAGCCGAGGCACCGCTCGCGCACGTAGCGCTTCAAATTCTGCTCCGGCATGTCGAGCTCTGCCGGGGGCGGAACGGAAGCCGAATAGCGGGTCGTCATCGACTCCACTGATATTTCCAGGTCTCGCTCCACGGCTGGCCGTTCGAGCGGACAACGACGCTCAGCTCGATGAGGTTATCGCGCTCGGGCGCGAGCTCGAACGCGACGCGGTAGACGCCGGTTTGGGGCACGACCTGACCGCGCGGCGCGAACACGCGGCCGGCGGAGCTCCACACCTCAGGCACGAGATCGTCGGGAATGTCGTCGCGGCTCGCGATATCGATGACGAACGAGCGCTGGCCTTCCGTGTTCAGCGACTGGCCCACGCGCGTGTCGACGACGCGCGCCAGCGAGTCGTCGAGCGGCTCGTCCGTGAAGCGCAGGCGATACTTGAACGACGCGCTCTCGCCGGCCGGAATGGGCTTGGCCGGCTGCCAATACGCAACGATGTTGTCGTTGATCTCCCGCTGCGACGGAATCTCTATGAGCTCGACGTGACCGGGCCCCCACTCGGCTGCCGGCTCCACCCAGAGCGACGGCCGGCGGTCGTACTGCGCTTCGGCGTCTTGATATGCGTCGAAGTCGCGCTCGCGCTGCAGCAGGCCGAAGCCTTTCGGGCTGTCGTCCAAGAAGACCGAGGTTTGTGCGACGGCGCGCGGGTTCGCGAGCGCGCGCCACAATCGCTCGCCGCGGCCCGTCAATATCTGCAGCCCGTCGGAGTCGTGCACGGCGTTGCGGTAGTCGTCGAAGCGTGCCCGGTTCGACTCGTCGAACAGGAACATCGAGGTCAGCGGCGCAATGCCGAAGGCCGTGAGCTCGACGCGCGGGAACAACGTCATGTCGACGTCGATGATCGTCTCGTCGCCGGGGCGCGCCGTGAACGAGTAGGCGCCGACGACGGACGGGCTCTGCAGCAGCGCGTGAATCACGAGCTGCTCGGCATTTTCCGGCGGGCGTTCGATCCAGAAATCGGTGAAGTGCGGGAATTCCTCGCCCTCGCGCCGTGCCGTGCGGACTGCGAGACCGCGCGCCGACAAACCGTAGATCTGGCCTTTCGCGACGGCGCGAAAATAGCTCGCGCCCTGAAACACGAGAAACTCGTCGAGATAATCCTCGGCATTCAGCGGCGCGCGTACGCGAAACCCCGAGTATCCCGCGTGATTTCCATTGGCCGCGACGGGCGGTACTTCGGAGCCATAGGCGAACTTCTCGCCGCTGAACAGCACGCGGCGCGCAGTACCGCCGACGACGAGATTGATGTTGACGGGCACGTCGAAGATGAACCCCGGATACAAGAGATCGATGACGAACGTGCGATTCTCGCGATTCCAGATCGCGGCGTGAGGATCGAACCGGATGGAGCGGTATTGATCGTACGTGAGCCGCGCGCGTCCCTCACCCTCTGGCGGAGGCGGCAACGCGTGCGCCTTTCTCGCGAGCTCGGCCGCGCGTGCGAGCAGGATGTCGCGATTGAACGGCTCGGTCGGGCGGTCCGGCTCGGCCGGCCGGGTCTGGCCGGCCGGCGCGTCCTGCGCGGCCGGCGGCTCCTGATCGGGCGGTGGGTCCTGCGCGGCCGGCGGGTCCTGCGCGGCCGGCGGGTCCTGCGCGGCCGGCGGGTCTTGTGCGGCCGGCGGGTCCTGCGCCCACGACGACACGGCCGCGAGAGCGGCGGCCAAGCACGAGACGGATAAAACACGGCGCCACATCGGTCTTTTCGGATCGCCCCCGCCGAACCTGGCAGGATGGGAAATTCTAGCAAGCAAATTTTCGGCCAGCCGCAACCTCGAGCGCCACCTGTAGCCGATCGGCGCCAGCGCGCCGGGCCGCCCGCGGGCCGCGGCAACCGCCGTACAATAGCCGCCCTTTCGCTCGAAAGCAGACGTCTTTTTCGATGCCGCGAGCTGCCCACGGCGCCCTTGAAGCACGCCTTCGCCGGGAGGTCACGGGCGAGATCCTGTTCGACGCCTTCAGCCGCGGCCGGTATTCGACCGACGCGTCGATCTACCAGATAGACCCCGTCGGCGTCGTGGTGCCGCGCACGACCGACGACGCCCTCAAGGCCGCCGAGATCGCCGTCGCCGCGCGCGTGCCGGTCCTGCCGCGCGGCGCCGGCACGTCGCAGTGCGGCCAAACCGTCGGCGCTGCGCTCGTTCTCGACATGAGCAAGCACGCAAACCGGCTGCTCGAGGTCGACGCGGCCGCTGCAACCGCGTGGGTCGAGCCCGGCATCGTGCTCGACGACTTGAACGCGCGGTTGAAGCCGCTCGGCCTATGGTACCCCGTCGACGTCTCGACGTCGGCGCAGGCCACGATCGGCGGCATGGCGGCGAACAACAGCTGCGGCGCGCGCTCGCTGCGCTACGGCAACATGGTGCACAACGTGCTCGCGATCGAGGCGTGGCTCACGAGCGGCGAGTCGCTCATGTTCGGGCCCGTCGATGCCGGCCCGCCGCAAGGAACGGCACGTCATCGCGCGCTCGTGACGACGATCCGCGAGCTCTACGCGCGCGAACGGGACGAGATCGACGCGCGCGTCCCGAAGGTCCAGCGGCGCGTCGCCGGCTACAACCTCGACCTCGCCTCGACGGGCGCGTTCAACCTGGCGCAGCTCCTCGTCGGCTCCGAAGGAACGCTCGCGCTGTTTCGCAAGATCAAGCTCAAGCTCGCGGCGCTGCCGGCCCACAAGGCGCTCGGCGTGGTCCACTTCCCGACGTTCCGTCGGGCGATGGAAGCGGCTCGCCACATCGTCGAGCTCGAACCGACGGCCGTCGAGCTCGTGGATCGCACGATGATCGAGCTGTCGCGCGAAATTCCCGCCTTCCGCGCGACGATCGACAAGACGATCTTGGGCGAGCCGGACGCGATCCTGCTCGTCGAGTTCGCCGGCGACGAGAAGGAGCCGCAGCTTACGAAGCTCGCGCGGTTGAGCGCGCTCATGGGCGATCTCGGCCTGCCGGACAGCGTCGTTGCGATCGCCGACGCCGCCTGGCAGCGCGACGTGTGGGAAGTCCGCAAGGCCGGCCTCAACATCATGATGTCGATGAAGGGCGACGCGAAACCTGTGTCGTTCGTCGAAGACTGCGCCGTCCCGCTGGAGCACCTGGCCGACTACACGGATCGCCTGAACGAGATCTTCGCCAAGCACGGCACGCGCGGCACGTTCTACGCGCACGCGTCGGTCGGCTGCTTGCACGTGCGGCCCGTGCTCAATCTGCGCACCGAGCAGGGCGCGCGGCAAATGCGCGCGATCGCCGAGGAAGCTTGCGCGCTCGTCAAGGAATACAAGGGCTCGTACTCGGGCGAGCACGGCGACGGCCTCGTGCGCTCGGAGTGGATCGAGCCCGTGTACGGGACGCGGCTGACGCGCGCGTTCGCCGAGTTGAAGCGCGCGTTCGATCCGCTTGGCCTCATGAACCCCGGCAAGATCGTCGGCGCGCCGAAGATGGACGATCGCAGCCTGTTCCGCTTCAAGCCCGGCTACTCCACCGTTTCGCTATCGACCGGCCTCGACTGGTCCGAGCACGAGGCCGGCGCCGAGAATCGCGGGCGCGGCTTCGCGGCGGCCGTCGAGATGTGCAACAACAACGGCCACTGCCGGAAGCTCGATGCGGGAACGATGTGCCCTTCGTATCGCGTGACGCGCGACGAGCAGCACGTGACACGCGGCCGCGCGAACTCGCTGCGCCTCGCGTTGTCGGGTCAACTCGGTGCCGACGCGCTGACGTCACGCGAGCTCTACGACACGCTCGCTCTGTGCGTGTCCTGCAAGGGCTGCAAACGCGAATGCCCGACGGGCGTCGATATGGCCGCGATGAAGGTCGAGTTCCTGCACCAGTACCACCGCCGCCACCCGCGTTCGCTGCACGACCGCCTCGTGGCGCACTTGCCGCGCTACGCGCGAGCGGCCGCACGCCTTGCGCCGCTCCTGAATCTGCGCGACCGCGTGCCGGTGATCGCGAAGCTGTCGGAGGCCGTTGCGGGCTTCGCCGCGCGGCGCACGTTGCCGAAGTGGCGGCGCGACTATTTCCGCGCCGGAGAGCTCGACGGCGCGGCGACAAGCGGGCTAGCGGACCGTGAGGTGGTGCTGTTTACCGACACCTTCAATATGTACTTCGAGCCGGAGAACCTGCGCGCCGCGGCCCGGGTACTCGCGGCCGGCGGGTACTCGGTGCGCGCGGCGCAGGCGCCGGGCGGCCGTCCGCTCTGTTGCGGCCGCACTTATCTCGCGAGCGGCATGATCGAAGCCGCGCGCGCGGAGGCGCAGCGCGTGCTCGAGCATCTTGCGCCGTTCGTAGAGCGCGGCGTGCCGATCGTCGGGCTCGAGCCGTCGTGCATCCTAGGGCTGCGCGACGAGCTCACGATGCTCTGCCCCGGCGACGCGAGCGCGGCCCTCTCGGGCGCGGCGCTCACGTTCGAAGAATTCGTCGTACGCGAGCACGCCGCCGGCCGCTGGCTGCGCGCGTTTCGCCGCACGCCGTACGCGCGGGCCCTCGTTCACGGGCACTGCCATCAGAAGGCCTTCGGCGTCATGCCGTCCGTCGTGTCGGCGCTGAAGCTGGTACCGGAGCTAACGGTCGACGTGGTTCCGTCGAGCTGCTGCGGGATGGCGGGCTCGTTCGGCTATCGGCCGGAGCATCTCGACGTGTCGCTGAAGATGGCCGAAGCCGCTCTCCTGCCCGCGGTGCGCGCGGCTGCCGACGACACGGTCGTCGTCGCCGACGGCACGAGCTGCCGCCATCAGATCCGCGACGGCGCCCGGCGCTCGGCACAGCACGTCGCACGCGTGCTGGCCGCGGCACTTTAACGGTTACTCCGACCCGAGCGGTTCGGTTGCCGCGCGCGTCGCAGGCGCCTCGCCGCGTGCGACACGGTGTCACACGTCAAGATGTGCAGTTCAGCGATGACTATACGCTCTCCAGCACTGTGCCGAAGCCGGAAATGGGTACCGAACACTCGACGGAACGTGCCGCGGCTGCGCCGCGCCCTCTTGCCGCGCTCGCGGAGCAGCTCCGCGACCGGCCGTTGCGGCAGCTATTGGAGCTGCAAAGGCAAATCGCCGCGCTGACCGAGCGCGTCACGGAGTGCCCGACGACCCGCGTCGAGGACGTCGAGCGGCTGGTTCACCTGTCCTTGGCGGTCATGGAGCAATTCAATGCCTTCACACGCGAGCTCACGGCGATCTTGCGCAAGCTCACCGATGCCCACCGAAGCGCCCACTGAGCTCAAAGCGCGGCTCCTACGGCTTTGCGAGGAGTTTCGCGCGGAAGGCGATATCCAGTGCAACGTGGCGCTCGAAGAGCGCCACACGTGCTTCAACGAGGAAGTGAGCGAGGTCGTCTTTCGGACGGTCCGCGAGCTGCTGACGAACGTGCGCCGACACGCGCAAGCGAAACATGTGCAGGTCACGAGCGTCGGGCGGCGCGACGGCTCGATCGGCATCACGGTAGCCGACGACGGCATCGGCCTCCCACCCCATCGGCGCCGCGGCAACCCGTTGGCCGAAACCGGCGGGATCGGCCTATGGAGCATCGATCAACGGCTGCGCGAGCTCGGGGCCGTGCTCGACATCGAGGCGTCCGCGGGCCGCGGAACGCGTGCCATGGTGATTCTTCCCGGCGATCTCGTTGCAGGCGATTAGCCGCCCGATAACGAAACGGGTTGTCGCTTGAGATCGAGTCCCGCGCCGCGCAGCCCGCTCACGAAGACGTCGTAGTACTCGTCGTCGAAGTGCCAGCGTTCGAAATTCCCGAGCGCCTCCGATTCGAATTGCGGGTATAGCTGCCTGATACGCCCCGCGGCGTCGCGCGCGATGTCGTGCCGCCCGCTATGCGCGGCGGCGGCTGCGAGCACGGCCTGCGCGAAGACCCAGTTCGGCGCGTTCACCTCGAGGGCCGACGAGAGCGCGGCGCCGAAGCGCCGCTCGCGAAGATAGCTCGCGGCATGGATGAGATGGTAGAAGCCGAGCGGCCTGCCCGTCAGCTCGCGTGCTTGTTCCGCCAACGTAAGGCCACGCTCCGAATCGCCCGTGATCACGAGCAGAAATCCGCCTTGCGCGTAGGCCTGCGCGCCGCTCGGGCGCAGCGCCAGCGTTCGCTCGATCGTACGCCGGAATTCGGGATCGCCGTCGAAGAACTGCACCCTCACCAACGCGAGGTTCGCGAGGAAATCGTTCGGGTCGAGCGCCAGTGCCTTGGCGGTTGCGCCTCGCGCCGCGTCGAGCGCTCGACCGCCCGCTCGGCCGAGGCTCGACGCGTACTCGTCGACGTACAACATCGCGAGCCCCGACCACACCTGCGGCAGGTCGGGCTGGCGCACGCTGACGCGCAGGTAACACGCGAGCGTCTCTTCATAGGCCGCCGCATCGGCGGCGCGGCGATACTCGTGATAGGTCGCGAGGCAGTCGCGCAACCGCGGCTCGCCGGCCGAGCGCCGCGCGCGCTCGAGCTCGTTCTCGAAGATCGGGCCGTAGGGCGCGGCGATCGCCGCGACGTCGCGGGCCACTCGCTCCTGCACGAACGGAAGCCGATCGGCCGTGAGCGGCTCGTCATAGGCGGCGGTCCAAAGCTGCTCTCCGGTCCCAGCGGCGATGAGCCGCGCCGTGATGCGAGCCCCCGCGCCGCTGCGGCGCACGCTGCCCGTCAGCACGTACTCGCCGGCGGCCGCGGCCGCCGCGAGGTTTTGCTCCTGCGTCGGGCGGTACCAGCGCGCTTGGCTCGCGATGACGGAGAGGTCGAGCTCGTCGAGCTGCACCATGATCTCTTCGGTCACGCTGGCCGCAACCGCGTCGAGGGCTTGGTCCGCACTCAGATTTTCGAACGGAACCACGACGATTCGCGGCCACTCGGTCCGCTGCGTATCGGCTGCTGCATCGAGCACGCGGCTCGCCTCGCGGAGCTGCGATTGCTGCCAAGCGATCACGGCGACGGCGGCGACGAGCAAGGCCGCGAGGCCGAACGCAATCAATGGCCAGCGGCCCGGATCCCGCGGGGCCGCCAAGGGCAGCGCCTGCGTCAGCGGCGCCGTCCACTCGTCGGCGCTCGCGAAACGATACTCGACGGCGTAGCTTCCGCGCGGCAGCTCGATCCTAACGGCGTCGGACGCGCCTTCGCTCGCGTAGTACTCGACCAAGCGGCGGCGCAGCCGGCCCGCTTCGACGCGCACGAGCGCATCCGACTGCGCGTCGAAATCGGCGGGGCGGCCGAACACCTCGACGCCGATCGTGTAACCCTTGAGCCGCTGACCCGCGCCCGCAAGCGTTTGCTCGACCACGAAGCGAAGGAATTCCGATGCTCGGCCGGCTTGCTGGAAGCACCGGCTCTTCAAGATCCGCTCGAGCTCGGCGCGGACCTCGCCCGCTGTAGGCTTCGCCGCCGGATCGCCACCCTCGCGATCTGTAGCAGCGTCGCCGCTCATTCGGCTGTCGGACATTCGTAGTCCACTCCCCCCAAAAGCGCCCCCGCCGCGAAGTGCGTACCGCACTCGCAGTTTTCGGCGCTATACCCGTTGCCCCCCAAGGCGTAGACTCCAGCGCAAGGGCTGGACCTGACCTCACACAGTCAACAGCTTGACACAACTGGTCAATAAGTTGCCCCCAAAAACAGGGGCTTTTCGGACCAGACGCTCGCAACCAGGGCCGGTAGTGAGCAGGTTCCAGCCCTCCGAGCTCATTCGCCGAGCGCGCGCACTTCGTCGCCGACGCGCACGACCCCGGTCTTCACGACCCACGCGTTGATCCCGCGCAGTTGCCATTCGAGGCCGACGCCGGAGTTGACGAAGCGCTGAGCATCGTCGCCGAAGCGTTCGCGGAACAATCGGCAGCCCATGTGCGGCTCGGGGCTCACTTCGATCTCCGCGGCGCCGATCGCGACGCGGGTGCCGGCCGGCAAGTGCGCGCGGCTCAGATCGAAGTTCACATAAAGTTGATCGCCGGCGAGGGCCCAACGCTCGCGCGTTTGGGCGACGAGAGCGATGAGCCGCGCGTTGATCAACGTGAGCTGATTGACGCGGCGCCGCTTGCCGGCCGACCAGCGGTCGCCGACGAGGCCTTCGTCGACGTCGAGCGTGCCGGCATCGAGCACCTCGCGCCGGCCGGAGCTCGGCCGGCGCACGATCAGCTCGAGCGTGCCGCGGTCTCGCGGCGAACGCGCGATGTCGGGAAGGCCGGCCTCCAGCGCGCCGTAACTCAAGTAGCGAATCTTCATCGTTTTCGATTCGGCCGGCAGCGAACGCGCCTTCTCCACCACGACGCTCACCAAGCGATCTTTGAGGTCCTCGCGCACAAGCCTAACCGCTCGCCGCGACGGAGGCACCGCTTTTTTGGGATACTTGCGCCGGGTTTCGTCGTCTCCGGTCCAGTGGGTACTACCAGCTACTTCGTCCGTCGCCTACTGCTGATCATTCCGACATTCGTCGGCATCACGCTGCTTGTATTTACCGTGACGCGGTTCGTACCGGGCGGGCCCATCGAGCGAGCATTGAATCAGGCATTGATGGCCGGCGAACGCGGCAGCGCGCAGCGAAGTGTCGCGGGCAGCGTACTCTCCGAGCAACAGCTCGAGCAATTGCGCGTCTATTACGGCTTCGACAAACCGGTTCTCGTGAGCTATGTCGACTGGCTTGGCAAAGTCTTGGTGCTCGACCTCGGACGGTCGACTCGCTACAACGAGCCGGTTTGGGACACGATCAAGGATCGCTTCCCGATTTCGATTCTGTACGGACTTACGACGCTGATCCTCACGTATGCCATCTGCATTCCTCTTGGGATCGCGAAAGCCATTCGGCACAAGTCTCATTTCGACAATGCGAGCTCCGGCATCGTGTTTCTGGGGTACGCAATTCCGGGCTACGTCGTAGGCATCGCGCTCTTGACGTACTTCGCTTCGCAGCTCGGCTGGTTTCCGCTGGGCGGATTCGTCAGCGACGATTTCGCCCGAATGAGCACTCTCGAGAAAATTGTCGACGTCGTGCACCACGCCGTCCTGCCGCTGCTCTCATACATGGCCGGCAGTTTCGCCGTGACGACATTCATGATGAAGAATTCGCTGATGGACAACCTGTCGGCGGATTACGTGCGCACGGCCATTGCCAAAGGATTGACGTTCCGCCAGGCCGTGTACGGCCACGCCGTACGCAACAGCCTCATTCCGATCGCGACATCCTTCGGCGGCAACATCACACTCATACTCACGGGATCGTTCCTGATCGAGCGCATCTACAACATCGACGGGTTCGGCCTACTCGGGTTCGAGTCGCTCGTCGAGCGCGATTATCCCGTCGTGCTGGGCATCCTCGTGATCTCGTCGGTGCTGTTCCTACTAGGCAACATCCTGTCGGACATCTGCGTGGCGCTCGTGGATCCCCGCGTCAAGTTCGGATAGAGGGCATGTACCGTATTCGCCTTGCGCCGCAAACGATCAAGCAATGGAGGCGGTTTCGCTCGATCAAGCGCGGCTACTACTCTCTCCTCGTAATGATTGCGCTGCTCGGCCTCGCCCTGATCGCCGAGCTGCTCGTCAGCAGCCGGGCGCTCATCGTCAAGTACGAAGGCGAGTACTACTTCCCAACGTACGCGGCGTTCATCCCGGGACGCGCGTTCGGGCTCGACTACGACTACGAGACCAACTACCGGGAATTGAAGGCCGAGTTCGCTCGAAGCGGCGGCGATAATTGGGTGTTGTTGCCGCTTGTGCCTTACAACGCCTTCGAGACGGACTTCAGGGATGGCGCCTTTCCGCCGTACCCGCCGAGCATCGAGACGCGGCATTATCTCGGCACCGACGTGACGGGTCGCGACATCGTGGCGCGCCTCGTGTACGGCTTTCGCTTGGCGATGGCGTTCGCCGTCATTCTGCTCGTGTGCAATTACGTCGTGGGCATCGCGATCGGCTGCGCAATGGGTTTTTGGGGCGGCGCGTTCGACCTGCTGTTCCAGCGGCTCATCGAAATCTGGTCCAACGTGCCGTTCCTCTATGTCATCATGATCGTCGCTTCGGTCATCGTGCCGAACTTTTGGACTCTCGTGGTGGCAATGGTCGTGTTCGGATGGATGAGCATGACGTGGTACATGCGTACCATGACTTACAAGGAAAAGGCTCGGGAGTACGTCGTGGCCGCGCGCGCTTTGGGCGCCTCGAACCTGCGAATCGTGTTCCGCCACATACTCCCCAACACGATCTCGATCATCGTGACGTTCATTCCATTCTCGATCGCCGCCGGAGTGACGGCGCTGACCGCGCTCGACTATCTCGGCTTCGGCTTGCCACCGCCGACGCCGAGCTGGGGCGAGTTGCTGGGCCAAGGGACGGCAAATTTGCACGCGCCATGGATCGTCACATCCGTGGTCGTCGCGATGACCGCGGTGCTACTGATGGTGGCTTATATCGGCGAGGCCATCCGCGAGGCATTCGATCCGAAACAGTTTTCTTATTACGCCTGAAACGGCGTCTGCGCAGGATAAGAGGTGTAGAGATGAACGCTCAACGATTGATTGTGCTGTCCGTCCTCGGCGCGGTGCTCGCGGCCTGCGGCGGTCGCGAGCCGGGCGACCAAGGTGCACCTGAGCTGCCAGCGGCGGAAGGCGCCGAAACCGTCGTGGCGTCGACGACGCGGTACGTTGAGGAGCTACCCACGTATCCGAGCCGGCCACTGCCCGACGGGCTCGTCTGGGAGACGAATCTGGCCGACGAGCCCTACGCCTCTCCGGACGCCAGGCGCGGCGGTGAATTCCGCACGTACATGCTGTCGTTCCCGCTCACGCTGCGGCTCGTCGGTCCGGATGCGAACGGCGGTTTCGCGAATTACATTCGAGGCATCGACGCGGCGCTCACGGACATTCATCCGAACACGCACAACCCGATTCCGCAACTTGCTACCGAGTGGGCATTCGGCGCCGACGGCAAGACGATCTACTACAAGCTCGACCCGACGGCGAAGTGGTCGGACGGTATGCCCGTCACCGCCGACGACTATCTTTTCACGATAGAGTTCATGCGCTCGGAGCACATCGTCGATCCCTGGTACAACAACTTCTACACGAACGAAATCGTCGACGTCGTAAAGCACGACGACTATACCATCTCGGTCGTCGGCGCGGCCGTGAAGCCGAAGAACGAGGCTCTTTTCTACTACGGCCTACGGCCGACGCCGCGCCATTTTCATAAGCTCGACGAGAACTGGGTCGAGGACTACAACTGGCGCCCCGCGCCGGGCACAGGTCCTTACACGATCTCGCGCGTCGTGAAGGGCCAGTTGATCGAGTTCACGCGCAATCCAACCTGGTGGGGCGACAACAACAAGTACTTCGCGAACCGCTACAACCCCGACACGATCCGGTTCACGGTCATACGCGACCCGAACGTTGCATGGGAGTACTTTCTGCGCGGCGAGCTCGATTCGTTCCTCGTCGTACTACCGAACTTCTGGCACGAGAAGGCACAAGGCGAGCCGTTCGACAAGGGGTACATCGAGAAGATCAAGTTCTACACCGACGTCCCGATCCCATCGCAGGGCATGTGGCTCAACATGGATGACCCGATCCTCGCGGACCGCAACGTGCGGCTCGGGCTACACCACTCCATGAACGTGGACTTGCTGCTGAATCAGCTGCTGCGAGGAGACTACGAACGGCTGAGGATGCACTACGAAGGTTACGGCGATTACTCGAATCCAAACATCCGGCCGCGTGAGTTCGATCTCGCGAAAGCCGATGAGTACTTTCGCGCGGCGGGATGGTCCACGCGTGGTCCCGATGGTATTCGCGTAAAGGACGGGCAGCGCTTGTCGTTCAACGTCGTGTACGGAACGGGGGAGCACACCGCACGCCTCGTGGTGCTGCGCGAGGAAGCCCGCAAGGCCGGCGTAGAACTGAATCTGCAGCTGCAGGACTCGTCGGCCTACTTCAAGCAGATCATGGAGAAAAAGCATCAGATCGGTTGGATGGCTTGGTCGCCGCAGCACATCCCGGCGTTTTGGGAGCACTACCACTCGGACAACGCGCACATCCCGCAAACGAACAACATCACGGCCACGGACGATCCGGAACTCGACAAACTCATTATCGAGCAACGCGACACGGCCGACTATGAGACGCGCATCCGACTCGCACACGAAATCCAACAGCGCATCCATGACATCGGCGCTTTTATCCCCATGTACAAGGTACCGTACACCCGCGAGGCGTATTGGCGATGGTTGAAGTTGCCCGAACATCACGGCGTCCGGATGACTCAAATCCTGTTCGATCCGGTCAGCGAAAACTTGCGCACCGACGGGTTGTTCTGGATCGATGAGGACGTGAAACGAGAAACGCTCGATGCTCGCGCGTCGGGCCAAGCGTTCGAGCCCGTCAACATCGTCGACGAGACATGGCGCGTCAACTGACGAAGTGACGGAGGCCATCCTCAAGGTCGAAGAGCTAAGCTGCGGTTTCCACACGGAAGGCGGCTATCAGCGCGTCGTCGACCGCGTCAGCTTTGCGGTCGCGCCCGGTAAGACCCTCGGTCTCGTCGGCGAGTCCGGCTGCGGAAAAACCGTCACGGCCCTCTCCGTAATGGGGCTCTTGCCGCGGCCGTCGGGCATCGTCGAGAGCGGCCGCATCCTGCTGGGCGGCCGAGACGTCGCACGCTTTTCCCCCGACGAAATGCGCGAGGTGCGAGGGCGCCGCATCGCGATGATCTTCCAGGAGCCGATGACTGCCCTGAATCCTGTGCATCCGATCGGTAGACAGCTGCTCGAGGCGTTGCGCCTCTACGAGCCACACGCCGACCCGAACACATTGCGCAGGCGAGCCATCGAGCTACTCGAACAGGTCGGGATTCCCGCGCCCGCGCAGCGCTTGAGGGAGTACCCGCATCAACTTTCCGGCGGAATGCGGCAGCGCGTGATGATCGCCGTGGCAATCGCGGGCCGGCCCGAGGTGTTGATCGCGGATGAGCCGAGCACGGCACTCGACGTCACGGTGCAGGCACAGATCCTCGATCTGCTCCGGCGGCTGCAGGAGGAACGGGGCATGGCGATGCTGTTCATTACCCACGACTTGGGCGTCGTCGCGGAGATTTGCGACAGCGTGCTAGTGATGTACGCCGGCCGAGTCGTGGAGCGCGCGCCAGTAAGCGAGCTGTTTGCCGCTCCACGCCACCCGTACACGCGGGGATTGATCGCGTCCGTGCCACTGCCCGACACTCCGGCCAAGACCGAGTTGCACACGATTCCCGGTGTCGTTCCTTCGGTTGGCGAATGGTCGCCGGCGTGCCGCTTCGCAAACCGATGTCGCTACGCGAACGACTTGAGCCGCAGGGTCGCGCCGCAGCTCGAGACTTGCGGGCCGGAGCACGAAGTCGCATGCCACAACTGGCGCGACATTTCTTCATGACGGCCCCGTTGCTCGAGGTTCGCAACCTCCGAAAATACTTCCCCGTACGTGCCGGCGTGCTCTTGCGCAGGATCGGCGACGTTCACGCCGTGGACGACATCTCCTTTACGGTCGAACGCGGGCGCACGCTGGGTCTCGTCGGGGAATCGGGCTGTGGCAAGACGACGGTCGGTCGTACCATCCTGAATTTGTTGCCGAAAACCAGCGGCCAGGTGCTCTTCGAGGGGCGCGACACGGGCGAGCTCGACGACGCCGAGTGGCGAGCGCTGCGTAGGGAGATGCAGATCGTCTTCCAGGATCCGATGGAGTCCTTGAACGCTCGCCACACCATCGGGCGCATTCTCGAAGAGCCTTTCGTCATCCACGAACTCGGCGACGGGCCGTTCCGCCGCGTGTGGGTAGCCGAGCTTCTCGAGCGCGTCGGCCTGCCGCCGAGTGCCGTCGACCGTTTCCCCCACGAGTTCTCGGGCGGTCAGCGTCAGCGCATAGGCATCGCTCGGGCGATCGCGTTGAAGCCGAAATTCATCGTTTGCGACGAGGCAGTGTCGGCGCTAGACGTTTCGATCCGTGCTCAGATCATCAACCTGCTACTCGGGCTCCAGCGCGAAATGCACCTGGCGCTCCTGTTCATTGCACATGACCTTGCCGTCGTCCGGCACGTCTCCGACGAGGTTGCAGTCATGTACTTGGGCTCGATAGTCGAGCACGCGCCGGCCGCAGAAATCTATGCGCGCCCTGCGCATCCGTACACCCGCGCATTGATTTCGGCGATTCCGATTCCGGACCCGAAGCGCAAACGCGAGCGCGTCGCGCTCCAGGGCGACGTCCCGTCGCCGATCAATCCGCCGTCCGGTTGCCGTTTCCACACGCGCTGTCCGTTCGCGACCGACGTGTGCCGTCTCGAGGCCCCGAAACTGGAAGAGGTATCGCCGGCGCACAGGGTCGCATGCCATCACTGGCGCAAGCTCCCACAACGATGACGGCAGCGACCACCGACGTCGTCGCGGAGCTCGTCCGCCGCGCGCTCGAGCCGAGCCGCTGCAGCCGCGAGATCGAAAGCGCGCTCGACGCGGCATTTCAAGGCGGAAAAGATCGCCGTCGAGGCGCGGTATCTCGAGCGCCGCCCGTCTTTCCAGGGCCGCACGGGCTCGCGTGGCCGATGCTGCTCGTAGCCGAGGCCGCGCCGGCGCGTTGGCGCGAATCGTTGGCGGCGCTACGGGCCGCGGCAGAGCGGCACGCCGCAAGAGGTTCGCGCGCAGCGCTCGCTGTTACTCACTACGCCGGCGCGCACTGGTTGCCGACGTTCGCGGTCTACTTGCTCACGGCGAAATCTTGGCGAGCTCGAGATGCCGCACCATGATGTCGAAGATCTCGGCTTGGCGGATCCACGCCGGAATCCTGTCGATGCCAGCCCCGAAGGCGAACAGCGGCACGTCGGCGCCGGTGTGGTCCTCCTGCACGTCCGAGTCGTTCGTCGCGTAGCTGACTCCCATGAGCCCGCCTTCGGGCGTGCGCAGGCGCGCGAAGTACCCCGGGCTCGCGGCATTCAAGGCCGCGAGCGCGCTCGTCTCGGGCACGAGCAGCGCAGCCTGCGCGTGATCGGCCGTCACGAGCACGAGCGTCTCGGGATGCGCCCGCGCATAGGCGAGGACCAACGCCAACGTCTCGTCGAGCTGCTTGAGCTCGCCGATCGAGCCGCACGGCCGCCGCACGTGCGATTGCTTGTCGATCGACGCCGATTCGATCATCAGCACGAACGACCGCCCGTCGTCGAGGCGGTCGAGTGCCGCGGCCGCCATCGCCTTCAGCGTCGGCGTAGCGCCGAAGCTCGGCGACGGCTCGCAGGCGAAGGGCTCCGGCCACAGCACGCGTCCGTTCTCGTCGCGCGCGACGAGCTCGGCCTCGGCGCCGCCGACGCCGCGCCACATCACGGGCAGCGTGCTCGGCGCAAATAACCCGAGCACCTTGCCGCGCGGCGGCAGCGATGCGAGCTCGACGGCCGTCCCGATGACTCGATAGCCGTTGTCGGCGGCGAGGTCGAGCACGGTTTTTCTCTGCTCGCCCTCGGCCGGCTGCGCGAAGTTGCGCTGGCCGCCGCCGAGCACGAGCTCGACGCGCGAGGTTGCGATTTGCTCGGCGATCGAGCCCCTGCCGCCGTTCGCCTTCAGGTCGTCGGGGCAATCGCCCGCGAACCGCGCGTTCGGGTCGCGCACCATGGCGCGCGGCGACTCGCAAAGACGGAAGCTGACGTGCGCAACGAACGACGCCGGCGTTGCATCCGTGACGCTCGAGGTCGTCACGATGCCCGTGCCGAATCCGGCTGCGGCGGCGAGCTCCATGATCGTCGTAACGTCTTCGTCCGAGCCGGCCGTCGTCGCGATTCGGCCGACGCTCGTCACGACTCCCGTGGCCATCGACGTGGCCGTGTTCGCGGAATCCGCGACGTACTCGGGCACGCTCGGGTCTTCCTCGGAAACCGTCTGCACCTGCACGGCGCCGCGAAACGGCATCGTGTCGAGCGTGAGCCGGCCGTTCAGACCCACGAGGTAGTTCCGCGCGATCGTGATCTGATTCTGGTCCATGCCGTCGCCGACGATGAGAATCACCTTCGGAGCCGGCGCAGCGGCCTCTTGGGCGAGACCCGGCGCGTGCGCGGCGAGCGCCGGCAGCAGGAAAGCGGCGACAGCAATCTTTCCGATTTTCATCGTCGAAATCAGCTCCACGTAGGCAGGAACGCGTACCGATCTGCGTACTCGAGCATCTGCGCGGCGAAGTCGTCCGGATACTCGATTCGCACGTCGACGATTCGTTCGCCCCGCTTCACCGGCACGAGCCGCGGCCCCATGAAGCCCGAGTACGCCGGCACGCCGAGCGCGGCATAGCGGGCTCGGACCTCGGCGTGCAACGCCGGATCGACCTTGACGCCGTAGCGCTCGACGAGCTCGCGAATCGCGGCATAGTCGCCCGTCGACTTGATGCGCTGCAGCTCGCGGAGCAGCCGCCCGAACAACGCGCGCAGCTTCGAATAGTCGTTGATCACGAAGAACGTCTTGCCGTCCCGGACGCGTTTTTCGATGACGCTGTCGCGGCGCCCCTGCTCGTAAGCCCACGACGCCACGAGCTGCCGGTTCCGCATGTGGTCCTCCTCGAGATCCTTGCCGGGCTCGATTCGGTTCAACTGCTGCAACAGGCCGTTGCGAACGTAGTGATCGTACGCCGCGTGGCCCACCTCGACGGACGGCATCAAGCCGAGCTCGACGAGCTTCGGATCGACGGCGAAGTAAAGCGCCACGAGATCCGCGCGCGCCTCCTCGAGCGTCGAGCCGTAGTTCTTCAGCGTCTCGTTCATCGGCCCGACGCCGGGCTCGATCTGTCCCGAGCCATGACCGATCACCTCGTGCAAATCGATGTGGAGCAGCGACGCAAGCGGCCCGTAGCGCTCGCTGCGCTCGATCTCGGCGGGCCCGTAGCAGAATTCGCGGTCCACGCCGCCGCGCACGGCTTCGTACGCCGCGATGACGTTGGCCAGGCTCACGGATTTCGAGCCGTGCGCGCGCCGCACCCAGTCGGAGTTCGGCAAGTTGATGCCGATCGGCGTCGTCGGCGACGCGTCGCCGGATTCGATGACGACCGTGATCACCTTGCCCGAGATTCCCGTGACGTTGGGCTTCTTGTGCCGATCGAAGTACGGCGTGTGATCCTCGAACCACTGTGCGGCGCCGGCGATTGCGCCGATGCGGCGCGTGGCTTCCGGATCGCGGAACGAGACGACGCTTTCGAACGCGCCGCGCATGCCCAGCGGATCCGTGTACACCTCGATGAAGCCGTTCACCACGTCGACGACGGAGTCCGTGTCACGCAGCCACGCGATCGTGTAGTCGTCCCAGTCCTTCAGGCTGCCGCTGCGGTAAAAGCGGATCAGCTTCTCGAGCGCCGTGCGCTGCGCGTCGTTCTCCGCCACGTCGACGGCCTTCTCGAGCCATCCCACGATGCGCTCGATCGCCTCCGTGTGCCGGCCGCCGACTTTCGACACCTGCTCGGCGAGCTTGCCGGCGCTCTTCACGAGCCGCGAGTTCAAACCGAGCGAAACGGGCGTCTCGTCGCCGGGCGCGGACCGTTCCGCGTAGAACGCTTCGACCTCGGCCTGCGTCACGCCGCTATAGAAGTTCACTGCGGAGCTCGTCAGCACGTCTCGATCGGGGCTCTTGCTGACGAGCTTCGCGTCGACGCTCGCGTCGAACATCACCGGTATCAGCTCGGCGATGAAATCGTCGAGCGATTGGCCGGGGCGAACGGGGAACTCGGCCGGCGTCCGCCGCACGAAATCGGCGAAGGCCGCGGGCGGGAACCCCGGCACGAATTTGTCGTGCGCGTAGTGGTGATGGATGCCGTTCGCAAACCACACGCGCTTCAGATACAACGTCAGCTCGCGAAAGTCGGCCGTCTCGCGATCGCCGGGATAATGGCGCACGATCTGCTCGAGCGTGCGCTTGATGGCGAGGTTGTAGCGGTACTTCTGGTCGTAAATGATCTCGCGGCCGCAGAGCGCAGCCTCGTAGAGGTAATAGAGGAGCTCCTTCCTGCGAGCGTCGAGCGCCTCGAACTTGGGCACGCGATAGCGCAGGATACGCACGTCCGCGAAGCGCTCGACCTCGACGCGAAAGTCGGCGGCCTCCTCGACCTGTTGCGGCGAAGCCCCGGGCCGAGCCCCCGCGGGCACGGCCGCCCCTTGATCGACTACGCCACCTGCGGCCACTATGGCTGACGACATCGACAACATCCTGTATCGAACGGGGGACGAGCCATGCGCAATGCTGTGCCGCGAAGAGAGGGGCGGGATCATGACACATCGCGCGCGGGCGGCGCAGCCTTCGCTGCCGCGCTGCTGCTTGCCGCGCTGAGCGGCGCGCTGCCTGCTCCCGTTGCGTCTGCGCAAGGCGCCGTGCCCTGCACGGCCATCGACGACGACGAGGAACGGCTCGCGTGTTATGACCGCGCGCTGCGCGGCACGCCTGCGCCGCCCGAGGCCCCGGCCCGCGCTACGCCGCCGGCGCCCGCCGCTCCGTCCGCCGCGGCGCGGACGCTCCCTCGCGACGCCGACGAGCGACCGCGCGAGCGCCGCCCTCGCGAATCGGCCGCGGAAGCCGCACCGGCTCCGCGCGCCGCACCGGCAGCTCCGACGGCGGGCCGCGGCGGCGACGACGAAGAGATCGTTCCGCTTGTCATCGTCGGCGTGCGCGCGCTGCCGGGCCGCGAGACCACGTTCACGGACGAGGACGGCACGAGCTGGGTGCAAACGGACAGCCAACGCATCTTCGGCTTGCCGGACACGCCGTTCGACGCCGAGCTGAAGCGCGGCGCAATGGGCAGCTACTTTCTGGTTCCGGCCGATCGCGCACGCGCGATACGCGTACGGCCGGTCAATCGCTAGCGGGCTGCTCGCCGTTCAAGTGCTGCTCGAGCCGGCCGAGCTCGAGCAGATCGCGGTAATAGCTGTCGGGATCGCAGCTCGCCTGCTCGCCGATGTCGACGTTGTCGTCGCGCGCCGAGCCGCGCCGCCGCACGAGCGGCTCCGTGTAGTACGGATCGTAGATCGTCATGATGCGATCCATCGCGAGCCGGTCGTCCGTGAATTCGTAACGCTCGACGATGCGCGTGCCCTCGCCTTTCATCGGTAGGCCGGAGCCGTCGAGCCAGCCCGGCAGCAAGTGAGTCGTCTCGATCACGAGCGCGTCGCCCTCCCAGCGGCCGACGGAGAAACCGAGCGACGACGGCTGCGTGTCGGGCGGCGCCCGCCGGCCGTCCATCCAGACCCGCCGCGGCGTGTTGTGCTCGACGTAAACGAAAACGTAGTGCGTGCCGGCGTCGACGATCTCCATGTTGTACGGCGCGCCGAAGAGCCGCGGCAGCCCGAGCGCGAGGCAGCGAAGCGCCGGATCCTGATAGTGATCCGTCGCGGCGAACAGCGCGCGGCCTTCTTCGCTGAACGGCGTCGGCTTCGGCTCGAGGTCGTCGACGGTGACGCGCCACTTATAGCGATTGCGCCAGGGTCCCGTGATGTCGATCGGGTAATCGTTGCGCACGTTGCCGTAGCCGTACTGCTTGCCAGGCGTGGCATGCACTTGGTTCGGATCGGGCCCGGCGGCGTCGCCGCGGCCCGTGACGATGCGCGAGCCGTCGGGACGCACGATGTTGCGCACGTACAGCTTCTTCGCTCCGTTGCGGCCCACTTGCCCCGACACCGTGAGCTCGTCGCCAACCTTGATCGTGGTTTGGGTCCAGCCGATCTGCTGCATCGCGGTGATGCTCGAGGCCTGAAGCTCCCAGTTCTCCGCGGCGCCGTTCTCACCGGGCACGGCCATGCGATAGCGGATGTGCGGATTGTTCCACCAGACCTGGATGATCTTGCCCGTGAGCTCGGCCGTCTTGTCCGCCTCGAACTCGGCCGAGAACGAGTGATGAGCGAGCGCCGGCAAGGCGACGCCGCACGCCAAGACGAGCCTACCGAGCACGCGCCACGCCATGACCGACCCCTCGCGATGACCCCTGCCCAAAGCATACGCCGCCTTGAGAATTCGTGTTATTGCCGCTCTTGCATAACCATTCATGGCATGGATAGTTGAGCGGACGGGCTGCGAGCACAAAGCAGCCGACAGCAGCCATCCGGGGGGACAGCATGCGCACCATTCGCCGACCGCTCACTGTTTCGTGCCTCGCGACGATGCTCGCCGCCTGCGGCGGGAACGAACCGAGCGCCCCGGGCGCCTCCGGCACGTCGGGCACGGCCGGCGCCGCAGCCCTCGATGGCGCCGATGTCGCGATCGACAACGACGACATCGGCGGCGTTGTCCTCGGCCCCGGCGGCCCAGAGGGCGGCGTCTGGGTCATCGCCGAAACGGACGAGCTCGGCACCCGCTACGCGAAGATCGTCGTCACCGACGATCAAGGCCGCTACGTAGTGCCCGATCTGCCGCCCGCGACTTATCGAGTTTGGGTGCGCGGGTACGGCCTCGTCGATTCGCGGAAGTTCGAAGGCCGGCCGGGTCAGCACCTGAATCTCGTGGCAAACGCCGCGCCCACGCCGGGCGGCGCCGCCGTCGTTTACCCCGCCGCGTACTGGTACTCGATGATGCGCGTGCCCGAGGCCTCCGAGGTGAGCTCGTTACCGGGCGGCGTCAATCAGTATCTCGCATCGATCAAGAATCTCTCCTGCATCGGCTGCCATCAAATCGGCCAGCTCTCCACGCGCACCCTGCCGCCCGAGTTTGCGAGCATGCCGCACCACGAAGCGTGGGTGCGGCGCATCCAGTCCGGCCAAGCCGGAGCGCAGATGCTCGGCTCGGCGATGAATCAGCTCGGGGGCGTGCCGATCAAGTATCTGGCCGACTGGACCGAGCGCGTCGCGAACGGCGAACTGCCGCACGCGACGCCGGAACGTCCGCGCGGCCTCGAGCGCAACATCGTCGCGACCGTGCGCGACTGGTCGAACGAGAAAGCGTACATGCACGACTTGAGTGGCACGGACCGCCGCAATCCGACGGTGAACGGCTACGGCAAGCTGTACGGCGCGCCCGAGCTCTCGACCGACGAGTTCCCGATCCTCGATCCGCAAACGAACACGGCCACGTTGCTGCACGCGCCCGTACGCGATGCGGACACGCCGACGACGAACAGCACGCCGCCGACTCAGCCGTCGGCGTACTGGGGCAACGAGGCGATCTGGGACAGCAAGGCGAATGCGCACAACCCGATGCTCGACGAGAACGGCCTCGTCTGGTACACGGCCGTCGTGCGCGCGCCCGCGAACGCGCCCGACTATTGCAGCGCCGAATCGGGCCATCCGTCGGCGAAGCTGTTCCCGCTCGCACGCTCGGGCCGCCAACTCTCCGTCTACGATCCGAAGACCGAGGAGTACACGTTCATCGATACGTGCTACTCGACGCACCACCTGCAATTCGGCTACGACGAGAACGACACGCTCTGGACGAGCGGCGGCGGTCCCGTCGTCGGCTGGCTGAACTCGAAGCTGTTCCTCGAGACGGGCGATGCCGGCCGTGCGCAAGGGTGGACGGCGCTCGTGCTCGACACGAACGGCAACGGCAAGCGCGACGACTACGTCGAGCCCGATCAGCCCGTCGATCCGACGAAGGACAAGCGGGTCAACAGCGGCTTCTACGCCGTGATGCCGAGCCCCGTCGACGGCTCGATCTGGGGCTCGACGATCGGCTATCCGGGCGCCGTCGTCCGGCTCGACCCGGGACCGAACCCGCCCGAGACCGCGCTCGCGGAGGTCTACACGCCCCCGCTGCCGGGATACGGCATTCGCGGCGGCGACATCGACAAGAACGGCGTCGTCTGGGTGTCGATGGGCAGCGGCCACTTGGGCTCGTTCGATCGGCGCAAGTGCACCGGGCCGCTCAACGGGCCCGAAGCCACCGGCAACCACTGCCCCGAGGGCTGGAGCTTCTATCGCTACCCGGGCCCGGGCTTCATCAACCGCCCGGAGGAAAGCGTCGAATCGAGCTACTACAGCTGGGTCGACCAGCACAATACGGCGGGCCTCGGCGAGGACGTGCCGATGTCGACGGCGAACCTCTTCGACGGCGTGCACGCGCTCGTGAACGGCGAGATGATGACGCTGCGGATTCCCTACCCGCTCGGCTTCTACACCAAGGGATTCGAAGGCCGCATCGACGATCCGAGCGCGGGCTGGAAGGGCCGCGGGCTATGGGTGCCGAGCGGCGACCGCACGCCCTGGCTCAAGGAAGGCGGCAAGGGCACGAAGCCCCTCGTCGTGCACTTCCAGGTTCGGCCGGATCCGCTCGCGAAGTAGCGGCTTCGCCGAGGACAGCTGAACCGGCTTGAAGTGGATTCTCGGATCCCTCCTGGGAGGGATCCGCCTCCATGGCGGCATCGACACGGACAAGAACGGCTCGCTGTCCCAAGCCGAAGTCGGCGTTTGGGTCGCGACGATTCCCGCGGGCCCGCAGGGCGCGCTGAGCGCCGCGGATGTTTTCGGGCGCTGGGACGCGAACGAAGACGGCTCCGTGTCGCGGCAGGAGTTCGACGGCCGGCCGCGGCCGCAAGGGCCGGGCGGCGGTGCACCGGGCGGCGCGCCGCCGGCGCGCTGACCGACGAGCACGAGGTCGACGGACGCGCGCCCCTCGGATCACGGGCGTCCGGTATCGAACTCGCCTTCTCGGCACGGAGCATCGATGCGGCGCGACACGAACGTTGCGCCGTCGCGCTCCATGGCGGTCGCCATTCGGCGACGCATCGTCTCGCGCTCGCATTAACGTTTCGTCATCTACGAACGCGGCCCGACCGGTTCTCATGATGCGCTCGGTCTAAACCTGCAAACACCCCGGCAGCTCGCGACGCGAGCACGGCGCGTGTGGGTCAGTCGGAGTAGGAATGCCCATTGCTGAGCACCCCCTCCACAGATCCCAGCGTGCGCAGTTAACGCACTGGGCTCTTCCCTCAGGTTCTGACGCACAGGCGTTGCTCGGGATACGGATGGAC
>Ga0073934_10002030_pt1 | contig 44618 bp, 38 predicted proteins | sample LarsenN4metaG_FD_76834 | JGI IMG/M metagenome (GOLD analysis project Ga0073934, IMG submission 76834) | Hot spring sediment bacterial and archeal communities from British Columbia, Canada, to study Microbial Dark Matter (Phase II) - Larsen... ...
ATGAGCGCGCGCAGGAAACCGCCGCCGAAGCTGAAAGTGTTGATCCGCCGGGCGGCCATCCGGCAGCGCGTGCGGCAGATGGCGCGGCAAATCGAGCACGATTTCAGCCGACAGCCTGTTCATCTGATCTGTATTCTGAAGGGTGCGTGCATTTTTCTGGCCGACCTGCTGCGCGAGCTGCGTCTGGACACTTCGGTGGACTTCATTGCGGTTTCAAGCTATGGCAAAGGCTCCCTGCCGTCCGGCGAAGTCCGCATCACCAAGGACCTCGACCAGAGCATCGAAGGGATGAACGTGATCATCGTCGAAGACATCCTCGACACCGGCCTGACGCTGAACTACCTCTATCGCCTTCTGCAAGCCCGCAAGCCGAAGGCGTTGAAGATTGCCGCCCTGCTCGACAAGCCCGCGCGCCGCGTCAAGGAAGTCCCCGTGGATTACGTTGGCTTCACCATCCCCGACCAATTCGTCGTCGGCTACGGCCTGGACTTCGGTGAGGAATACCGGAACCTGCCCGACGTGTGCGTCCTCCCGGCCGCAGGTGCGTAGCGAGATGGCGCGGCACGTGGTCACAGTTGAGGATGTGCGCGCGGTGGCGTCGGGTGGCGAGCTGCTCGTGCCCCTGGGCGGCGTGTTGACTGACTTGGCCCGCGAGGAAGCCGCTCGCCGAAATATTCGCATCCGGTTCGCCGACTCTCCGTCGCCGGGGCCGGTGCCAAGGCGGGTCGTCGCCCTCGGCTCCGATCATGCGGGATTCGAGCTGAAGCAGTCCTTGAAGCGCCACCTCGAGGAGTGGGGGTACGACGTGCACGACCTGGGCACCGATTCTCCTCGACCCGTTGACTACCCCGACTTCGCCGCGGCCGTTGCCCGCGAAGTGGCCGCGGAAAAAGCCTGGCGCGGCATCATCGCGGACGCCGTCGGGATCGGGTCGGCGATGGCGGCCAACAAGATGCCCGGCGTACGGGCAGCGCTGTGCTATGATCAGGCGACCGCCCGGTCGAGCCGGGAGCACAACGACGCCAACGTGCTGACCCTCGGGGCGCGCATGACTTCCCCAGAAGTGGCTCGCGAGATTGTGGCCGTCTGGCTGGGGACGGAATTCGCCGGGGGCCGCCACCAACGCCGCGTCGAGAAAATCTCCGCGCTGGAACGTTCCCTACAGGAAGATTCTCGATGAATCTCACTGCCTCTGTCCCGTTGAGCGAGCAGCAGATGGAACAGCTCATCGAAGCGGTGGCGGCGGAAATCTTCAGCTACCTCGGCGAGCGCCACATCAGCCAGTTGCGCGGCCTGGGCATCGAGGAGTTCGTCTGTCCCGGCTGCGATGGCCGCTGCGTCGAAACCTGTGCCGACAAGGCCCGCAAGGTGATGGCCGCAGGCGCCGATCGGCTCACCGCCGGACCCGGCATCCAGCAACTCGAAGCCGGCCTTGCGCGCCTGATTGACCATACCCTCCTCCGGCCCGAGGCCACCCGGGAGGACATCCGCAAACTTTGTGGGGAGGCGAAACAATTCGGCTTTGCCGCCGTGGTTGTGAACCCCTACTGGGTGCCGCTGGCGGCAGCGCAGTTGCACGGCACCCCGGTCAGGGTTTGCACGGTGGTGGGTTTCCCTTTCGGCGCGACGCTGCCGGGCGTCAAGACCTACGAGACCGAGCAGGTTCTGAAGCTGGGCGCGCAGGAAGTGGATATGGTGATGAACATCGGCGCGCTCAAGTCCGGCGAGGACGACCTGGTCGAGGAGGAGATTCGCGGCGTGGGTGACGCCTGCCACCGCGCGGGCGCCCTCTGCAAGGTGATTCTGGAAACGGCAGTCCTGAGCGACGAAGAAAAGCTGCGCGCGTGTGAGCGCGCGAAGGCTGCTGGCGCTGACTTCGTCAAGACCTCCACCGGCTTTGGCCCCGGGGGCGCCACCGCGCACGACGTCGAACTGATGCGGCTGGCGGTGGGCCCTGAGATGGGGGTCAAGGCGGCGGGCGGCATCCGCAGCCTTGAAGACTTGCGGAAAATGATGTCGGCCGGGGCCACCCGCATCGGCGCCAGCGCCAGCGTCAAGATCCTGCAGGAAGCTGTGGGTATGCCTGCCCCCGCGCCGCCCGCCGAACCCGTCCCTGCCGTTTATCGCTACTAGCCTTGAATTGACCGGCTTTGCCCAGCTTGCGTGCCGGGACTAGAATTGACTGGAATTACTGATCGATGATGCGGAAGTCAGGCGGAATCTCAAAAATCTGAATGTCAACAGAGAAGTCATGCGTAACCCGCCGCAAATCCTCGCGCCAGGACTTGCCATCAGGCAGTTGAAAATTAGTACCACCAAGAAATTCTCTGCCCGACATAGGATCGCGACAGAACCAGAACTCGATTTTTTGTTCCGGAGAGGGGTCGCGAAAACCCTTGCATTCGAATCCGTGAATTAACTTCGTACCTACTGGCTCGCCGCGCCCTTCCATAAAGGTAGACTGTCGTTGACCTATGTGTCTCGCTTTAGCCTTGAAATCACGGATACGGACTGCTGTTTTTTCCTTCAAATCCAGTCGAATACCAAGGTCACGAGCGGGATCATGGATCTCGACTGTGTGCAAAGAAGACTTCTCGTCAACGCTTTCCGTTCGTTCGCGACCGTCAGGAGCAATGAATCTGGTCCGGTTCAGGACCTCGCGAACGGCTTGTCCCTGGGCATTCTTGCCCTCGCGCACAACCACGTAATCCAGCCGTAGTACTTTCATCTGGATTTGGGCATCCGCAGTGAGTACTTGGACTAGCAGCGCAAGAACTAGGCTGGTTAGGAGACGCTTCGCCATTAGAGCACCTCCACTTCAGGCCGCGATACTGCCTGTATAGCAGCCGCAGCCGGCCCACCAAGATCCATCCGAACACACAATTATGTCGCAGAAGCTCGCCCCGCTTCCACATCCCGGATCGACAAAAAAGATCGTGAGCCAGACGCAAGACACCTCTTGCGCTTCGAGCACTGGTGGCATGGCCATGTTCCCGAATAGGGCTAAGACGAGTCCAAACGCCACCAATTGCACTCTTATTCTCATGACTCACCACCCCGATTTTATTGGGGTATCACCCTTTTGGACAGGCAGGCTATTTCCGGCCGGGGGGGGGGGCTGTCAATAGGAAGAAAGTCCTAGTCTGAGCATCGCCGTACAAATCTAACCACTTCGACAGGGACAAGAAGGTAGCATTAAGGTTCGCGCGGCAACCGGCGCCACCCGCATCGGCGCCAGCGCCAGCGTCAAGATCCTGCAGGAGGCCGGCGCCGGTTCTTGCTCCTAGTGCCGTTCCAACTCTTTCGGACTGAAGGCACCGACGGCAAACTCCCGATGAGCCTCATGTGAATCTTTCACCGGACATAGTTACAAGTGGTTGGAACGGCACCAGCCCAGCAGAGCGCCCGGTCGGTGCGCCTCACGGCTCTGGCGATTGACGAAGACGAATGGGAGGCATAGAATCCTGCCATTCGGTCCCCTGACTCAAGTCTGGCCGGTCGGTAGGGAGGGCAGCCTATGGCAAAGACTTATGCTGTGGTTGTGGGGGTTGTGTTGTCGCTGGTCGGAATCTTGGGTTTCGTAACTGACCAGATGTTCGGTTTGACGTTCCTTCCGGCACACAACGTTATCCACCTGCTCACGGGCCTGATCGGGTTGTGGGCGGGGTTCGGCAAGAGTGCCAACGCGCCGAAGCTGTTTGCCCAGATCTTCGGCGTTGTCTACACGCTGGTGGCGATTGCGGGTTTTGCCGGGATGGTTGACCTCGGACCCATCCGCCTGGGGCTGAACACGAACTACAACGTGATTCACCTCGTGGTGGGTCTGTGGGGTTTGTGGGCCGGCTTCGCCAAGGCCAAGGCGGTCACCGCCTGAGTTGGTTCGACGCTGGCAGTGAGAACGACCGCGCCGCGAAGGCAGGTTGCTGCCTTCGCTGGCGCGGTTTTTTCTGGCGCGCAGATACTTGATGACAGAGCCTCTTGATTCCGGGCGCTCGCAAGCCGGGCTTGTCCGTGCGCTCGGCCGCTGGGACCTGACGTCGCTGGTCGTCAACTCCGTCATCGGCAGCGGCATCTTCGGCCTGCCGGCGATTCTGCTGGGGCTGGTTGGTGGCCTCAGCCCGCTGGCCTACCTGGCTGCGGGGGCGGGGATGGCGGTCATCATCGTGTGCTTCGCGGAGGTGGCTTCGCGCTTCCGGGAGGCCGGCGGCCCCTATCTCTACGCGCGTGAGGCTTTCGGACAGTTTGTGGGGCTGCAAATCGGCTGGATTGCCTGGCTGGTGCGGCTGACCTCGGCCGGGGCCAACTCGAACCTCTTCGTCGTCTATCTCGGCGAGCTCTGGCAGCCAGCCAATGAGCCGGTCGTCCGCATCGTCCTGTTGACGTCGATGTTTGGCTTCCTCGCGGTCATCAATTACCGCGGTGTGCGCCACGGCGCCTTGCTCAGCGACCTCTTCGTCGTCGCCAAACTGGTGCCGTTGGCGGTGTTTATCCTGGTGGGACTGTTCTTCCTTCGAGGCGAGAACTTTCAACTGGCAAAGGCGGCAGGATTGTCCGACTGGTCGCAGGCGTTATTGCTTCTGGTTTTTGCCTACGGCGGCTTCGAGCAGGTCTTGATGCCCGCCAGCGAAGCCCGCGAGCCGAAGCGCGATATGCCCTTCGCCCTGCTCACGGGGCTGGCGGTCGTGGCAACAGTCTATCTTTTGATTCAGGTTGTCGTGGTGGGAACCCTGGCATCGGGAGCCGTCACCGAACGGCCTCTGGCGATGGCTGCCCGTGGATTTCTGGGCGTGGCGGGCGCATGGTTGCTGTCGGTCGGGGCGCTGATTTCCACCTACGGCTGGATGTCCGGCGGCATCCTGGCCGCGCCGCGCCTCACATTCGCGCTGGGCGAGCGGGGGGATTTCCCGGCCTTTTTCGCCGCCGTCCATCCCCGCTTCCGTACGCCGCACGTCTCGATTCTGCTCTTTGTGGGTTTGTCCTGGGCATTGGCTGTGGCCGGAACGTTCGCGTGGAACGTGACCCTCTCGGCCGTGGCGCGGCTGCTGACCTACGCGGCCACCTGCGTTGCCTTGCTGGTCTTTCGCCGGCGTTTCTCAGAGGCTCCTGTTTTCCGTGCGCCGGCGGGGACCGTGCTGGCGCTGTTGGGAATTGGCTTCTGCGTGGTTCTGCTTCTCCGCATGGGCCGCGCGGAGTTGATCATCCTGGGCGTGACCATGGCGTTGGGCGGGGCCACCTGGCTCTGGGCCCGCCGCCGTGTCAGTCCGCCGGCAGCCTCTTAGCCGGGTAGTCTCGCAGGTACTGCCAGATGAGTTGGGTGACCTCGCCGGCTTCGTTTTTTTCAAATCTGACAGTGGACCAGAACATGCGGACGAAAAAAGTCGTCTCGGATTGGGGAACCAGCGCGAAGCTGGATGTTCCCAGGCTCACGATGAGGAGGTTACCCCGCCGGGAGACAGTGTAGACGGCGTTGGGGACGAAGAAGTCGGGGCCGAACTGGTAGCGGCCTGCGTACCCATCGAGCACGCGGGGGTCAAGCGAGTGCGGTGGGACGACTTTCGTGATTTCGTACGGCTCGCCGAAGACCATGGCTGCCAGGTCGTTTGCGATGATGCTCGCGGTCGCGGCGTAGTTGTTGCTGAGGACGATGATACAGGTGTCGTCGTCCACGTAACGCTGGATTTCCCCACCAAAACCCGGACTCCGGCCGTTGTACCGGATGACTCGGCGGTTGAAGCGCTTGCCGACGAACCAGCCGTATTCGTTTTCGAAGATGGTTTGCAGCGTACTCTTCTTCAGGATTCTCTCGGTGTAGAGGGCCCGATCCCATTTGAAGAGATCGTCCACGGTGGAGTAGAGGGAGCCGTTGCCGGTCTTGATGGACCAATCGATGTAGGGGGCATTTTCGAGGTCGGTGAGGCCAGCGGGGACGTAGCCGGTGGCGCGGTTTGGCACGAGCTGGCCGGCGTCGCCGTGGTGGCCGGTGTCCCGCATTTCGAGTGGGTCGAAGATGTTTTCTCTCAGGAAGTCACCGTAGTTTTTCCCCGATACTTTCTCGATGATGTAAGCCAGCAGGTTGTAGTTCGAGTTGCTGTAGCTGTAGCGCTGACCCGGCTCGAAGAGCAGCGACTTGTCTCTGAACAGTTTGATCAGATCGGCAGGTGTATGGGGAAACTTGGATTTGTCGTCGTAATCCGGAAACTCATTAACGTTGGGGACGCCAGAGGTGTGGGTGAGCAGGTGGTGGAGAGTGATTTTTTCACCGTTGGGGTAGTCTGGGATAAAACGGCTGAGGGGGTCCCGCACACTGAGTTGGCTGCGCTCCACCAGGAGCATGACGGCAGCGGCAGTGAAGGGCTTGGAGATGGAAGCGATGTGGAACTTGGTTCGCGGGGTGTTGGGGATGTCGAGTTCGTAGTTGGCCATCCCGTAGCCCTTGCGCAGCAAGATTTTTCCGCCGCGAGCGATGAGGACGGCGCCGTTGAAGCCCTTCAGTTCCAAGTAAGGTTTGAGGTAGGTATCAATTCGGGTTTCGAGGGCGGGGTCGTTTTCAGCGCGGGCGTCGCGGGCAATCCCTGCGCCGAGCACGAGGGCGCTCCCTAGGAAGAAGCAGCCGAGCCAATGCTTTCGGGTTTTCATTACTCCTCCTCTTTGACGAATGCAGATTCTCGGGGTTAGCGCCCTTCACCCCAGCGCAGCTTATTCCGCAGCACCTCGAAATACGTGCGCTTGCGCGAAGTGATGAGTTCGATCGAGCGATCGGACTTGCGCACAACCACCGTGTCCCCCTGGCTCAGCTCTGTGCCCACCTGCCCGTCCACGGTGAGGTAGGCCGATTCCGACACCGACTTCAGGTGAACTTCGATGCGCGAGCTGTCCGGAACGACGAGTGGCCGGTTGGTCAGCATGTGCGGGCAGATGGGCGTGATGACGAAAGAATCGAGTGAAGGGAAAACAATCGGGCCGCCGGCGGCCAGGGAGTAGGCGGTGGAGCCCGTGGGGGTCGAGATGATCAGGCCGTCGGCGCGGAAGAGTGAAACGAAGGCGCCGTCAATCTCCACCGCGTAGTCCAGCATGCGCGCCAGCGCTGCCTTGTGCAGCACCGCGTCGTTCAGGGCGCGATACCCCGCCGTTGTTTTCCCGCCGCGGACCACCTCCGCTTCGAGCATTCCCCGCCGACTCGTGCGGTGCCGGCCTGCGAGCACATCCTCCAGCACGGCGTACATCTCTTCGAGTGTGATTTCGGTCAGGAAGCCCAGTGCGCCCAGGTTGACCGCCAGGATCGGCACGGGGCGGGTGTCCACCAGGCGCGCGGCAGCCAGCAGCGTCCCGTCGCCGCCCAGGACAATCAGCAGGTCCACCTGCGCCGGAATCTCGGTGCGGGGGACGCCGTCGGAACGCCCCAGGCAGTGCGCCGTTTCTTCATCGAAAACGGCGCGCAGATTCCGTTGTTTGAGCCAGTCAAGCAGGCGGGGGACCAGCGGGCAGATGTCCTCGGGTTTAGGCTTGGAGATGATCCCGACCGCACGAATGGCCATAGGAATCGGCGGCATTCTAGCGCAGACGGCTGGGAATAAACAGATGAGGCCTGATCACTGTCAACTTGCCCTTGCTTACTTTTTCTCGACCCTGGCGTGGAGAAAAAACTCCCGGTTGCCTTGGGCTCCCGGCAACTGGCTTTCCCGCACGCCGATGATTTCCAAGCCGAGCTGCCCGGCGGCACGGGTTACTCTGTCCACTGCCTCTTGCTGCAGCGCCGGGTCCCGAACGATACCGCCCTTTCCCACCTGCCGACGCGTCAGTTCGAACTGCGGCTTGATCAAGACAAGGAGATCGGCGCCGCCTTTTGCGCAGGAGATGGCCGCGGGAAGAATTTTCTCCACCGAGATGAAGGCAACATCAATCGTCACCAGATCCACAGGCTCATCTAGGTCGTCAACCGTCAGGGCGCGGGCGTTCTTGCCTTCCAACACGACCACACGCAGGTCGCGGCGCAGCCGCCAGTCGAGTTGCCCGCGGCCCACATCCACCGCGAAGACCTTGCGCGCGCCGTGCTGGAGGAGGCAATCGGTGAAGCCGCCGGTGGAGGCACCGATGTCGAGGCAGACTTTGCTGCGCGCTTCGAGCCGCAAATCGGCCAGCGCGCCTTCCAGCTTGATTCCGCCGCGGCTTACGTAGCGCGGCGGCTCGCCGACCAACTCCAGCGCTGCATCCTCGGCAACCAGCGTTCCCGCTTTCGCTACGGTCTTGTCGTTGACCTGAATCTGACCGGCCAGGATTAAGGCCTGAGCTTTCTCACGTGTGGGCGCCAGGCCGCGTTCCACCAGCAGCTTGTCCAATCGAATTCGTGGCATGCCTCTTCCTGGAAGAGAGAGGATACGGCTGATGGAAGGTGGTGTCGAGATGAGGTCAGGCAGCGGGGCGAAGGCGGCGCAACCCTTCGAACATCCCCGCCACGGCTTCGCGCACCTGGGCGGTCAAGCGCGCGTAGAGACGTTCCATTTCTTCCGACGAAGCCGCGCGGGACGGCGCGGGAGGTGCGAGGGTTTCCCCGATGCGGATGTGGACGGGCGCGAGGCGCTGGGGCCGGCGGCCCCGCGGCCAGACGTCGTAAATGCCGTCCAGTGCCACCGGCACGATGGGAACGCGCAGGTGGGCGGAGAGGATGGCGGCGCCTTTCTTGAAGTTCTTCACTTCGCCATCAATCGTGCGTTCTCCTTCGGGAAAGAGCACAAGCACTTTGCCGTGGCGGAGGCCGAAGGCACCGGCTTGCATCGCCCGCACCAAGTTCGCATCCGGGTCCACCGGGATGACGTTGACCCAGCGCGCGACGAACTGCCGCAGGCGCGTGGCGAAAAATTCGCTGGCGCCGAGGAAAAACAGCTGGCGGAAGCTGTCATAAGGCAGGGCGCTCACGAGCAGAAAGACGTCCAGGTAGCTCTGGTGGTTCGGGCAGAGAATGTAAGCCTGCTGGCGCGGGAGTTGCTCTCGACCGTGCACGCGCATCGGAAGCAGCAGGCGCGCGGCGAGATAGAACAGGCGCATCAGCAGGAAGGCAAGGGCAGCAAAAATCGGTTTTGGTTTCAGGATGTGGACGAAGGCGGGATCGTCCTCGGGCGCAGCCGCTAGGATCGTATCCCAGGCCGGCGCGGCCGAGCGTTCCTGCGGGCGGCGGGCGCGGGCCGGGGCGGTGGCGGGAGCCAAGCCCGCTGGCGGCGCCGCCAGGATGGCGGCGACCAACTCGCGGACGGTGAAGATTCGGTGGGCCACTTCGTCTTCCACCGCCACGCCGAACTCATGTTCCAGGGTGACCAGCATCTCCACCCGTTGCATCGAATCCAGGCCCAGGTCGAGCTCCAGGTTGTCTTCCGGATGCAGGTCGGCTTTCTGGCGGGCTGCCCGCGCGATGAACTTCAGCGCGCGCGCGACACCCGGCTGTTGCAGCCAGGTGCGGTCTTCGGGTTTCAGCTCGCGCCGGGCGGGGGAGGCTGCGGCGGTTGCTTGCGCCGCCTGGGTTGCCACCAGATGCTCGATCTGAAAGCGTTTGAGCTTGCGGGTCGTGGTGCGGGGCAGCTCGTTGGGCCAGATGTCGTAGCTCAGGATGCGCTTGTGCGACGGGAGTTGAATCGAAAGCGATTCGATTTCGTAGCGGAGGATTTCCCGAGCGTTCACGACCTTGCGTTCTCGCAGCAGCTCGAAATTCGGCACCACCACCGCATGGAGCCGCTCGGCGAGCGGCTGGCCGGGGTCGCGTCGCCCCAGGATGCAGATTTCCTTGATGTAGGAGGACTGGGCATAGTGGGCTTCGACTTCTTCCGGGTAAATGTTCTTCCCGGAGCTCAGGATAATGACGTCTTTCTTCCGGCCGGTAATGTAGAGGTGGCCATGGGGGTCGAGGTAACCGAGATCGCCGGTCAGCAGCCACCCATCTTGCAGGATGGCGGCGGTCGCTTCCGGGCGATTCCAGTAGCCCTGCATGACAATGGGTCCGCGAATGGCGACTTCGCCGGTCAGATGGGGGCTTTCATCCGCTTCTGCGTTTCCGACTTCGGCGGGAAGGATTTTCACCTCGACACCAGGGAGGGGCTTGCCGACCGAGCCGATACGGTTGTCCTCTTCCGGCGTGAGCGTAGCCGCGCCCGAGCATTCGGTCAGCCCGTAGGCTTGCAGAAGCGTCAAGCCCATGCGGTGGAGGTCGCGGCCGACGGCGGGGTCGAAGCGTGAGCCGCCCGTAAGCCAGAGCCGCATCTGCGGGCCAATCGCCGAATGGACAGGCCGGAAGAAAAGCTTTCCGAGGTTCAGGCCGAAGCTGCGAGTGAAGCCGTTGAGCGCCAGCAAGCCACGGAAAGCCGCCTGCCGCAACCGTCCGCCGGCGCGCACCTGGTCGGTGATACGCTGATGAATCAGGTAGAAGAACTGCGGAACGACCACGAAGGCCGTAATCCGCCGCTCCCGCATTACGCGCAGGATTTCGGCGGAACTGATGCTTGCCAGGAACACGACACTCGCGCCCGCCACCAGCGGCAACCAGAAGTTGGCCAGCAACGCGAGCACGTGGAACAACGGCAGGATGCCGAGAATCCGATCCTGGGGATACACCGGTATCGTCTGCAGGACAGCGTCGAATTCGACCAGGAGGTTGCCGTGCGTCAGCTCGACGCCTTTCGGGTCGCTGGTGGTTCCCGAGGTATAGAAAATCGCAGCAAGGTCGTCCGAGCGAGCGGGCCCGACCTCCAAGTGGTCGGAGTCTGCCGGAGACAATTCATCCAGCGCGAGCAGGTGGCGCAGGTCGGGACAGGACTCGGCCGCGCTGCGGACAGTGGCGAGATGATTAGCGGAGACGAAAATGGCACTGGCGCTGGCGTCGCGCAGGAGAGTGGCAATTTGCGGGGGTGTCAGGGTGGTGTCGAGCGGAACCGCCACCGAGCCGTTGGCCAGAATCCCGAGAAAACCGGCGCACCAGCGCGCGTGATTTTCAGCGAGCAGGGCACAGCGCTCCTCGGACTTGAGCCCGTGCGCGCGGAGCTTCGCCGCCGCCGCCGCCGCTAGCCGCTTCAAGTCCGCGTAGGTGTATTCCTCGGCGCCAGCGGGCGCTTCCACCAACACGGCGAGACGCTCGGAAAACTCTGCCGCGCTGGCCAGAAACCGCTCGACGAGGTTCTGCATTGTTGGCGGTTGCCTCATAAGACACCTGCGGGCGGGCAGGTGTCAAGCCCGCAGCGGTCAGGCGCTGCGGGCGAGCAAATAGCGGGCAATCTCTTCCAGCCGGCGTGCGCGCGCGCCGAGCGGCGCCAGTTCGCCGATCGCTTCTCCGACGAGCTCGCTCGCCAGCGCGCGGGAACGCTCCAGCCCAAAGACGGCGGGGTAGGTTGCTTTCTGGCGCGCGGCGTCTTTGCGAGTGGACTTGCCGAGTTGTGCGGGCGAGCTTTGTACGTCGAGGATGTCGTCGATAATTTGGAAGGCCAGCCCCAGCCGCTCGCCGAAACGCGTTAGCTGCGTGAGGTCAGGCTCACTCGCTCCGGCGTAGCGCGCGCCCGAGCGAATGGAGGCGCGAATCAGCGCCCCGGTCTTGGCCCGATGAATACCTTCCACCTCGGCCGCGCTCACCGCCTTGCCTTCTGCTTCCAGGTCACCCATCTGGCCGCCAATCATTCCCTGGCGTGTGCCGATGGCGGCGGCCAGCTCGGCGATGAGGAGCGTCTTCTGCTCCGGCACCGGCCGCGGCATGCGCGCGAGGACTTCAAACGCCAGCGTCAGCAGCGCATCCCCGGCCAGGATGGCCACGGCTTCACCGAACACTTTGTGGCAGGTGGGACGGCCGCGGCGCAGGTCGTCGTTGTCGAGCGCGGGCAGGTCGTCGTGGAGGAGCGAGTAGGTGTGAATGAACTCGAGCGCGCAGGCCAGCTCCTCGATGCCGTCCACGCGGTCGCTGACCACTGCCCCTGCCTCCAGGCACAAGGTCGGTCGGATGCGCTTGCCGCCTCCCAGCACCGCGTATCGCATCGCCTTGTGCAGCGTCACCGGAGGGTCGGAAGCGGACGGAAGCAGACGCTCCAGGTGCGGTTCCAGACGGACGCGGGAAGCTTCCAGGTATTCCGTGAGGGTCACGCGACTCCGCGGCTGGCCCGCCAAAGTTCGGTGGCGTGGGTGGCGAAGCGCTAGCTTTCTTCGTCGCCTTCGATCCCAAACGGCCGCGCCACGAGCTTGCCGTCGGCTTTCTTGATCAGAATCTCGACTTTATTCTCGGCTTCCTCGAGCTGCTTCTGGCACTGGCGCGAAAGCTCGATCCCTTCCTCAAACAATTTCAGCGCCGCGTCCAGCGCCAGGTCACCGTTCTCCAGTTGCTTGACGATTTGCTCCAGGCGCTTCAGCCCCGCCTCAAAACTCGCCCCCTTGGCCGCTCCCGGCTGTGTCATCCCTGCCATTCTAGCCCAACTCCGCCGCAGGCTCAAAGTGTGGATATGACGTGGCTGGGGCGGGTCGCGCCCTCGACGCCCCGGGACAAACCCCACCGGCGCCCCGCGCCCCCTGTCATTCCGAACCCGCCCTTTCCCCTGCGGGCCCGTCTTGGCAATGCTCTCCGCCCGCGAAAAGGGCGGGGGAGGAAGCGCGGGTGCCCCACCCTGGGGTTGGTCAGGGCGGGGGGATTCTTCAACGATGCTGGGTGCCCCACCCTTTGGTTTGCAAGGGTGGGAGTCCTACCTCTGCTTATGGCGCGGGCAGGAGGCGGTGGCGGTAGCGGGTGGCCTGCTCGACGGCGGCGTCAGAAAAGGGGAAGGGAAAGCTCTCAACCGCCTCCCACGCCGAATACTGGTCGCGGTAGTGGCGGCTCAGGGCGTGGCCGGACTGTCCGAGCGTAAGGTTGAGCAGCGAGCGGTCGAAATCCCCCAGGTCAATCACCATCCGCAGCGACGGCCCCAACTGCCGCGTCATCTGCCGCACGGTGTAGCGACTGCCCGACTGCGGCCCGCCCACGTTCAGCCAGCGCCCCAGCAGCCGCGGAAACATCGCTCCCAAGGGATGCACAAACCGCGCCTCCATCCGCTGTCCCCAGCGCAGACGCGCCAGCGACCCCGTGCCGAATTGCCGGTGCAATTCCTCCACCGTCAGCCGCAGCACCGCCCGCAGGAGGGTGTCGTAATCGGCATAGCCCACGGGCAGCCAGCGCGCCGGCCGCTCTCGCACCACTGCCTCGAGGAAGACCGGGTGGGAGGGCCACATATACTCGTTCCAGTCATCGCCCAGCCGCGGGCGGAGCAACTGCTCGAGCAGCACCCGCCGCGCCGTGTCGGTCACCAGCGGCGCCGCCTCCGTGGCCCGCATCTGCCCGTCCCACCGGCGCAGCAGGTTCGCCGCCTCTGCCAGTTCGGGCACCTCCTGCGCCGCGGCCGCCAGTTGCTGCGCGAGAAAGGAATCCATTGGGCTGAAGATGTCGCCCTGCACGCGCAGAAAATCTGCAGGCGCGAATCCCGTCTGGTTTTCCAGCAAGTCGTAGATGCGCGCGGCCCGATAGGGCGCATCCCAGCGGTCGGTCAGGTAATGCCCGTAGTCGTCGGGCACAATGCGGTTGTTCGCCGTGGCCAGCAGGCCCATCACCGGGTTGAACGCTTGCGGCATCTCGGGGAAGGGAATTGTTCCTGCCCAATCAAAGTCGGTGGTTTCACCCGGCACCGGCACTTCCCCGCGTCCCTTGCGCCGCACGGGAACCTTCCCCGCGCCCTGGTAGCCGATGTTGCCCTCCACGTCCGCATACACCACGTTCTGCGTCGGCCCGCCGAACAGCGCCAGCGCCGTGCGAAACTCCTCCCAGTCTTGCGCCCGGTTGATTTCATAGAAGGGGAAACTCAGCATCTCGGGATCCAGCCCCGTCCAGCGCAGCGCCAGCTTTTCCTCGCCGTCGTCGTGCACAATCGGCCCGTGGCGCGTCCGCAGCACTTCCAGTTCGACGTCGGCCTCCCCGCGCACCTTGATGGTCTCCACCCGCCGGCCCACGGTCTGCCAGCCCGCTGGCGTCAGGTAGCGGTTCGGGTCGTTGGGATGGAAGCGCTCGCGGTAGAGGTCCTGCACGTCCGGCCAGAGGTTCGTCATTCCCCAGGCAATGTGCTCGTTGTGGCCGAGGATGACAAACGGCATACCGGGCAGGCTGACTCCGGCCACGTTCAGCTGGGGCGATTTCAAATGAATGGCGAACCAGACCGCCGGCAACAGATGCGGCAGGTGCGGGTCGTTCGCCAGCAGCGGCTTCCCGCTCGCCGTGCGCGTCCCGGCGGCCACCCAGTTGTTGCTGCCCGCCCCGCCACCGGCGGAGCCCAACGCTTCCGCTGCCAGCCCCAACTCCCCCGCTAGAATGGCCTGGAGTTCCTTCAAGCTATGCTTGCATCCTGCCAGATAGATTCGGCGCCGCTCCCGCCGGCGAGGCTCGGGGCCCGGTTCCGCCACCGGGCGATCGTGCAGCGAATGGGAAACATAGAGGTCGCCGGCGAGGTCCAGGCCGAGCTTCTCGGTCACCTTCGCCCGCCGCAGGTCGCTCGGCCAGCTCGTGCTCAGCAGCCGGTACATCAGCAAGCCCAGCACCAGGGTGTCGGCGGGCTGCCAGGGGGGAGGCGACCGCCGGATGAGGGCGAATTCGAGCGGCAGGCGGTTCCGGTGGCTTTCGATATAGGCATTGACCCCTCGCGCGTACGCCTCCAGATGCGCACGCGTCTCGGAATCCAGCAGCTCGGCTGCGCGCTCGGCGACGTCCGCCAGCCCCAGCGTGCGGTGGTCTTTATCCAGTTGGAGAGCCCTCCGCCCCAGTACCTCCGCCAGCTCACCCCGTGCCAGCCGCCGCAGCCCCTCCATCTGCCAGAGACGCTCTTCCGCCACCAGATAGCCTTGCGCGAAGAGCAGGTCTTCGAGCGAGTCGGCATACAGGTGCGGCACACCGCGTGCATCGCGCAGCACAGTTACAGGTGCTTGCAGCCCCGCCAGCCGCCGCTCGCCTTCGTATTGCGGGAGCGCCCGCCACATCCGCCAGAATGCCCAGCCGACGACGCCGGCAACCAGGAGGAAAACAACCAGGAGGGTGAACCAGAGAGCCTTGAGCCGCTTCGACATCGGGTTTTTTTCAAGCGATGCGCCCGCCATCCTAGCCCAACCCCTCCGCCCCCGCAAGGCAGGCCTCGCCACCGTACTTTGGCGGGCAGGCGTGCGCACGCAATTTCGCTTGACTTGTTCCCGCCCGCTGTGGCCTACTGAACAGGCAGTTGGGACCGGGGTTTCCTGGGGGGGCAAGAACCGAAGGGGCGCGTCACGGCTAGCGCCACCGGAGGGCGGGAAAATCGCCCCGGGGTGCAGCGTGAGCGCGGGTGAGCTAAACCTAGAACGGGAACGTTTCCTCAGCCTCTACTCCACCAGGCTCAAGGAACTTCGCCAGACTCCCTACGCCCTGCGTGACATCCGCGAGCTCGAGCGCATGGCCGAGCGCTGCCTGGACGCCGTCCGGCAAGCCCTGGCTGGCGATCGCTCCGCCCTCGAACGCTATATCCATCAAACCGCCCTTTACCGCGGCAAGGAAGGCTTTCGCGCCTGGCACATCCTGCTGGGCTTTGACGCGTTTCGCGACGTCGCCCGCTTGACCCCGATCGAGAACTGGGATTTCATCCGCCTGGACGACCTGCTGCACTGGGCCATGCGGCGCTTCGTCGAGCTCTATGAGGAGCTGCAGACTGACCGCGGGCTGATGCGCATGGTGGAGTCGCTCACGCTCGCCCTCGACGCCAAGGAGCGCTACACCTCTTCCCATTCGCAATCGGTGCAGAAGATTGCTGAAAAGATCGGGCGCGTGGTCGGCGTGGACGTGGGCTTGGCCGGACTCTTCCACGATATCGGCAAGATCTACATCCCCGATGCCATCCTCACCAAGACCACCCCGCTGACCCGGGAAGAATGGGAGTTGATGAAACAGCATCCCTATCACTCCTTTCGGATCATGACTCCGATCTCCTCCGAGGCGGCTTCCGTCTGTTTGCGCCATCACGAGCGGCCCGACGGGCGCGGCTATCCCCTGGGGGAAAGCATTGTGCCGCTGGAAGCTAACGTCATCTCGGCGGCCGACACCCTGCACGCCATCTGCTCGCGCCGCAGCTACCGCCATCACCAGAAACTCGATGTGGCCTTGCAACAGATTCGTGCCAACAAGGGTATGCAGTTCTTGCCCGAAGTCGTTACGGCGGTCGAACAGGCCTACGGCGAAGTGGCCGACCTGCTGTCCGGCTTCGGTACCCCCTAAAGGAGCAGTGCGGAGATGAAGTCCAACTCGGGACGGGAAAAACGCGTGGAGAAACGCCTGGGTGTCGGAGTCCCCATCGTCATCGAATGGCGGGCCGAGGGCGGGGCCATCCGCCGCACCCGCGGCGTCACCCGCGATATCAGCCAGCGGGGCCTCTATTGTTTCCTGGAGACGCCCGTGCCGAGCGGGCTGCCGGTTGAGTTTGATGTTGTTTTCCCCACCGAACTGACGGCCGCCGAGCCACTGGCCCTGCACTGCCAGGGGAAAGCCCTCCGCAGCGACGTCCAGGATCGGCGCTTTGGCCTGGCCGCTTCCATCGAGGCCCACCAACCGTTGCAGACTGCCCCCTCCGGCCTCCAACCCGAGCGGCGCATCCGCCAGCGCATTCGGCCGGCTTCTGCCCTGCTGGTCGAATACCCGGGCCTGCGCGCCCTCATCCGCGACCTCAGCACCACCGGCGCCTTCATTGAGGACGAGCGGCCCTTGCCCGTCGGTCGCATGCTCGACCTGCATCTTTGCGGGGATGGCATCGAGCCTGCTATCGAGGTGCGCGCGGTCGTCCGCCGCGTGGAAGCCCACATCGGCATGGCGGTGGAATTCGTCGCCATGACCCAAGACGCCGAAACCCGCCTGCGGCAGCTTGTGGCCGCACGCCCCCTGGTCGCTAGCCTGGAGCATCGTTGATGCCACGGGACTCGCGCACGACTGGCGTCCTCCGTCCCTCTTCCGCGCCCGCCGCCGCCCGCCCGGGTCTGGCCATCGGGTTCGAACACAAGTACTCGGTGACCGATGCCGAAAGTCGTCACCGCCAGCGGCGGGAAGCGTTTGCCTCCGTCACCGGCACGCGGTTGCGCGCGGTCACCGACTGCCAGTTTGCCCTCCTCCCCTACGAAGAACTCGCCCGCGTGGCTGCCAACTGGTACGAAGCTTGCGCCCAGGCCATGGTGCGGGGCAACTACGGCCCGATGGACGAACTGGTTCGCCAGCAGGCGCGCGTCGCCGCCGACCAGGGCTTTGCGCTCGACGACGTCCTCCAGCTTCTTCGGCACTGCCGCCGCGCTGCCATCGAGGTGGAACGCTGGAGCGAGGAAGAATTCGCCGATGTGGACGCCCTCATTGACCAAGCCCTCCGCTGCCTGGCCGGACAGGTTCCCTGGGACATCCCGGAGGAATTGAGCTACCTGACGGGGAAAGGCCGCTCGGCCCCTACCCAGCCTATCTTGCCCGGATTGCGACAGCGTCACCCCGAGCGCCGCAGCTTCCAGCGCAACCGTCTCCGGCTTCCCATCCGCGTTCGGGCGAGCTTCCGCACCGGCCCGGTCGAGGAAACTACCCACACCCTCAATGTCGCCCGCGGCGGCCTCTACTTCCTTTCCGGCCACCCCTATGTCGCGGGGCTTCGCTTGCTGGTCACCTACCCCTACTGGCAGGATCCCGACGCCATCAACCGCGAGTATCCCGCCCGCGTAGTTCGGGTGGAGTCGCAAGCCGACGGGCGCTGCGGCGTCGCCGTCCAGTTCCTGGTCAGCCTGGAACGCCCGCTCGCCTGACGGGTTGTTGGGGATTTCTCTGCGCCGGTCTTCCGAAGGCTAGTCGGCGGCCCGATCGAGTGCGGCCCAATGAGCCAGCAAGAGCAAGTGCTCGCGCTTGCTGCCTTCCGGATGCCAGAGGTGGAAGTAGAAGCCATGCCCATCGGCCCGCACCTCGTAAAACCCCGCGCGCTTGGGGTCGGGAACTGCTGGCACGCCCTGCCGGAGCAGTTGCCGCAGCGCCTGCACGACAGGTTCGGGGTAACCCCGGAGGTTCTCGATTTGTAGGTTGCCGTTGAGCCGTAGTGTCATGGAGCCCATCCTTCCACCGTTATTGCAGGATAACTTGATCTCCTTCCTTCACTCCGCTTTCCACCTGGGTCTTGATGCCGTTGCTGATGCCCGCCTTGATGGCTAGCCGCTGCCGGCCGTTTTCGGCTTTCGGGTCGGGCACTTCCACAAAGGTGTTCCGCTCCCGGTCGTAAATCACCGCCGTCTCAGGGATCAGCAGCACGTCGTGCCGCTCTTCTAGGATGATCTCGGCGTTGGCCGTCATGTTGGCCTTCAGTTCCCCCGTCGGGTTCTCGATCGTCACCCGCACCTCAAAGGTGGTGACGTTGTCCTTCTCCACCCCCATGGGGGAGATCTTGGTCACCTGGCCGGTGAATTTCTTGTCCTTGAACGATTCCACCACGATGCGCGCCGGCTGGCCCAGATACACCTTGCCGATGTCGGCCTCGTCCACCTTGCCTTTCACGTACACCTCGCTCACGTCGCCCAGCGTCAGGACCAGCGTTGCCTGCGACCCCAGCACCAGAATCGAGCTCACCGCGTCGCCCACCTCCACGTTGCGCGAAAGCACGATCCCGTCCATCGGCGACACGATCGTTGAGTTCCGCAGGTCTTCCTCCGCCCGCTCCAGCGCCGCCTTTGCCTGCGCCACCTGCGCGCTCGCACGCTCCACTTCCGCCTTGGTCACCAGCACGTTCCGCTGCGCCGCCAGTTGCCGGTTCACCGCCATGTGGTAGTTTTTTTCCGCTTCGTCCAACGCCGCTTCTGCAATCAGCCCGTCCGTCAACATCTGCTGCGCGCGCTCGAAACTCCGCTGGAAGTAGGGCACGTCCGGCCCTTCGGCTTCAATCTTGTTCTTCTCGTAGGCTGCCCGCGCGGCTTCCAGGTTGGCCTCGGCCGCCTGCAGGTTTGCGCGCGCCTCCCGTACACGGGCTGCCAGCTCTTCCTTGTCGAGCTCGGCCAGCACCTGTCCGCGGCGCACCCGGTCGCCGTAGTCCACGTGCAACTGCTTGATGATGCCGCTCGCCTTCGACTTGATCTCCACCTTCGCCAGCGGCTCCACCTTGCCCGTCGCCACCACCGACCGTGCAATCGAGCCTTTTTCCACCTTGACCAGCTTCGAGGGGTCAATCGAGTGGTTCGAGCGCAGCAGCGTCGCCCCCGCCACACTCCCCACCACCACGACGAGCCCCAGAATCAGATAAATCTTTTTGCGGCTCTTGCGGTTGTTCTTCGCCATCACTTCCTACCCTCGCCCGGCCTCTCCCGGTCTGCTCTGGAATACGAAACTGGCGCCCAGAAGGTTCCCGGACTACGATGAAAGCCTATGCCGGCCACGCTGGTTCTTCCGCATCCCGATGATCAAGTCTGGCATTGCCTGCGCCTTGCCCCTTCACTTCCATTCGACGCAGAGGACCGCGAAAAGAAAGCAGCAACGCCCCTGTCTGCCGCGCCCGGCGAACTTCCCGTCTGGCTCCTCTAACTCATTCCAGGAACGAAACTTATTCCTTCTCTGCGTCCTCTGTGTCTCTGTGGTGAAGGCCGGAGCGGCCGGCCTGTGTGCTACAATGGAATGGCGAAAATCTCCGGCACTCTCGATGACCCTCATTCAACTGGTCTTCGTTCTGGCCTTGGTGGCGCTGAACGGCTTTTTCGTGGCCGCCGAATTCTCTCTCGTCACCGTCCGCCCCACGCGCATCGAGCAACTGACCCGCGCCGGGGAGCCCCGCGCCCGCGTCGTCAAGCTGCTGTTGGCCGACCTCGACCGCGTGCTCAACGGCGTCCAGTTGGGCATCACCATCGCCAGCCTGTCGCTGGGCTGGCTGGGTGAGCTGACGCTGGCCCGGATGATTCAACCTGTGCTGGAGGCACTCGAGATTCGTGCCGTTGCGGTTGTTGCCCACGGCATCGCCATTACCGTCGCCTTCCTTATCATCACCTTCCTGCACGTCGTCCTGGGCGAGATGGTGCCGAAAAGCATGTCCCTGCAGCGCAGCGAGAAGCTGGCGCTGGCCGTGGCCCGCCCCATGCGCTGGTTCATGACCATCTTCCGGCCCCTCATCGACCTCCTCGACCGCTCCAGCCGCCTCCTGCTGCGCGCGATGAACTATCGCGCCCTGAGCGGCTCCGCCCTGGTGCATTCGGCCGACGAGCTTCGCCTGCTCCTCACCCAGATGCAGGAGCGTGGCCTGCTCTCGCTGCGGGAGAACGAAATGGTCGAAGGCGTGCTCGAGCTCAAGCGCGTCCATGTCCACGAGGTCATGACCCCGCGCCGCGATATGGTCGCCCTGCCGGTGGCCGCCACCCTCGACCAGGTTCTCTGGACCGTGCGCCACTACCGCTTCGATCGCTACCCGGTCTATGAGACCACCCCCGAAGCCGCCTTCGGCATCCTCCACGCCAAAGACCTGTTCGAGGCGCTCGAGTCATCCGACCACAGCTCCGACCTGCCCCGCATTTTGCGGGGCCCGGCAACCGTGCGCCGCAGCTTTGACCTGCGCCGCATCGTCCGCGAAGCCCTCTTTGTCCCCGAGACCCGCGCCCTGGGCGACCTCGTCGAGGACTTTCGCCGCCGCCGCACCCAGATGGCGCTGGTGGTGGACGAGCACGGCAGCGTGCAAGGATTGGTGACCCTGGCCGACATCATGGACGAAGTCACCGGGCGGCTCGCCGACGAGCACGCCCCGCCCCTCCCCCGACCTCTCGTCACCGAAACCGCCCTCGTCCTGGAAGGCAAAACCAATCTTCACGACCTCGAACACGACCACCACATCGACCTGCCCCACGGGGAAGGCTTTGAAACGGTCGGCGGGTTCGTCCTGGCGCGCCTGGGATTCATTCCCTCCGGCGGGGAATCGTTCCTCTACGATGGTCTGCGGTTCACCGTGGTGGAAGTGGAGGGGCGGCGCATCGCCAAGATCCGAATCGAGCTCCTGCGCGCCGCGCAGGAGAAAGGCGAGCCAGCCTCTTCTGACCTCTAGCCTCTGGTTGCTAGCTTATTTCCAGCAGGATTTCGGCGCCGCGGGTGATGCCCAGCAGCTTGGCTGCGCCGCCGCGGTTGGCGGCGATTTCGAGGTAGCCCGACGAGCCGAGAATGGCAAACACTTCCTCCGGCGCGCCTTCCGCGTAGGCGTGCAGGAGCCGCGTGATTTCGCGGTCGCCGACCTTCAGTTTGAACCGGGGAGTCGGCGCAGCGAACAGGGCCGGCACGTCGCTTCGTCCCAGGTTGGTGATGGCGTTGCCAAAGCGGTCCACCTTCAGCACCACGCCCCGGAATGACTTTGCGCCCACCGCCTGCGGCTTCGGAATCTGCAAGCGGACATAGTCGGTGATTTCCTCCCCCAGCTGATACGGCTCCAGCCCTTTGGAGAGATAGGCCGCCACCGGCGCAAAGATGTCCCGGGCGTGGAAGGTCTGGCTGACGGGTGAGCGGAAGTAGTGCTCGGACTTGATCTCGCGCACCGTCAGCCGCTCCTGCTGGGGATAGACGAAGCTCAGCACGCCGTTGTCGGGCGCAATGAAGTAGTGGTTGTCGCCTGCAGCCAGAATCGGCCGCCGCTCCGTGCCCACGCCCGGATCCACCACCGCCACGTGAATCGTGCGCGTGGGATAGGTGCGATAGGTTTGCGCCAGGGTGAACGCAGCGTCCAGGATGTCGTGGGGGATGACCTCATGCGTGATGTCCACAATCTGCACGTCGGGGTTGATGCCGAGGATGACGCCTTTCATCGTGCCCACGTAGTAGTCGGCGCTCCCGAAGTCGGTCAGCAGGGTGATAATGGGTCGGCGTGCCATCGTCTGACGTTGCTCGCAAACTAACGGAACCCCTGCAGGATGTCAAGCTTGCCTCCAGGAGTCACAGCCGGCTTGACGATCACCGGCGAGACGCCCTTCGACTAGGTCCAGGGCAAGCCGGTGCCGCTCCCTTGGTCTCTTGAGACAAGGTACTTGCTGGCACCGGCCCCCCGGCCTGTGGCCGTAGGTTTGACACTGCCAAGCCCCTCCGCTATTCTGCTGGCAGGGGACTTGCCTCCATGCCTCTGCGGCGCGTTTATCTCGACCACAACGCCACCACGCCGCTCGCCTCGGCCGTGCGCGAGACGATGCTGCCGTTTCTTGCCGACGAATTCGGCAACGCCAGCTCCATCCACAGCTTCGGCCAGCGCGCCCGCGCTGCGGTCGAGCAGGCCCGCGCCCAGGTGGCCGGTTTGATTGGCGCCCACGAAAAGGAGATCGTCTTCACCAGCGGCGGCACCGAAGCCGACAACATGGCCATTCAGGGTGTCGTGGCGGCCAGCCCCGCCCTTGGCGGGGCCAGCGACCGCGCCCGCAAACACGTCATCACCAGCCAGATCGAGCACCACGCCGTGCTGAACACCTGCCAGGCGCTCGAGGCCGAAGGTGTCGCCGTAACCTATCTTCCCGTCGGCTCGGCCGGCGTGGTCAACCCCGAGGACGTGCGCGCTGCTCTTACCCCTGACACCGTTCTGATTACCATCATGCACGCCAACAACGAGCTCGGCACCGTCCAGCCCATCGCCGAGATCGCCCGCATCGCCCGCGAGCACCACATCCCCTTCCATACCGACGCCGTGCAGTCGGTCGGGAAGCTCGCGATTGACGTCGGCGCGCTCGGCGTGGACCTGCTGGCGCTCTCGGCGCACAAGATCTACGGCCCCAAGGGCGTCGGTGCGCTCTACCTCCGCCGGGGCACGCGCCTGCGCCCGCTGCTGTTCGGCGGTCATCACGAGCGCGACCGCCGGCCGGGGACGGAAAACGTCGCCGGCATCGTCGGCCTGGGCGCAGCGGCCGAGCTGGCCCGTGCGCATCTGGAAGAGGAAGCCCGCCGCATCAGCGCGCTGCGGGATGAGCTGGAAGCCCGCATCCTGGCGCACGTTCCCGCTTGTGCGGTCAACGGTGACCGCGCCCGCCGTGTCCCCAACACCACCAACATCCATTTCGACTACGTCGAGGGAGAAGCGCTGGTGATTGCGCTTGACCTCAAGGGCGTGGCCTGCTCGACCGGCGCTGCCTGCTCGTCCGGTGCGGTTGAACCCTCGCACGTGTTGACGGCCATCGGGCTGCCGCCCGAGCGCGGCCGCGCCAGCCTGCGCTTCAGCCTGGGACGCGGCACCACCCGCGAAGACATCGAGTACGCCGCCGAAATCCTCCCCGGCGTGGTCGAGCACCTGCGCGAGCTCTCCCCGCTCTACCCGCCTGCCGTGGCGGGCAAACCCGCCCCCGCTCGGGCCTGAGGATGAGGCAAGAAACCGGGGCCATCATCGAGCGATTGCACTCCGTGCGACAGAATTTGCTGGCGGTGGCCGCGCAGATTCCGCCCGACCGCTGGCGCCAGTCGCCCAACGGCGGCGGGTGGTCGGCCGCGGAGGCGACCTCAGCCGCTGGCGCCACCCGCACCCCTTTTTTGGCAGCCTCAATCTCTATGATTGGTTCCGAACCCTCTACTACCACGAGACCCGCCACACCAAACAACTGCGCGATATCCTGAGATCGATTTAAGATAGATGGGGAGCGGGGACTCAGTTCCCTGAGGCCGAGAGGAAGTGACAGATAATGGGCACAAGTCGGTGGTGGTGGCGATGAGCGGTGGGGTGGACTCCTCGACTGCGGCGGCGCTGCTGGCGGAGTCCGGCACGCCGGTCATCGGGCTGACCATGCAGCTTTGGGATCAGCGCCGCCTGCAAAATCTCACGCGCAGCTCGGCGGCTGGCGCCCCAGGCCGGGCATTCGAGGTCGTCCATGAGGGCCGCTGCTGCTCAATTGACGACGCCTACGACGCCCGCCGCGTTGCGGCCTTCCTGGGATTCCCGTTCTACGTCGTCAACTGTGAGCAGAAGTTTGAGGAAACCGTCATCCGGCGGTTCGTCGAAAGCTACCTGGCCGGCGAGACGCCCATTCCCTGCACGCTCTGCAACAACTTCGTCAAGTTCGACCACCTGCTCACCACTGCGCGCCAGCTCGGCGCCGAACGGCTGGCAACGGGGCATTACGCTCGGATCCGTTTCCATCCGACGAGCGGCCGTTATGAGCTTTGGCGCGCGCGGGACGAGGCCAAGGACCAGTCCTATTTCCTCTTCGGCCTGACGCAGGAGCAACTGGCGGCGACAATTTTCCCGCTCGGCGACTACACCAAGAACGAGGTGCGGGACTTGGCGCGCGCACGCCGCCTGCCCGTGGCTGATAAGCCCGAAAGCCAGGAAATCTGCTTCGTCCCCTCGGGCAACTATGTCCGCTTCCTCGAAGCCTACCTGGCCGAGCAGGGAAGGGAGCTGCCTTCCGCCGCTGGCGAGATTGTCACCGCCGACGGGCGTGTCGTCGGCACGCACGCTGGCTTGCACCGGTTCACCATCGGCCAGCGCCGCGGCCTCGGCATTGCCCTGGGCAAGCCGCTCTACGTCGTCGCGCTCGACCGCGTCGGGAATCGTGTCATCGTGGGCGAGGAACACGAGCTCTACCGCCCAACGGCGGAAGTGGGCGAAGTCAACTGGGTCTCCATCGCGCTGCCGTCCACGCCGATCCGCGCGCTGGTCAAGATTCGCAACAAGCACACCGCTGCGCCCGCAACGCTTCATCCGAACGGAGACGGCACGAGCGCGCGCATCGAGTTCGATGAGCCCCAGCGCGCCCTCACGCCCGGCCAGGCGGCTGTTTTCTATCGAGAGGCGCTTCTGCTCGGCGGCGGCTGGCTGAAGTAGTCCCGCAGCGGTTTCACGTAGGTGAAGCGGCTGCCCGCAACTTCGCGGCGCAACCGCCGCAGGTCGGCGGGGCGGTCCACGTCGTACCAGCGTGGGAGAACCCCGAAGGCCACCCGGTCGCGCCGGAGCCGTTTCAGCGTCTGCGCATAGGCCTTGCTCGTTCCCCACGCGATGCCGTCAAAGATATCCGGCAGACGGATTCTCTCTCCCACCTGAACCTTTCGACAACCCAACAGATAGTAGCCCCCGTCTTCGGTGGGGCCGAGGACCACGGGGACGTGGTGCAACACGCGCAGCGCCTGCAGCAGCCGCGCGCGCGGCAAGGTGGGACTGTCGCTCCCGATGACGACCACGCGCCCGTAGCCTTTCGCAAACAGTTCGCGGAACAGCTGCTGCAGCCGTGCGCTCAGGTCGCGCCCGCGCTGCCGTCGGAGGAAAACCGAGGCTGGCCGGTGGAGTTGTTTGACCCGCTGGGGGTTGATGCGCCCGCCCAGATAGATGAACTTGGCGATGGTGCGGGGCAGGGAAGCGACCAGTCGAGCGGTCGCGTGCAGGCAGGCAAGATGCAGGTTCAACGCCTGCCCGGCGGTGAGGGGCGGCACCAGCCGGGTCTTGACGCGGCCCAGCCGCGGAGCCCGCGCGAAAATGACCACAGCCGCCTTGGACACGGGGAATAGATTCTCTGCACCGACCGAAAAGGAAGGGGAATCGGTCAGGGCGCTAGTACCGTTCCAGCTTGTTGCGGCTAACAGAGCTGAGCTGTGTCTCCAGCCAGTTCCGCATCACGACTTCTCCCTCTTAGGCCCAAATAGCTGGAACGGCACTAGATGAACAGCTCTTCGTCTGCCATCGCTTCGGGCAGACTGTCTTGCTCGGCGCGTCCTGCACGGCGGCGCTCGCCCAGCACGGCCAGCGCGGTCTTGATCCCGGCGACCACCGCCGCCACCTCCCGGACGGGTGTGGCTAGGCTCTGCTCGATTTTTTCGCCGGTGGTCTCCACGGTGGCGAGGGCGCGCGCGAGCAGCTCGTCCAGCCGGATGATCTGCGCGCGCGTGCGGTCGGCCATGTCGTCGGTCAGCCGGTCAAGTTTCTCCGCCTGCGTGCGCGCGGTGCCCAGGATGGCCGCGACGTCGCCCAGGATGCGGTGCGTACCCCCTTGCACCGTCCGCAGGATGTCATCCAGGCGGTCGAGCAGCGGGTCCACGCGGTCGTTGAAACGCTGGCGCAGAGCGGCCAGCTCGTTGTCGATGCGCCGCAGACGCAAGTAGGTCGCCGTCAGCACAATCGACTGGACGACGACCGCGGCCGCCGTCAACCCGACGAAGACGATCAGCCAATTGTCCATCGGCTATACCCGGTGCTTCTCTTCCCGGTAGGCCTGCTTGCCCGCCTCCACCGCGGCCGCCAGGCTGTCACGCTGGTGGCGCAAGCTTTCCTTGCCCTTCTCCGCGTACTCCTCGGCGCGGGAGCGAAGTTCCTGCACCTTCTCGCTCAGGAACTCCTTGCCCTCCTCTGCCTTGGTGCGGATGCGGTCACGCGTCTCGCGGCCCGAGCGCGGCGCAAACAGCAGGGCCAGCACAGCACCGATCCCAAGTCCGATGAGAAAGTATGAAACACTCGAACGTCCTTCGCTTGCCATTCAACACCTCCACATCATCTTAGCACTCACACCCCTACTTAGAAAGAACCCCTGTGGGCGGGCCGGGTTGCCTGTCTTAGCTCTTGCCAGCCGATGGCTGGCGAAAATAGCGGATGATTTGCGCGGCCTGCCGCCGCGTGACCGCGGTTTCGAGCTGTTTCTGGCTCAACTGACGTACCGCTTCCAGGCTGCCGAAGCGGGTGAGGAGTTTCTTCAAAGTTTTTTCACCGATGCCCGGGATGCGGCGCAGCTCGGAGCGGAGGTCGCGGGCGCTGCGGCGCTGGCGATGGAAGGTGACGGCGAAGCGGTGGGTTTCGTCGCGAATCTGCTGGATCAGGTGCAGGACGGGCGAATGGCGCTCCAGCCGCAGCGGGTCGGCTTCTTGGCCGAAGACGTAGACGACTTCTTCCTTCTTGGCGATGCTGGCGAGCGGCTGGTTGATGATTTCCAGCTCCTCCAGGGCCGCGGCCGCGGCGTGCAACTGGCCGAGCCCGCCATCCACCAGAATCAAATCCGGCAGCGGCTTCTTTTCTTCCTGCAGACGCCGGTAGCGGCGCCCCACCGCTTCCTTCATCGCGGCAAAGTCATCGCCCGGCGCCGCCGTGCGGATGATGAACTTCCGGTAGTCTGACTTCTTCAGCCGTCCGTCTTCCCAGACCACCAAAGACGCCACCATCTCGGCTCCGTGCAGGTGCGAGACGTCGAAGGCTTCAATCCGCCGCGGCGGCTGCTCGAGCCCGAGCGCGCTCTGCAGGGCCTCGCCGATCGCCCGGGAGCTTGGCCGCAGCACGCGGAAGCGCTGCTGGAAGCTGTGCTCGGCATTCTTGCACACGAGTTCGAGCAGTGCGCGCTTCTGCCCGCGCTGCGGCGTCAGAACCTCCACCCGGCTCCCTCTGCGCTCGCTGAGGATTTCTTCCAGCGCCTCGCTGTCCTCGAAGTCCACCGGCGTGTGGATGAAATGCGGGATATAGCCGGCATCGAGATAGAGCTGCTTCACCAGCGACCCCAGGAACTCGGCGGGCTCGAACTCCTCCAGCTCTTCCCAGAAGAACTCGCGGCGATCGACCACGCGCCCGCCCCGCAGGTGGAAGACGTTGACGGCCAGTAGCGGGGCTTCGTAGTGGTAGCCGATGATGTCGGTGTCGTCGCCGCGGGCGGCGGCCAGCTTCTGGCGCTCCTCGACCTCTTCGATCGTGCGAATCAGGTCGCGATAGACGGCTGCCTCCTCGAAGTGCTCCTTGGCCGAGGCTTGTTCCATCCGCGCGCGCAGGCTGGCGCGCAATTCGCCGTGCCGGCCGTCCAGGAAGGTGCGGACGTCATGCGCAGCCTCCTGGTAGCGGGCCAGCGTCACCAGGCCGGGTACGCAGGGACCCCAGCAACGCTTGATGTAGTACTGCAGGCAGGGCCGCGGGTGCACCCGCGTCAAGTCCACCGTGCAGGAAGGAACTTTGAAGCTCCGGTGGATCAAGTCCACCAGCCGGTGCGCCAGCCGCGCGGGGAAGTAAGGTCCGAAATAGAGGGAGCCGTCTTTCTTCAGCCGCCGCGTCACATAGACGCGCGGCGTGGCTTCGTGGGCTGTGTACTTGATGTAGGGGTAGGTCTTGTCGTCCCGCAGCAGGACGTTGAAGCGCGGCTTCCACTGCTTGATGAGATTGTTTTCGAGCGCTAGGGCCTCGCGGTTGGTGTCCACCAGGATGGTTTCGACGTCGGCAATCTCGCGCACCAGCGAGCCGGTCTTGGCGTCCACCCAGCGCCCTTGGGAAAAGTAGCTCCGCACGCGGCTGCGCAGCGATTGCGCCTTGCCCACATAGATCACCTGCCCCCGCGCGTCCTTGAACAGATAGACGCCCGGAACATCGGGCAATTGCTGGACGCGCTCAAGCAGCTCCATGACCGGCGGAGGGCGGCGGGGGTTGGGGTTTGGGCGGCTGGGGCGGACGCGGCGGGGCGGGGCCGGAGGGCGGGGGCTTGGGCGGCTCTTCCTTCTTCCGCAGAGTAGGCGCGCCGGGCTGCGGCTTTCCTTCTTCTTCCTCGGCGCGGACGGGGGCCGGCTGCTTGGGCGGGATCATGCCTTCCGGAATCGTCTTGGCCACCTCCAGAAACTCCCGTGCGGCCTCCAGCGAATCATCCCAGGTGAACTGGAACTCTTCCAGGCGCTTGTCTTTGGCGGCGTTGATCTTTTCCAGCCGCTCGAGGAACGCAGCGACCTGCTTTTCCATTTCCTTGCGCGCTTTGCTGAGGTCGACGCCGCCGCGGTCGAGAGCGATTTCGAGGTTCGAGGTCGCGTCGTCAATGGCGTTGACGAAGTGGTCAATCATCTCGGTCAGGTCGTCCACGTGGACGGCGGGCTTGGCCGCGAGCGCTTGCTCGAATTTCGCCAGCCGGAGAGCGGCGAACTCCAGGAAAAGCAGAACGCGCTTGTCGGGTTCCTGCGTGTCCCGCACCTTCTGCACTTCCTCATCAGTCAGGTAGTCCGGCGGGGCCGCCTGTTGGGCTGCCACGGGGAGGATACCAGCCAGAACCAGAATCAGTACGCGGAGGACGGTCGGTCTTGATTTGCTCATCGTATTTTCTCCTGTGTTCCTTCCGGGGGCGAGGCACTGGGTGGGCGCGGCTTCAGTCCGAAAAGCGCCCGCATAAGACTTTCCCAGATGGTCTCGATCTCTTCCCGTGCGGCCTCGATGGGGGCGCGCTCGTCGTAGGGGACCGAGCGGGCCACGTCTTCGAGCCGGAGCGCGGCTTTGCGCAGGTGGATTTCCAGGTCTTTGAACCCCTTGGGTTTCTTGCGCGCGTTGCGGCCCGAGGCTTGCAGGTCTTGGTAGGCGCGGCGCACATAGCCAAGATAGTCCTCGAGCGCAGCTTTGCCGGATTCGTAGCGGTGCTCGGCGAAGGCGCGGGCGCTTTGGTCGACGAGGATGGTGCCGATCTTGACCGTGGTCTTGGCGCGGTCGGCCGGGTCTTGCTGGCGGGCGAGTTTTGTCTTCAACTTTTCGAGGTTCTCTGCGGCCTCGGCAGGGACGTTGAGAAGAGCCAGCGTCGCCAGTTGTGCGCAGAGTGCTGCCCGCATGTTCACCGCCGTTCCCGTTGCCGCTTCAGCAGCCGCAGCCGCGCCCGCGCCTGAAAGACCCGCGGCGAATCCGGTTCGGAATTCGCGGCTAGGAACTTCTCATAATTCTCCACGGCCGCGTCGAGGTGGTGCAAGCGGTCGTGGCAGATAGCCCGCAGGAAGTACGTCCCTGCATTTTCTGGCGTATGGGCGGCGCGCTGGTCGAGCACGTGCAGGGCCTCCGCGCAGTTGCCCGCCTGCTCGTAGGCCAGCGCCAAGCTGTTCAGGGCGTCGACAAAATCCGAGCGCAGCCGGACCGCTTCCCGCAAAGCCTGCGCAGCCGCTTCGGGAGCCTGCAAGCGCAGCCGAATCAACCCCAGGTCGTAGTGGAACTCGGCATTGCCGAGTTCGGCAGCCACCAGTCGCTCAAAGACGGCTGCGGCTTCCTCCCAGCGATCCAGCGCCGCCAGCGTGCGCGCGCGCGCCGCCTCGAGTTCGTTTGTCCGCGTGCCCGCTGCCAGCAAATGGTCATAGTGCCGCAGAGCGGCCTCGTTCTCTCCCAGCTCGCGATAGATGCGGGCTGCCTGCTCGCGAATGGCGGCGTCATCGGGGCGCGCGGCTAGGTAGGCTTCCAGTTCCTGGGCGGCCTCGGCGAGGCGGTTCAGGCCGAACAGCGCCTCCGCCCGCAGCGGCCGTGCTTCCAGTCGGTTGGGATCCTGTTTCAGAACGCTCCGGAGGCGTTTCTCGGCCTGCGCCCACTGGCCGGCCTCCAGGGCGAAGCGTGCCAGGCCGAGTTGGGCGTCGGGATTGTCGGGATTGCGGCTGAGCACGGCTTCGTATTCGGCGCGCGCTGTCTGCTTGTCCCCGCTGCGCGTGAGGGCATCGGCGTAGGCGAGGCGGGCGCCCGCATGTTCGGGGCGGAGTTGGATGGCCTGCGCCAGCAGCTTCGCCGCTTCCGCCGGTGCGCCTTCTTGGATCAAGAGCAGGCCGGCGTTGAGATAGGCCTGAAAGAGCTTCGGGTCGAGTGCCAGCGCCTGGCGATAGGCAGCGATGGCCTCCTGCGCGCGGCCAAGCAGGGAATAGCCGTAGGCAAGATTGAAGCGCGCTCCCAGGTGCTCAGGATGCTGCGCCAGATACTCTTCGAGCAACGCCACCGCGCGCTTGTACTCCTTGGCCTCGAGCGCCTGTTGGGCGGCAGCCAGCGGGTCTGGCTTGGCGGCTGTCTCCTGCTGGGTCGCCGCCGGGCCGGGAACGGCAGGCCCGAGTAGGAAGGCTGTCAGGAGCGCAAGACAAATCAGGCGTTGCATTACTTGCCCACAGTGTCGGCGTGATTCGCCAGCACGCGCGCCAGGAACCGCCCGGTATGTGAACCCGGTGTCCGCGCCACCTGCTCTGGTGTTCCCGCCACCACCACGCGGCCCCCGTCCTCGCCGCCCTCCGGGCCGAGATCAATGATCCAGTCGGCGGTCTTCACCACCTCGAGGTTATGCTCGATGACGAGAATCGTGGCTCCGGCCTCCTGGAGTTTCCGGAACGCGCTCAATAGTTTTTGGATGTCGTCGAAGTGCAGCCCGGTTGTCGGCTCGTCGAAGATGTAGAGGGTGCCCTGGTTGGCGGCCGGGCTGGGGGTGGTGAGGTGAGCGGCGAGCTTCATCCGCTGGGCTTCGCCGCCCGAGAGGGTGGTGGCCGACTGGCCCAGCCGCAGGTAGCCGAGACCTACGTCGTCGAGGACTTTGAGTCGTACGCTCACTTTCGGCGCAGTGGCGAAGAAGGCCAGCGCCTCGCGCACCGTCAGGTTCAGCACCTGGTGGATGTTCTTCCCGCGGTAGCTCACTTCCAGCACCCCGCTCTTGTAGCGCGTGCCTTTGCATTCCTCGCACACCAGGTCCACATCGGCGAGGAACTGCATCTCCACCGTCACGCTGCCCTCCCCCTGGCAGGTTTCGCAGCGGCCGCCGGGAATGTTGAAGGAAAAGTGCCCGGGGGTGTAGCCGCGTTTGCGGGCTTCGGGCGTCGAGGCGAAGAGTTCGCGGATGGCGTCGAACGCCTTGACATAGGTGACGGGATTGGAGCGGGGGCTGCGGCCGATGGGCGATTGATCTACCAGCACCACCTGTCGGATGTGTTCCCGGGCGTCGATGGCGGTGCAACCGGTGAGGGGCGCGCCCGCGGCCCGCTGGATTCCGTTCGGCCCCGACAGATTCCGGTGGAGCACATCCTCGACCAGCGTGGACTTCCCGGAGCCGGAAACCCCCGTCACCACCACCAGCAGGCCGAGAGGAATCTCGACGTCAATGTGTTGGAGGTTGTGCGCGTGGCAGCCGCGCAGGCGCAGCCAATGGCGCCCCGGCCGCCGCCGGCGCGTGGGCACGGGGATGCGCAGTTCGCCGGCGAGATAGCGCCCGGTGAGCGAGCCCGGACAGGAGAGCACACCCGCCGCCGGCCCCTGGTAGAGGACGCGCCCTCCGTGCTCGCCCGCCCCGGGGCCGAGGTCGAGAATGCAGTCGGCGGAGCGAATCGTCTCCGGGTCGTGCTCGACCACGAGGATGGTATTGCCGAGGTCGCGCAGGCGCTGGAGGATGTCAATCAGGCGGTGGGTGTCGCGCGGGTGGAGGCCGATGGAGGGTTCGTCCAGGACATAGAGTGCGCCCACGAGCCGCGAGCCGATGGAGGTGGCGAGCTGAATCCGCTGCGCTTCACCGCCCGCCAGGGTTGAGGTGAGGCGGTCGAGGGTGATGTAGTCGAGGCCTACTTCGTCGAGGAAGCGCAGGCGGTGGCGGATTTCTTCCAAGACTTTTTCGGCGACGGTGGCCTGGGCGGGCATGAGCTCCAGCTCGTCGAAGAAGCGCCGCGCCTGGCGGATGCTCAACTGACAGACTTCGGGCAGTGAGCGGTTGTTGACCTTCACCGCGCGCGCCTCCAGTCGCAGCCGCTGGCCGTTGCACTCCGGACAGGTCGCATAGCCCCGGTACCGGCTCAAGAAGACGCGCACGTGGAGCTTGTATTTTTTCCGCTCGAGGTAGGCGAAGAAGCCTTGGATACCGGGGAAGTCGTCTTCGCCCTGGAGGACGGCAGTGCGCTGGGCCTCGGTGAGCTCCGCCCAGGGGAGGTCGAGCGGGATGCTGCGCGCGCGGGCGAAGTGCCGAAGCTCGCCCCACAGGTGGCGGTAGCGCGGCTTGGTCCAGGGCTCGATGGCGCCGTCGGCGAGCGAGCGCTGCGGGTCGGGGATGACCTTGTTCAGATCGAAATCAATGGTGTTGCCGAAGCCCTGGCAGCGCGGGCAGGCACCGAAGGGATTGTTGAAGCTGAACAGGCGCGGCTCCGGTTCCTGGTAGGCGATCCCGCAGCGGCGGCACTCGAACCGCTCGCTGAAGCGCAGACGAGTCTCGCGCCCGCGCGCGCCGTTGGCATCCACGACCTCGACGTAGGCTTCGCCGTGGCCCTCCCGGTAGCAGATTTCAATTGAGTCCACGAGACGCGAGCGCAGGTCGGATGTGATTCTGAGCCGGTCCACCAGCACAAACAGCGGGCGCCGCGCGTCCAGAGCGAGCGTCGACTCGGGTACCGAGAGTTCACAAACCTGCCCGTCCTGGTAGAGCCGGCTGAAGCCGCGCCGCCGCAGCGCTTCCAGCACCGCCTTGAGCGCTTTGGGATCGGCTTTCTTCCGGCCTTTGGCGGCGGGCAGAGGGGCGCGGAAGAGGACGTAGAAGCGGGTGTCGGCAGGAAGTTCCAGCAGGCGCGCGGCGATTTGGTCCACGGTGTCTTTCTCCACCGGCTGGCCGCAGCGGTGGCAATAGGTGGTGCCGATGCGGGCATAGAGCAGGCGCAGATAGTCATAGAGCTCGGTGGCGGTGGCGACGGTGGAGCGCGGGTTGCGGCTGGTGTTTTTCTGTTTGATGGCGATGGCGGGGGCGATGCCGGTGATTTCATCCACGTCGGGCTTCTCGATGCGCTCGAGGAACTGGCGCGCGTAGGCGGAGAGCGATTCGATGTAGCGGCGCTGGCCTTCGGCGTAGATGGTGTCAAAGGCGAGCGAGGACTTGCCGGAGCCGGACACGCCGGTGACGACGGTGAGGGCGTTGTGGGGGATGTCGAAGTCAATGTTTTTCAGGTTGTGGACGCGGGCGCCCCGGACGCGGATCGCCTCCTGGCTCTCCGCGGGCCGGCGGGGAATGGCTTCGACCTGGCTGGCCATGAAGTCGGGTACGGGAATAGCCTCTACGGGCGGCTTCGGCGTCGCCTAAGCAGGCTGCTCCAAACTACGAAGTATAGGCTAGGGGGCGAAAGCTCGCAACCAACATGGATCAGGGCTTCAGGTAGCTGGCCAGTCGTTGGGCGAGTGGCTCCAGGCGGAGGTGAAACGTCTCGAGGGCGGGCCGGACGTCGCAGGTCGAGCCTTCCTGCAGCATCTGCAGCTGTGCCCGGGTCACGGGCGGGGTAATGCGGACGAGGGGAAGCAGGGCTTCCATCAGCGCCGCATTGGTTCGCATGAACCAGAGGGGCAGGTGGATTTTCTTCTTCTTGACGCCGATGGCATTGGCAATGGCGTCTAGCACTTTCTCATAGGGCAGGGCTTCGGGGCCGCCGAGCTCAAAAATTCGATTCGTCGCTTTCTCGTTGGTGAGCGCGCCGACGAAGGCCTGGCAGACGTTGTCCACAAAGATGGGCTGGAGCGGGTACTCGCCCGTGCCCACGATGGGGAGGATGGGAGCGCGCTCGATCATGTCAATCATCTGCGTGACGAAACCGTCCCGCGGGCCGTAGATGATGGAGGGGCGGAAGATCACGTAGGGGATGCCGCTGTGGATGACTTCCTGCTCGGCACGCCACTTGGTGCGATGGTAGGGCGTGGCAGTCGGGTCGGGCCGCGCCCCCAGCGCGCTCATCTGCACGAAGCGCGCGACCCCGGCCACTTTGGCGGCGGCCACGACGTTGCGTGTGCCTTCGTAGTGGACGCGCTCGAACGTCCGGTCGCCGCGCTCGAGGATGATGCCGACCAGATGGATGACTTTGTCTGCGCCCGCTAGGGCGGGGCCGAGGGTCTCGGGCCAGAGGATATCGCCTTCGACGATTTCGTTTTCACTCAACCCCTGCTGGAGAGCCTTGGCGCGGGAGCGCACCAGGCAGCGGAGAGGGTGGCCGGCCGCCCGCAGGGCCTGCACCATGTGACTGCCCACGAAGCCCGTCGCCCCGGTGAGAAAAACCATTGTGCCCTCCTTGCGCCGCGCGTCAGTCACGTGGCGGCGCTGCGAGCGTGGTCGCCGGACCCCAGGGCAGGCCCCGCCTTCGGCGGGGCAAGGATTCTGCTAGATTCTAGTCGTCCTCCCGAGAGAAAATCAAATCCGAAGCGGGAGAACCAAGCATGCGGTTTGAGCGGGTGGTTCTGATTGTGCTCGACAGCGTGGGCATCGGAGCGATGCCGGATGCGGCAGCCTTCGGCGACGAGGGGCGGGACACGCTCGGGCATCTGGCGGCGGCGCGGCCCCTGCGCATCCCCCATCTGGTGCAGCTGGGTCTGGCTAACATCCGCCCACTCGACCATCTCGTGCCGGCCGCTAGGCCGGCAGCGGCTTATGGGAAGGCGGCGATTGCCTCACCCGGCAAGGACACCACCACCGGCCACTGGGAGATGGCTGGGCTCTATCTGGAGCATCCGTTTCCGACTTACCCCCGGGGTTTCCCGCGCGAGTTGATGGAGAAGTTCGAGCAAGCCATCGAGCGGAAGACGCTGGGGAACGTGCCGGCTTCCGGCACCGAAATCATTGAGAAGCTCGGGGAGGAACATCTGGGCACGGGGTATCCCATCGTCTACACGTCAGCCGACAGCGTTTTCCAGATTGCGGCGCACGAAGAGGTGGTCCCGGTGGAGGAGCTGTACCGGATGTGCGAGACCGCGCGGAAACTGTTGACCCCGCCCCATCAGGTGGGGCGGGTGATTGCGCGGCCGTTTGTGGGCACGCCCGGCAGCTTCCGCCGCACCGAGCACAGAAAGGACTACGCCATCCCGCCCCCGGCGCCCACCTTGCTCGACCGGCTGCGCGCGCGGCATCTTCACCTATGGCGTGGGCAAGATTCACGACATCTACTGCGGCCGGGGGCTGGCCGGGTGGGTGAAGACCAAGAACAATGCCGACGGGATGGCGAAGACGCTGGCCGGGGTCGAGCGCAGCGCGCGCGGACTGATCTTCACCAACCTGGTGGATTTTGACCAGAACTACGGCCACCGCAAGAACGTCGAAGGCTACGCCCGCGCGTTGGAGCAATTCGACGCCTGGCTGCCGGAACTCCTCGGCCGGCTGGGGCGCGCAGACCTCCTCCTCATCACCGCCGACCACGGCTGCGACCCCGACCCGTCGAATCCCTCCACCGACCATTCTCGCGAGTATGTGCCCATCCTGGCGCGGACTGCAGCCAACGGCGCCGGCGCGGCGCTGGGCGTGCGCCCGACGCTGGCCGACGTCGGCCAGACTATCGCCGAGAATTTCGGCGTGCGCGTGGAGTTCGGGACCAGCTTCTTGGATCAGCTCGGCTAGCTCGCATGCACCGCTCAAACCGCGCGGGCACACTTGCTGTCCACGACCCTCCTCTCTACGCGGCCTTGCGCGGGCGCGCCATACGCCTCGAGTACTTCACGATTGCCTGGAACACCCTGGAAGCGGTGGTGGCGATTGGGGCGGGGGTGCTCGCGGGAAGTATCGCGCTGGTGGGCTTCGGCTTGGACAGTGTGATTGAAACCGTTTCCGGCGTCGCCCTGCTTTGGCGGCTGAAGCAGCGTGCCGATCTGGAGGGAGCGGCGGAAACGCGCGCCCTGCGCATTGTGGGCGTGACTTTCTTTGCCCTGGCCACGTACGTGGCCTATGAATCGGTTACCGACCTGCGCGGTGCGCACCGGCCGGAAGGAAGCCTGGTGGGGATGGTGCTGGCGGCGGTGTCGCTGCTGGTGATGCCGGTCCTGGGGCGTGCGAAGCGACGCGTGGCCGCACGCATCGGCAGCCGCGCGCTGGCCGCCGACGGGATGGAAACCTACCTGTGCTCCTACCTCTCCTTCGCGCTGCTGCTGGGGCTGGGGCTGAACGCGTGGCTGGGCTGGTGGTGGGCCGATCCGGTGGCGGCGCTGGCGATGGTGCCCTTCATGGTGCGGGAAGGAATCGAAGCCTGGCGCGGCGAGGCGGAGTGAAGAGAGCGGGGACTAGGGAGTGGTGGAGCCGGGGCTGTCGGGGGCGGGGGCGTAGTAGCCGGTGCGGGTGCGGGCGATGAGTTGATCTCTTCCCTTGGGCGGCCGCAGTTCGACGCGGACGCTGCGGAAGCTGCCGTCGCGCGCCCGGTTGGTGGGGTAGTAGGCGATGATGTACTGGTTGCGGATGTCGTGGGCAATCTTGCGGCAGATGCTGTGCACGTCCTCGCTGGCGGCGGGGAAGTAGATTTCGCCGCCGGTGATTTCGGCAACTTTCTTCAGTTGCCGACGGGCTCTCCTCCAGTCGCGCGCATCTTCGTTCCCGCGTAATTGAACAATGTAGATGGCCGTTTCCGTTTCCTGTGCGTAGCGGAGCAGAGCGTCGTACTTAGTGCGGCTGTAGCGGTCCACACCGTCGGTGATGACGAGCAGCACTTTCTTCGGGCGAGTGCCTCGCTTGGCGTGGTCGAGCGAGGCGCGCAGTGCGTCCCAGAGCGCCGTGCCGCCGCGCGTGTCGGTCTTTTCCAGGGCTTCTTTGAGTTCGTTGATGTCGCTGGAAAAATCGCGCCCCGGGCCCAGGTCAAGGTAGTAGTCGTCGTTGAAGTTGACGACGAAGACTTCGTCCAGAGGGTTGCTGGTCTCGACAAAGGTCAGGGCGGCGGCGCGCAGGTTCTGCTTGTCCTGGTACATGCTGCCGCTGTTGTCAATCACCAGGCCAATGCTGACGGGGATGTCTTCCTGGCGGAAGACAGCGATCTCCTGCGGCACGCCGTTTTCGTAGATACGGAAGTGGTCTTGCCTGAGGTCGGCGACGATGTGTCCCTGGCGGTTCACCACCGTCGTGTGCAGCACCACCAGGTCAACGTCCACGGACAGGCGGTAGTCGCCGCTGGCGTCGCGCCGCGGCCGCGGGCCTGGCGGCGCCTGGCTCGTCTGCGAGGTGCTGCTCTGCGCGAGCAGCAGCGCCGCACTCAAGAGAAGAGAGAAAGCCAGCCCCAGCCCGAGGCCGATGTGCTGGCGGGGACGGGCAGGGCGTGGCCTATTGCGAGGGTGCATAGTAGCCCGAGCGCGCATAAACGTTGAGCGGCGGCAGGCCGCGCGGCGGATTCAGCCTCACTCTGATCTTCCGCCACGTGCCATCGCGCCTCCGATTGCTTGGACGATAGCCAATGAGGTATTGGTTGCGCAGCTCGACGCTGATTTTGGTGGCGATGTCGGGCAGTTCGCTCAGGTTTTGCAGCTCGACGGGGAACAACCGTCCGCCGGTCATTTCCGCCATTTCGTTCAGCAGCGTCGGCCCCCAGACGAGTTCCGGCGCGTCGCGGCTGCCGATGGGATCGAAGATGCCGATGGCGTAGATCTGGACGTCGGCTTCGCGCACGAACGACTTGATGTCCTTCACGTTGTAGCGGCTGCGGTTGTCGCCGCCGTCGGAGATGATGAGCAGAGCCTTCTTGGGGTTGTTGGCCTGCTTCATGGTGCTCAGGCCGACGTAGAGGCCGTCGAACAAGGCGGTGCGGCCACCGGCGCGGCGGTAGAGGAGCCGATTCTGGACTTCTTCCACGCTGGCGGTGAAGTCCACCAGCATGTGGGGGTCGTCGGCGAAGGTCACCACGAAAAATTCGTCGCTGGGATTAGCCGTCTTGAAGAACTGCACCGCCGCCTGCCGGGCCCGCTCGAGCTTCCCGGCGCGGCCCATGCTCCCGCTGACGTCAAAAATCACGCCCAGGGAAATCGGCGCGTCCTCGCTGGAGAAATAGAGAATCTCCTGCGCGTCTTTGTCTTCGAAGACTTCGAAGTGCTGGCTTTCTAGGCCGGTGACCAGGCGATTGTAGGGGTCCGTGACGGTCACATTCACCAGTACGAGGTCTACATCGACCCGCAGGGGCGAGCGCGTCGCCAACTCGCGATCACTACTTTGCGTGGTGCCGGGGCCATTCTTCTCCGCAGGGGACACACGCCCGAGCAGGCTGTTTGCAGCCAGCAGGAGCAACGTGATTCCGATTGCCCAGCGCCAGTTCACTTTCATGGCGCACCTGCCCGTCCCGAGGCTTCGGGACCGTGCCCTGTTGCCATTCTACCAAAAAGTCGCCAGCCTGTGCTAGCATCCCCAGCGACTTTCCCGCCCCGAAGCTTCGGGGCTGACACCGTTGCCCAAACTCAAAGTCCTGGCCGGCATCCCTGCCCGCTACGCCTCCACCCGCTTTCCCGGCAAGCCGCTGGCTCTGCTGGCCGGCCGGCCACTCGTCGAGCACGTTTGGCGCTGCGTGCGTGGCGTCATCGCGGTGGATCGCGTCGTTATCGCGACGGATGACGAACGCATCGTGGCGGCCGCGCGAGCCTTCGGCGCTGACGTCTGCCTGACCCGTGCCGACCATCCCTCCGGCACCGACCGGCTGGCGGAAGTGGCCGCCCGCGAGGACTGCGATCTGGTGGTTAATGTCCAGGGCGACGAGCCGCTCATCCATCCGGAAGCCATCGCCGCCGCCCTCGCGCCCTTTGAACGCACCCCCGCGCTCGAGGCTTCGACGCTGAAAACGCTCGCGCGCGATCCCGCCGAGGCTGACAACCCCAACGTCGTCAAGGTCATCACCGACAAGCACGGCTTCGCGGTCTCCTTCACCCGTACGCGCCCTCCCGGCCCTGCCCCCTATTTCAAGCATCTTGGCCTCTATGTCTATAGGCGCGATTTCCTACTCCGGCTGACGCAGCTTCCGCCCAGCCCGCGCGAACGCGCCGAACGGCTCGAGCAGTGGCGGATCCTCGAGAACGGCTTCCGCCTCCTGGTCGTCGAAACACCCCACGACTCCATCGGCATTGACACCCCCGAAGACCTGGCCCGCGCCGAAACCCTCCTAACCGGCGCCCAGCGACCCGCGACCCGCGATCTGTAACCAGCAGAGTTTCCCCGGCTCCCGGCGGCGCACGAGCTTTCCTTCAAACTTTCGGGGCAGTTCTTCTGGAGTATAATCAGCCAGACCTTTCCTTAGCGCTCGCGGGGAGTTGGAATGGGGAGCAAGGAAAAAAACAACGTTGACCGTTTGCTCAAGGAACGGGCCGAGATTGACGAAGAGTTGCGCCGGCATAAGACTCCCCTCACCATCCTGTTCACCGACGTCGTCGGCTCCAGCGCCTATTTCAAGCGCTACGGCGACACCGCCGGACTTGCCATGCTGCACCGCCAGGCGGATCTGGCTGCCGGCGCGGTGGCTGAATTCCGGGGTCGGGTGATCAAAACCATAGGCGACTCGGTGATGGCCGAGTTCCCGCAGCCGGTTTTGGCCGTGCGGGCGGCCATCGAACTCCAACGCCGTCTGCGCCAGCTCAATGAAACCTTGCCCGATCGGGAGCGGGTGTTGCTGCGGATCGGTATCCACTCCGGTGTGGGCTTCCGGAGCGGAAGCGATGTCTATGGGGATGCCGTCAACCTTGCCGCCCGCATCACCAAACACAGCGGCCCGGCCCAAATCCTCATCTCGCGCACCATCCGCGACGCTGTGGCTGCCGAGCCGGACATCCGTTTCACCTCCTTAGGGATGATCACAACCGAAGGGAGAGGGGAACGGGAAGAGCTTTTCGAACTGATTTGGATCGATACTTCGGCCTACCGGGAACTGCGCGAACGGGTGACCGCGGCGCTCGCCCGCGGGGAACTGGTGGCCCATGGGCGGCACTTGGAGGATTTCGTCCGGCCCACTGTGACCGCCCCCTTGGAAGAATCGCTTGGCGTGATGGCCACGGAACTGTTGACCGCCCGCTATGACATCGTGGGGGAAGTGGGCCGGGGCGGAATGGGCACCGTCTACAAGGCCCGCGACCGGGAAACCGGCGACTTGCTCGCCCTCAAGGTTCTCAAGCCGGAGATTGCCAGCCAACCGGCGGTTTTGGAGCGCTTCAAGAACGAGCTGCGGCTGGCGCGCAAGATCACCCATAAGAATGTGTGCCGCTTCCACGACTTCAGCCGCACCGACGATGTGGCCTTCATTTCCATGGAATTCGTGGAAGGCGAGAGCCTGCGCGCCACCTTGGATCGCTTTGGGGGTGTTCCTCTCCGGAAAGGCATCCAGATCGCGCAGCAAATTTGCGCGGCTCTCCGCGAGGCCCATGCCCAGGAGATCATCCACCGCGACCTGAAACCCGAAAACATCATGCTCGATGCCGCCGGCGACGTGAAGGTGATGGACTTCGGCATCGCTCGTTGCCTGGAAACCAACCAGCCGGTCACCGAAACCATCGTCGGCACTCCTGCCTATATGGCTCCCGAGCAGGCGGAAGGGCATGGCGCCGACCATCGCTCTGACCTCTATGCCTTGGGGCTCATTCTCTACGAGATGTTTACCGGTGCTCCCGCCTTCAGCGGCGACACGCCCGTCGCCGTCGCTCTGAAGCAGGTCCGCGAGGCCCCGGTGCCGCCCCGGCAACTCGAACCCACCTTGCCGCCTTACGTCGAAGAAGTGATCCTCAAGTGCTTGGAAAAAGACCCGGCTGCCCGGTTTCAGTCTGCGGACGAGTTGGAAGCCGCCCTCACGCAGCAGCCGCTGGTCTCTGAACCGGGGATGTACAAAGGCCCCGTGACTGGAGAGGTTGCGAGCTCGGGCGGCCGCTGGACGTGGTGGTTGGGGGGAAGCGTCGTGCTGGCCGTGATCATCATCATCGTGGCTTCGGTCTTTCCCTGGAGGTTCAAGCTTTCGCCCGGCTCCAGCCCAGCCCTTAATAGCCAGCCCCCCGCCGTCGACGCGCAGGTTCAATCGCAGGTTCCGCCACCGTCTCCCTTGCCGATTCAGACCACCCCCCAACCACCGATTCAGGCACCCGCCTCGCCCGAGCCGGTCAAACCAAAGGTCGAACGGAAGGTTGCGCCGAAAGAGGCACAGGTACCGGTGCGCTGGAAGCCAAGCCCGGGGATTTACCTCGAGATTGGAACCTACAAAGAGATGGCGGTAGCCAGGAGTGTGGCCCATGCGCTCCGGCAGTTGGACTTTCGCGTGATGATCGTTCCCCGGGAAGAACTCCATCACGTTTGGGTAGGGCCCTACCGCAAAGAGCGCGTTAAGCTGGGCCGGGAGGCGCTGGCCAGCCACGGCTTCGACAAGATCCGTCAGGTGGACGAGCGCTAGCCACGCGCAGCAGCCTGGCAGCTCTGCAGAACCTGGTTGCGAAGAAGTCCGCGCCTTTGGCCAGACCCGTTTGACACCTTGCCGGATTCGTCGCATAATAGTCCCACGTGAAGCGGTCGCACGGTTCCCCCCCCCAAACTGGCGCTGATTTGCCTCCAGTGCTGGCGGTGGTGTGTGCCAGCCGGGGACGGGAGGGCGGATGACGGGGCCCAAGTATATTTTTGTTACCGGCGGTGTAGTTTCCTCTCTGGGAAAAGGCCTGGCGGCCTCCACCATCGGCGCCCTGCTCGAGAGTCGCGGCCTCCGTGTCACCCTGCAAAAGCTCGACCCCTACTTGAACGTTGATCCGGGCACGATGTCGCCCTACCAGCACGGCGAGGTTTACGTCACCGACGACGGCGCCGAAACCGACCTCGACCTCGGCCACTACGAACGCTTCACCCACGCCCGCCTCACCCGCGACCACAACTGGACCGCCGGCCGCATCTACGAAGCCATCATCACCAAAGAGCGCCGTGGCGACTACCTGGGCAAGACCGTCCAGGTTGTCCCTCACGTCACCAACGAAATCAAAGCCGCCATCCGCAAGGTTGCCCAAGAGGTGGACGTTGTCATCGTGGAAATCGGTGGGACGGTCGGCGACATCGAGTCGCTGCCCTTTCTGGAATCCATCCGCCAACTGCGCCTCGAGCTGGGCCGGGAGAACACTGTCTTCGTCCACGTCACCCTGGTTCCCTTCATTGCCCCTGCCGGCGAGCTCAAGACCAAGCCCACCCAGCACAGCGTCAAGGAGCTGCGCACCATCGGTATCCAGCCCGACATCCTCGTCTGCCGCACCGACCGTGCCCTCGCCCGCGACATCAAGGCCAAGATTGCGATGTTCACCAACGTCGAGGAGCCTTGCGTGATCACCGGCCGCGACGTTGACCTCATCTATGAGCTACCGCTTACGCTCGCCGCCGAAGGCCTCGATACGCAGATTCTCCGCTGCTTGCACCTTGACACCGGCCCGGCCGACCTCGCCCCCTGGCGCGAGCTCGTTGAACGCCTCCGCAACCCGCGCGACACCGTCTCCATCGGCGTCGTCGGCAAGTACGTTCAGCTCACCGACTCCTATAAGAGCCTCACCGAAGCCCTCGTGCACGGCGGCCTCGCCCACAATCTCCGTACCGAGATTGTCTGGGTCGAAGCCGAGGGACTGGAAAACGGCGCGGCGGTCGAGCCGCAACTCGCCGGCTTCGACGGCATCCTCGTCCCCGGCGGCTTCGGCACCCGCGGCATCGAAGGCATGATTGCCGCCATCCGCTATGCGCGCGAAAACCGCGTCCCCTTCTTCGGCATCTGCCTGGGGATGCAATGCGCCACCATCGAGTTCGCTCGAAACGTTTGCGGCCTGAACGGAGCCAATAGCACCGAATTCGACCCCTCCACGCCGCACCGCGTCATCTACAAGCTGCGCGAGCTGCTGGGCGTGGACGCCCTAGGCGGCACGATGCGCCTGGGCGCGTGGACGTGCAACCTCACCCCCGATTCCTTCGCCCACCAGGCCTACCGCGCCACCGAAATCTCCGAGCGCCACCGCCACCGCTACGAATTCAACCGCGAATACGAGGAGACGCTCAGCGCCGGCGGCCTCCGCGTCACCGGCGCTACTCCCGACGCCACCTACGTCGAGATTGTGGAACTTGCCCCGAGCCAAGGCGAGGGGGTCCCTGACCACCCCTGGTTCCTCGGCTGCCAGTTCCATCCCGAATTCAAATCGAAGCCCTTTGCCCCCCACCCGCTCTTCGCCGCCTTCACCGCCGCCTCCCACCAGAACCGCCGCGCCCCCCGCCCCGCTCGCGAAAAAGCCGAAGCCCTCGCCTCCCGCCGCCAACCCTAGGTTCCACAACACGATCGCCGAGCCCGGTGGCACCCGCCACCGGGGAGCCATTCTGGCGCTTGTGGGAGTTCCCTGGGCCCGGAAGAGGTGCTCCGCACCCGCTTACTGGATTGTCATTCCGAGCGCAGCGAGGAATCTGCATGTCAATCTGTGTTCATCTGTGCGCATCTGTGGTTGCATCTTCTTTCCAGCGTTGCCTCCCGCGTCCCGCAGCGGCATAATGGCAGCCACCGATGCCTGTCACCCGCGAAATTGCTGTTGGGACGCTGCGCTTGGGCGGCTCGAACGGCCTCTTCCTCATCGCCGGCCCCTGCGTTATTGAATCGGAAGCCCACGCCCGTTCGATGGCCGAGCGCCTCGCCGCCCTCTGCGCCGACCTCAAGCTCCCCTACATCTTCAAGACGAGCTACGACAAGGCCAACCGGACTTCTCTCAGTTCTTACCGCGGCCCCGGCCTGACGGAAGGCCTGCGCATCCTGCGGCGCATCAAAGACGAATTGAAGCTCCCCATCCTCACCGACGTCCACGAGCTCAGTCAGGTCGGCCCCGCCGCTGAAGTCGCTGACATCCTCCAAATCCCGGCGTTTCTGTCCCGCCAGACCGACTTACTCCTCGCGGCAGGCAAATCCGGCCGCGCGGTCAACATCAAGAAGGGCCAGTTCGTCTCCCCCTGGGAGATGCGCCACGCGATTGAGAAAGTGGCAAGCACGGGGAACGAGAAGATCATTGTCACCGAGCGCGGCACTAGCTTCGGCTACAACAACCTGGTCGTGGACATGCGCAGCTTCCCCATCCTGCGCGGCTTCGGCTATCCGGTAGTCTTCGACGTCACCCACTCCCTGCAACTGCCGGGCGGGGAAGGGAACCAGTCGGGCGGCGAGCGCCAGTACGCCGAGCCGCTCGCGCGCGCCGCCGTCGCCGCCGGCGTGGACGGCCTGTTTCTGGAAGTCCACGACC
>Ga0073934_10002033_pt1 | contig 44557 bp, 42 predicted proteins | sample LarsenN4metaG_FD_76834 | JGI IMG/M metagenome (GOLD analysis project Ga0073934, IMG submission 76834) | Hot spring sediment bacterial and archeal communities from British Columbia, Canada, to study Microbial Dark Matter (Phase II) - Larsen... ...
GACGCGATCGTCGACACGGCGGGGCGGCGGCCGGTCCGCGTGCTCCGGCGCCTGCTCACCCCGACCGGCACGCTGGCGATCGTCGGCGGCGACGGCGGCGGGACGTGGACGGGCGGGTTCTTCCGCCAGATCCTGCGGGCCCCGCTGCTCTCGCTCGTGACGAGGCAGCGGCTGCGCCCGGTGGTCTCTTCGGAGAAGCCCGAGGACCTGCGCGCGCTCGCCGAGCTGATCGAGCGCGGCGACGTCACGCCGGTGGTCGGCCGGACCTACCCGCTGGTCGACGCCGCCGAGGCGATCCGCTACCTCGAGCGCGGCCACGCGACGGGCAAGGTCGTCGTGACGATCTGACCGGTTGGGGCGTTCGCCTCCGCGTGTCAGTGGCGGGTGCTAGGGTTCGAACATGTGTTCGCCGGCCCCGGACGTTCGCTCGCTGTCGGATGCGTCGCTGTGCGAGCGGCTCGATGCCCTCGAGCGGACGATCCGCGCGACCGAGGCGGAGCGCGCCCGGTGCCTGGCCGAGGCCGAGCGTCGAGGCTTGCACGCCCGCGACGGCCACCTGTCGGCCGCCGCGTGGCTCGCCGCTCGCCACGCGATCCCGCAGGGGACCGCCGAGGGGCGTGTGCGTGTGGCCCGCGCGCTCGAGGAGATGCCGCGGGTCGCGGAGGCCCTCGCCCGGGGTGGGATCGCGCCCGCCGCGGCCGAGGCGCTGGTGCGGGCCCGCGAGGCGGAGCCGGATGCGTTCGCCAGGTCCGAGGAGGCCCTGGTGGGGTCGGCCCGCTCGCTCCCGCACCGAGAGCTCCGAGCCACGCTCGATCGGTGGCGCCAGCAGGTCGATGCCGAGACGGCCGCCCGCGACGAGGCCGCGCGTCATGCCCGCCGGCGGTTCACGCCCGTGGTCGGGCTCGACGGCATGGTCCGAGCCGAGGGCGAGCTCGATCCCGAGAACGGCCAGTACCTGATCACGGCGCTCCGGGCCAAGGTGGATGCCTGGGCCCGGACGCTCACCGAGGACGAGCGCACCCCGTCCCAGCGGCGGGCCGACGCGCTCGGGGAGATCTGCCGGGAATGGCTCGATCTCGCCGACCGGCCCACGCTCGGCGGCGAGCGCCCGCACGTCGTCGTGACGATGGATCTCCAGGCGCTCCGGGCCCGCTCCGGCGGCCGGGCGGTGCTCGAGGACGTCGGTCCCATCAGCGCCGAGACCGCCCGTCGGCTCGCCTGCGACGCGTCGGTTACCAGGGTGATCACCGACGCCCGTTCCGTGCCGCTCGAGGTCGGACGGGCGACCAAGGTCGTCTCGCCGGCGCTCCGCCGTGCGCTCGCGATCCGCGATGGCCGGTGCGCCTTCCCCGGCTGCGAGCGACCTCCGGGCTGGTGCGACGCCCATCACGTGAAGCACTGGGCAGACGGAGGCGAGACCGGTCTGTCGAACCTCGTGCTCCTGTGCCGGCCCCACCATCGGGTGATCCATCGGGGGTTCGGCGTGGCGATGGTCGACGGCCTGCCCGTGTTCCGACGACCGAACGGCATCCCACTTGCGGACCGGAGCCCGCCGCTCGCGGTGGCCTGAGGGGCTGGTCTCCGAAGCCGGCACGTCCCGGATTCAAGCCGGTCGAGGTTCGTCCCGACCTCTCCATCATGAGGTCCGAACGGTCCCGCCCGTGGACCTGATCGTCTACGCCGTGGCCGCGGTCGTTGCGGGGGCGATCGGGTGGTGGCGCTGGCGCCGGAGCGCCTCGCGGCAGCGGAAGCTCATGCTGCTGTGCCAACGGGCCGGGCTGGACTTCGCGCCGGTCGACCTCTTCGGCGACACCGCGTGGCTGCCCTTCCCGATGTTCGGGCGGCAGCCGAACGGGACGGAGAACGTGGTCTGGGACCGCCAGCGCGGGCCCGAGATCCGGGCGTTCGACTACTGGTACGAGGAGCCGGCCCCCGATCGTCCCGTCACCCCCAGGCGCCGGCTCACGTGTGCCGTGGTGCCGCTCGGGGCCTCCGCCCCCCGGCTCCGGATCGCGCCCCGGGACCTCGACGACGAGCTGCGGTCGGCGCTCGGCATGCGGGAGGTGCGGCTCGAGCTCGAGCGGTTCAACCGGCGGTTCTCCGTCGAGGCCGAGGACAAGCGGTTCGCCGTCGCGTTCCTCGAGCAGCGCATGATGGAGGCGCTCCTGGCCCTGCCCGAGAGCGTCACCGTCGACGTGAACGAGGACGTTCTCCTCCTGTGGGCCCCCGAGCTCCCGGCCGAGCAGGTCCTGCGCCTCTACGACGCCGCGGTCGCGATCCACCGGCGGATCCCGCGGTCGCTCCCGAGCCTGTTCCCGCCGCGCCCGGCTGAGGGGCCGTACGAGGATCGCTGGCTCCAGGGCCGCTGGTCGCCCGACCCGACGCACGACACGGCCGCGTAGCTCGACGCGCCCGTCCTGCCTGCTATACACGGGGGCGTGGCCCGGTACGTCGCCCTGCTGCGCGGGATCAACGTCGGCGGGAAGAACCTGATCAGGATGCCCGCCCTCGAGGCGTCGTTCGTGGCGCACGGCTTCGAGGACGTGACGACGTACATCCAGAGCGGCAACGTCATCTTCGGGTCCCGGGACGGGCGGGCCGCCGAGCTCTCGGCTCGGATCGAGCGGATGCTGGCCTCGACGTTCGGCCTGCCCATCAGCGTGGTGCTCCGGAGCCGGGCGCAGATGCGCGCGATCGTCGAGCGGGCGCCCGAGGGGTTCGGCGCCGAGCCGGACACGTACCGGTACGACGTGATCTTCCTGAAGGAGCCGCTGACCGCCAGGGCCGCCATCAGAGACGTGCCGACGAGACCAGGGGTGGACGAGGCCCACGCGGGCTCGGGCGTCCTCTACTTCTCACGCCTGACCGCGAAGGCCTCCCAGAGTCGCCTCAGCCGGATCGTCAGCCTCCCCGAGTATCAGCTCATGACGATCCGGAACTGGAACACGACGACCACGCTCCTCCGGATGTTGGAGGCGTGAGCTCGACTAGCGTGTCCGACGCCTGGCATCAGCCTCTGCGAGCCGCGTCTTCAGCACCTTCTTGACGAGCCCGACCGGGAACCGCTCGCCGTACGCGAAGCTGATCGTCCCCCTCCCCGTGACGCGCTCGCCGAGCTCGTCGCGGTGCGCCTGGATCGCCGAGACGCTCATGGGGAGGAAGCTGTGGTGGTCCTTGAACGCCGCGTAGCCGACGAACGCTTTCCCGCGCAGCCGGAAGCCGGGCATGCTGTAGACGATCCCCTCCTCGGCCTCGGGGAGCTCGGCCGCGAGCGCCTCGCGAAGCCGTTGGAGGGCCGCGCGCTGCTCCTCGCTCAGCCCCGCGAAGTACGCCTCGACGCTCGTCGGCCTCGCCACGCTCGCCCTCCCTCGTCCGCCGACGGCTCCTGGTCCTCACGCACGACGCGGATCACCACCTCGGTCGGCGCCGCGCGATCCGAGCGACGGGAGAGGATCCTCCGGACCAGGAGCGCCCCGCCCGCCATCCCGACGAGCGTCCCGGCGACGGCCTTCATCGAACGGAGCGGGGCGGGCATCCGGGCCTCGAGCTCCCGCAGGTCCGCCTCGAGGCGCCGACGCGTCTCCTGGATCTCGCTCACCTTGCGAGCTGCTGCTTCGCCCATCGGGCGTCCTCCTTCAGCTGCTCCTGCGTCCGCTCCGGCGTCGGCGCCGTCCGGATCGCGCGGCGACCCGCGAGCACGAGGCCCGCGGTGACCAGCCCGAACACCGCCGCGACGATCAGATGCGCCGTCCACGTGGGCGTCACGAGGTCGAGCGCGGCCGATCCCGACAGCGCCACGAACACGAGCGCGAACAGCGCGACGACGCCCGCCGCGCCCATCATCCCGGCACCCTTCGCTCGGACCGCGACCGCCTCGCCCGCCTCGATCCTGGCGAGCTCGATCTGCTGGCGGATCAGCGTCCGCACCCCGTCCACGATCGACGTGACGACGACGCCGATCGGGCGCTTCCCGTCACTCGGTGGGGGGCCCGCGGCCCCCGTCGCTTCCGGAGCTCCGGGCGCGCCTTCGTTCGTCTGGCTCATCCCGATCCCTCCTCACCGTGATCGGCTGGGTCCATCATGGGTCACCCGAGCGCGTCCTGCTCTCGAGAGGTCCGGCTTCCTCCTGCAGGCCGGAGGCGTGCCCACCCGACCCAGCCGCACGGCCCGCCCGAGCGTCCCTCGAGCGACGGGCCGTCCGGCCGCGGGTCGCCGCGGCTCGGGAGGTTAGCGTCGGACCTGGAGGCAACCCTCGAGGAGATCGCCATGGCCAAGGAGCCCGAAGGCCTCGCCGACAAGCACATCGAGTTCGTTCCCCTGATCGCCGCGATCGAGAAGGTCGAGACGTCGGTGGGCGAGGGCAAGGCGGCCTCGCTGCGCCTATCCACGATCGGCCTGCACGAGTCGCTCGCCCACGGCCTGATCCCGCACGCGGTCGGGGAGGGGCGCACCGTCTTCCCGGTGCTGCGGCGCGTGACGGGCTCGGACGAGATCGCCACCGAGATGAACCGGGAGCACCGCGAGATCGCCCGCCTCACCGACGAGCTCGAGCGGACCTACGACGAGCTCGTCCGGTCGGGCCTGACCGCCGGCCAGGAGCGGCGGCTCACGGAGCTGCTCGGGAAGCTCCGCGCGGCGATCCGCGAGCACTTCGCCGCCGAGGAGGAGACCTGCTTCCGGATCCTCAAGGCGGAGCTCGATCCGGAAGAGGCCAAGGAGCTCTGCCGGGCGCTCGACGCGGCGGCGTCGCAGGTCCGCGAGGCCTACGAGTAGAACTCGATGATCAGCCGCTCGTCGACCGGGACGGGCAGGGGGATCTCGTCGCGCTCGGGGTACCGGGACATCGTCCCCTCGAGCTGTTCCGCGTTCCGGTACAGGTAGGGCGGCGGGTCGGGGGCAAGCTCGAGCGCCTCGCGCACGAACACGAAGTTCCGCGCCTTCTCCGACAGCTCGATCGTCTGCTCGGGCTTGACCTGCGCGCTGGGGACGTCGACCCGGCGCCCGTTCACCCGCACGTGCCCGTGCGAGACGAGCTGGCGGGCCTGACGCTGCGTGAGCGCGAAGCCCAGGCGCTGGACCACCGTGTCGAGCCGGGTCTCGAGCTGGCGGATCAGCTCCTCGCCCGTGACCCCGCGCTTGCGGCTGGCGCGGTCGTAGTAGGTGCGCATCTGCCGCTCGCCCACGCCGTAGATCGCCCGGAGCTTCTGCTTCTCCAGCAGCCGGACCTGGTACTCGGAGAAGCGCTTGCGGCCCCGGCCGTGCTGTCCCGGCGGGTAGGGACGCTTGACCGCCGGGCAGTTCGGCCGCCCGCAGAGGGGCTGGCCGACCCGGCGGCACATCCGATGGCGGGGTCCGACCTTGTTCATCGCGGCCCGCCAGGGTACCAACGCGTCGCCTCCCCCGACCCTGGGCATCCGGTCGGGGACGGGCCGATAGCATCGCGGCCGGGATGGAGGTCACCGATCGGGTCGTGGGGAGCTGCCTGGGGCTCGCCCTCGGCGACGCCCTGGGGGCCCCGTTCGAGTTCCTCCGAGGGGTGAACCTCCCGCACCCGATCCCCGCGCTCGAGCGCCCGTGGATGGACCAGCCGCCGGGATCCACCACCGACGACACCGCGTTGGCCCGGAACCTGATGCGGAGCCTGGCCGCGTGCGGCGGGTTCGACCCCGACGACCTCGTCCGCCGACACGTCGAGTGGCTCGCCTCGGACCCGCCCGACGTCGGGAGCCTGACCGGCCGGGTCCTCCGTCGGGCCGCCCGAGGCGAGGACGCGCGCGAGGCCGCCCGGGCGGTGTGGGAGCAGCGCGGCCCCGAGGTCTCGGCCGGCAACGGCTCGGTGATGTACTGCGCGCCGCTCGGCCTCGCTTACGCGAACCGCCCCGGCGAGCTGGACGAGCTCGCGCCCGAGCTCTCGGCGATCACCCACGTCGACGGCCGGTGCCGGACGGCGGTCCTCGCGGTCACGCTCGCGGTGGCCGCGCTCGCGCGGGGCGAGCCCGCCGAGGCGGCCGCGACCGGAGCGCTCACCGCCGTGGCGGACCTCGAGGGGGGCGAGGAGCTCGAGTTCCTGGTCCAGGCCGCCGGTCGCGTCCGGCCGATCGACGGGCCGGACCAGGGCTTCTGCCTGTTCACCGCCGGGGTCGGCTTCCAGGCGCTGCTCGAAGGCGGCGACGTCGAGACCGAGTTGCGGCGGGTCGTGGGGCTCGGCGGTGACACCGACACGAACGCGGCCGTGGCCGGCTCGCTGCTCGGCGCCCGCGACGGGGTCGGCGCGCTGCCCAGGCGGTGGCTCGAACGCCTCCGCGACCGCGACGCGATCGAGGCCGAAGCCCGCGCGTTGGTCCCGCTCGCCGAGCGGACCTGAACAGCCCTCAGTGCAGGTGCCAGCGCCGCGGCGCGATCAGCTCGTCGGCGGCGGCCGGGCCCCACGTGCCCGGCCCGTACAGGTGCACGTCGCCGGGGTGCTCGAGCGCGGGCTCGACGATCTGCCACGCGCGCTCGACCCCGTCCGCCCGGGTGAACAGCGTGTGGTCGCCGTCCATCGCGTCGTGCAGCAGCCGCTCGTACGCCTCGGCCGGCTGGTGCATGAACGTCTGCTCGTAGTCGAACACCATGCGGACGGTCGTGAGCTCGTACCCCGGCCCGGGGACCTTGGCCTGGAACGCGAGCGAGATGCCCTCGTCGGGCTGGATCCGGATCGTGAGGTGGTCGGCCGGCAGCGGTCCGATCCCGAGCTCGCCGAACAGGTAGCTCGGCGGCTCGCGGAACCGGACCGTGATCTCGGTCGCGCGACGGGGCAGGCGCTTGCCGTGGCGGAGGTAGACGGGGACGCCGTCCCACCGCCAGTTGTCGATCCTCAGCTCGGCGGCGACGAACGTCTCCGTGGTCGATCCCCTCGCCACGCCGGGCGCCTCCCGGTACCCCTCGTACTGGCCGAGCACCACGCGGTCGGGGTCGAGCGGGCGGATCGCGCACAGGAGCTTGACCTTCTCGTCGCGGAACGCCTCGGCCTCGAGCGAGCGTGGCGGCTCCATCGTGACGAAGGCGAGGACCTGGAGCATGTGGTTCTGGAGGAGGTCGCGGATCGCGCCGGAGGCATCGTAGTAGTCGGCGCGTCCCTCGACGCCGATCTCCTCGGCCACCGTGAGCTGGAGGTGGTCGATCGCGTCGCGGTTCCAGACGCGCTCGAACAGCGCGTTGGCGAACCGGAAGACCACGATGTTCTGCACGGTCTCCTTGCCGAGGTAGTGGTCGATCCGGAACAGCCGCGACTCGTCGAACCCGGCGTGGATCCGGCGCGTGAGCTCGCGGGCGCCCTCGAGCGAGTCGCCGAACGGCTTCTCCACGACGATCCGGCTCTCCGGGGTGGCCTGGCCGGCCGCCGTCAGGCCCTCGGCGAAAGGGGCGAACAGCGAGGGCGGGGTGGCCAGGTAGTACAGGCGGCGGCCCTCGAGCCGGAGCTCGCGGTCGAGCTCGTCCAGCCGCTCCCCCAGGCGCTCGAACGCCGCCGGGTCCCTCGCGTCGACCGGCACGTAGGCCATCGAGCCGAGCAGCCCCCCGAGCACCTCGCGGTCGAGGTCGGTCCGGCAGTTCTCGTGGATCGCGGCCTCGGCGCGCTCCCGCAGCGCGGCGTCGTCCCAGTCGCGGGACCCGGACCCGACGATCGCGTGCCGCTCGGGGAGCAGGTCGCGGCACGCGAGGTGGTACAGGGCGGGGAAGATCTTCTTCCGCGCGAGGTCGCCGGTCGCGCCGAAGATCACGATCGCCTGGGGTTCGGGGGCCTCGAGCGGCATCCCGGTCACCCTTCCCGCTCGGCGTGCCCGCCGAACCGCTCGCGCATCGCCGAGAGGACGCGGTCGGCGAAGTCGCCGCCGCCCCGGCTGCGGAACCGGTCGAACAGCGCCGCCGAGAGGACGTGGATCGGGACGCCTTCCTCGATCGCGGCGAGCGCGGTCCAGCGCCCTTCCCCGGAGTCGGACACGCGCCCGGAGAACCGCCCGAGCCCCGGGTCCTCCAGGAGCGCGGCCGCGGTGAGATCGAGCAGCCACGACGAGACCACGCTGCCGCGCCGCCACACCTCGGCGACCTCGGCCACGTCGAACCGGTACCGGTAGCGATCGGGCTCGCGCAGCGGCGCCGTCTCGGCGTCCGCGGCGCGGTCGCGCAGTCCCACGTCCGCGTTCCGCAGGACGTTCAGGCCTTCCGCGTAGGCGGCCATGATCCCGTACTCGATCCCGTTGTGGACCATCTTCACGAAGTGCCCGGCGCCCGACGGCCCGCAGTGCAGGTAGCCGGCTTCGGCGGTGCTCGCGTTCGCGTCCATCCGCCCCGGCGTCCGGGGGGCGGCCTCCACGCCGGGCGCGAGCGCCGAGAAGATCGGGTCGAGGCGGCGGACGACCTCCTCCTCGCCCCCGATCATCAGGCAGAACCCGCGCTCGAGCCCGAACACGCCGCCGCTCGTCCCGACGTCCACGTACCGCACCCCGCGCTCGGCGTAGCGGGTCGCGCGCTCGACGTCGTCGCGGTAGAAGGAGTTCCCGCCGTCGACCACGACGTCGTCGGGCTCCATGAGCTCGGCCAGGCGGTCGGTCGTCTCGACCGCGAGCGCGGCCGGAACCATCACCCAGACGGCCCGCGGCGGCGAGAGCGCGCCGACCAGATCCTCGAGCGACCCCGCCCCCCTCGCTCCCTCTCCTTCGAGGGCCCGCACGGGCTCGGGGCGCACGTCGTGGACCACCACCTCGTGACCGTGGCGCAGCAGGCGCCGGGTGAGGTTCGTCCCCATGCGCCCCAGACCGACCATGCCGAGCTGCATCCGACCACCTCCGCCCCAAGCCTAGGCGACCGCACGGGTTCGGCCGCGGTCCCGGCGGGCCGTGGGGGCACCGTCCCTCGACCGGACCCCCGCGTTACGTGTAACGCTGGAGCCCGGACCCGGACTACGGTTCCATCCGAAGGTGATCCTGCGTGCCGCACGGAGGGGGTCATTCGATGGCGGACATGATCCAGGTCTACGGCGCGAGCTGGTGTCCCGACTGCCGCCGCGCGAAGCGGTTCCTGTCGGACCAGCGGATCCCGTTCGGGTGGCACGACATCGAGGCCGAGCCCGCGACGATCTCGATCGTCCAGGAGCGGAACAGCGGCAACAACGTCATCCCCACGATCATCTTCCCCGACGGCTCCCACCTGTCCGAGCCGACGAACGAGGAGCTGGCCACCAAGCTCGGACTCGAGCGCACCGCGATGCAGCACGTCTACGACCTGATCGTGGTCGGCGGGGGCCCGACCGGGCTCACCACCGCGATCTACGCCGCGCGCGAGCTGCTCGAGACCCTCGTGATCGACAGCAAGGGCCTGGGCGGTCAGGCGGGGATCACCGAGCGCCTGGACAACTACCCTGGCTTCCCCGAGGGGATCGGCGGCGGCGAGCTCGCCGACCGGATCGTGCAGCAGGCTCGCCGGTACGACGTCGAGCTGCTCCAGGCCGTGTCGGTCGTCGCCGTCTCGAGCGACGGCGAGCAGGTGGACGTCGAGACCGCCACGGGCGACCACTACCACGCCCGGGCGGCCCTGATCGCCACCGGCTCGACGTACCGGCGCACGGGCGCCGAGGGCGAGGAGGAGCTGATCGGGGCCGGGATCCACTTCTGCGCCACGTGCGACGGGCCCTTCTACCGCGGGGCCGAGGAGCTCGTCGTGCTGGGCGGCGGGAACAGCGGCCTCGAGGAGGGGCTGTTCCTGACGCAGTTCGCCGAGCGGGTGACGATCGTCCAGCGCGGGGACCGGCTGACGGCGACGAAGCTCCTCCAGGACAAGGTCGCGATGCACGACCGGATGCGGGTCCTGCTGAACAAGGAGGTCGCGCGCTTCCGACCCAAGGACGACGGCAGCGGGAAGCTCGGCGCGCTCGAGCTGCGCGACCAGGTGACCGGCGAGATCGGGGAGCTGCACCCCGCGGCCGTGTTCGTCTTCATCGGCCTGGACCCGAACACCGACGTCGTGAAGGGGAGCGCCGAGCTCGACGACCGCGGCCTGATCGTGACCGACACGGGGTTCATGACCAGCATCCCCTGCGTCTTCGCGGCGGGCGACGTCCGCTCGGGCTCGACGAAGCAGCTCGCCTCGGCGGTCGGCGAGGGCGCGGCCGCGGCGATCGCGATCCGGCAGTTCCTGGAGGCCCAGGAGGCCAAGCCCGTCCACGTGATGTGAAGGAGCGGTCGGTGGAGCCGAGCGAGATCTTCGAGCTGATCGTGAAGGCGGACGAGAAGCTGAAGTACGCGACCTCCGGGAAGGAGGACGTTCGGCGTCACCAGGCGCGCGAGCTCCTCGTCCGCGCCCGGGAGGAGGCGGCGAGCATCGGGGACGAGGGGCTCGTGCGGCAGGCCGAGACCCGCCTGGCGGATCTGGAGGCCGTGCCGGGGTCACGCCCGCAGGGCCCGGACGGGGATCCCGGGTGACCGAACGGCGGCCGACCCCGCTCGACCCCTACCCCGAGCCGCGGCCGTCCGAGACCCTCGACGACGAGCTCGCCTACCCGCCCGAGCTCGGCGCCGACGCGATCGCGATCCTCGAGGGGCGCACGTTCCTGTTCTCCGACGCGCTCGGGGACGTCCCGCCCGGCTCGATCGGCGGACTCCTCCACGACGACACTCGGTTCCTCTCGCGGTGGGAGCTGACGCTCGGAGGTCGGCCGCTCTCGCTGCTCCAGTCCCGCGCGGTCGACCACTACTCGGCCGCGTTCTTCCTCACGAACCCGGACCTGCCGGGGATCCGGGCGAACAGCCTCACGGTCCGCCGGCTCCGGTTCGTGGGCGGCGGGCTGCACGAGCGGATCGCGGTCTACAACCCGCTGCCGCGCCCCGTGCGGTTCGAGCTCCGCCTGGCGGCGGGGACGGACTTCGCCGATCTGTTCGAGGTGAAGGGGCGGGTCCGGGACCGGAGCGACCGGATCGTCGTCGAGCGAGATCCGACCGGGCTGCACCTCCGATACGAGGTGCCGGGGTTCCTGGCCGAGACGAACGTCCGGGCCACGCGGAGCCGGATCGCCGAGGGGATCGACGGCGAGGGCCCCGGCGGGGACGTCCCGCCCACGGTGGAGGGCGACGCGTTCGTCTGGGACGTCGAGCTCGGCCCGCGCCGGCTCCTGGACGTCGTGGTCCTCGTCACCGTCCGATCGAACGAACGGACCCTGGAGCTCCTGCACGACGACTTCGGCGAGCAGCAGGAGCACCCCGAGGGGGCGCTCACCCGGTGGCTCGAGGAGGTGCCGAGGTTCCGCTGCGAGAGCCCGCTCCTCCAGGGAGTGCTCGAGCGCTCGATCCTCGATCTCGCGGCCCTGCGGATCGAGGGCGAGATCGGCGGCGAGCCCTACGTCCTGCCGGCCGCCGGCCTGCCGTGGTTCATGACGCTGTTCGGGCGCGACACGATCATCACCTCGCTCCAGACCCTTCCGATCGGACCCGAGCTCGCCCGCGGGGCGCTCCACCTGCTCGGCGCGCTCCAGGGCGATCGGGAGGACGACTTCCGCGACGAGGAGCCGGGCAAGATCCTGCACGAGATCCGGTACGGCGAGCTCACCGTCACCGGGGAGACCCCGCACAGCCCGTACTACGGGACGGCGGACGCCACCCCGTTGTACCTGCGCCTGCTGTGGACCTACTGGGCCTGGACCGGCGACGACGGGTTCGTGCGGGTTCGGTGGCCGAACGTGCTCGCCGCGCTCGGGTGGATCGACCGCTTCGGCGACCGGGACGGTGACGGCTTCGTCGAGTACCGGACCCGCTCCTCACGGGGCCTCGGGAACCAGTGCTGGAAGGACTCGTGGGACGGGATCCAGTTCGCCGACGGGACGATCCCGTACCTCCCGATCGCGACGGCCGAGATCCAGGGCTACGTCTACGACGCCAAGCTCCGCGTGGCCGAGATCGCCGAGCGGTTGATGGGGGACGGGGCCCTCGCCGACCGCCTGCGGGCGGAGGCCGCGGAGCTGTTCGACCGGTTCAACGACCGCTTCTGGAGCGACGCCCGCGGCGGGTACTACGTCGTCGGCCTGGACGGCGACGGGCGGCAGATCGACTCGATGACCTCGAACCAGGGGCACCTGCTCTGGTCGGGGATCGTGCCGGAGGAGCGCGCCGCCGTGATCGCCCGCCACCTGCTCTCCGACCCGATGTTCTCGGGCTGGGGCGTCCGGACGCTCTCGAACGAGGACGCGGGCTACAACCCGATCGGCTACCACACCGGCACGGTGTGGCCGCACGACAACGCGATCGTCGCGGCCGGCCTCGCGCGCTACGGGTTCCGGGACGAGGCGAACCGCATCGCGCTCGCCCAGCTCGAGGCGGCCGGGTTCACCGACCACCGGCTCCCCGAGGCCTTCGCCGGGCTCCGCCGCGACCTGGGACGGTTCCCGGTCCGGTACCCGACGGCGTGCAGCCCGCAGGCGTGGGCGACCGGCGCGCCGTTCATGCTGCTCGCGACGATGCTCGGGCTCGAGGCGTCGTCGGGCGAGGTGACGATCGACCCGCGCGTGCCGGCGGAGCTCGGGCGGGTCTTCGTGCACGGGCTCCATGCGTTCGGCACGCACTGGGACGTGGAGGCGACCGGCTCCACGGGCCGGGTCGGGCTCACCCACTGAGCGAGCGACCGGCTCCACGGTCCGGGTCGGGCTCACCCACCGAGACCGCGACCGGTCTCCTCCGCCCAGCGGCGGTAGACGTCGAGCAGGGCCTCCCGCGCGGGGGGCGGGATCTGCTCCTCGGACAGGGCTCCCGCCACGCGGATCGTGGTCCGGATCTGGTCGAGGTAGGTCGTGCACCCGTCGCAGCCGGCGAGGTGCGCCTCGAACCGGGCGCGCTCGGGCTCGGGCAGCGCGCCGTCGAGGTACTCGGTGACGAGCTCGACCAGGCTCTTGCAGTTCATCGCTCCAGGCGTGGTCATCCAGCCCCCTCCGGTGCGAGGTAGCCCTCGAGCGCACGCCGGACCTTCGCGCGGGCGCGGTGCAGGAGCACCCGCTGATTGGTCTCGGAGAGGTCGAGCGCGTTACACACCTCGGTCGAGGTCCACCCCAGCACGTCCCGCAGCCGGATCACCGCCCGCTGGTTCGGGGGCAGGGCCTCGATCGCCTCGTCGACCCGGGCGAGCGTCTCGCCGGCCAGCAACCGCTCCTCGGGGACCCCCTCCCAGCCGGCCGGCGGCGCCGCCCAGTGGCCCGGCCACCGCGGGTCGTCGTCGGGGCGGAACCGGTCCGGGTCGACCGTCGGACCCGACTCGTCCTCGCCGAGGGAGGAGAACGGGACGCTGCGCGCCTCGCGCGCGCCGCGGGACTTCGCGATGTTCACGAGGATCCGGAAGATCCAGGTCCGCAGCGACGAGCGCCCCTCGAACCCGTCGAGCCCGCGGAGCACGCCGAGCCAGGCGTCCTGGACCACCTCCTCGGCCACGGCCCGGGTCGAGACGTACATCCTGGCGATCCGCAGCATCGAGGGCTGGTACCGCTCGACGAGCTCCATGAACGCCTGCTCGTCGCCCGCCCGCAGACGCCGGACCAGGAGCAGGTCCTCGGTCGAGGCTCGGGGCGGCACGTCGCCCATCGGCGCGCAGCGTAGCGCGCCGGCTCAGCCGGGTCGCGCGGCCCCCACGAAGTGCTCCCAGTAGATCGGCCGGACCTGGACGACCGTCCCGGTATGCGGGGAGTCGATCATCCGGTCGCCGCCAACGTAGATCCCCACGTGCGAGATCGGGTTGTAGAAGAAGACGAGGTCGCCCGGCTGGAGGTCCTCCCGGCCCACGTGAGGCAGGGAGGCGTACTGGGCGGCGGAGGAGTGCGGCAGGGAGACGCCCGCGTGCGCCCACGCCCACATCGTGAACCCCGAGCAGTCGAAGCCCGTCTCTGGACTCGAGCCGCCCCACTGGTACGGGGTCCCGATCACCGAGTACGCGGCGTCCAGCACGGCCTGCACGCCGGCGTTCGGTGCGGGCGGCGCCGGGATCGACGAGAGGGCGGGGGCCGAGGTCTGCTCCTGGTCGGCGGCCAGGGCGGCGCGCGCCGCCCGCCGGGCCGCCACGGCCTCCCGGTACTGGCGGTCGAGCGTCTCGTACAGCTCGCGCGCCTCGGCGATGCCCGCCTGGATCTCGTCCCGCTTGGCCCCGAGGTCCTCGAGGATCGCCGCGCGCTCCTCGACCGCGGCGCGGAGCTCTTCGGCCGTCCATCGCGCCTGCTGCCGGGCCCGCTCGGCCTCGGTGGCCAGGTCGGCGTCGGCCTCGGCCATGCTGCCGATGAACTCGAGCCGGTCGGAGAAGTCGGCGAGCGAGGTCGCGTCGAACAGCACCGAGAACCGGGAGCCGACGCCCGTGTAGGCGCGCGCGGCGCTGGCGTTCAGCCGGGCGATCGCGCGCTCGGCCTGCGCCTTGGCCTCCTCGGCCTCCGCCCGCACCTCGGCCAGGCGATCCTGGACCTGCTGGAGGCGGATCCGGGCCTGGTTGTACTCCTCCACGAGGAGGGACATCTCCCGGTTGAGCGCGTCCACCCGGGCCTTGGCCTGCTCGACCTCCTCGCGCGTGGGGACCGCGGAGGAGAGCGGGATCGAGCCGATGGAGGCGGAGAGGACGATGAGCCCGGCCGCGACGAGCCGCGCCCCGAGGCGTCGGTGCGTCCCTCTCATCTCCCTCCACACACGACGAAGGCTGTCCCACGACAGCCCGGCAAGAGGCTATCGGGGGTCTGAGAGGACGTCAAACCTCCACCGTTCCTCCCCGGAGGAACGCCCGTTCCCGGAGGAACACCGTCGTCGGATCGACCCGGGAGGTCCCGAAGTCGGGACGGCGGGATTTGAACCCGCGACCTCAGCGTCCCGAACGCTGCGCGCTACCAAACTGCGCCACGTCCCGCGGAGGCAGAGTCTACCGGCTGGACCCGGCCGCGACCGGGTAGGCTCGACCGAGCCGTGACCGCGACCGAGCCGTGGACCTGGAGCCGACGATGACCGTCCTGTCTCTGTTGCGGTTCGTCCTGTCCGACGCGAGCGACCGTGAGGCGTTCGAGGCCGACCTGGAGTCGATGCGGCGCCTGGAGGCCGAGCAGCCCGGGTTCCGACGAGCCGAGATCGGCCGCGATCCCCGGGACGAGCGCCGCTACGTGCTCGTCTCCGAGTGGGACGACGTCGAGCACGTCCGGGCTTTCGAGCACCACCCCGAGCACGAGGCCATCATGCGGCGCTGGGAGGATCGCTACGCGGAGCCGTTCGAGCACCGTCGCTTCGTGCCGTGGGTCCGACCCGAACCCCCGACGGAGGTGACCCGATGAGGATCGCGCAGCTGTGCCCGCCCTGGCTCGCCGTCCCGCCGAAGGGGTACGGCGGGATCGAGTGGGTCGTTGCGCTCCTCGCCGACGGTCTGGCCGAGGCCGGCCACGACGTGACGCTGTTCGCGACGGGGGACTCGGAGACCAAGGCCAGGCTCGAGTACGTGTTCGAGCAGGCTCCCGGCTCGGCGGCGATCAACGACGTCATGCTCGACGCGACGCACACGCTGTTCTCGCTCCGCGACGTCCGGGAGCGGTTCGACGTGGTCCACGTCCACTCCCCGTTCTCGGCGCTCGCCGCGGCGGTCGAGACCGGCGTGCCGACCGTCCACACGTTGCACGGCTCGTTCACGCCGGAGATGACCCGGCTGTACTCGTTCGTGGCGGAGCGCGCGTGGTTCGTCGCGATCAGCGAGGCGCAGAAGGCGATGGGCCCGGGCCTGCGCTACGGGGGCGTCGTCTACAACGGCATCGACATGGGCTTCTACACGCTCCGGGAGGAGAAGGAGGACTTCGTCCTGTTCCTCGGCCGCGCGGCGCCCGAGAAGGGGTGGCGGCGCGCGATCGAGGCCGCGAAGGCCGCGGGGGAGCGGCTCGTCTCGGCGGTGAAGATCGCCCACCCCACCGAGGAGGAGGAGTGGGAGCGGAACGTCAAGCCGATCCTGCCCTCCGACTTCGAGGTGATGGGCGAGATCACGCAGGAGGAGAAGGCCGACCTGCTGCGGCGGGCCAAGGCCGTGCTCTTCCCGATCGACTGGCCCGAGCCGTTCGGCCTGGTGATGACCGAGGCGATGGCCTGCGGCACGCCGGTGATCGGGACCCCACGCGGCTCGGTGCCCGAGGTGATCCAGGACGGCGTGACGGGGTGGATCGTGCCGGCCGAGGACTACGCGGCCCAGGCCGCCGAGCGCCTCGGGCGCCTGTCGGAGATCGACCCCTACGCCTGCCGCGAGCGCGTGCAGCGCCTGTTCTCGAAGGAGGCGATGGTGGCCGGCTACGAGCGGGTGTTCGAGCGCGCCGTCGCCGGCTGATCGGCCCGCCGAAGCTCGAGCAGGGTCGCCTCGGGCGGGCACAGGAACCGGAACGGCGCGAACTTGCTCGTCCCCAGGCCCGGCGAGACGTGCACGAACGCCGGGCCGACCCGCAGGAGCCCGGAGACCAGACGCCGAGGCAGGTGCGAGTTCGTGACGAGCGCGCCGACCAGCGGCAGCCGAACCTGTCCGCCGTGCGTATGACCGGCCACGACGAGCGCGTACCCGCAGGCCACGGTCTCGGGGATCGAGTCCGGCGAGTGCATCACCGCCAGCCCGAACCGTTCGGGGGCGCGCCGCGGGACCACGCGGAGGTCCTGGCGACGGATATGGGCGTCGTCGAGCCCGACGAGCTCGACCGGGAGCCCATCCAGATCGACGAGCGTGCGGAGGTTCGTCAGGTCCCGCCAGCCATCGGTCTCCAGGAGCGCGACGAGCTCGCGCGACCGTCCCCGCGGGGGGCGGCGCCGTCGTCGCTTGGCGGGAGGCACGAAGTAGCGGAACGGGTTCAGCAGCCGCGGCACGAAGTAGTCGTTCGAGCCCAGGACGAACCAGGAGCCGAGGCGCCCGCGCACGGGGCGCAGGGCCTCGACCACGCGCTCGACGGCCTCCGGCTCGGCGAGGAAGTCGCCCGTCACGACCGTCAGGTCCGCGGCCGGCAACGACGCGAGGAACGCCGCCTTCCGCCGATCGTCCCGGACGAAGTGGAGGTCGGACAGGTGCAGAACCGTCAGGGTCCCGGGTCCTGCCGCCGGTAGGATGGGCACCGTCCGCCGCACCAGTCGGTAGGCGCGCCGCTCGACGACGACGCCGTAGGCGACGCAGAGCGCGCCGACCACGAGGATGCCGAGCAGGATCGGGACGAGCACGGGAAGGCAGTCTACGTGGGCGATGCCACGCTCAGGACCAGGGTGCGCGAGGAGATGACGGCCGCCCTCAAGGCGAGCGACAGGGTGCGCCTTGGCGCCCTGCGGATGCTCCAGACCGCGATCGTGAACCGCGAGAAGGAGGTCCTGCACGAGCTCTCGGACGACGAGGTGCGGGAGGTGGCCGCCGGGGAGGTCAGGAAGCGCACCGAGTCCATCGAGGCGTTCGACGCCGCCGGGCGCACCGAGCTCGCGGACAAGGAGCGCGCCGAGCGCGAGGTGCTCCGCGCCTTCGCGCCCGAACCGCTGGATGAGGCCGCGGTGGACGCGCTGATCGAGGAGGCGATCGCGAGCACCGGGGCGAGCTCGCTCGGGGACCTCGGCAAGGTGATGGGCGCCGTGATGTCGCAGGCGAAGGGCAGGGTCGACGGGGCCGCGGTGCAGGCCAAGGTCCGCGCCCGTCTCTCGGGCGGACCCTAGGGGCGTCGGAGCGCCGCGGCGCCGCGACCGTTCGGGTCTCCGCCGCCGTCCCCGTCCCCTCCGCCTTCGTCTGGCGGCGCGCCATCCGGCGGGGCGTCGCCGAACACCCCCACCCGGATCGTCACGGTCGCGCCGACGTCGACCACCTTGCTCCCGTTCCCGATCGGGGTCTGTCCGACGACGACCCCGTCGAGCTTGCGTTGGTCGACCGGCACGTACTCGACGGCCGCCAGCAACCCGAGCTCCTCGACGATCGCGATCGCTTCGGCTTCGGTGAGATCGATCACGCGCGGGACGACCACCGGCTCGCCCTTGCCGTTGCTGACCTGGATCGTGACGGCGCCGCCGAGCGTGAGCCGGCTCCCTCCCTCGGGCGACTGCGCGATCACGGTGTTGACCGGCTGGAACGAGGCCGCCTTCTCGACGAGCGGCGTGAAGTTCGCCTCGACGAGGATCGCCTGAGCCTCCTCGGAGCGCAGGCCGACCACGTCGGGCACCGTCCCGCTCTCCGGCGCCGGCGGCGGCTCGAAGCCCTCGACGGGGTATCCCTCGATCGCTCGGATCATGAAGTCGTGCCAGATCGGTGCCGCGAGCGTCCCGCCGAACACCGAGCGACCGTAGTACCCGTCCATCGGGACGTGACCGACCGGGAAGCCCACCCAGACCGCCGTGGCCACCTGCGGCGTGTAGCCGGCGAAGTAGACGTTCGTGTAGTCCTGCGCCGTCCCGGTCTTCCCGGCGACCGGCCGACCGATCTGCGCCGCGGTGCCCGTCCCGCCCTGGACCACGCGCTGGAGCATCGCGGTCGCGAGGTGCGCGATGTCGGGCTCGATCGCCTGCTCGCACCGTGGCTTGTGCCGGTACAGGACCTCGTACCCGGGGCCGTCGTCCCTCGGCGCCTCGATCCGCGCGACGGCGAACGGCTCGCAGTGGATCCCGTCGTTCGCGAGCGTCCCGTACGCGGAGGCCATGTCGAGCGTGGAGACCTCCTCGACCCCGAGCGTGATCGAGGGGACGGGGTCGAGCGGCGCCGTGATCCCCATCCGGTGCGCGGTCTCCACGATCGCCTCGGGGCCGACGTCGAGCGCGAGCTGGGCGAAGACGACGTTCACCGAGCCCTGCGTCGCGGCCCACAGGTCGATGTAGCCGCGGTCGCTCCCGCCCTCGGCGTTGCTGACGCAGCCCGACTCGCTGATCCAGCCCTCGAGCCCGCACAGGGGCGACCGGGAGGAGTACACCTTCCCCGCGGGGAACCCGCTCTCGAACGCCGCGACCAGCGTGAAGGGCTTGAACGCCGACCCGACCTGCCGCCGTCCGCGCCAGACCAGGTCGAGCTGGTCGCGTTCGTAGTCCTTGCCGGACAGCATCGCCTTGATCGCGCCGGTGGTGGCCTCGACCGAGACGAGGGACACATCGGGTCCGCGCGAGGGATCGATCGCCTCGCTCGCGTCGACCGCCGCCTGCGCGTGCTCCTGCCACGCGGGCTCGAGCGTGGTGTAGATCCGCAGGCCCCCCTGGTAGACGGTGTGGATCCGCTGGTTCCGGGTCACGCCCAGGGCGTCGAACTCGCCCGTCTCGTTGTCCAGGATCAGGTTCCGGATGTAGTAGACGAAGAAGGGCTCGACGCGCTGCTCGGGCGGGCCGGCGTCCACGGCCATGCCGAGCGGCCTCGTCTTGGCCTTGGCCACCTTCGCCGGGTCGGCGAACCCGAGCTGCGCCATCCGGTCCAGCACGAGGTTCCGCCGGGCGAGCGCGCTGTCCGGGTTGGTCACCGGGTCGTAGAGGCCGGGTGCCCGGATCAGCCCGGCGAGCAGCGCGGCCTCGGCGAGCCTCAGCTTGCCGGGCGGCTTGGCGAAGTACGTCTCCGAGGCGGTGCCGATCCCGTAGGCGCCGTTCCCGAAGTAGACCTCGTTCAGGTACAGCTCCAGGATCTCGTCCTTCGTGTAGAGGCGTTCGAGGCGGATCGCGAGCGCCGCCTCCTGGAACTTGCGGGCGAACGTCTGCGAGGGGTCGTCGATGATCACGTTCTTGACGAGCTGCTGCGTGATCGTCGAGCCGCCCTGGGTGATGTCGCCGGCGGCCAGGTTCGCGACCGCCGCCCGGATCAGCGAGGGGAAGTTCAGCGCCCCGTGCTCGTAGAAGCCGTCGTCCTCGATCGCGAGGACCGCGTCGCGGGCCACCGGGGCGACGTTCTTGAGCCGCACCAGCCGGCGGTTCTCGTCCAGGAACACGGTCGCGAGGACCGAGCCGTCGGCCGCGTAGATCACCGAGCGCTCGGGGAACCGGGGGATCCGGACCCTCCCGACGCCGGCATCGTCCAGCCGGTCCCGGAACGCGTTGACGCTCAGACCGGCGGCGCCGAACAGCGGCAGGAGCACCAGCGCGACGAGCACCGCGCCCACGCCGATCACCAGGGCGAGCAGGATCGGGATCGCCGGGGGGATCGTCCGCTCCGGCTGGAGCCGGCCCCCGGTCGCGGGAGGCGGTCGGCGGGCGGGCCGGGTCGAGGGTCTGGGTCTCGGGGGAGCCTGCATGGGATCGGCGCCAGGATAGCCCCGGCGGGGGGCCGCCACGGCGCAGGTACGATGGGTCCTCCGATGCGCCGCGCGGCCCCGTTCCTGCTGCTCGCCCTGCTGCTCGCGCTCGCGCTCCCCGCGGCCGGGCAGCCGACCGAGGCCTCGGTGGTGGTGATCGAGGTGGCCGGCTCGATCGACCGCACCGTCGCCGGGTACCTCCGGGACGCGCTCGCGGACGCCGAGGCCCGCGGGTCGACGGTGGTGCTCCAGCTCGACAGCCCCGGGACGCTGGACCAGGACGCGGTCGGGCTCGCCCGCCGGGTCCACGAGGCCTCGGTGCCGGTGATCGTCTGGGTGGGGCCGGCGCCCGCGGAGGCGCAGGGCGCCGCCCTGCTGCTGATGTACGCGGCGAGCCTGTCGGCGGTGGCGCCCGGGGCCGGGATCGGGCCGCTCCTGCCGCTCGACCTCGCCGGCGCTCCCGGGTCGCCGCGGGCGGAGGTCGAGGCGCTCGCGCGCTCGTGGGTGCGGGAGCGCGGCCGGCCGACCCCCGTGATCTTCCCCGCCGAGCCGGTGCCCGCCGCCGTTGCCCTCGAGGGCAACGTCGCGCAGGTGCCCGCGGTCTCGGTCACCGACCTGCTGGCGGAGGTCGACGGCCGGCCGGTCGGGACGGCCACGGGCGAGGTCACCCTGCGGACGCGGATCGCGCTCGCCGAGGGCGAGGAGCCGGTCTCGGTACGCTTCGTGGACCTGGGGCCGGTCGACCGCGTCCTGCACGCGGCCGCCTCGCCGACCTGGATCTTCGTGTTGGTGGTCCTCGGCCTGGCCGCCCTGGCGTTCGAGCTCACCCAGCCCGGGTTCGGGTTCGCGGGCTTCAGCGGGGCCGGGATGGTGGCGCTGGCGATCTACGGGCTCGCCGTGGTGCCGTTCTCGTGGCCGGGCCTGCTCCTGCTGCTCGGCGGCCTCGGCCTGATGACGCTCGACGTGCTGATCCGGCGGCTCGGGGTGAGCACGTGGCTCGGGCTCGCGGCGTTCGTCGGCGGCTCGTTCCTGGTGTTCGGAGGGCTCTCGGACCGGATCGACGTGTCGCCCTGGCTGATCGGCGGCGCCGCCGTGGCGAGCCTCCTGTACTGGGGGTTCGGGCTCACCGTGGCCCTCCAGGCCCGGGAGCGGCTCACCTCGCGGCAGCGAGGGCTGGTCGGGCTGGTCGGGGAGACCCGGGGGGAGCTGAAGCCCGAGGGTCCGGTGTACGTGAAGGGCACGATGTGGCGGGGCAGGAGCGCGGACGGCCCGATCCCCGCCGGGACCCGGGTGCGCGTCCGCGGGGTCGATGGCCTGATCCTGCGCGTCGAGCCCGAGCCCGAGACGCCGGGCGAGGCCCCCGTCGACGGCGAGGACTGACGGCCGGACGGGGTCCGCGCCTCGAGCGACACGTCCCTCACCCGCGTTACGGAAGTGTGCTGATGCCGTGACGGCCGCCCCCCGGCGGAATCCGCCGGCTCGCTCGGATACGAAAGACCTAGCAGGAGGCATCGCTCGAGGAGGTCGGCCGCTGTGGCCGAGGGGATGCACGTGGGTTGGAGCTGGGGATGGCAGTTCCTCGCCGCCTGCCGAGGCGAGGACGCCTCGCTGTTCTTCGCGCCGAACTACTTCGAGAAGCGCGAGGAGAAGGCGGCCCGGGAGGCCGAGGCGAAGGCGATCTGCGGCCGGTGCCCCGTCCGCGAGCCCTGCCTCGAGTACGCGCTGCGGATCCGGGAGCCCCACGGGATCTGGGGCGGCCTGAACGAGCTCGAGCGGCGGCAGCTCCTGCGTCAGCGGGCCCTCCAGGCCGGCTGAGAGCCCGCCCGCCGGCCGTCTCACGGGAGTCTGACGGGGTGAGGGCTCGCCCGCCCGTCCGCCGTCTGGCAGGATGCCCCCGTCGTCGACGTGCGAAGGGGTGAGGCCGCCGTGGTCGAGGAACTGCTCGCGCAGCTGGGGATCCGGCTCCCGCCGGCGGCCGCGCCGCTCGCCTCGTACGTCCCCGTGCGCATCTCGGGGGACCACGCGTACATCGCCGGCCAGGTACCGATCGAGGACGGGACGGTGCTGTTCACAGGCAAGCTCGGGGCGGAGCTGTCGGTGGAGGAGGGTCAGCAGGCGGCCCGGCGGTGCGCGCTCCAGGCGCTCGCCGCGCTCAGGGAGGCCCTGGGCTCCCTGGACCGGGTGAAGGGCATCGTCCAGCTCACGGTGTACGTCGCCTCCGCCCCCGGCTTCACGGACCAGCCGCAGGTGGCCAACGGGGCGAGCGACCTGTTCCTGGAGATCTTCGGCGACGAGGGGCGGCACGCCCGCGCGGCCGTCGGCGTGGCCGAGCTCCCGCGCGGGGCCGCGGTCGAAGTCGCGGTGCTGGCCAGGATCTCCTGAGCCGGCCGACCGGTCGACAGCCGCGGAAGGTCAGCTCACCCGGTCGGTGCCACGCGGGAAGCGCAGGTCCCCGACCCGCCGCGTCACGCCCGCTCGGTCCAGGTGCTCCATCAGCGGCACCGCGTACTTGCGCGAGGTGCCGAGGGCCTGGCGGAGCGCGCTCATGGTGATCCCCTCGCGCTCGGCTGCACGCACCAGGGCGACGGCGCGGTCGACGAAGCCGGGTGTCAGCACCAGGTCCGGCCCGATCCGCACGAGCGCCCCCGAGCGACACGCGGCCTCGATCATCTCGGGCGCGAACCCCGTCGCGCGGAGCTCGGCGATCGTCGGCGGCGTCGGCCCGCCGGCGGCGACGGCGTCCACGAGGCGCTCGATCTCGGCGTCGGGGAGCGCGACGCGGTGGTCGGCCGAGGCGACCTTCGAGCCCTGCCGCGCGAGCGTCCCCTTCCCGATCAGATGCTCCACCAGCGCCTCCACGAGGTCGGGATCGGGCGGAGCCCCGGCCCGTCGCAGGGCCGACCCGGCGGTCCGCCGGACGTCCGCGACCTCGCGGCCCTCGAGCATCGGGTGCTCGGCGTGGAAGGCCCGGAGATCGTCCAGGACCTGCTCGGCGACCTCGAGGAGGATCGTCTCGGCCACCCACCAGGCGCCGATGCGGGACGCCCTGGAGACCACGCTCGGGGCGACGCCGGTCAGCGGGAGGAGATCCGCCACCCGTACCGCCCCGCGCTCGGCCACGAGCAGCGCCGTCAGGTCGGTCCGCCCGGCGCCGCGCCGTGCCGTGAGGCGTTCGACCACGGTCGCGCCGGGCCGTGCGGGAGGGTGCGGGTCGAGCACGATCCCGCCCGCCACGGTCTCCCGCCGCCCGGACTCGCGCAGCACGAAGCGGTCGTGGACGTCGAGCACGATCGGGGCCGAGAGCCGGATCCTGGCGAAGGCGCCGGCCTCGGGGAGCCGGTTCGCCTCGTAGAAGCGGACCCGGGCTTCGCGCTCGGCGGCACCCGCGTGGACCGTGAAGGCGCCCCGTACGCCGACCGGGTGGGAGAGCGCGCGGACGGGCCGGAGCCACGCCTCGAAGGTCGAGGTGGGGCGCCACTCGGCGGGCCTGCCGACCACGTCCCCGCGGTCCAGGCTCGACCGTTCGGCCCCGACCAGGTTCGCGGCCACCCGGGACACGGGCCTCGCGACCTCGATCCGTCGCCGATGGGTCTGGAGGCTCCGGACCCGAGCGCGGAGGCCGGGCGGGGCGACCTCGACCTCGTCGCCGACGGCGATGCGGCCGCCCGTGAGCGTCCCGGTCACCACCGTCCCCGCGCCGGCGATCGTGAACACGCGGTCGACGAACAGGCGGGGCCGCCCCTCCTCCTCGGGCCGGGGCGCCGAGCGCACCATCGCGTCGAGCGCGTCGACGAGCTCCTCCAGCCCGCGGCCGCTCGCCGCCGAGCAGGCGACCACCGCCGAGCCCTCGAGCGCCGTCCCTCGCGTCCGCTCCCGCACCTCGCGCTCGGCGTCCGCGAGCCGCTCCGCGTCCACGAGGTCGGCCTTCGTCAGGGCGATCACGGCGCCGTCCACGCCCAGGACGTCGACGATCGCCAGGTGCTCCTCGGACTGCGGCTTCCACCCTTCGTCGGCGGCGACCACGAACAGCACCAGCCGGACCGGGCCCACCCCGGCGAGCATGTTCCGCACGAACCGCTCGTGCCCCGGGACGTCGACGAAGCCGATCTCGTGCCCGGAGGGGAGCGTGCACCAGGCGAACCCGAGGTCGATCGTCAGCCCTCGGCGCTTCTCCTCGGCCAGGCGGTCGGGGTCGATGCCGGTCAGGCGGACGATCAGGCTCGACTTGCCGTGGTCGACGTGCCCGGCCGTCGCGATGACGTGCAGGGGCAGATCCGGCTCGGGGTCACTCATCCTCGACGTCGTCGGCCTCGCGGGCGTAGACGATCGCACGGGCCAGGTCGGGGACCTCGTCGGAGCGGACGGTCCGCAGGTCGAACAGCACGCCCTCGTCGGTCACCCGGCAGAAGACCGACGGCACGCCCGCGCGCAATCGCGCGGCCATCGCCTCGGGGTCGGGGGCCTGCACCCGCACGCCGAACGAGGCGAGCGCCGCCCCCGGGAGCGAGCCGCCGCCCACCGCGGACTCGCACGCCACGACGTGAGCACCCGAGAGGTCGCCGTCCAGGGCGAGGGCCAGGTCCTCGGCTCGGCGTCGGACCTGCTCGGCCGGCTCGCGGAGCATCCGACGCACCGGGAGCCCGTCTCCGCGGCCCGCGGCGATCTCGGCCAGGACCGCCTCGAGCGCCGCGACCTGCATCTTGTCGACGCGGACCGCGCGGGCCACCGGGTGGCGCCGGGCGCGCTCGACCAGGTCGGCGCGCCCCAGGACGATCCCCGCCTGCGGGCCGCCGAGCAGCTTGTCCCCCGAGAAGATCACCAGGTCGGCTCCGTCCCCGAGCGCGCCGGCGGCGGTGGGCTCGTCGTCGGGCAGGCCCGGGATCCGGTCCAGGAGGCCGGAGCCGAGGTCGTAGGCGAACGGCACGCCCGCCGAGCGTGCGAGCGACGCGAGCTGGCGCGCCGAGGGCCCGGCGGTGAACCCGACCACGCGGTAGTTGCTCGGGTGCACCTTCAGGATCAGGGCCACGGGGTCCGCGAGCGCCTCTCGGTAGTCGGACAGGCGGGTGCGGTTCGTGGTGCCGACCTCGACGAGCCGCGCGCCGGAGGCCGCCATGATCTCGGGGATCCGGAACCCGCCCCCGATCTCGATCAGCTCGCCGCGGGATACGAGGACCGACCGGCGCCGGGCGAGGGCGGCGAGCACGAGGAGCACGCCGGCGGCCCCGTTGTTGACGACGAGCGCGTCCTCGGCACCGGTGATCGCGCAGACGAGCAGCTCGGCCCGGGTCGTCCGGCGACCCCGGCGTCCGGTCTCGCGGTCGACCTCGAGGTCGGTGTAGCCGGTCGCGGCGCGCGCCGCGGCGCGCGCCGCGACCTCGGGGATCGGCGCCCGTCCGAGCCCGGTGTGCAGCACCACGCCCGTCGCGTTGATCACGCGCACGAGGCCGTTCGCCGCCCGCGAGGCACGGGAGATGGCCCGGGCGAGCAGGACGTCGTCCTGCGGCGGCCCGCCGCCCCGGGCAGCGTCCTCGCGCGCCTCGGCCAGCACGCCGGTCAGCGTCCGCTTCAGCAGGACCCTGCCGAAGGTGGCGCCGGCCCGCCGCCCCGGCTCCGACCGCAGCAAGGCGTCGACGGACGGGATCCGGCGTCGAGGTTCGGCTCCCGTGGCCGCCATGACCCGTCAGGGTACCCGCCCGCCGGCGCGGGGGCTCGGGTCGCCCGACCAGGGTGACGGAGTGGGACGGCGGCTCGGGTCGTCCGGAGCACGGGGTCGCGGGATGGGACGGCGACGAACGTCACCGTGCGCGGCTGGGCGGTGCGACGGGCGGCGTGGCAGGATATGGGCTCGGTGGACACCCAGGAGCGAGCGATCTTCAGCGTGGCCGCGGACCACTGGATGGTGCGCGGCGGCGGCATCGACATCGAGGTCGTGAGCCCCGGCGGCCTGCGGACCGAGGAGATGATCCTCAACATCGGTCCGCAGCACCCCTCCACGCACGGCGTGCTCCGCGTCGTGCTCGAGCTCGACGGGGAGGTCATCGTCCGGGCAGAGCCGGTGATCGGCTACATGCACCGCGCGGCCGAGAAGCTCTCGGAGTTCCGCGACGCCCGGCAGATCCTCGTGCTGATGAATCGGCACGACTGGCTGTCGGCGTTCAACAACGAGCTCGGGTGGGTGATCGCCGTCGAGCGACTGGCCGGGATCGAGGTCCCGGAGCGGGCCCAGTGGATCCGCACGATGATGGCCGAGTGGAACCGGATCCTGAACCACCTGATGTTCATGGGCTCCTACCCGCTCGAGCTCGGAGCGATGACGCCGATCTTCTACGCGTTCATCGAGCGCGAGGAGATCCAGGCCCTGATGGAGGCGGCGACGGGCGCGCGCATGCACCACTCGTACGCCCGCGTGGGAGGTCTGAAGGACGACCTGCCGCGCGGGTTCCTCGAGCGATCGGCGGAGGTGCTGGAACGCGTCCGCAAGAAGCTCGTGGACTACGAGAACCTCGTCATGGGCAACGAGATCATCCACGCGCGCACGCGGGGGGTCGGCGTGATCCCGCCGGCGACCGCGATCGCGTACGGGTGCTCCGGTCCCACCCTCCAGGCCTCAGGCGTGCCGATGGACCCGCGCAAGGACGAGCCGTACGAGAAGTACGGCGAGGTGGAGTTCGAGGTGCCGGTGGGGCGGAACGGCGACTCGTACGACCGGCTGTGGGTGCTCGTCCAGCGCGTGCACGAGTCCTGCAAGATCATCGAGCAGTGCATGGAGAAGCTGCCGGCCGGCGACTTCCGCGCCCCGAAGCTGCCGAAGACCCTCAGGCTCGACGGCGAGGTCTACGTCCGCACCGAGAACCCGCTCGGCCTGATGGGCTACTACCTGGTCGGGGACGGGAAGACGTACCCGTACCGGATGAAGATGCGCACCGCCTCGTTCTCGAACGTCTCGGTGCTCCCGGCCGTGCTTTCGGGCACGCTCGTGCCCGACCTGATCGCGATCCTCGGCTCGGTGTTCTTCGTCGTCGGCGATGTCGACCGCTGAGGTCGGACGTTCGGCTGCCGGGTCGATCGAGCCTCACCGCTGGCGGTTGAACCACACCCCGCCGGGGCCGAAGTAGCTCGTCCCCTCGCCCCACACCGCCACGGTCCGTCCGCGGTTCGTCACGGCGATCTCGCCGTAGTCCCCGTATACCTCGAGGAAGCCGGATCGGTCCTTGTACGCGGTGCCGGACCACGCGTCCGAGATCCGGAGCGGTCTCGACCACGTGGTCCCCAGATCCCCTGAGGCCCGGTACCGGACGTTCCACCGGCCTCCGCGCTGGTCCATGAAGGAGACGCGGACCTCGTCGTCGCCCACGCCGACGGCCGCCGCGAAGGCCGCGTTCACGTCCCGACGCGAGAGCCGGACGCGTGCGGACCACGTCTGCCCGCCGTCGGTCGACGCGCGCGCGTAGACGGTCCTCGGGCCGCCGGGGTCGGCCGCGCCGCTGTAGACGATCACGAGGTCGCCGTCCTCGTCGGTCGCGAGGGCCGGACCGCTGTCGTGGAAGTCGCGGTAGCACCCGCGCGAGGTGCACGGCGGCCCCAGCTCGAGCTCGTCCACGACGGAGTCGGTCCACGTCGCGCCGCCGTCCACCGAACGCACCGCGTGGATCCGCACCGGCCCCTCGGCCTCGCCGCCGGGACCCGTGTAGGAGAAGCTGATCTCGGTGAAGACGACGGCCCCGTCGGGCAGGACCTGGCCGCCGTAGGCGAACCGGTACCGCTCACCGCGGTTCGCGCGCACGGCGGTCCACGTGAGGCCGCCGTCGTGCGAGGCGGACACGTACCCGTCGCCGGCGGTGGGGCCGTTGAACGCCACGTAGACGTCGCGGCCATCCTCGCTCACGGTCAGGATCGGCTTGTCGCCCCACCGCACGTCGGGGTGGACGTGCACGGGCCGGCTCCAGGTCCGGCCGCGGTCGGTCGAACGCGACACGTGGACCTGGAAGTCGTTCATCCACGCCGCGATCACTTCACCGGTGGCGGGGACCACCTCGATCAGCGGGTCGTGCTGCCCCTTCACGCCCTTGCAGCGACACAGGTACCGCTCCGGGCCGAACGTGCGCCCGCCGTCCCTCGACACGTGGAGGATCATGGCGGGGTCGGGGCACCGCCTGCGGCACGCGGGCTCGCCCCCGTACCGGTTGTGGAGCACGTAGACGAACGGTCGGCTCGGATCGGCGGCGATCGCGGGCTCCCAGTCGTCGCCGGTGGGGTTCAGCAACCGCTGCCCCGCCCAGCCCGGCGCCGGGGCGCGCCGCAGCGGGCCGATCCTGCCGAGCCCGCCGGCGGCCGCGGCCTCGGCGAGCGCCTCCAGGCGCCCCTCGGTGCGCTCGGCCTGCTCCTCGAGCTCCTCGGCCGCGTCCCTCCCGGCCGCGTCCCCGCGGGCCCCGTGCGCCGGGGCCGCCTCGCGGGCACGCGGGCTCGTCGGCCCCTGCGCCGGGGTGGGCTCGCCCGTGCAGGCCGCCGCGACCAGCGCGAGCAGCACCAGCACCGCGATCGGGAGCCGGGTCGATCGTCGGAGAGGCACGGCGGCTCCTGGGGTCGCGGGCCCCGTCACTCTACGCCCGCCGCGGAGGGGGGTCGAGCGGCGCCCGCGCTCCTCGCGCGTTCGAGCCAGGGGGGCTCCGGGAGTCCGGGGGTCGAGAGCAGCAGCCAGCGCAGGCCGCCGAGCGCACCGGGATCCACGAGCAGCCGCGCGCGGCCGCGGCCCTCCCAGGCGCGGACGGCGTCCAGCCCGTGACCGGTGTCCAGCAGCTCGGTCTGGCGGGCGAGCTCGGACCGCGCCCACTCCTCGAAGCCGAGGGCGACGAGCGCGGACCACTGGGGCACGGGCGCGAAGTGCGCGAGCCCGCGTTCGCCCGCCCGCCGCGCGATCAGCCCGAGGTTCACCCCCGCCGTGATGTCCGCGCTCCCGGGCTCCTCGAGGACGTCGGCGAGCACCCGGTGCCCGCGGTACCCGTGGACGGCGCCGCCCGGTCCCTCCGTGGCCCCGTAGTCGATCAGGAGCGCGTAGCCACGCGCGAGGGTATCGGCGAGCTCGTCGACGAACGCCAGCGCCCCGACCGGGATCACGGCCTCGTCGCCTGGCCCGAGCGGGGGCACCAGCCCGGCGAGCTCGTCCGGGCAGGGGGTCTCGACCTCGATCAACCGCTCACCGTCCAGGCCGACGCGGATCTCGACCGGGACCTCGCGCAGCCGGACCCGACGGAACGGCAGGTTGTCGAGGAGCTCGTTCGCGAGGACCGCCCCGCCCTCGACCGGCCCGACCTCGGGCAGGGAGCCGGCGCCGCGCACCCCGGCGATCGTCGACAGCGCCCGACGCGCGCCGGCGCTGACCTCGACGGCGGTGTACGCGACGTCGATGCCGCCGCGGGCGAACCCGCGCAGGAGCTCGCGGGCGAGCGTTCCGTCCCCGGCCCCGACCTCGACGATCGCGAACGGGCGGGGCCGGCCGAGCTCCACCCAGAGCTCCTCGAGCCCCGCGCCGACGAGCCTCGAGAACACCGGGTGGACGTGCGGGCTCGTGACGAAATGCCCCTCCACGCCGACGGGGGGCCGCTCGTAGAACCCGCCGGGCCCGTAGAGGGCGTGCTCCATCAGCTCGGCGAACGTGATGGGTCCGCGTTCGCGGATCGCCTGCCGGATGCGCCGGCCGACCTCGGTGCCCATAGGTGCAGCGTACGCCCGCGATGTCGGCCCCTCGGGCAGCGTGGGAGGATGCGCCCCGATGGCCGAGGGGATCCGCAAGGCCGCGTCGGTGATCGCCGCGCGCCAGGGCCGGGGAGGCCCGGAGGTGCTCGTGCTCGAGCGGAGCCGGGGGAGCCGGTTCCTGCCGGGCTACGTCGCGTTCCCGGGCGGCGCGGTCGACGCGGAGGATGGGCGGAACGCCGAGCGGTGGTTCGGCACGGCGGCGGAGTCCGCTCGCGCGTGCGGGGTGCGGGAGTTGCTCGAGGAGGTCGGGCTCGCCCTCACCGCCGGGGGGCTCGAGCCCGCGGAGACCCGGTCGGCCGCCGCCGTGGACGGCCGGCCGCCGCGACCCGACCAGCTCCCGGAGGTCGCCCACTGGATCGCGCCACCGCAGGTGCCGGTCCGGTTCGACGCGCGCTACTTCGCGGTGTCCGCACCCGGCGGGCTGCATCCGGAGCCGGACGGGGTCGAGAGCGTACGCGCATGGTGGTCCTCGCCGCGAGAGATCCTCGAGGGCTGGAGCGCGGGGCGCCACAAGCTGTACTGGCCCACGTATCACACGTTCGAGGCCCTGGCCGGCTGCGGCTCGGTGGATGAGCTCCTCGCGCTCGAGATCGTGACCCGCGAGCCCGACGCGGAGGAGGTGCAGCGCCTGCCGCGCCCCACCTTCTGGCAGGACTGACGATGGTGCGCGTCGTCCGCGTGCTGGCCCCCAACCCCGGCCTGCGCGAGCTCGAGGGCACGAACACGTGGATCGTCGGCGGGCCCCCGGCGATCGTGATCGACCCCGGACCCGACGAGGCGGGGCACCTGCGCGAGGTGGCGCGGACCGCCGGGCGCGTCGGCGCGATCCTCCTCACGCACGACCATCCCGACCACGCTCCGGGCGCGGAACCGCTGGCCGCGGCGACCGGTGCGCCCGTGTACGCCTTCCGCCCCCCGGCCTACGGGGAGCGTGTTCGGGACGGACAGGTGATCACGTCGGACGACGCGAGCCTGGCGGTCATCGCCACGCCCGGGCACTCGCCCGACTCGGTCGCGTTCCACCTCGTGGAGGATCGGGCCCTGTTCACCGGCGACACCGTGCTCGGACGCGGCACGAGCGTGATCGACCCGCCGGAGGGCGACCTGGTCGCCTACCTGCGCTCGCTCCGGCGGCTCCGCGAGCTGCGGCCGAGCACGATCTACCCGGGCCACGGGCCGACCGTCCTGCGCGCGTCGGACAAGCTCGACGAGTACCTCGAGCACCGGGCCGAGCGCGAGGAGCAGGTGCTCGCCGGCCTCGCGGATGGTCCGCGCTCCCCGGAGGAGCTGGTCCCCGGGATCTACGCGGACGTCCCGGTCGAGCTGCACGTGCTCGCCGCCCGGTCGGTGCTGGCGCACCTGCTGAAGCTCGAGTCGGAGGGCAGGGTGGACCGCAGGACGAAGGACGGGGCCACGCGGTTCTCGCGGCTCGAGCCGCGCTCGTGCGCACGATGCGGACGCCCGGTCCGCGGCCGAGCGCGGCTGTGCGGCTCGTGCAGCCTCGCCGTGCTCCAGGAGCCGGGGGAGGAGCCGCCGCCGGCGGGGTGAGGATCACGCGCCGGCGGGCTGAGGATCACGCGCCGGCGCGTTCGGGCGCGAGCGCGTCCGGGTCGCGGATCACGATCTCGCCGTCCCGCACCCGGACGCCGTGCTCGGCGAGCGCGCCGAGGGTCCGGTTCACGGCCTCCCGGGTCGCGCCCACCATCCGCCCGAGCTCCTCCTGCGTGAGCGGGACCCGGAGCCGGACGCCGCCCTCCTCCTCGGGAGCTCCGTGCTCGCGGGCAAGCTCGTGGAGGCGCCGCGACAGGCGGGTGCGGAGGTCTCCGGCCAGCGCGTCCCGGAGGACCCCGGAGGTCCGATGCAGCCGGCTGGCGATCAGCCGCAGCAACTCCTCGGCCGTCGCCGGGTGCCGCGCGATCAGGTCGCGGAGCGTCTCGAGGGGGAGCGCGACCACCACCGCCTCGCCCATCGCCCGGGCCTCCACCGGGGACGGACCGCCGAGCAGGCCGACCTCGCCGAAGACGTCGCCCGGGCCTAGGAGCGCGACGACTACCTCGCGGCCGCGCGTGGACACGGCCGAGAGCCGGACGGCGCCCGCCGTCACCAGGAACAGGCTCGTGACGGCGTCGCCCTGCCGGGTGATGACCTCGCCGTGGGGGAGCCGGCGGGGCACCCCGCTGCCGACGGTCCGGAGCGGAACCCCCACGGCGCGACCCTAGCGCAGGGCACCGACACGCTTTCGACACCCGGACCCGGGCGGGGTAGGCTCCGGCGCCAGGGAGTCGGGGAACCGGACGGGATCCGGAGGGGAGCGGATGTCCAAGCGGGGACGGGAGGCGATGGCACGGGTTCCGCTCTTCGCGAGCCTTTCACCCCGGCAGCTGCGGCGTCTGGCCGACCTCACCGAGGAGCAGCGGTACATGGCGGGGGCCACGATCGTCCGCGAGGGCGAGACGGGTGACACGTTCTACGTGATCCTCGAAGGGGAGGCCAAGGTCGTCCGCGGCAAGGGCCGGGTCCTCAACCACCTGTACCCCGGCGACTTCTTCGGCGAGATCTCGTTGCTCGACGGCGGGCCGCGCACGGCGAGCGTGGTGTCGGCGACCCCGCTGACGATGCTCGCGCTCTCGCGCGACGCGTTCCTGCGGCTGCTGCGTCAGGAGCCCGCCGTCGCGACCAAGCTGCTCCAGCACGCCGCCCGCCTGCTGCGGCGCATCGAGCGCACGGCGGCCGGGTAGCCTGTCGGGGTGCGCGCCGAGCTGTACCGAGCCGACGACCCCGACGACGACGTGGCGATCGCGACGTGGTCGCCCTCCGGGACAGCCCTCGACGTACGGGATCCCTCCGTCGACGGGCTCGACCGCCTCCTCCGCCCCACTCCGGTCGTCGTGGAGGACGCCTCGCTCCGCCGGCTCGGCACCCACGGCGAGTCGATGCTGAACCCCGGCTCGCTCGAGTGGTTCCGCGCCGTTCTGCTCACCCGTGGCCCAGGGCTCGGGCTGGGCGTGCGCTTCGTGCGCGAGGAGATCCGGGGCGGCTGGGACCCGGCCGCGGCCTACCGGACGTTCGAGGAGCAGGTCGGCCGCCTGGCCTCTGCCTGAGGCTCGGCGCCGCGGCCACGGTCTACCGCTTCGGGTTCGCCTCGACCCAGGCCTTCCCGGCGTCGCAGAACGGCTGGAAGTCGCACCAGCGGCACTGCTCGCCCGGCGTGGGGTCGTACGCGCTGGCGAGGATGCCGCGGATCCAGCCCGTGACCCGGCGACGGACGACGTCGGGGTCGTCGAGGGTGTGCGAGACCTCCTCCCCGGTGGCCAGGTACAGGTAGGTGAGCTTCAGATCCTCCGGGCGCTTGCGCCAGACCTCGACGCAGGCGAGCCCGTACAGGTCGAGCTGGGCCCGCGCCAGCTGGTCGTCGGCCGGCGGCCGCGAGCCCGTCTTGTAGTCGACGACCTCCCATGGGCCGTCCTCGACGCCGAAGATCGCGTCGATCCGTCCGGTCACCGTGACCCCCTCGAGCGGCAGCAGGAACGGCCGCTCCGGATACAGGGGGACCAGGGAGGCGAACCGGCTCGCCAGGAACGCGCTCCGCAGGTCCTCGAGCTTGCCGGGGGTCCCGGCGAGCTCCTCGACGGTGAGGTCGGGGTGCTCGTCCTCGAGCTCGAGCAGCGTGGTCTGGCCCTGCGAACGGAGCTCGATCCACCGGTGGATCTCGCTACCGATCCGCGCGCTCGGCCCCGGGAAGCGGGGGAGCGGCCGCACCGCGGACCAGTAGAAGAGCTTCGGGCAGCGGCCGTAGTCGATCAACCGCCCGACGCCGACGGACGTCGGCGGTGTCGGCCCTCCGTCCACGGCCACCTCCTGTGTCACCAGGTGCTCCGCGAGCCTACGCCGCGAGGTGGCGGCCTCCGCGTACGCCTCGCGCTCCTCCTCCGGGAGTGCCTCCAGGAGCTGCGGTGGGACCGAGCCCCGCTCCGACGCTTCGAGCGCTGCCGCGCGCCATCCCCGCGGGAACAGCGCGTCGGCATCGGATGGACGGGCGGGTCCGGGCCAGTCGCGGACGAACGCCTCCCGGTAGCCGGCGAGCGGGTTCTCCTCGCCCACCTCGGCTCCCGGGTCGACGTCGGCCAGCCCCTCCGAGCTCCTCCACGCGGCGAGCTCCTCGAGGAACGTCCCGGGCCCGTGCGGCCTCTTCGTCTCGCCGTACCAGGGGGCCCCCGAGACCACCAGGAGCCGCCGCGCACGGGTCATCGCGACGTAGCACGTGCGCCGCTCCTCCACGATCTCCTGCCTCTTCAGCTCCTCCTTGAAGGCCTTGAGCACCCCACGGTATCGGGGCAGGAGCGCGGCGTCCCCCCGCATCTCGAAGTCGAGCGACTTCCCGCGCTCGGCCGGGTTGTGCTGGATCCGGTCGTTCGGGAACTGGTGCTCGGCCAGGCCGGGCACGAACACCGTGTCGAACTCGAGCCCCTTGGCCACGTGGATCGTCATGACCTTGACCGAGTCGGCCTCGGACGGCTGGGCGGGCGACCACTCGTCGCGCTCCCCGCCCTCGACGACGTCGACGTAGTCGAGGAACCGCTGGAGCGTGAGCTCGCCCTCGAGCGGGGAGAAGGCGTGGACCTCGTCGAGGAACGCCGCGAGGTTCCGCCGACGCGCCTGCGCGACGTCTCGGTCCGGCCAGGCGTCGAGCTCCGCCAGCAGACCGACCCGGCGGATCACCTCGGCCAGGAACTCCGGCACCGGGCGCCGGGCCTCGATGCCGAGCTCCGCGAGCTCGTCGCGGAACGCCTCGAGCCGGGCCCGCCCCTCGTCGGACATCCCCTCGACCTCGTCCAGGTGCTCCAGGGCCTCGGCCACCAGGAACGGGACATCCTCGGACAGGTCCTCGTCCTCGTCGCGCAGGGCGATCGTCTTGCCCTTGGCCCATCCCGCCACCCGCGCCAGGTCCTTGAACCCGACCCGGTAACGCGGCCCCAGCAGGATCCTGCCGAGCGCGACGCTCTCCAGGGGGCTCGCGACCGCCCGCGCGTAGCTGAGCACCTCGACCACCTCGGGCATCTTGAGCAGCCCCGCGAGCCCCACGATCTCGACGGGGATCTCGTGCCGCTCGAACACCCGCTGGAGCGTGGGGAACAGCCGGGAGGTCCGGCAGAGGACGGCGATCCCGCCCCAGGGGTGGCCGTCTCGGCGCAGCTCGAGGATCCGCTCCGCGATCGCCTCGGCCTCGCGGACCTCGTCGCCGTGGCGCGCGACCCGCACCGCACCGTCCCCGTTGGGCTCCCAGGGCTCGAGGCGCTTGCCGGGATCGGGGCGTTGCTCCTTCGGCATCGAGGCCATCAAGGCGTCGGCCGCGGCCAGGATCCGACTCCCGCTCCGGAAGTTCGTGTACAGGGAGAGCCGCTCGGCCGGCCGGCCGTCGGCCCGCGGGAAGCGCTCGGGGAACTCGAACAGGTTGTACAGGCTCGCACCGCGCCAGGCGTAGATGTTCTGGTCGGGGTCGCCCACCGCGGTGACCGGGTGGCCGCCGCCGAAGACGCCCTCGAGGAGCCGGGCCTGCGCCACGTTCGTGTCCTGGTACTCGTCGAGGAGCACGGCGGCGAAGCGCGAGCGCAGCTCGGCGCCGACCTCCGGGTGGTTCCGGACGATCCGCGCGGCCAGCCCGATCTGGTCGCCGAAGTCGATCAGGCTGAGGTCCCGCTTCAGGTCCCGGAACACGATCGCGGCGCGGGCGAGCTCGATCCGCTCCAACGCCGCCTTGTAGGCGCGGTCCGACCGGTGCCCCGAGAGCTCCTCGAGCCGCCGCTCGTTGAACGCCACGATCTCCTCGGGCTCGACGAGGTGGTTCTGGGCCTGGTCGACGAGCTCGAGGATGTTCCCGACGATCGTCGGCTGCCACTGCGTCGTGACCTGCTCGAACGGCATCAGGTCGAGCACGCGGCTGCACAGCTCGACGCGCTGGGCCGGCGTGAGGACCCGCTGCCCGGGCTCGATCCCCTCGAGCATCCCGTAGCGATCGAGGATCTGCTGGGCGAACCCGTGGTAGTTCGTCACCTCGGGCTCCTCGCCCTCGGGGAGGTCGAGGACGGACAGGGCGCGCCGGACGCGGATGACGAGGTTCTCCGTGGCCTTGTTCGTGAACGTGAGGCACAGCACGTTCCCCGGCCACACGCCCTGGTCACCGCCGGACTCGACCGCCCGCAGCGCGAGCCAGATCACGCGCGCGGCCATCACCGAGGTCTTGCCCGAGCCTGCGCCAGCGATCAGCACGTAGGGCTCGAGCGGCCAGGAGATCGCCCGCCACTGCTCGTCGGTGGGCTCGGCACCGAGGAAGTCGACGATCTGGGCCGGGACGCGTTCGGTCACCGGGCCGCCTCCTCGACGGGGAACAGCGGCCGCCCCTCCGGGTACAGCGGGCACAGCGGTTTGAAGTCGCAGAAGAAGCAGTCGGCGGCGGGGTTCGGGCGGTAGGTCTGGATCCGGTCGAGCTCCCGGAGCTGGGCGATCAGCTTCGACAGCCGCTCGCGTACCCGGGTCTGGTACCCCTCCTCACCGCTCTCCGACACGGGCCACGGGATCTGCGCCAGATCGCCGTCCCGCCAGTTCCCGCGCAGGAAGGCGAGGTCCACGCTCCGCACAGGGCGGAAGGCCGCGAGCTCGGGCGCCTCGTTCACGGCCAGGTAGTAGATCCCGAGCTGGAGGTTGTCGGCGGCCTTCTCCGCGCGCTCGGGGTTCCCCGTCTTGAAGTCCGTGATCCGGAACCCGCGCTCGTGCGGGCCGATCCGGTCGATGACGCCGCTGATCGTCGCCCCGTCGAGATCGAACTCGAACCGCTGCTCCGAGGCGAAGGCGGGGAGGGCGCCGAAGTACGTGAACCAGTTCGGGAGCATCCGGTCGCGCGCCAGGCGGCGGAACCCGTCGCTCACCGCCCGGGACGGGAAGCGATCGTCCTCCCACCGCCGTTCGAGCTCGGCCTGCAGGGCCCGGAGCGAGCGCTCGATCCGGCCTGCCTCGCACTCCTCGATCAGCTGGTGCACGAGCTTGCCGACCCACGCCTGGTACCCGCCGCGACGGGACAGGCCGAGCTCCTCGCCGAGCACGTACTGGAGCTCGCAGTTCTCCAGGCTCGACAGGCGTGAGTACGAGAGGCGGAGCCGCTCGTGGAGCGGGCGTCCTGTGTCGGTCCATCCCCGCTGGAACCACCAGCGCGAGGGGTCCACGCCGAGGGCGAGCAGGCCGTCCAGGCACGCCAGCCGCTCGGACGCCGGCGCGCTCGGGTCGGCGAGCGTGCGACGCCACCGGGCGGCCGCCTCCGAGACCGACACCGGGTCCTCCCGGCCCTCCGGCGGCGGTCGCCACCCGACCCCGAGCTCGTCCACGAACCGCGACCGCGCTCCGCCCTCGTGGCCGTGGGGATCGCTCGCCGCCAGGACCACGCGTCGCCGCGCCCGCCGGAGCACCGAGCGGAACAGCCGGCGCTCGTCCTCCAGGCGCAGGCGGAGCCGCTCGGAGCGCGACCGGCCGCCCTCGAGGATCGCCAGATCGAACATCGGCTCGGGCCGGGCCAGGCTCGGGAAGTCGCCTTCCACGGCCCCGACGACGATCACCGAGTCGAACTCCATCCCGGTGGCGCCGTGAGCCGTCAGCACCTGGACCGCATCGCGTCCGAGCTCCGCCGTCCCGGCGGCGGCCGGACCCCCCGCCCCTGCCTCCAGCAGGTCGACGAACGCCTCGACGGAGGCGTCGCCCGATCCGCCGGCCCGCTCGACGGCCCCGGCGAACGCGAGGACCGCGTCCAGGCCCCGACGCGCCTGCGCCGACGCTTCCGCCGCGCCGACGAGCTCGGCCGAGACCGGCAGGCGCTTCCACAGGATCGCGAAGGCATCCGTGATCGAGGCCGAGGCCCGCTCGGCGGCGGCGAGCGTCCCGCGGACGGCCGCCAGACGATCCAGCTCGGCCGGCGAGAGGCCCTCGACCACGTCCATCGCCTGCGCAGGAGCGAGCCCGGCCGCGCGCGCGGCGCGGAGCAGCCCCCGCGCGCTGGCGGGTGAGAGTCCCCCGAGCTCGGAGGTGAGCACCGGCTCGATCAGAGCGTCGCGCTCCGCCGGCCGCGCGATCCAGCGCAGGGCGAGCACGTACGGGAGCACGGTGGGCTCGGTCGAGAGCGAGGGCCCGGTCTCCGGGACGCGCCGTGGGACCCCCGCGTCGTCCAGGGCGCGCAGGAGCCCACCGACGTGGGCGCCCTGCCGGCGGACGATCACCGCGAGGTCCCGCCACGGGACCCGGTCCTCGAGGTGGATCCGGCGCAGCTCGCGGGCGACCGCGGCGTGCTCCTCGGACGTGTGGCGGGCGCACCAGGCCTCGACGGCGGCCGGCTCCCCCCGGTGCGCGGTGTCGAGCTCCACGCGCTCGGCGCCCGGGAAGCGCTCGGCGAACCGCCGGAGCGGCTCGTCGGTCGTCCCCTGGAACGAGAACACGTGGGCGTCGAGGTTGCCGGCGACGACCAGGTCCTCCGCGCGGAGCTCGGCGAGCAGCCGCTCGGCCCCGAACGTGGAGTCCTGGAAGTCGTCCACCAGCACGTGGCGGAACGGCGGCTCGCCGAGGCCGGCGGCCACCGCCGCCTGCTCGACCAGGCCCGCGAAGTCCACGGCAGCCTCCGCGTCGAGGACCTCGAGGTACCGCCGGTGGAAGGCGGCGAGCTCGCGCCACCCCGAGAGCCCCAGCCGCTCGGCCCGCCGCTCGATCTCGTCCGGAGGCAGGAGCGCCTCTTGGGCGCGTAGCAGGAGCTGGCGGACCTCGTCGGCGAACCCGCGCAGGCCCAGCAGCCCTCCGTAGGCCGGCCAGTCGGCCGGATCCTCGCCGGCGAGCAGCTCCCGCACCTTCGCGAACTGGTCCGGAGCCGTCAGGAGCCGCGGCGGCTCGCGGTACCCGAGCTCGCCGAACCCCTCGCTCACGATCTGGAAGGCCAGACCGTGGATCGTGGTCACCCGCAGGCTCGGGAGCGGGATCGGCAGGCGCGTCCGCAGGGCCGCCCGCGCCTCGTCGCGGGCACGCCGCGAGGGCAGGACGAGCGCGACCCGCTCGGGGTCGGCCCCGGCCTCGATCAGCCGCGCGAACCGCTCGCGCAGCACGACCGTCTTCCCCGTCCCGGCGCGGCCGGAGACCAGCAGCGGTCCTCGCTCGTGCTCGAGGACCAAGCGCTGCCGGGGGTCGGGCTCGAAGGGGGCCATCGGGTCGACGGGGGCCATCGGTCAGCGGGATGCTACCGTCGCCCGCCGACAGCCCGAGCTCACGGGGCGCGCGTGGCCGCCCAGCGAGCGACGCCGCCGCCGGTGATCGCTCCGACGAGACGGCCATCGCGGAGCACGAGCGCGACCCGCTGGGTCCCCAACCGTTGGGACATCTCGTCCAGCGGCTCGTCCGGGTGAGCCACGAGGACGCGCTCGAGCGGGATCAGCGCCTCCCGCGCCGGTCGGAGAGGATCGCGGCCCCCGAGCTCGGCCGCCGAGGAGAACGAGATCATGCCGATCACCTGACCTCCTTCGATCACCGGGAAGGCCTCGTCCTCGTGGCCGCGGAGGTACCGCGCCAGCGTCTCGGAGAGGGTGAGGTCGGCCGGGACCGCGGGGGGCGGTGGGTCCATCGCGTCGGCGACCGTCCCGCCCGCGAGCCGGCGGGCCAGGCCGATGTGCCGCTCGGACGCCCTCGCACCCTGGAAGATGAACATCCCGATGATCGCGAGCCAGAGCGCGGCGAACAGCTCCTGACGAGCTCCCTCCACGGCCGCCCACCCGAACAGCAGGAGGCCCACGCCCATCCCGGCGCGCGCGGCGATCCGCGTGCCGCGATCGCGGTTCCCGGTGATCCGCCAGACGGCCGCCTGCACCATCCGCCCGCCGTCGAGCGGCAGCCCCGGCAGGACGTTGAACACGGCCATGAACAGGTTCACCCAACCGAGGTATCCGAGCAGGCCTGGCAGCGGGCCGGCGGTCGTCTCGGTCAGCCGCGAGAGCCCCCAGAACGCCCCGGCGAGCGCGAGGCTCGTCCCCGGACCCAGCGCGGCGATCGCGAACGCCGGGCCGGCCCCCCGCTCGTCCGCTCGCGCCGCCGTGAAGCCGCCGAAGAAGACCAGCGTGATGCCCTCGACCCGGATGCCGGCCAGCCTCGCGGTGACGGCGTGCGCGAGCTCGTGGCAGAACACCGAGCCGAAGAACAGCCCCGCCCCGAGCGAGCCGTAGGCGAGCGCGACGCCCGAGCCGAGATCCGGGAAGCGGGCGTCCAGGCGGCTCCACAGGCTGTACACCGCGAGGACCGCGATCCAGATCCAGGAGGAGTCGACGTTCACGGGGATCCCGCGGATCGTGGCGATGCGGAACGAGCGTCCGAACACGCTCCGAGGGTACCCCAGGCCCTGTGGGACAGTGATCGGATGGAGGAGCGTCGGGAGCGCGCGGCCGAGCGCGAGGCCCGAGCCCGACGGGCCTTGGCCGTCCTCGCCGCCGCCGCCGTCGGGCTGGCCGGGGCGTGGCTCGGCATGCTCCTGCTCGCCCCGACCACGGTCCCGATGGGCCCGTTCCGCGTCGAGGTCTCGGCGGCGTTCGGGCGCGGCGTCACCCGGGTCGGGCTCCCGCCGTTCGGCGAGCTCACCGCCGACACCCACGTCGCACCGATCGGGCTGTCGGCCACGTTGAGGGACGTCGGCGTGCAGCGTCTCACGGACCTGGTGGCCCAGCGCGGGCTCGAGGGCCTGGTCGACGACGTCGAGCGCGACGCGCCGGTGCGAGTGCGCGCGTTCGCCTGGCGACTGCTCGCGGTGGCGGCCGTGGGCGCGCTCGCGCTCGCCCTCCTCGTGTACCGGACGCGGGTTCGGCGGATCGCGGTCGGCGTCGCGACCGCGATCGTGGTCGTCGCCGCCTCCGAAGGGCTGGCCCTGGCGACGTTCCGCGCCGAGGCGTTCGCGGAGCCGACGTACTCCGGATCGCTCGCGCTCGCCCCGAAGCTGATCGGCCCCGTGCACGAGGCGACGGGTCGGATCGAGGACTTCCGTGCGGGACTGGAGCAGCTGATCGACGGCACCGTCCGCGCGTACACGACGATCCAGACCGCTCCGCTCATCGACGAGGACACGATCCGGGTGCTGCACATCTCGGACATCCACGCCTCGCCGCTCGGGATGGACTTCGCGCGCGAGGTCGCCCGCGGGTTCGACGTCGATCTCGTGATCGACACCGGCGATCTCACGTCCTTCGCCACGCCGGTGGAGGACCTGATCGTGGCCCGGATCCCCGCCTTCCTCCGGCCATACGTGTTCGTCCGCGGGAACCACGACTCGCGGGCGCTGCAGGCGCAGGTCGCCCGGCAGCCGAACGCGGTCGTCCTGGACGGTCGAGCCGAGACGATCGAGGGACTCACCGTCTACGGCCTGGGGCATCCGACGTTCAACCCGGCCACGGGCGTGCCCGCGGACGAGGAGGCCTTCGCCGAGTCCGCCCGCGCGGCCGGTGTGGCGATCGCGGCGGACCTTGAGGAGCTCGACGCCCCGGTCGACCTGGCCGCCGTCCACGACGACCGGATGGCCGAGGAGGTGGCCGGGCTCGTCCCGGTGGTGATCTCGGGCCACTTCCACGAGACCCGGGCTGAGGTCGTGAACGGGACGCTGTTCCTGCGGATCGCGACGACCGGCGGCTCGGGCGCCGGGATCTTCCGAGGGCTCGATGAGATCCCGCTGAGCGCAGAGGTCCTCTACTTCACGCGGGAGCCGAGGCCCGAGCTCGTGGCGTTCGACGTGATCGAGCAGCTCCCGGAGACCGGCGACCTCACGGTCCGTCGGACGACGGTCGGCGAGGCGTTCGGAGCGCTCACGCCCTCTCCTTCCCCGAGCCCGACGGCGACCGTTCCTTGAGCCCCGTCCGCAGGCTGGGGGGGCCGAGATCCCCGCCTCCCACCTCGTGATCCCGTCCGGCGCTGATAGGCTGGGTGGGTCACCCGGAACCGGCGATCCCGGTTCGCGGACGAGCGTCCGGCCCGGCCTACCCTCCCTTCCACGCGGGCCTGCCCGCGGGGCCGGGCCGGACCCCTTCCCCTCCTCGACCCCGTACGTCTTCCCCTACTCCTCGAGCATGTCGGCGAGCTGGCGCGCGTTGTTCACGGCGTAGTCGCGGTAGCAGTTGTTCATGAGCACGTGGGTCTCGCGCGTCCGGTCGGAGATCTCGCGGATCCTCGGGACCCACTCGAGCAGCTCGCCCTGGGAGTACTCGTAGCGGAAGCGCTCGCTCGCGGTCTCGGCTCGGGCGTTCCAGGCCTCCGTGTTCCGGCCGTGGAAGCGGACCATCGAGAGGTCCTCCGCGGTGGCCGCGGCGATCGGCGGCAGGCTGGAGTCGAACCCCTGAGGCATGTCCACGCAGACGAACGGCAGGTCGTGCTCCTCGAGGAACGAGAACGTCTCCTCGGCGTTGCGCTCCTCGAGCCAGCTCTTGTGGCGGAACTCCACGGCGATGCGGAAGTCCTTCAGGCGTTCGGCACACTCGATGATGTAGTCCTTGCTCCTCCGCCCGATCACGAACCACTGCGGGAACTGGAACAGCACCGCGCCGAGCTTGCCCGCCGAATGCAGCGGCATCAACGCGTCGTGGAACCGCTGCCAGACCTCGTCCACGATCTGGTCCGGCAGGTGCTCCCGGTACAGGTTCCGCCTGCCCTCGAGCTCCTCGGGCAGCTCCGCCTGGAGGTCCTTGTAGAGGGAGTCGCGGCGGGTCGGGTGGTTCGTCAGGAGCGAGTAGGCCTTGATGTTGAACGTGAAGTCCTTCGGCGTGCGCTCGATCCACAGCACGGCGTTCCGCTCCGAGGGCGGGAAGTAGTAGGTCGAGTCGACCTCGACCAGCGGGAACCGCTCCGCGTAGTAGCGCAGTCGCGCCTCGGCCGTCCCGGCCTCGGGCGGGTAGAAGTTCCCCTCCTTCACGAGGGTCGGATCGGTCCAGCTCGACGTGCCGACCAGGACTCGGCCCACGGCCGGCCAGCCTACCCGGTACCCCCGACGTCGGGCTTGCGGCGCAGGACGCGGTCCTTGGTCTCCTGCCCCTTGCGCTTGGCGTAGTTCAGCATGCGCTGCGCCCAGACGTACTCAGAGGCGAGCACGGCCAACCCGGCGATCACGAGGAGGATCCCCGGTCCGGGCAGGACGAGCATCGCCAGGCCGACCAGCACGAGGGCGATGCCCACGATCGAGACGGCGATCCGCTTCCCGTTCCTCATCAGGAAGCGGACCGTGACCCCGAAGGGGTACCAGACCCAGCGGGCGACGTTCGGCATCGCTCCGCTCATGGTACGGCCGAGTCGTCCCGGAGGTCCTCCCCGACGCTCTGGGCGAGGGCGGCGGCCTGGGCGGCGGTGGCCCGCAGGGAGACGAGGATCGAGACCCCGATCATCGTGGCGATCGCCAGGAGCGAGGCCCAGATCGGGATCTCGTAGACGTCGGCGAGGAGCATCTTCGCGCCGACGAACACGAGCACCGCCGACAGGCCGACCTTCAGGTAGACGAACCGGTCGATCATCCCGGCGAGCATGAAGTACAGGGCTCGGAGGCCGAGGATCGCGAACGCGTTCGACGTGAAGACCAGGAACGGATCGGTCGTGACCGCGAAGATCGCGGGGATCGAGTCAACGGCGAAGATGATATCGCTGGTCTCGACCATCACGAGCACGGCCATGAGCGGCGTCGCCAGGAGCTTGCCGGCGTGGCGGACGATGAACCGCTGGCCCTGGTACCCCTCCGTGGTCGGGACGAGTCGCTTGAACGCTCGGAGCGCCGGGTTCCGCTCCGGGTGGAGCTCCTCGTTCCGGTGCAGCGCCATCCGGATGCCCGTGAACACGAGGAACCCGCCGAACACGTAGATCATCCAGTGGAAGCTCTCGAGCAGGGCCGCGCCGCCGGCGATGAAGCCCGCGCGGAACACGAGCGCGCCGACCACGCCCCAGAACAGCACCCGGTGCTGGTACTTCGCCGGCACCGCGAAGTACGTGAAGATCAGGGCGAACACGAAGATGTTGTCGACCGCCAGGCTCTTCTCGATCAGGTAGCCGGCCAGGTACTCGCCGCCCGCCGTCGGGCCCTGCCAGAGGAGGATCAGCCCTCCGAACGCCAGCCCCAGCGCGATCCAGAAGACGCTGAACCTGGTGGCCTCGCGGAAGGACACCACGTGGGCGTCGCGATGGAACACGAACAGGTCGACCGCGAGCAATCCGAGGATGAGCGCGACGAACGCGCCCCACATCCAGAGCTCCACCTCCACGGCAGTTCCCTCCGATCCGGGCCGGCGACGCGCCGGCATGCCATCGTCGAAGGTCTCTCCGCCCTGGAGGGCCCCGGGCGCCGGGCCGTTCGGCCGTGATGTCGACGCTCCGGGATGGATACTCCCCTTCCTTGGTCGTGATCTTCCCGGGTCGAGGTGGGATCGTCAACCTGGGACCCGGGCGACGGTAGCGTCGCCTCGCAGCCAGTCCGTCCTGGAAATCCCACACCGAACAGGAAGGGGCACGTAGCGTCCGCTCGATCAACCGGACCAAGGAGGACGCCCACGTGCCCGAGCTCAGCGTAAC
>Ga0073934_10002036_pt1 | contig 44501 bp, 35 predicted proteins | sample LarsenN4metaG_FD_76834 | JGI IMG/M metagenome (GOLD analysis project Ga0073934, IMG submission 76834) | Hot spring sediment bacterial and archeal communities from British Columbia, Canada, to study Microbial Dark Matter (Phase II) - Larsen... ...
CGACGGACTGTTAATCCGCAGGTCCCTGGTTCGAGTCCAGGTCGGGGAGCCAAAATATCCAGCACAGCAAGCCGGTCCATGTGATGTCTGGCTTGATGTCAGTAGTAACAAGTTTGAATGTTCCCTGATAGCTCAGTCGGTAGAGCGACGGACTGTTAATCCGCAGGTCCCTGGTTCGAGTCCAGGTCGGGGAGCCAGCCAAATCAAAAACCCGCCTTCCGGCGGGTTTTTTGTTTAGCATGTGGCAGCGGCAATGGAGGAGACGGCATGATCAAGTCGGTAGTGGCGATTGCCAGTGGGGCGGTGCTGGGCGCCTTGCTGCGCTGGAGCTTTGCGGCGCAACTCAACCGTCTGTTTCCGGCCATTCCGCCGGGTACCGTGGTCGCCAACTGGCTGGGCGCGTATCTGGTGGGGCTGATCGCCGGGCTGTTCGTGGCCAATCCGCACTGGCTGCCGGAGTGGCGGCTGTTCATCTTCACCGGTTTTCTCGGTGCACTGACCACGTTTTCCACCTTCTCGCTGGAGGTGGTGTCCTTGCTGCAGTTGCAGCGCTATGGCGCCGCACTGCTGGCGGTGTCGCTGCACCTGTTCGGCTCGCTGCTGCTGACCATTGCCGGCTTCGCCACCGCGCGCTGGCTGGGTTAGGACGTTCTGCATCGTACTGACGACAGGCGCTGGTGCTCACGTGATCGGCCCTGACCCGCACCATGCTGGCGGTGATGGTACATAAAAAAGCCCACCTCGGAAGGTGGGCTTTTTGTTTGCCGCTGGCGTGACTTACTTGGTGGCCAGCCAGTCCTTGGCGCTGGCGATGGCCGCGCTCAGGTTTTCCGGCTGGGTGCCGCCGGCCTGGGCCATGTCCGGACGACCGCCGCCCTTGCCGCCAACCTGCTGTGCCAGATGGTTGACCAGCTCGCCGGCCTTGAAGCGGCTGGTGAGGTCCTTGGTGACGCCGGCAATCAGTGCCACCTTGCCATCGCTGTTGCTGCCCAGTGCAATCACGGCGGAGCCGAGCTTGTCCTTCAGCTTGTCGAGCAGGTCGCGCAGCGCAGCGCTGTCGGCACCCTCCAGCTCGGCGGCCAGCAGCTTGACGCCGTTCACCTCGATGGCCTGTTCCGCCAGGCTGTCACCGGCGGAGGCCGCCAGCTTGCCCTTGGCGGCGGCCAGCTCCTTCTCCAGTGCCTTCAGTTCGCTTTGCAGCGCGCCGATCTTGCTGAGCACCTCGTCGCTGGTCTGCGCCTTGAGGTTGGCCGCAGCGCTCTTCAGCAGGCTGTCCTGGGCCTGGACGTAGGCGACCGCGCCTTCGCCGGTCACCGCTTCGATACGGCGCACGCCGGCAGCGACGCCGCCTTCGGCCACGATCTTGAAGAAGCCGATATCACCGGTACGGTTGACGTGGGTGCCGCCGCATAGTTCGGCGGAGAAGTCGCCCATCTGAAGGACGCGCACTTCATCGCCGTATTTCTCGCCGAACAGCGCCATGGCGCCGGCACGGATGGCGTCGTCGTAGCCCATCAGGCTGGCCTTGACTTCGTGGTTGGCCGCCACCACGTGGTTGACCACGCGTTCGATCTCGGCGATCTCTTCGGTGCTCAGTGGCTGGCCGTGGGCGAAGTCGAAACGGGTGCGTTCGGCGTTGACCAGCGAGCCTTTCTGCGCGACGTGGTTGCCCAGTACCTTGCGCAGCGCGGCGTGCAGCAGGTGCGTGGCCGAGTGGTTGCGCGCGGTAGCCAGGCGCTTGTGCAGGTCGATGGTGGCCTGCACGGTATCGCCGATGTTGAGGCTGCCTTTGGCGAGGCGGCCGGTGTGGCCGAAGACCGCCGACTTGATCTTCTGGGTGTCGTTGACGTCGAACAGGGCGCCCACGCCGCCGGCGGCGGAGATCTCGCCGATGTCGCCGACCTGGCCACCGCCTTCGGCGTAGAACGCGGTGTTGTCCAGCACCACGATGCCTTCATCGCCTGCGGCCAACGTTTGCACCGGCTCGGTGCCCTTGTACAGCGCGATCACCTTGGCATCGACGCTGTGGTTGCTGTAGCCGTGGAAGCTGGTATCGGCGCCATCGTAGCTGACGCTGCCGGCGACCTTGAATGCGGACGCGGCGCGGGCACGGGTGCGCTGTTCTTCCATCGCGCGCTCGAAACCGGCCATGTCGACCTCGATATGGCGCTCGCGGCAGATGTCGGCGGTCAGGTCGACCGGGAAGCCGAAGGTATCGTACAGCTTGAACACGGTGTCGCCATCCATCGCGGTCTTGCCGCCGGCAAGCGCGGCATCAACCAGCGCCATGCCGGTTTCCAGCGTTTCGGCAAACTTGATTTCTTCCTGGCGCAGCGCGTCCTCGATCACTGCCTGTTTCTGGCGCAGCTCGGGGTAGGCATCGCCCATCTCGGCCACCAGGTCGGCAACGATCTTGTGGAAGAACAGGCCTTTCTGGCCCAGCTTGTAGCCGTGGCGGATGGCGCGGCGTGCGATGCGGCGCAGCACGTAGCCGCGGCCGTCGCTGGACGGCAGGATGCCGTCGGCGATCATGAACGAGCAGGCACGAATGTGGTCGGCGATCACTTTCAGCGACGGTACGCTCTGGCTGTATTCGATGCCGGTTTCGCGCGCGGCGGCGCGCACCAGGCAGGCGAGGGCGTCGGTTTCGTAGTTGGATTTCACGTGCTGCAGCACGGTGGACAGGCGCTCCAGGCCCATGCCGGTATCCACCGACGGCTTTGGCAGCGGGTGCAGGGTGCCGCTCTCGTCACGGTTGAACTGCATGAACACGTTGTTCCAGATTTCCATGAAGCGGTCGCCGTCTTCGTCCGGGCTGCCCGGTGGGCCGCCGGCGACTTCTTCGCCGTGGTCATAGAAAATCTCGGTACAAGGACCGCACGGGCCGGTGTCGCCCATGGTCCAGAAGTTGTCGGACGCGTACGGTGCACCCTTGTTGTCGCCGATGCGGATGATCTTGTCCGCCGCCAGGCCGACGGTTTTGTGCCAGATGTCGTAGGCTTCGTCGTCGCTGGCGTAGACGGTCACCATCAGCTTGTCTTTCGGCAGCGCCAGCCATTGCTCGCCGGTGAGGAACTCCCAGGCGTAGGTGATGGCGTCCTGCTTGAAGTAGTCGCCGAAGCTGAAGTTGCCCAGCATTTCGAAGAAGGTGTGGTGCCGCGCGGTGTAGCCGACGTTTTCCAGGTCGTTGTGTTTGCCGCCGGCGCGCAGGCACTTCTGGCTGGTGGTGGCGCGGGTGTAGTCGCGCTTTTCGAAGCCGAGGAACAGGTCCTTGAACTGCACCATGCCGGCCACGGTGAACATCAGGGTCGGGTCGTTGCCGGGGATCAGGCTGCTGGAGGCAACCACCTGATGGTTTTTCGAGGCAAAGAAGTCGAGGAACTTCTGGCGGATTTCAGCTGTTTTCATGGTGATTGGTCAGTATCTTCAGTGAATTCGGGTTGCGGCCAACCTTGCGGTGGCGCGGTGCAAAAAGTGATGCCCGATTGTGGCAAGCGTGGCCGGTGCTGGCAAGTGCCGCTGCCGCTCATTCGTCGTCTATGTCACGGCTGGCGCCGCGCAGCACGCGCTGGATGATGTCCATGCCGAAGCCGCGGCTGGCGAGAAAGCGTATCTGCTTCAGCCGCTCCTGCTGGTCGGCCGGCGGCCGGCCGAACTTGCGCTGCCAGATGGCGCGCGCGGTGGCCAGATCGTCCTGCTGCGCCAGCGCGGTCTGGATGGTGTCGCGATCGATGCCGCGTTCGCGCATTTCCTGCGCCAGGCGGCGGCTGCCGTAACGTTGGCCGCGGCTGTTGGCAAAGGCTTCGGCAAAGCGGCTGTCCGATTGCCAGTGGTCGGCGGCCAGCTGTTCCAGCAGCGCGTCGACTTCTGCTTCGCTGTCGGCAAACGGCGCGAGCCGCCGCTTCAGTTCCAGCCGCGAGTACTCGCGGCGGGACAGAAGATCGACGGCTCGCGCCTTCAGGCTTTTTTCAGTGCCGGCCATCAGGCATCAAAGGTGTCGTCGAGCAGCTCTTCTTCGTCTGCCGCGTCGTCCTTGTTGGCGACTACCTGGACGCCGACGGTTTCGCGGATCTTGCGCTCGATTTCCTTGGCGATCTCCGGATTGTCCTTCAGCCACTGGCGGGTGTTGTCCTTGCCCTGGCCGATCTTCTGGCCGTTGTAGGCGTACCAGGCGCCGGACTTGCTGATGAAGTCGTGCTCGACGCCCATGTCGATGATTTCGCCTTCGCGCGAGATGCCTTCGCCGTAGAAGATGTCGAACACCGCCTGCTTGAATGGTGGCGACACCTTGTTTTTCACTACCTTGACGCGGGTCTCATTGCCGATGACCTCTTCGCCCTTCTTGATGCCGCCGATGCGGCGGATGTCCATGCGCACCGAGGCGTAGAACTTCAACGCGTTACCGCCGGTGGTGGTTTCCGGGCTGCCGAACATCACGCCGATCTTCATGCGGATCTGGTTGATGAAGATCACCAGCGTGTTGGTGCGCTTGATGTTGCCGGTCAGCTTGCGCAGTGCCTGCGACATCAGGCGCGCCTGCAGGCCGACATGGCTGTCGCCCATCTCGCCTTCGATTTCCGCCTTCGGCACCAGTGCCGCCACGGAGTCGACCACGATGATGTCGACGCCGCCGGAGCGCACCAGCATGTCGCAGATTTCCAGTGCCTGTTCGCCGGTATCCGGCTGCGAGATCAGCATCTCGTCGACCTTGACGCCCAGCTTTTGCGCGTAGGACGGGTCGAGCGCGTTTTCCGCGTCGATGTAGGCGCAGGTGCCGCCCAGCTTCTGCGCCTCGGCGACCACTTGCAGACACAGCGTGGTCTTGCCGGACGATTCCGGGCCGTAGATTTCCACCACGCGGCCACGCGGCAAGCCGCCAACGCCCAAGGCGAGGTCAAGGCCGAGCGAACCGGTGCTGATCACCTGCAGGTTTTCATGCACCTGGTTGTCGCTCATGCGCATGATCGAGCCTTTGCCGAACTGCTTTTCGATCTGGGCCAGTGCTGCGCTCAGGGCCTTGCTCTTGTCTTCGGAACGCTCCGCCATGCTTGCTCCATTCATTCAACGGTGTGGTGTAAGGGATCGGGTTTGATTATGTACGTTTTCATCCGGCGTGCCAAATAAAAGCGACAGGCAACGATGCGTGCGCGCCACAAGGGTAGGGACGCGCGGGATATCAAGCGCAGGATTATCGCACAAAACCCCCGGCGGCCAAGCTTGCTTCTGGCATAGGCGGCGGTGCAAGTAATGCTTTTGGCGGCAAGCCAAGCTGTGCCAGAATGGCTGCATGTTGAATGAACGTACGCAACGCCTGCTCAAGGTGCTGGTCGAGCGCTATATCGCCGACGGCCAGCCGGTCGCCTCGAAAACGTTGGCCGCAGTCTCCGGTCTGGAGCTGTCGCCGGCTTCCATCCGCAACATGCTGGCGGACCTGGAGGCGATGGGCCTGATTGCGTCGCCGCATACCTCGGCCGGACGGGTGCCGACGCAGCGCGGCTACCGCCTGTTCGTCGATCGCCTGATCACCATCCAGCCGCTGGCGGCGCCGATGGTGCAGGAGCTGCGCCACAACCTGCAGCCGGACAGCCCGCAGCGCGTGCTGCAGGCGGCGTCGCAGGTGCTGTCGGAGCTGACCCAGTTTGCCGGCGTGGTGATGACGCCGCAGCGCCCGGACGGCGCCTTCCGCCAGATCGAGTTTTTGCGCCTGTCCGAGCGGCGGGTGCTGCTGATCCTGGTGACGCTGGAAGGCGATGTGCGCAACCACCTGTTCAACACCCCGCGCGATTACAGCGGCAGCGAGCTGATCGAGGCCGCCAATTTTCTCAACCAGCACTACGCCGGCCAGGCGCTAGCCGGAGTGGTCGACCGCATGGAGCAGGAGCTGACCTGCCTGCAGGGCGACATCTCCGGGCTGATGACGGAGGCGATCCGTTTCGGCCGCGAGAGCCTGAGCAGCGACGAGGTGATGGTGTCCGGCGAAGGCAAGCTGCTGTGCGCCAACGACTTCGGCGGCGACCTGCAGCGCCTGCGCGAGCTGTTCGACACCTTTCAGCGCAAGACCGAGCTGCTGCAGCTGCTGGAGCAGAGCCGGCAGGCGCCGGGCGTGAACCTGTTCATCGGCGACGAGTCTGGTGTGGTGACACTGGACGACTGCAGCGTGGTGATCGCGCCGTACCGGATGGGCGGCCAGCTGGTCGGCACCCTCGGCGTGGTCGGCCCGACGCGCATGGCCTACGAGCGGGTGATCCCCATCGTCGACATCACCGCGCGGCTGGTCTCCAGCGCACTCAATTTCAACGACTAGAATTCAATCACCGGCCGCCTTGCGGCCAACCTTTTGACGGATCCGCCATGTCTTTTCTGCCCAAGATGCTGTTGTCCCTGCTGGCGCTGTGCGCCGCGCTGGCCCGTGCCGATGCCGCCTTTCTGGCGCGGCCGGACGTGCAGCGCTACATCGACGAACAGGTCGCCGCCGGTGCGCTGACGCGGCCGGAGCTGGAGGCGGTGTTCGCCAATGTCGAACTCAAGCCCAACATCATCAACATCATGGATCGGCCGTCCACCGCGCGGCCGTGGTACCAGTTCCGTCCCAACTTCTACAGCGAGCGGCTGATGGGCGAGGGCGTGGCGTTCTGGCAGGCCAACGAGGACGCGCTGCGCCGTGCCGAGCAGCAATACCATGTCGCGCCGGAAATGATCGTCGCCATCATCGGCATCGAGACCCGCTACGGCGGCAACACCGGCAGCTTCCGCCTGGCCGATGCGCTCTCCACGCTGGCCTTCGACTATCCGCGCCGCGCCGCGTTCTTCCGCGACGAGCTGACCGAGCTGCTGCTGCTGGCGCGCAGCGAGAACATCAACGCCTTGTCACTGAAGGGCAGCTACGCCGGGGCGATGGGCCTGCCGCAGTTCATGCCGTCCAGCTTCCGCAAGTGGGCGGTGGATTTCGACGGTGACGGCCATCGCGATATCTGGAACAACCGCGTTGACGCCATCGGCAGCGTCGGTAACTACTTCCAGCTGCACGGCTGGCTGGGCGGCGACGACGTGGTGGTGCCGGCCGAGGTGGCGCCGGGCGAGGCGCTGGACAAGCTGCTGGCCGACAAATTCAACCTGCACTACAGCGTGGCCGAGCTGCGCGCGATGGGCGTGTCGCCGCTGGCGCCGGTGCGTGACGATGCCAAGGCGGTGCTGTTTGCGCTGGAAGTGGCGCCGGGCGAGACGCGCTACTGGTTGGGACTCAATAATTTCTACACCATCACCCGCTACAACAAGAGCACGCTGTACGCGATGGTGGCGCACGAGCTGGCGCAGGAAATCCGCAACCGCTACCTGGCTGCGCGTTTTGCCGCGACGCCTGCTCCCTGAATCGGGCGCAAACTGCTAGAATCGCCCGCCATGACCTATCAAGTTCTCGCCCGCAAATGGCGCCCCAAACGCTTCGCCGATCTGGTCGGCCAGGAGCACGTGGTGCGCGCGCTCAGCAATGCGCTGAAAGAATCGCGCCTGCACCACGCCTACCTGCTGACCGGTACCCGCGGCGTGGGCAAGACCACCATTGCCCGCATCCTGGCCAAGAGCCTGAACTGCGAAACCGGCACCACCGCCGAGCCGTGCGGCGTGTGCCAGGCCTGCACCCAGATTGACGCCGGTCGCTTTGTCGACCTGCTGGAGATCGACGCCGCGTCCAATACCGGCATCGACAACATCCGCGAAGTGCTGGAAAACGCGCAGTACACGCCGACCATGGGCCGCTTCAAGGTCTACATCATCGACGAAGTGCACATGCTGTCCAAGAGTGCCTTCAACGCGATGCTGAAGACGCTGGAAGAGCCGCCGGCGCACGTCAAGTTCATCCTCGCCACCACCGACCCGCAAAAAGTGCCGGTCACGGTGCTGTCGCGCTGCCTGCAGTTCAGCCTGCGCAACATGACGCCGCAGCAGGTGGCCGGCCATCTTGCACACGTGCTGGGCACCGAAGGCGTGAGCTTCGAGGCACCGGCGCTGGCACTGCTCGGTCGTGCCGCCGCCGGCTCGATGCGCGATGCGCTGTCGCTGCTGGACCAGGCCATCGCCTACGGTGTCGGCGACGTGCGCGAAGACGGCGTGCGCGCGATGCTGGGCGCGGTCGACCAGCGCTACCTGTTTGCCTTGCTGGAGGCGCTGGCCGATGCCGACGGCGCGCGCCTGATGCAGGAAGTGGAAGCGCTGGTGGCGCGCGGTATCGGTTTCGACAGCGCGCTGGCCGAGCTGGCGCTGCTGCTGCACCAGCTGGCGCTGGCGCAGACGGTGCCGGATGCCATCGCCGCCGACGAGCCGGAGCGCGACGCGCTGTTTGCCCTCGCGCAGCGCTTGGATGCCGAGGACGTACAGCTTTACTACCAGATCGCGCTGCATGGCCGTCGCGATCTGGCGCTGGCGCCGGACGAACACGCCGGCTTCAGCATGACCATGCTGCGCATGCTGGCCTTCCATCCGGCACAAGGCGGCGCCGAGATGGCACCGCGTGCCGCCGCGCAGAACCGCCCAGCGCCGGGTGCGCCACAGTCTGCGGCCAACCTGGCGCCGGCAGCGGCGGCGCCATCGCCGGCGCGCGCGCTGCTGGCCAATATCGGCGGCAAGTCGGCGGTGACGCCAGCGGCCGCCGCCGAGCCGCTGCCGGCGGCAGAATCGGAGCCCGAGCCCGCCCCCGCGGCGGCGCTTGCCGTCGCGCCACCAGCGGCTGACACCGCGCCACCACCGCCGACCGATCTGGCGCCGTGGCACGAGGCACCGGTGGCGCCGTCTGCGGCAGCGACCGCGCCGATGCTGGCCGTGTCCGAAGAAGTTGACGCGACCGATACGGTCGACGACGAGATGGTCGAGCTGCCGGCAGCCGGCGACGCAGACGGCGAACTGGCCGAGTATGCGCTGCTGCAGGCGGAGGCCGACGCCACGCCGGCGGAGCCGGCGGTCATCGCCTTTGATGGCGACTGGTCGGCGCTGATCGGCCAGCTGGGGGCCAGGATGGGCGCCGCGCGCATGCTGGCACAGAACGCGGCGCTGAAGCTGTGGGACGGCGAGGTGTTCCACCTCGCGGTGCCGGAGGCGTTCCGCAATATGGCAGGCCGCGATTTTCAGGACAAACTGCGCACGGTGCTGGGCGAACACCTGGGCCGTGCGGTGCAGATCAGCGTGTCGATTGAGACGCTGGATGTGGAAACCCCGGCGATGCGGGATGCCCGCTTCAAGCGCGAGCAGCTGGCCGAGGCCAGACTGATCATGCAAAACGATAAGGTGGTACAGCAACTCGTGCAGGAAATGGGCGCGACCTTGCTGGCCGAGACGATACAACCCGTTCAGGAGTAAGACGATGTTTGGTAAAGCCGGAATCGCGGGTCTGATGAAACAGGCCCAGCAAATGCAGGAAAACATGAAAAAGGCGCAGGAAGAACTGGCCAAGGTCGAGATCGAGGGCCAGTCCGGCGCCGGTCTGGTCAAGGTGGTGATGACCTGCAACCACGACGTGAAGCGCGTCAGCATCGACGACAGCCTGCTGGACGATGCCAAGGAAGACAAGGAAATGCTGGAAGACCTGATCGCCGCCGCCTTCAACGACGCCAGCCGCAAGGCCGACGCGCTGTCGCAGGAGCGCATGTCCGGTTTCACCGCCGGCATGAACCTGCCGGCCGGGATGAAGCTGCCGTTCTGAGTCATGCCCCGACAAAGGTTGGCCGCAAGCCGCGCGTGCTTGCGGCCAACCTTTTTTGTGATCAACAGGTCCTGTCATGAAAAATCCACCGTCCCTCGATCAACTGATCGCCGCGCTGAAAGTGCTGCCCGGCGTCGGCCCCAAGTCGGCACAGCGCATGGCCTTTCATCTGCTGCAACGCGACAAGGCCGGCGCCGACAAGCTGGCGCGGGCGCTGGATCGGGCGCTGCTCAATCTGCGCCACTGCGAGCGCTGCCACACCTTCAGCGAGACGCCGCTGTGCAATGTCTGCGCCGACGACAAGCGCCGCCAGGAGGTGCTGTGCGTGGTGGAGATGCCGGCCGACCTGCTGATGCTGGAGCAGACCCGCTGCTACGACGGTCTCTACTTCGTGCTGATGGGGCGGCTGTCGCCGATGGACGGAGTCGGTCCCAAGGACATCGACCTGGAGCGGCTGATCGCGCGCGCCTGTGACGGCGTGGTGGCCGAGGTGATCGTGGCCACTAATTTCACCGCCGAAGGCGAGGTCACCGCGCACCTGATCGCGGAAATGCTGAAGGCGCAGGGGCTGAAGGTGACGCGCATCGCGCGCGGCATGCCGGTCGGCGGCGAGCTGGAGTATGTCGATCCGGGCACGCTGGCGCAGGCGATGTACGAGCGGCGCACGCTGAGCTGAGCGCTGGCCGGCCATGAAAAAGCCGCCCGATCCGGGCGGCTTTTTTGCGGCCAACCTTGGGCCAAGCTTGGCCGGGCCGCAGTGTCGCCCGGATAAGCGTAGCGCATCCGGGGGACGGTTCGAGTGAGTGAAAAAGCCGCACCTTGTGGTGCGGCTTTTTGTCGGCTTGCGAGACCCCGGATGCGTCTGCGGCTTGTCCGGGCTACGAGGGGGTGATGTCGTCAACCGAGCAGCTTGTGCAGGGTCTTCTCGTACACCTGCGACAGCGGCTCGATGTCGTCGACGCTGACGCACTCGTTCAACTTGTGGATGCTGGCGTTGATGGGGCCGAATTCCACCAGCTCGCGTGCGATGCGCTTGATGAAGCGGCCGTCGGAGGTGCCGCCGGTGGTGTTCAGCTCCGGCTCCACCCCGGCAACCTCGTGGATCGCGCTGCTGATGGCGTCGGTCAGCGCGCCCGGCGCGGTCAGGAACGGGTTGCCGGACAGCAGCCAGTGCAACTCGTAGGCCAGACCGTGCTGGTCCAGGATCTGGTGCACGCGGTCCTTCAGCGTCTCCGCGGTGTGCTCGGTGGAGAAGCGGAAGTTGAACTTGATGTCGCAGCTGCCGGGGATGATGTTGGTGGCACCGGTGCCGGCGTGGATGTTGGAAATCTGCCAGCTGGTCGGCGGGAAGTACTCGTTGCCGTGATCCCACACCTCGGCGGCCAGCGCCGCCAGCGCCGGTGCCGCCAGGTGCACCGGGTTCTTGGCCAGGTGCGGGTAGGCGATATGGCCCTGGATGCCGTGCACGATTAGGTGGCCGGACAGCGAGCCGCGGCGGCCGTTCTTGATGGTGTCGCCGAATTGCTGCGACGAGGTCGGCTCGCCGACGATGCAGTAGTCGATCACGTCGCCGCGTGCTTCCAGTGCATCGACCACGCGCACGGTGCCGTCGGTGGCAATGCCTTCCTCGTCGGAGGTAATCAGGAAGGCGAGGGTGCCCTTGTGTTGCGGGTTGGCCGCGACAAAGCGTTCGCTGGCGGTGATGAAGGCGGCCAGCGACGCCTTCATGTCGGCGGCGCCGCGTCCGAACAGGTGGCCGTTGCGGATCACCGGCTGGAACGGGTGGCTGTCCCATTGGTCGACCGGGCCGGTTGGCACCACGTCGGTGTGGCCGGCAAAGCACAGCAGCGGTGCGCCGTGGCCGCGATGGGCCCAGAAGTTGCTGACGTCACCGAACGGCATGCGCTCGATGGTGAAGCCGAGGTCTTCCAGGCGCGCGATCATCAGTTCCTGGCAGCCTTCGTCGCGCGGGGTGATCGAGTCGAGGGCGATCAGGGTTCGGGTCAGTTCCAGAGTTGCGCTCATTTGCCGAATGCCTCCTGGTAGTCGGCTTCCTTGAAGCCGAGGTGCAGCTTGCCGTTGTGCTCCAGCACCGGGCGCTTGATCAGCGACGGCTTGCAGATCAGCAGGTCGATGGCGCTGGCCGGGATGGTCGCCAGTGCCTTTTCGGCGTCGCTGAGCGCGCGCCAGGTAGTGCCCTTGCGGTTGATCACCTGCTCAAGGCCGAGGCTGTCTATCCATTGCGCCAGCTTGTCGGCGGCGATGCCCTGTTTCTTGAAGTCGTGAAAAGCGTAGTCAATGCCCTGCGCGCTGAGCCATAGGCGGGCTTTTTTGACGGTGTCGCAGTTGGGAATGCCGTAAAGGGTAATCATGGTGGGTGTAATCGTCGGCTGTGGTTCAGTGGGATAGGGTAAAGCCGGCAAAGCTTTCGCCGTCTTCCGGCTTGCTGTCTTCCGGCTTGCTGTTGTCGTGGTTGATCAGCCAGTACAGGTTGGTCGGCGAGTCGGCGTTGTGCAGCGCCTCTTCCAGCGAGATCAGGCCGTCCCTGTACAGGCGGAACAGCGACTGTTCGAAAGTCTGCGCGCCCTCGGTCATGCTGGCCTCGATCGCTTCCTTGATCTTGTCGATCTCGCCGTTGCGGATCAGGTCGGCAATGTGCGAGGTGTTGATCAGCACTTCCAGTGCCGGGCGGCGCTTGCCGTCGCTGGCGGGGATCAGCCGTTGCGAGATCACCGCCTTCAGCGCGGCCGATAGGTCCATCAGCAGCGCGCTGCGGTTTTCCAGCGGGAAGAAGCTGATGATGCGGTTCAGTGCGTGGTAGCTGTTGTTGCCGTGCAGGGTGGAGATGCACAGGTGGCCGGATTGCGCGTAGTTGATGGCGTGGGTCAGTGTTTCGGCGTCGCGGATCTCGCCGATCATCAGCACGTCCGGCGCCTCGCGCATCGCGCTTTTCAGCGCGTTCTGGTAGCTGTGGGTGTCGACGCCGATTTCGCGCTGGTTCACCAGCGAGCGCTTGTGTTCGAAGATGAATTCGATCGGGTCTTCCACCGTCAGGATGTGGCCGGTCTGCGTCTGGTTGCGCTGTTCGATCATCGCCGCCACCGTCGAGCTCTTGCCGGAGCCGGTGGCACCGACGACAAAGATCAGGCCGCGCTTGAGCGAGGTCAGCTCCTTCAGCGTTTCCGGCAGGTTGAGCTGGCCCAGCGACGGAATCTTCGGCGCGATGTAACGGATGACGATGCCGATGCTGCCGCGCTGACGGAAGATGTTGACGCGGTAGTTGCCCAGCTCGTCCACCGCGGTGCCGAAGTTCATCTCCAGCTCGCGTTCGAATTCGTCGATCTGCTCCGGGCTCATCAGGCTGTGGGCGAGGCGCTGCACGTTTTCCGCGCTCAACGGCTTGTCGTTGACCGGCAGGGTGTGGCCGTCGATCTTGATCTGCGGTGGGGCGCCGCAGCTGAAAAACAGGTCGCTGGCCTTCTTGTCGGCCATCAGTTTCAGGAACGGGAGCATGAGCATGGTTGCGGGTTGCCTTGTGGTCGCCTCAGGTGGCGCTAGTCTAGCCCGAATGGTAGCCGGCTGTAGAGAGTCCGGCCATGAAAAAACCCGCCTGGCGGCGGGTTTGTCGGTGACGGGTGCGAGGGCGTCAGGCGCGCAGCGCGCGGCGCAGGATCTTGCCGACGTTGGTTTTCGGCAGCTCGTTGCGGAACTCGACCGCCTTTGGCACCTTATAGCCGGTCAGGTTGGTCTTGCAGTGCTCGATGATGTCCTTCTCGCTCAGGCCCATGTCCTTGCGTACCACGAAGACCTTGACCACCTCGCCGGACTTGTCGTCGGGGACGCCGACGCAGGCCACTTCCAGTACCCCCGGGTGCATAGCCACCACGTCCTCGATCTCGTTCGGGTACACGTTGAAGCCGGACACCAGAATCATGTCCTTCTTGCGGTCGACCAGCTTCACGAAGCCGTCGTCGGTGATCACGGCGACATCGCCGGTGGCGAGGAAGCCCTGGCTGTCGATGACCTTGGCGGTCTCGTCCGGGCGGTTCCAGTAGCCTTTCATCACCTGCGGGCCGCGAATGCACAGCTCGCCGGCCTCGCCGCGCGCCACCGGCTTGCCGTCGTTGTCACGCAGCTCGATCTCGGTGGACGGGACCGGTACGCCGATGGTGCCGTTGTATTCCTTCAGGTCCAGCGGGTTGATGCAGGCGGCGGGGCTGGTTTCAGTCAGGCCGTAGGCTTCGATCAGCGGCGTGCCGGTGACCTGTTTCCACTTTTCCGCCACCGCCTTCTGCACCGCCATGCCGCCGCCCAGCGCCAGGCGCCAGGTGGAGAAGTCGACGGTCTTGAAGTCCGGATGGTTGAGCAGTGCGTTGAACAGGGTGTTGACCCCGGTCATCGCGGTGACCTTGTACTTCTTCAGCTCCTTGATGAAGCCGGGGATGTCGCGCGGGTTGGTGATCAGCACGTTGAGGGCGCCCAGCTCGGTGAACACCATCAGGTTCGCGGTCAGCGAGAAGATGTGGTACAGCGGCAAGGCGGTGATGATGATTTCCTGGCCTTCGCGTACCGCCAGTTTCACCCATTCGCCGGCCTGCAGCATGTTGGCGACGATGTTCTTGTGCAGCAGCATCGCACCCTTGGCGACGCCGGTAGTGCCGCCGGTGTATTGCAGGAAGGCGATGTCGTCATGGCCGAGGGCGACCTTGCGCAGTGGCTGCCTGCTGCCCAGTGCCAGCGTGTCGTTGAAACGGGTGTGGCCCGGCAAGTGCCACGGCGGCACCATCTTCTTGATCTTGCGTACCACGAAATTGACGATCAGCGACTTGGGGAAGCCGAGCATGTCGCCGATGGCGGCAATCACCACGTTTTTGACCGGCGTGCGCGCAATCACGTCCTCCAGTACGCCGGCAAAGTTCTCCAGGATGACGATGGTGTCGACGCCGGCATCCTTGAGCTGGTGTTCCAGCTCGCGCGGGGTGTACAGCGGGTTGACGTTGACCACGGTGCAGCCGGCGCGCAGGATGCCGAACACCGCCACCGGATACTGCAGCAGGTTGGGCATCATGATGGCGACGCGGGCGCCCTTGGCCAACTGCAGGGTGTTTTGCAGATAGGAGGCAAAATTGGCCGACAGGGTGTCCAGCTCGCCGTAGCTCAAGATTTTGTCCATGCACGCCATGGCCGGGCGGTCGCGGAATTTGTTGACGCTGCGCTCAAAAACCTCGACGACCGACTGGAATTCGTTGATGTCGATCTCGTGGGCAACACCGGCTTGGTAGTTTTTTAGCCAGATTTTTTCCATAACGTGTGGCTTCTCCATCGTGCTGTTTATGCGATGCCGCAGCCGAGCCCCTCGGTGCGGTGTGTTGTATCTATCTTTTTTAGCATTATTCAAAGCTGTATTCCAAACGCTCGTTCGGAATCATTGCAAATGTACAGGATGTCACTGCAAGTGCAAAGCGCGGGCTCCGGCGCGCACTTGGTGCATTGGTTTTCATCTGTCGTGAAATCAGGTATAATCGCGCCATTTTAAGGGATGGGCGGTTCGCCCATTTTTCATTTCTGGAATCGAATGCCCATGGATGTACGTTTGCTGCTTGAGAATACGCTGCCCGGTCTGGGGTATGAACTGGTTGATTTTGAATTGACCCCCGGTGGTGGCTTCCGCGTATTCATCGACAAGCCGGGCGGCATTACGGTCGAGGATTGTGTCAGCACCAGTAATCACCTGACACGTCTGTTCATGGTTGAAAACATCGACTATGACCGACTGGAAGTGTCCTCGCCGGGTCTTGATCGCCCTTTGAAAAAGGAGGCGGATTATGTGCGCTTCCAGGGGAGCCTGGCCAAGGTAAGAACCCGTTTGCCGGTCGAGCAGCAGAAGCGTTTCATGGGCCGTATCGCGGGCATCCAGGACAGCGTCTTGCAGCTTCAGCTCGAAGATGGTCGCATTGTGGCCATTCCCCTGTCCAATATCGACAAAGCCAGGCTGGAGCCTGAGTTCTGATCGGGCAGGATGTTGGCCGCATATATAAGGTAAAGAAAAAATTCGGAGGGTTGGATGAGTCGTGAAATCTTGTTGCTGGTGGATGCACTGGCAAGTGAAAAGAACGTCAGCCGTGAAGTGGTATTCGGTGCGCTGGAACTGGCCCTGGCCTCGGCGACCAAGAAGAAGTTCAATGAAGATGAGCTGGATATCCGTGTCGAGATCGACCGCCATACCGGTCAGTACCATACTTTCCGTCGCTGGACCGTGGTCGATGCCGAAGCGCTGGAATTCGAAGATCGCGAACTGAGCCTGGAAGAAGCGCGCGAGCGTGATCCTGCCATCGAGCTGCATGGCGTGATCGAAGAGCCGATGGAAGCGGTCGAGTTCGGCCGTATCGGTGCACAGGCCGCCAAGCAGGTCATCCTGCAGAAAATCCGTGATGCCGAGCGCGAGCAGCTGCTGAACGAATTCCTGCAGCGCCGCGAGAGCATCGTGGTTGGCACCATCAAGCGTATCGAGCGCGGCAATGCCATCGTCGAGTGCGGTCGTCTGGAAGCGGTGCTGCCGCGTGACCAGATGATCCCCAAGGAAAACCTGCGTGTCGGTGACCGCGTCAAGGCCTACCTGATGCGTGTTGACCGCCAGGGCCGTGGCCCGCAGCTGATCCTGTCGCGTACTGCGCGCGAATTCCTGGTTCAGCTGTTCGAGCTGGAAGTGCCGGAAATCGAAGAAGGCACGCTGGAGATCAAGGAAGCCGCACGTGATCCTGGTCTGCGTGCCAAGATGGCGGTGAAATCCAACGACGCACGTCTTGATCCGCAGGGTACCTGCATCGGCATGCGCGGTTCGCGCGTGCAGGCGGTGACCCAGGAACTGGCGGGTGAGCGCATCGACATCGTGCTGTGGTCGCCGGATCCTGCCCAGTTCGTCATCAACGCCTTGTCGCCTGCCGAAGTCAATCGCATCATGATTGACGAAGACAACCACAATATGGACGTGGTGGTGGAGGAAGAGCAGCTGGCACTGGCTATCGGTCGTAGCGGCCAGAACGTGAAGCTGGCTGCCGAACTGACCGGCTGGGGCCTGAACATCCTGACCGTGACCGAGGCGGAAGAAAAGCATCTGGAAGAAGATGCCAAGCTGCGTGAACACTTCATTCAGCATCTTGGTGTCGATGAAGACATGGCCAACCTGCTGGTGCAGGAAGGTTTTGCTACGCTGGAAGAAGTGGCGTATGTGCCAGTGGCGGAAATGCTGGAAATCGAAGGTTTCGACGATGCGCTGGTGAATGAACTGCGCAGCCGGGCCCGCGATGCCATCCTGACCCTGGCCATTGCCTCGGAAGAAAAAGTGGAAGAAGTGGCCGACGAGCTCAAGGATCTGGAAGGTATGGATGCCGAGCTCTTGCGCAAGCTGGCCGAAAACGGCGTGACTAACCGTGACGACCTGGCCGATCTCGCCGTTGACGATCTGGTCGACATGACCGGCATGGAGTCCGAGGCTGCCCGCGCCTTGATTATGAAGGCTCGTGAGCACTGGTTTGACCAGTAAGGCCCGGAACGATTGCTAGAGGAATTAGGAATACGCATGGTTTTGACAAATATTAAGCAGTTTGCCAGTGAGCTTGGCCTTTCTCCTGAAAGGCTCGTTGAGCAGTTGAACAAGGCCGGTGTCGCCAAGCGCGGCCTGGAAGAGACCCTGACCGAGGGTGACAAGAAGCGTTTGCTGGACTTCCTGAAAACCTCGCACGGTGCGCGCGACGGTAACCAGGTGACCTTGACCCGCAAACAGACTTCCGAAGTGCAGAGCGCAACGGGTAGCACGGTGAAGGTGGAAACCCGCAAGAAGCGCGTGTTCGTGCGTCCGGAAGACGAGGCACCGAAGGCGGTTGCTGCGCCAGTGGAAGCGGCGCCGGTAGCGGTTGCCGCACCAGTGGTGGAAGCCAAGCCCGAGCCAGTCGTGGTTGCCGAGCCAGCCAAAGTGGAAGCGGCGAAGCCGGTAGAAGCCAAGCCGGTTGCTGCCAAAGCGGAAAAGCCTGCCGAAAAAGCACCGGAAGCCAAGGTGGAGGCCAAGCCTGCCGCTGCGGAAACTCCGGCAGCGCCAGTGAAACAGCCGACGCTCAGCCGTCCGGCATCGATCCTGTCTGACGCCGAACTGGCCTCCCGCGCAGCGGAAGAAGCTCGTCAGGCCGAATTCCGTGCCCGTCAGCAAGCGCTGATGCGTGAAAAGCAGGAGCGTGAAGCCCGCCGTACCGCCGCCCGTCTGGAAGCCGCAGCGCCGGCGCCGGTCGCCAAGCCGGCACCGGTGGAAGCCAAGCCTGCCGCGCGTACTGAAGACATGCCACGTTCGGCCAAGCCAACCCAGCCGCGCATGCAGCCTGCTGCTGGTGGCCGTGACGGCGCCGCGCCGCGTCCCGACGGTGCCCGTCCGCAAGGCGGTCAGCGTCCTGCCGGTGCCGGTGGTCAGCGCCCGGGTCAGGGTGGCGCAGGCCGTCCTGCGGGTGCTGGTGCCCGTACGGCACCCGGTGCCGCTCCGTCGCGTCCGGCTGCGCCTGGCGCACCTGCCGCCGCTCCGGCGCCAGCCGGTGATGCCCGTCGCGGTCCGGCGAAAAAAGGTGGTGCCGGTGGTCGTGACTGGAATGACGGCAAAAAAGGCAAGGGCCTGAAAACCCGCGGTGGCGATGCCAGCAATGACTGGAAGAGCCGCAAGGGTGGCAAGCACAAGAACAGCAACAACGCCCACGCCTTCCAGGCGCCAACCGAGCCTATCGTGCACGAAGTGCTGGTGCCGGAGACCATCACCGTTGGTGACCTCGCTCACAAGATGGCGGTGAAGGCTGCCGAAGTGATCAAGGTGCTGATGAAGATGGGCATGATGGTGACCATCAACCAGGTGCTGGACCAGGAAACCGCGCTGATCATCGTGGAAGAAATGGGCCACGTCGGCAAGGCCGCTCAGGCGGACGATCCGGAAGCGTACCTGGACAAGGATGAAGTGGCGGAAGCCGTCGAAGCGCTGCCGCGTCCGCCGGTGGTGACCGTGATGGGTCACGTTGACCACGGTAAGACCTCCTTGCTCGACTACATCCGTCGCGCCAAGGTTGCTTCCGGCGAAGCCGGTGGCATTACCCAGCACATCGGTGCCTACCACGTGGAAACTCCGCGCGGCGTGGTGACCTTCCTCGATACCCCGGGTCACGAAGCGTTTACCGCAATGCGTGCCCGTGGTGCCAAGGCTACCGACATCGTGATTCTGGTGGTGGCTGCCGACGACGGCGTGATGCCGCAGACCATTGAAGCGATTCACCATGCCAAAGCGGCCGGTGTGCCGATCGTGGTGGCGGTGAACAAGATCGACAAGCCTGAGGCCAACGTCGAGCGCCTGCGTCAGGAACTGGTTGCCCACGAAGTGGTGCCGGAAGACTGGGGTGGTGACACCATGTTTGTCGAAGTGTCGGCAAAAACCGGTCAGGGCATCGACTCGCTGCTGGAAAGCATCCTGTTGCAAGCCGAAGTGCTGGAACTGACCTCGCCGGTCAATGCGCCAGCCAAGGGTGTGATCGTCGAAGCGCGTCTGGACAAGGGGCGCGGCCCGGTATCCACGCTGCTGATTCAGTCCGGTACCCTGAAGAAGGGCGACGTGATTCTGGCTGGCACTGCCTTTGGTCGTGTTCGTGCCATGATCGACGAAAACGGCAAGCTGATCGACGAAGCCGGTCCATCGATTCCGGTGGAAATCCTGGGCCTGTCCGACGTGCCTTCCGCTGGCGAAGACGCGATGGTGCTGACCGACGAACGCAAGGCGCGTGAAATTGCACTGTTCCGTGCTGGCAAGTACCGTGACGTGCGTCTGGCCAAGCAGCAGGCCGCCAAACTGGAAAACATGTTTGCCCAGATGGCGGAAGGCGAAGTGCAGAGCATGTCGCTGATCATCAAGGCCGACGTGCAGGGCTCTTACGAAGCGCTGGCACACAGCCTGCAGAAACTGTCGACCGACGAAGTGCGCGTCAACATCCTGCACTCCGGCGTGGGCGGCATTTCGGAATCCGACATCAACCTGGCGATTGCGTCCAAGGCCATCGTGGTCGGCTTCAACGCCCGTGCCGATGCCGCTGCGCGCAAGCTGGCGGAGAGCGAAGGCGTCGAGATCCGCTACTACAACATCATTTACGATGTGGTAGACGACGTGAAGGCTGCCATGTCCGGCATGCTGGCACCGGAGAAGAAGGAGCAGATCCTGGGTACCGTCGAGATCCGTCAGGTGATTTCGGTGTCCAAGGTGGGCAACATCGCCGGTTGTATGGTGACCGACGGCATCATCAAGCGTTCGGCCAGCGTGCGCCTCATCCGTCACAACGTGGTGGTGCATACCGGCGAACTCGACTCGCTCAAGCGCTTCAAGGACGACGTCAAGGAAGTGCGTCAGGGTTACGAGTGTGGCCTGATGCTGAAGAACTTCAACGACATCCAGGAAGGCGATCAGCTGGAAGCGTTCGAGATCGTGGAAGTCGCCCGTACTCTGTAAGTGTTAAGCTGCAGGCGAGCGTTGTCCCGGCCACTGGCTGGGCAGCGCTCGCCTTTGTCTTTCTGGAACAGGACACAAGACATGGCAAAAGCCAAAAAAGGTTTCTCCCGCTCGGATCGCATCGCCGAGCAAATCCAGCGTGAGCTGGCCGAACTGATCCGCAAGGGTCTGAAGGACCCGCGCGTCGGCTGGGTCACCATCACCGCGGTGGAAGTGACCCGCGACTACTCCCACGCCAAGGTGTTTTACACGGTGATGGAAGAGGGCAAGCGGGAGATCACCCAAGAAGCGCTGGAAAGTGCCGCCGGCTACCTTCGCAACGGTATCGGCAAGGTGTTGCAGATTTTCACCACGCCGCAGCTGCACTTCATCTATGACGATTCCATCGAGCGTGGCGTGTACATGAGCCGCCTGATCGATGAGGTCAACGGCACGGCGGTGACGGTGGCCCAGGACGCGGACAGCGATGCGGACGAACCGGTGGCGGACGAAGCCGAAGGCGACGAGCCGATCGACGACGCGGATGACGAGGCTGGCGACAAGGCATGAGTGCACCACGTCGGGTGAAATTGCCGATCAACGGCGTGCTGCTGCTGGACAAGCCTTACGACGTCAGCTCCAACGGAGCCCTGCAAAAGGCGCGCTGGCTGTACAGCGCCGCCAAGGCCGGGCATACCGGCGTGCTCGATCCGCTGGCGACCGGCCTGCTGCCGGTGTGCTTCGGCGAGGCGACCAAGTTTTCGTCCTATCTGCTGGATGCCGACAAGGGCTATCGCGCCACCGTCAAGTTCGGCCAGGTCACCACCACCGGTGACATCGAGGGCGAGGTGGTCATCGAGCGGCCGGTGACGTTTGACCGCGCGGCGCTGGAGCAAACGTTGGCCGCATTCCGCGGCGTGATTACCCAGGTGCCGCCGATGTATTCGGCGCTGAAATTCCAGGGGCGGCCGCTGTACGAGTATGCGCGCGAAGGCATCGAGATCGAGCGTGCCGGGCGCGAGGTCAGCATCCATCGCATCGAGCTGCTGTCGTTTGACGGTGTTGATACCGCGGTGATCGAGGTGCTGTGCAGCAAGGGCACCTATATCCGTACCCTGGCACAGGATGTGGGCGAGCGGCTCGGTTGCGGCGCGCACCTCACCGGCCTGCGCCGTACCACCACCGGCGGTTTCCGCCTGGAAGACGCGCATACGCTGGAAGCCATCGAGGCGCTGCCGCGCGAGGCGCGCGACGGCTTGCTGCTGCCGGTCGATATCCTGGTGTCGCATTTCCCCGAGCAAACGTTGGCCGCAGAGGACGCGCGCCGTTTTTGTCACGGCCAGGCCGTGCGCGGTGCCCAAAACTGTGCGACAATGCAGCGCTTTCGTGTTTACCAAGCGCAGACACGGGAGTTTCTCGGACTGGCGGATGCAAGCGAAGATGGCTTGCTTCAACCGGTGCGGGTAATGGTTGCTCCGGCAACCGAATAGTGAAGTGTGGATGGGTTTCGGCTCGCTACACTTGTCGGGTGGCAACACCCTAAACCGATATCGGAGTTTATTATTATGGCAATGACCGCCGCTCAAAAAGCACAGATCGTTAAAGACTACCAGCGCCAGGAAGGCGATACCGGTTCTACCGAAGTTCAGGTAGCGCTGCTGACCGCTCGTATCAACGATCTGACCCCGCACTTCAAAGCGAACACCAAGGATCATCACAGCCGTCGCGGCCTGCTGAAACTGGTTAGCTCCCGTCGTCGTCTGCTTGACTACCTCAAGCGCACTGACGTCGCTGGCTACCGCGCTCTGATCGCTCGTCTGGGTCTGCGTAAGTAATCGGTTTAAATTCGAAAAAGTCGCAGCCTGTCTGCGACTTTTTCGTTTCTGCAGTATCTTATTGAGTCAACGGGGGGAGCCTCTAGGAATCGGTATCGGTTACGGTGTTGATTGCTAGGGGTTCCCGTTGCAAGTTCTATTCCTTAGATCAAAGGAAACCTCACGTGTTTAATAAAGTTACCAAATCGTTCCAGTACGGTCGCCACACCGTGACCCTGGAAACCGGCGAAGTTGCCCGTCAGGCATCCGGTGCCGTTGTCGTTACTGTTGAAGATACAGTGGTACTGGTATCGGTAGTCGGCTCCAAGAACGTCAAGCCGGGCCAGGACTTCTTCCCGCTGACCGTGGACTACCTGGAGCGTACCTACGCTGCCGGCAAGATCCCGGGCGGCTTCTTCAAGCGTGAAGGCAAGCAGTCGGAAAAAGAAATCCTGACCTGCCGCCTGATCGACCGTCCTATCCGTCCGCTGTTCCCGGAAGGCTTCTACCACGACGTACAGATCGTGGCCACCGTGATGTCGCTGAACCCGGAAGTGGATTCCGACATCCCGGCGATGATCGGTGCTTCCGCCGCTCTGGCGATCTCCGGCCTGCCGTTCAACGGCCCGATCGGCGCCGCCCGCGTTGGCTACGCCAACGGCGAGTACATCCTCAACCCGACCAAGACCGAGCTGGAAACTTCGGAAATGGATCTGGTCGTTGCCGGTACCCAGCGTGCGGTACTGATGGTGGAATCTGAAGCCAAGGAACTGTCCGAAGCGATCATGCTCGGCGGCGTGGTATTCGGCCACGAGCAGCTGCAAGCGGCGATCAACGCCATCAACGAATTCGCTGACGAAGTGAACCCGGTGATGTGGGACTGGACCGCACCGGCCCAGAACGACGAGCTGATCGGCAAGATCCGTGACATCTCCGGCGAAATGATCGCCAACGCCTTCCGCATCCGCCAGAAGGGCGCCCGTTCCGAAGCACTGGGCGCCGCCTGGAACGCCGTGAAGAGCGCACTGATCAACGAAAACACCGACACCCTGTTGGCCAACGAGATCAAGGGCATCTTCAAGTCGCTGGAAGCCGAAATCGTGCGTGGCCAGATCCTGGCCGGCGAACCGCGTATCGACGGTCGCGACACCCGCACCGTGCGTCCGATCGCCATCCGCACCGGCGTGCTGCCGCGTGTACACGGCTCCGCGCTGTTCACCCGTGGCGAAACCCAGGCCATCGTGACCACCACGCTGGGCACCAAGCGTGACGAGCAGATCATCGACGCGCTGGCCGGTGAGTACACCGACCGCTTCATGCTGCACTACAACTTCCCGCCGTACTCCACCGGTGAAGCCGGCCGCATGGGCCCGCCGAAGCGTCGTGAAATCGGTCACGGCCGTCTGGCCAAGCGCGCGCTGGCACAGGTGCTGCCATCGGAAGCCGACTTCGGCTACTCCATGCGTATCGTGTCGGAAATCACCGAATCCAACGGCTCCTCGTCGATGGCATCGGTATGCGGCGGCTGCCTGTCGCTGCTGTCCGCCGGTGTGCCGCTGAAGGCGCACGTGGCCGGTATCGCCATGGGCCTGATCCTGGAAGGCAACCGCTTCGCGGTGCTGACCGATATCCTGGGTGACGAAGACCACCTCGGCGATATGGACTTCAAGGTTGCCGGTACCGCTGCCGGTATCACCGCGCTGCAGATGGACATCAAGATCCAGGGCATCACCAAGGACATCATGCAGATCGCGCTGGAGCAGGCCAAGGAAGGCCGTATCCACATCCTCGGTCACATGAAGGAAGCGATCGAAGGCCCGCAAGAGCTGTCGACCCACGCGCCACGCCTGTACGTGATGAAGATCAACCCGGAGAAAATCCGTGAAGTGATCGGCAAGGGTGGCGAAACCATCCGCGCCATCACCAAGGACACCGGTTGCGAGATCAATATCGGCGAAGACGGCACCATCACCATCGCTTCGGTTTCGACCGAAAACGCGGAAGCGGCCAAGAAGCGTATCGAAGAGATCACTGCCGAAGTGGAAGTGGGCAAGGTCTACGAAGGTCCGGTCGTGAAGATTCTCGACAACAACGTCGGCGCCATCGTTTCGATCATGCCGGGCAAGGATGGTCTGGTGCACATTTCGCAGATCGCGCACGAGCGCATCAAGAACGTGGCCGACTACCTGCAGGAAGGCCAGATCGTGAAAGTGAAAGCGATCGAGATGGACGACCGCGGTCGCGTGCGTCTGTCGATCAAGGCGCTGCTGGACAATCCGGCTGCCGCTCCGGCCAGCGGCGACGCTGCCTTCGGCCTGAAAACCGGCGCCTAAGCCCGTACCCTGACGCCAGTATCAACCGCCTGTCCGGCTTGCCGGGTAGGCGGTTTTTTATTTGCGGCCAACCTTTACGGTTGGCTGAGGTGTCAGCTGGTGCCGGTCGCCGCCGAGCGGCGCTTGCCCGGTCGCGGCTGGTAGTCGGCGAGGCTCGGCACCTGCCACAGATACCAGGTCGCGACGCTGCGGTAGGGGCTGCAGGCGGCGGTGGCGGCCAGCAGCTCGCGACGGCCGGGCAGCGCCGGCAGCGCTTTCAAAAAACGGTAGCCCTCGCGCACGCCGAAGTCATCGACGGGCAGGATGTCCGGCCGTGCCAGGGTGTAGAGCAGCAGCATTTCCACTGTCCAGCGGCCGATGCCCGGCAGCGTCACCAGCCGCTCGATCAGCGCGTCGTCGGATAGCCGCGCCGCCTCCAGCCGCGACGGCACGCGGCCGTCCAGCGTGGCGGCAGCGATGGCGTGGATGGTGGCGGCCTTGCGTCCGGAAAAGCCGCAGCCACGCAATTGCCCGGTGTCCAGCGCCAGCAGTTGTGCCGGGGTCGGGAAAGCCTGCTGCGGCTGACCGGCCAGCAGCCGCGCCAGCATGGCATCGCCGGCGCGCACATGCAGTTGCTGGTAGGCGACGGCGCGCACCAGCGCCTCGTACGGCTCGCGCGCCGGCTTGGGCTGCCGCCGGCAGTGGCCGACCTCGGCCACCAGCTGCGCCCAGTCGGCGTCGATGGCGGCCAGATGCCGGCTGGCGGCGTGGTAGGAGTCATGCGGCAGGGTGGTCATGGGCGGCAGGGCGGTGGATGGCAGACAGGGCACGCTAACCCTGCGCCGCGCTGGCCGCATCCTGTTTCTTGCGCTGGCCTGTTGCAATGGCGGCCACTGTCGCAAAATAGGCGAATTCGGCAGCAAGCGACGGGATGCCGGGCGCCGCCGCGTTGGCTACAGTAGGCTCATACGGTGGCTGACGAGTGCAAAAGGACATGACCATGACCGCGACAGCAAAACGCCGCGCCCTGGCGGCGGCAACGGAGGGCGACCCGCGCTGGGCGGCGGTGCTGGCACGAGATGTGCGCGCCGACGGCCGCTTCTACTACTCGGTGCAGAGCACCGGCGTCTACTGCCGGCCGTCGTGCGCGGCGCGGCAGGCGCGGCCGGAGAATGTGCGTTTTCACGCCAGCTGCGCCGATGCCGAACGCGCCGGCTTTCGTCCCTGCCAACGCTGCAAGCCGGACCAACCGCCGCTGGCGCAGCAGCACGCGCAGAAGGTCACCGCCGCCTGCCGCCTGATCGACAACGCGGACACGCTGCCGGATCTGGCAACGTTGGCCGCAGCGGTCGGCCTCAGCCGCTATCACTTCCACCGCCTGTTCAAGCATCACACCGGGCTGACGCCGAAGGCCTACGCCGCCGCGCGCCGCGCCGAGCGCGTGCGAAACGGGCTGCGGCAGCACGACACGGTGACGGCGGCGATTTTCGACGCCGGTTTCAATGCCAACAGCCGCTTCTACGCACAGGCCGATGCGGTGCTGGGCATGACGCCGGGCGACTACCGCGCCGGTGGTGCGCGCACGGTGATCCGCTTCGCCATCGGCCAGTGCACGCTGGGCGCGATCCTGGTGGCGCAGAGCGAGCGCGGCGTGTGCGCGATCTCGCTGGGCGACGACGCCGAGGCGCTGCTGCACGAGCTGCAGGACCGCTTCCCGCGCGCCGAGCTGATCGGTGGTGACGCCGACTTCGAGCAGCTGGTGGCGACGGTGGTCGGCTTTGTCGAGGCGCCGGCGCTGGGGCTGGATTTGCCGCTGGACGTGCGCGGCACCGCCTTCCAGCAGCGGGTGTGGCAGGCGCTGCGCGAGATTCCGCCCGGCGAGACCGCCAGCTATCGTGATATTGCCCGGCGCATCGGCGCGCCGCAGGCGGTGCGCGCGGTGGCCGGTGCCTGTGCGGCCAACGTGCTGGCGGTGGCGATTCCCTGCCACCGCGTGGTGCGCACCGACGGCAGCCTGTCCGGCTACCGCTGGGGCGTGGCGCGCAAGCAGGCGCTGCTGGCGCGCGAGGCCAAGCCGTGAGCGCGGGCGCTTGTGGCGCGGCGATGGCCGCTGCGTTCAAACCAGGGCGCGGGCGATGACCATCGACCTGTTTGCCGATCAGCCGCCGGACTGGCAGGAGGGGCTCGGCGACGGCGCGCTGGTGCTGCGTGGTTTTGCGCTGCCGTACGCGGCGGCGCTGCTGCAGGCCTTGCCGTCCTTGCTGGCACAGGCGCCGTTGCGCCACATGCTCACCCCCGGCGGCCAGCCGATGTCGGTGGCGATGAGCAGCTGCGGCGACTACGGCTGGGTCAGCGATCGCCGCGGCTACCGCTACGCGGCGCAGGACCCGGTCAGCGGCCTGCCATGGCCACCGCTGCCGGCGGACTGGTTGCAACTGGCCGCCAGCGCGGCGGCGGCAGCCGGTTTTGCCGGCTTTGCGCCGGATGCCTGCCTGATCAACTGCTACCAGCCGGGCGCGCGCATGGCGCTGCACCAGGACCGCGACGAACGCGACTTCAGCCAGCCCATCGTGTCGGTGTCGCTGGGGCTGCCGGTGGTGTTCCTGTTTGGCAGCCTGCAGCGCAGCGAACGCGCGCAACGGGTGCCGCTGGCGCACGGCGACGTGGTGGTGTGGGGCGGGCCGGCGCGGCTGCGCTACCACGGCGTGCTGCCGCTGCAGCCGGGCAGCCACCCGCTGCTGGGGGCGCAGCGCCTCAATCTCACCTTCCGCAAGGCGCGTTAGCGGCGGCCCTTGACCCGGTCGTGCCCGGTCACGCGTCTGGCGTTGCCGCTACCGTTCAGCACCCGTTGCTGTAACAACGCCGCACCCCACAGGCTGGGGCGCGGCGTTGGTTTTTATTGCCTGAGCGGCATGACCGCCACGGCCGGGCGGTGCGGATAGCCGCGACAAGGTTGGCCGCAGCGTTGCGGCCAACCTTGCGGCTTACTCGATGGCCGAGCTGGCGCGCGTCTGCTGTCGCAGCAGGAATTTCTGGATCTTGCCGGTCGAGGTGCGCGCGATCGGGCCGAAGATGATGCGCTTGGGCACCTTGAAGCGGGCGAGGTGGGCGCGGCAGTGTTCGATCACCGCCGCCTCGTCGCCGCTGACGCCTTCGCGCAGCTCGATGAAGGCACACGGCACCTCGCCCCATTTCGGGTCCGGCAATGCCACCACCGCCGCCGCGATCACGTCAGGGAAGCGGCACAGCACGTCCTCCACTTCCAGCGACGAGATGTTCTCGCCGCCGGAGATGATCACGTCCTTGGAGCGGTCCTTGATCTTGACGTAGCCGTCGGGCTGGATCACCGCCAGGTCGCCGGTGTGGAACCAGTCGCCGGCCAGCGCCTCGGCGGTGGCCGCCTCGTTCTTCAGGTAGCCCTTCATCACCAGGTTGCCGCGGAACATGATCTCGCCCATGGTCTCGCCGTCGTGCGGCACTTCCTGCATCGTCTCCGGATCCAGCACCGTCATGCCGTGCTGCATGGTGTAGCGCACGCCCTGGCGGCCGTTGCGTTCGGTGCGGCGGGACAGGTCCAGCGCCTGCCACGCCGGCTGCTTGGCGCAGACCGCGGCCGGGCCGTAGGTCTCGGTGAGGCCGTAGACGTGGGTGATGTTGAAGCCGAGCTTCTCCATGCCCTCGATCACCGCCGACGGCGGTGCGGCACCGGCCACCAGGCAGTTGACCGGATGGGTTATGCCCTGCTTGCACTCCGCCGGCGCGTTGATCAGCATGGTGTGCACGATGGGCGCGCCGCAGTAGTGGCTGACCTTGTGCTGCTTGATCAGCTCGAAAATCAGGCGCGGGTCGACGCGGCGCAGGCAGACGTTGGTGCCGACGTTGGCCGCAACCGTCCACGGGAAGCACCAGCCGTTGCAGTGGAACATCGGCAGCGTCCACAGGTAGATGGCGTGGTGCGGCATGCCCCAGTCGACGATGTTGCTGATGGCGTTGAGGTAGGCGCCGCGATGGTGGTAGACCACGCCTTTCGGGTTGCCGGTGGTGCCGGAGGTGTAGTTCAGCGCGATGGCGTCCCACTCGTCGGCCGGCAGCTGCCAGGCAAACTCCGGATCGCCGCCGGCGAGGAAGGCCTCGTATTCCATCTGCCCCAGGCGCTCGCCGGGGCCGTCGTATTCCGCGTCGTCGACATCGATCACCAGCGGCGGTGTCTCCAGCAGTGCCAGTGCCGGCGCGATGGTGAAGCTGAACTCGCGGTCGGTGATCAGCACCCGCGCCTCGCCGTGCTGCAGCATGAAGGCGATCGCCTCCGGGTCCAGCCGGGTATTGAGGGTGTTCAGCACCGCGCCGGACATCGGCACGCCGAAGTGACACTCCACCATCGCCGGGATATTGGGCAGCATCACCGCCACGGTGTCGCCGGCGGTGACGCCATGGCGCTGCAGCGCCGAGGCCAGACGCCGGCTGCGGGTGTAGGTGTCGCGCCAGTTGCGCTGCAGGCTGCCGTGGATGACGGCGATGTGTTCGGGGTAGACGCTGGCGGCACGCTCGATGAAACCCAGCGGCGACAGCGCGGTGAAATTGGCGGCGGTCTTGCAAAGACCGCTCTGGTAGGGCTTGCGTGCTTGTGACATCCGGCTCTCCTGTGGTGCTGCTTTGTGTGGTGCCGTCCGGCCCGGGGCAGGGCGGCGCCAACTGTTATCCGGTCGATGGTTGCGGCAAAACCTTGCGCAACTTTGTGTCAAATGTAACGAATCGTTGCCACCGCGGCATTTTGTGGTGACGCTGCTCTAAAATGGGGTTTTTACTCGCTATGCCAGTGTTTTCTGGCCAAGGAGCGTCGTGATGATGCAACACCCGCCGCCAGAGGCCGCGCCCGGTGCCATGCTGCTGTCCGGGCTGGACCTGCTGGACCAGGGCGTCACCGTGTTCGATGCCGAGCTGAAGCTGGTGGCCTGCAACCAGCGCTTCCTGACGCTGCTGGATTTTCCGCCACAGCTGGCGGCGGTGGGCACGCCGTTCGAAGCCTATATCCGTTATAACGCCTGCCGCGGCGAATACGGCCCCGGCGATGCGGAGTTGCAGGTGGCGGAGCGGGTGGTGCGCGCGCAGCGCTTCGAGCGCCATGACCTTGAGCGCCTGCGTCCGGACGGCTCGGTGCTGCGCGTGCGCGGCGAGCCGTTGCCGCAGGGTGGGTTCATCGCGCTGTACACCGACCAGACCGAACAGCAGGCCTACGCGCGGCTGCTGCAGCAGCAAAAGCAGGATCTGGAAGGTCACGTCGGGCAGCGTACCGCCGAGCTGGAGCAGGCGCGGCACCAGTTGCGTGCCGCGCAGGCGGCCAATGTGCAGCTTGCTGCCGACTTGCAGCGCAGCGAACAGCGGCTGCGGCTGATCACCGACACCATCCCGGCGCTGATCGCCTATTTCGACCACGGCCAGATCTACCGTTACGCCAACAAGGGCTACGCCGACTGGTTCGGCCGCGACAGCGCGCAGATGAGCGGGCGCCACATCTCGCAGGCGCTGGGCAGCAAGTTCTACGCCGCGGTGCAGCGCTACGTCGAAGAGGCGCTGACCGGCAAGCAGCTCAGCTACGAGTACTCGATGGAAAAGGACGACGGCAGCACCATCTTCGCGCGCAGCACGCTGGTGCCGGAGATCGCCGCCGACGGCGAGGTGCTGGGCTGCTTCGTGCTGTCCTTCGACATCACCGAGCAGAAACAGACCCAGGCGGCGCTGGTGCAGGCGCAGAAGATGGAGGCCATCGGCCAGCTGTCCGGCGGCATGGCGCACGACTTCAACAACATGCTGACCGTGGTGCTGGGCAACCTCGGCGAATTGCGCCGCCACCTGCAGCAGCAGCCGGCGCTGCTGGACTATCTCGACCCGGCGCTGCACGCCGCCGGGCGCGGCGTGGAGCTGGTGCGGCGGCTGCTGGGTTTTGCCCGCCAGCAGCCGCTGCTGGCACAGCCGGTACGCATCGGCGAGCTGATTCGCGGCATGATGCAGCTGCTGCAGCGCTCGCTGCCGGAAAACATCGTGCTGGATTGCCAGCTGGCGGCGGAGCACGACTACGTGATGGCCGACGCCAACCAGCTGGAAAGCGCCATTCTCAACCTGGTGCTGAACGCGCGCGACGCGATGCCGGACGGCGGCAGGCTGCAGATTGCGGCCAACGTCGAGACGCTGGATGTGCGCGCCGCCGCCGAGTGGCAGCTGGCCGCCGGCGACTATATCCGCATCGATGTGACGGACAATGGCTGCGGCATGGCGCCGGCGCTGCAGCTGCGCGTGTTCGAACCGTTCTTTACCACCAAGCAGTTCGGCAGCGGCAGCGGCCTCGGGCTGGCGATGGTGTACGGCTTTGCGCGCCAGTCCGGCGGCCAGGTCAGCGTCAGCAGCCAGCCTGGGCGCGGCAGCGTGTTCAGCCTGCGCCTGCCGCGCACCACGCCGTCGGCGCAGCCGCACGGCCGGCTCGATTTCAGCGGCAAGGCCGGTGGCCGCGAGCGGCCGCTGGTGTTGCTGGTGGAGGACGATCCGGAAGTGCGGCGCGTGGTGCAGCGGCAGCTGAGCGCGCTCGGCTACCCGGTGGTGGAGGCGGAAAACGGCGACGAGGCGACGCTGCTGCTGGCCAGCATCGCCGATATCGGCCTGCTGCTGAGCGACATCGTGATGCCGGGGCAGCTCGGCGGCCGCCGCCTGGCGGCGCTGGCGCGGCAGCAACGGCCGGCGATCCGCATCCTGCTGATGAGCGGCTACGCCGCGCCGCCGGAAGCGGAGGACGACAGCACCCGTGACATTCCGCTGCTGGCGAAACCCTTTACCGAGGCCCAGCTGGGCCGGATGCTCGACGAGGTGATGCTGTGTCCCCCAATGAACTGACGCCGGCGGCACCGGCCGAAAAACTGATCTACGTGGTGGAAGACGATCTGGCCGTGGCGCGGCTGATCAGCGGTGTGCTGGCGGAGTACCAGTTCCGTCACGAAACATTCCGCGCCGGCCACGCCTTCCTGCAACGGCTGCGGCAGCAGGCGCCGGATTTGTGCATCGTCGATCTCGGCCTGCCGGACATGGACGGCATGGCGCTAGTGCGGCAGATCCGCGAGCGCCATCGCTGCGGCGTGATCATCCTCACCGGGCGCGGCCATGTCGGCGACCGGGTGATGGGGCTGGAAAGCGGCGCCGACGACTACATCATGAAGCCGTTCGAGCCGCGCGAGCTGGTGGCGCGGGTGCGCAGCATCCTGCGCCGCTGCGAGGCGCCGGGCGAGATCGGCGACGCGGCGCGGCAACGGGTGGCGCATTTTTCCGGCTGGCGTTTCGACGTGGCGCGGCTGTCGCTGTACGCGCCGGACGGCGGTGAGCGCCCGCTCAGCGCCGGCGAAGGGCTGATGCTGCTGCGCTTCCTGGAGCGCCCCAACCGCGTGCTGCCGCGTGAGCAGCTGCTGGGGCAGCACGACATCTCGCCGTTCGACCGCAGCATCGACGTGCGCATCTCGCGGCTGCGGCGCAAGCTGGAAGACGACTCCTACAATCCGCGCCTGATCAAGACCGTGTACGGCGCCGGCTACCTGTTCGTCAGCAGCGTGGTGTGGGAATAGCGCGTTCGCGCGTTGCGGAACAAGGCTGCGGCCAACCTTGTGCTCAAGGTTGGCCGCAGCGTTTTGACATTTGCCTTTACACCGGCAGTTCGCAGCCGCTGCGGGCGCTGTCCAGCCCCAGCTCGATCAGCTGCATCACCGCAATCGCGTCGTCCGCCGGCACCGGGTTGGCGCCTTCGCCGCGGATTGCTGCCGCCACCGCACTGTAGTAGTGGCGGTAGTCGCCGTTCAGGGTGGGCACCACGTCGCCGTGCTCCTCGCCATCCTGCTGCCAGTAGTGCAGGCCGTGCAGCGTGTCCTCGCCCCAGCCGGTGCAGCCCGGCGCCTCGCCGCGTTTCAGTGCCGCTTCCTGGGTGTCCAGCCCGTATTTCACGTAGCTGCCCAGCGTACCGTGCACCGCGAAGCGCGGTACGCCGCCGCTGATCAGGCTGCTGGCCGACAGCCGCACCCGCAGCCGGCCGTAGTGCAGCTGCACGTGGAAGTAGTCGGTGGCGACGGCCCCGCAGCGCTGCGCGGCGAAGTCGGCGTGGATTGTGCGCGGCCGGCCGAACAGCTGCAGCGTCTGGTCCAGCAGATGCGGGCCGAGATCGAACCATAGCCCGCCGCCGCCGCCGGCGGATTCGCGCCAGCGCGCCTGCACCTGCGGCCGGTAGCGCTCGAAGCGCGACTCGAACAGCGCGATGTCGCCCAGCGTGCCTTCCTGCAGCAGCTGGCGCACGGTGAGAAAGTCGGCATCCCAGCGCCGGTTGTGAAAGGCCGATAACAGGCAGCGGTGCACGCCGGCCATCACCTGCAGCTCCTGCGCCTCGGCCGCGGTTAGCGTGAACGGCTTGTCGACCACCACGTGCTTGCCGGCGGCCAGTGCCGCCGCGGCCAGCGGGAAGTGGCTGTCGTTGGGGCTGGCGATCACCACCAGGTCGATGTCCGGATCGGCCAGCACCAGCGCCACGTCACTGAGTACGCGGCTGCCGGGGTGCTCGTGCAGCAGCTGTTCACCCTTGCTGCTGACGATGGTGTGCAGGCACAGTTGCGGGCAGGCGTGCAGCAGCGGGGCGTGGATGGTACGGCCGGCGTAGCCGTAGCCGATCAGGGCGACATTCAGGGGCATGCTCATGGTGGGTCTTCCGGTGGGTCTCTGCTTTCAGCCTAGTCCAAGGGTGGCGGGCGGCTGGATTCATTGCGTGGCGGGCGGCGCTTTAATGGCCTGGCATGAGGGGACGGGGCAGGGGCAAGAAAAAGCCCCGTGTCGTGACACGGGGCCGCTGGCCTTACTGGGCGGCTGAGGCGGCCGGCGGCGCGTCTTCCTCGGCGGCTTCCTCCCACGGCAGGGCAACACGGGTGCTGTTGACCAGCAGCGTGCCGTTCTTGAAGTCGATCTTGGTGGCCAGCTGGCCATTCTGCTGCGAGATCAGCTTCTGGCTTTCCCATTCGCTGAGCTGGGCGTCGAGCAGGCTCTTGGCCAAGTTGTCGATTTCGCCGAGATCCGGTTGCTCTTCGGCGCTGGCGTCGACGGTGAACAGGTTGCGCGCCTGCGCCACCACCATGTTTTCCAGCGTCTGGCGCGGCAGCTCGATGTTGAGCAGCGCGATGAAGCGCTTGATGAATTCCAGCGGCGTCTTCAGGTCGCTTTCCTGCAGCCCCTGCAGCGCGATCTGGCCGTCAAGCTTGGCTTCGCCGGTCGGCATGCGCAGCGAGAAGGTGTTGATCATGATCTTCGGATCGTTGATCAGCAGCGGCAGGCCCTGCTTGGTGATCGCCTCGATGTAGCGCTTGCGCAGCTGCGTCGGGTCCTTTTCCTCGAACGGGATGCGGGTGAAGGCCTGGTCCAGCTTCACCAGCGTCGGGCCGTGCAGGTGGTTGGCGGAGATGTCCAGCTTCAGCGGCCCGTACACGCTGTCGTTGTAGCTGAAGGTGTCGAAATCCAGCTTGCCGCGAGTGTTGATGAATTCTTCCTGCTCGCTGGTGACGATCTGGTACTTCAGGTTTTTCAGCTCGACATTCGACGGGCGGAATTCGCCGCTCGGGTTGATGAACTCGCCGACGCGCACACGGCTGACCAGGTGGATCAGCTCGTTGAGCTTGATGCTGTACGGAATGCTCTCGTTCCACTTCAGGCTGACATTGGCCACCGACAGCTCGCCGGTGCCGAGCTTGACGCCGGTGTTGCCGGGGCGCACGTCGGACAGGTAGCGGATGTTGTCGAAGCTGAAGCGGCCCTTGGGGCCGGCTTCCAGTACGAAACCGGGCGATACCGATTCGGCCTGGTATTCCTTGTAGCCGTCGGCGTAGTTCAGGCGCAGGTCGAAACCGCGCCAGGTCATCTTCACGCCGGCGAGGGTCTCCTCGTAGTCGAATTGCGGCACCGCCACGCTCAGTTCGCCACCGCCGGCCAGGCCGAGGCGGTTGACCACGGTGATCGGCTCGGCGTCGCCAAAGAAGCGCTGCAGTGTCTTGCGCGTGCCCTCGCTCATGTCGAAGGTGGTCTCGACGCGGGCGCGGCCGGGACTGAAGTGGCCGCTGAGCAGACCCGGCAGCGGGCCGTGCGCCACGTCGTGGTGGTAGCGGATGGTGCCCTGGAACAGCGGGCGCACGTTTTCCGGCAGCAGGCCGATGTAGGGGCCGAGCAGTTCCTGGTTGAACTCCAGCTCGGTGGTTTCCTGCGACGAGAACCAGCCGCGCTGGTACTGGTGCGACTTGACCTTGAACACCGACATCGCCGCAATCATCTGGTGTTGCTCTGCCAGCGTCTCCTCGGCCTTGATGCCGGCCCAGTAGGAAAAAGCGCCATAGAAAGCAAAAGTGCCGGCGACAGCGGCGGCGGTGAGTTTGATAGCGTGCTTGTTGACGTTCACGATCCGGCCTGAGTGACGAAATGACTGCGTATCTTACAATAGCCGCGCCGGTGTGACGAATCGGTACGCTGGCGACTGTCGATTCTTTTGCCGTTTACGCCGGCGAATTGTGTAAAATGCCGCGTTATCTCTATTAAAACCAAGAGGTTTGACTACGAATGGAATGGCTTAACGGTCTGATCGACCTGCCCTGGTGGGGTTATATCGTGGTGGCATTGGCCCTGACCCACATCACCATCGCGTCGGTGACCATCTTCCTGCATCGTCATCAAGCGCACCGCGCACTGGATCTGCACCCGATTCCTAGCCACTTTTTCCGTTTCTGGCTGTGGCTGACGACCGGCCAGGTCACCAAGGAATGGGCGGCGATTCACCGCAAGCACCATGCGCGCTGCGAAACGGCGGAAGATCCGCACAGCCCGCAAGTGCTGGGCATCAAGAAAGTCATGTGGGAAGGCGCCGAACTGTACCGCGCTGCCTGCAAGGACCGCAGCATCATGGAAAAATTCGGCCACGGCACGCCTGACGACTGGCTGGAACACAATCTGTACACCAAGCACACCGGCAAGGGCATCCTGCTGATGCTGGCCATCGACGTGCTGCTGTTCGGCGCCGCCGGCCTGTCGATCTGGGCGGTGCAGATGGCGTGGATTCCGTTCTTTGCCGCCGGCGTGATCAACGGTATCGGCCACTTCTGGGGCTATCGCAACTTCGAGAACGAAGACGCCTCCACCAACGTGCTGCCGTGGGGCATCCTGATCGGTGGCGAAGAGCTGCACAACAACCACCACACCTTCGGTACCTCGGCCAAGCTGTCGTACAAGTGGTTCGAGTTCGACATCGGCTGGATGTACATCCGCATGCTGGAAATCTGCGGCCTCGCGAAGGTGCGCAAGGTGGCGCCGCGGCTGGTGGAAGAGCAGCGTACCCAGCAGCTGGATCTGGAGCACCTGCAGGCGATCATCGCCAACCGCTACGCGGTGGCGGCGCGCTATGCCCGCGAGCTGAAGGACGTGTACCGCGTCGAGGTGGAAAAGCTGCACCTGCCGGAGCTGAAGGCGCCGCAGCTGGTGCGCAAGATGAAGGTCTGGCTGAAGCAGGACGCCAAGGACACCCCGGCGCAAGAACGCGAACAGCTGGCGGTGGTACTGGAAAAGAGCCAGGTGCTGCACACCGTGTACTCGATGCGCCAGGAACTGTCGCGCCTGTGGGAGCGTTCGTCGCTGACCCGTGACGAGCTGCTGAAGGAACTGCAGGACTGGTGCGCCCGCGCCGAGGCCAGCGGTATCGAATCGCTGCAACGTTTCTCGCTGAGCCTGCGTCGCGCCTCGGTGGCCTGACCACCGCTGTTGTCTGAATCCAGCGCCGGAGCGAGTCTCCGGCGTTTTGTTTGGTGCCGCTGGTCGGCACCCGTGCCCACCATCCATTTATTCGGGAGTCGCAATGAGTCTGTATCGCCACAAACCAGGCAAGCGCATGTCGGAAGCCGTGGTCGTCAACGGCCTGATCTACACCGTACAGGTACCGGAAAGCGGCGAGGGTGATGCCCGCGCGCAGACCGCCGAGACCCTGGGCCTGATCGACACCGTGCTGGCCGAGCTGGACAGCGACAAGAGCAAGATCGTGGAAGCCACCATCTTCCTGACCGACCTCGCCGATTTCGATGCCATGAACGAGGCGTGGGACGCCTGGGTGGCGGAGGGCGATGCCCCGGTGCGTTGCACGGTACAGGCGAAACTGGCCCACCCGGACTGGAAGATCGAGATCCGCATCGTCGCCAGCCGCTAAGCTTGGCGTCGCCGGCCGTTTGGCCGCCGCGTAAAAAGGCCGCCAGCACCCTCACCGGTGCTGGCGGCCTTTTGCATGCCATATGGCCGGCCTTGTTCCGTATCCGTGCGCAAGGATGCGGGGCTTGAGTGGGGGCAAGGTTGGCCGCAACGCATTGCGGCCAACCTTGGTGGTGGGCTTATTCGCTGAGCGACTCCAGCTTCCACTCGCCACCGCTGCGCAGCGTCAGCGCGAACTGGTGGTGGATCAGCAGCGTGCTGCGGTGGCCGACGCTGACCAGCGTGGCGTGCGGCAGGCGGCTGCGCAGCAGGCGGTACAGCGCCTCTTCCAGCCCTTCGTCCATCGCCGAGGTCGCCTCGTCGAGGAAGATCACCTTCGGCGCCGCCAGCAGCAGACGGCCGAAGCCCAGCCGCTGCTGCTCGCCCAGCGACAGGATGCGGCCCCAGTCGGCCTCTTCGTCCAGTTTGTCGATCAGGTGGCCCAGCTGCACCGAACGCAGTACTTCCGCCGCGCGCTCGTTGTTGGCCGAGGCCGGGTGCGGGTAGTGCAGCGCCGCGCGCAGGCTACCCAGCGGCAGGTAGGGGCGCTGCGACAGGAACAGCACCTCGCTCTGCGGCGGGCGCTGGATGTGGCCGTCGCAGTGCGGCCACAGCCCGGCGATGGCGCGCAGCAGCGTGGTCTTGCCGCTGCCGGACGGGCCGCGGATCAGCAGCGCCTGGCCGGCGCTGAGGCTGAAGCTGAGCTGGGACAGCAGCGTCTGGCCGTCGGGGGTGCGCAGCGACAGCTGTCGCACGCTGAGGCCCTCGCTCTGCGGTGTCAGCTCCGGGGTCGGCAGCTGGTCGGCGCTGTGGATGGCGTCGATGAAGCCGGTCAGACGATCCAGCACCGCCTTGAAGCCGGCGAACTCGTCGTAGGCGCTGCGGAAGAAGGACAGGTTGCTTTGCAGCTGACCGAAGGCCTGCGAGGTCTGCACCATGTCGCCGAGCGTGATCTGCTTGGAGAAGAAGCGCGGCGCCTGCAGGATGAACGGGAAGATCACCCCGGTCTGGCTGACGATCAGGTTGAAGCCGGACAGCTTCAGTGTCCGGTGCACGATGTCCCAGGCATTGCCGATCACCTGGCGGAAACGCAGGCGCAGGGTGGTGCCCTCGACCTTCTCGCCGCGGTAAAAGGCGATGTTCTCGCCGTACTCGCGCAGCCGCACCAGCGCATAACGGTAGTCGGCGCCGAATTTTTCGTTGAGGAAGTTGAGCCGGATCAGCGGCTTGCCGATGCGGAACGCCAGCACGGTGGCGACGATCACGTAGATGTAGACCATGAACACCAGCCCGCGCGGGATCTCGACACCGAACAGCGCGAACACGCCGGACAGCCCCCACAGGATCAGCGTGAACTCGAAGGTGGACACCAGCGCATCGATCACCCCCATCGCCAGCGACAGCGAGGAGCCGACAAAGCTGCTGATGTCCTGCTGGATACGCTGGTCCGGGTTATCCGCCGGCTTGGCTAGGTGCTGGCTGCGATAGTAGCCCTGCTTGTCCAGCCACTTGCCGAGGAAGTACTCGTTGAGGGATTCCCGCCAGTGAATGGCAAACACCTGGCGCAGGTAGTACTCCAGCAGCGAGCGGCCGACGTGTACCGCCGCCAGCACCCCGAAAATCAGCATCGAGGCCCAGAACAGCTTCACGTTCAGCTGTTGCAGCGCGCTGTACATATCGTTGTACCAGCGCGAGAACAGCACGTTGACGCGCACCCCGGCCAGCGTGATCAGCAGGATGGCACCCAGGCTCAGCAGCGGTTTCCAGCCGCTGATGCGCGGGGTGAAAAACGGTGCCGCCAGCCGCCAGAACTGGCGTCCCCACATGGTGGTGCGCGCCAGCGCGACCCCCAGCAACAGTGATACCAGCAGCGTGATGGCGGTGGCCTTGCCCAGCCAGATGGCGCTTTGCAGCAGTTCCTGACTCCAGTTCATCGGTTCTCCTTATGGCGCAGTAATGCAAAACCCGGTTCGATATGGCCGCCAGCATAGCGTTTTTTGCGCGGGCGGGGCAGCGGCAAACTCCGCTGCGGGGGGATTGACAGCTTTGCTACAATAGCGGTTCACCAATAACCAACTGCACAGGCTCATCCAGTCATGCTTAATCTTTACAACACACTGACCCGCCAAAAAGAAGCATTCAACCCGATCGAACCCGGCAAGGTAAAGATGTATGTGTGTGGCATGACTGTCTACGACCTGTGCCACATCGGCCATGCGCGCATGCTGACCGCCTTCGACGTGATCTACCGCTGGTTTGCCGCCTCCGGTTATGACGTCACCTACGTGCGCAACATCACCGACATCGACGACAAGATCATCAAGCGCGCCGCCGAGCGCGGCATCAGCGCCGAGGCGCTGGTGGAAGAAACCATCGCCGACATGCACGCCGACACCGGGGCGCTGGGCCTGTTGCGGCCAACCTTCGAGCCGCGCGCCACCCAGCACATCGGCGGCATGCAGGACATCATCAGCAAGCTGATCAGCCGCGGCAAGGCCTACCCGGCGGCCAACGGCGACGTCTACTACGCGGTGCGCGAGTTCGACGGCTACGGCAAGCTGTCCGGCAAGACGCTGGACAACCTGCGCGCCGGCGAGCGCGTCGAGGTCGATCCCAACAAGCGCGACGCGCACGACTTCGTGCTGTGGAAAGCGGCCAAGCCGGGCGAGCCGCAGTGGCAGAGCCCGTGGGGCGCCGGCCGTCCGGGCTGGCATATCGAGTGCTCGGCGATGAGCTGCCACCACCTGGGTGAACATTTCGACATCCACGGCGGCGGCGAGGACCTGCAGTTCCCGCACCACGAGAACGAGATCGCGCAGAGCGAGGGCGCGCACGGCCAGCAGTACGTGAACTACTGGATGCACAACGGCTTCATCAACGTCGACGGCGAAAAGATGTCCAAGAGCCTGGGCAACTTCTTCACCATCCGCGACGTGCTCGGCCATTTCGACGGCGAGGTGATCCGCTTCTTCATCGTGCGCAGCCACTACCGCAGCCCAGTCAACTTCACCGACGGCATCCTCAACGACGCCAAGCAGGGCCTGACCCGCCTCTACACCGCCTTGCGCGGGCTGGAACTGCCGGCGTCGAGCGGCATCGACTGGAGCAATGCCTACGCGGCGCGTTTCAAGGCGGCGATGGACGATGACTTCGGCACCTCCGAGGCGATTTCCGTGCTGTTCGAGCTGGCCGGCGAAGTCAACAAGAGCCGCGACGTGCAGCAGGCGCGCCTGCTGAAAGATCTGGCCGGCGTGCTGGGCCTGTTGCAGCGTGATCCGGAAGCCTTCCTGCAGGGCGAGGCCGGCGACGGCCTGTCGGCGGCGCAGATCGAGGCGCTGATCCAGGCGCGCAAGGACGCACGCGCCGCCAAGGACTGGGCCGAGTCCGACCGCATCCGCGACCAGCTGACCGCGGCCGGCATTGTGCTGGAAGACAGCGCCGGCACCACCACCTGGCGCCGTGCCTGAGCACGGGCGGGCAGGGCTGGCCGCTGGCCAGCTTTTGCTTGCCAAACCATTGTCAAGTGCGGATAATGCTGCGTTTTAGATGAAGCGCAGGCAAAACCCCTGCGCCCGATTGAAAAGGAAACCGAACATGCAAGCTGACATCCAGCCGAACTACAAAGAAGTTAACGTGACTTGCTCTTGCGGCAACACCTTTGCCACCAAGTCCACCATGGCCAAAGACGCCTTCCACATCGAAGTGTGCTCCGAGTGCCACCCGTTCTACACTGGCAAACAGAAGATCGTTGACACCGCTGGCCGTGTTGACCGCTTCAACCAGAAGTTCGGCAGCTTCTTCAAGCGCTAATCCGCTTGCAGCAGTCCGGAAAAAGGCAGCCACGGCTGCCTTTTTTGTTGTTCCGGTTTATCCTGAAGCCCATTGTCCGAGTACGGCTGTCCCATGCTGACCTATAGCGACTCCTCCCAGTCCCGCCTGCCTGCCGCCACCGAAAAGCCGTGGCTATTGTTGTTGCTGACCTTTGTCTGGCTGTGGCCGGGCATTGTGGGGCACACGCCGTGGAAGCCGGACGAACCCTACGTCACCGCCGTGGTGCAGCACATGCTGGCCGGCGGCCCGTGGTGGCTGCCGGCGATCGACGGCCAGGCGTATCTCGACAGCGCGCCGCTGTATTACTGGGTGGCAACCCTGTTCGCGCGGCTGCTGTCGCCGTGGCTGCTGCCGCTGCATGATGCGGCGCGGCTGGCGACGCCGCTGTTCATGGCCATCGGCCTTGCCTTTGCCGGCGGGGTTGGCCGCGAGCTGATCGGCCGCCGTCATGGCCGCAGCGTGGTGCTGATCCTGATCGGCTGCCTGGGGCTGATCGTCACCGGCCACGAGATGAACCCGGTGGTGGCCGGCTTTGCCGGTTTTGCCGCGGCGCTGTACGCGCTGGTGCTGACGCGGCGGGCGCCGGCGCTGGCTGGTGCCATCCTCGGCGCGGCGACGGTGGTGCTGTTTCTGGCCACCAGCCTGTTGCCGGTGCTGCTGGTGTGGAGCGTGGCGCTGATGCTGCCGGCCTTCGTCAGCTGGCGCAACAAGGGCTACGCCATCACGCTGTTGATGGCGCTGCTGTTTGCCTTGCCGCTGGCGGCACTGTGGCCGCTGGCGCTGTATCGCGGCGCGCCGGCGGTGTTCCATGCCTGGTGGCAGTTCCACGCGCTGGGGCCACTGGACGGCTTCGGCGGCCTCGGTCTGTTCCACGAGTTCGGCTACTACCCGAAGCTGATGCTGTGGTACGCCTGGCCGGCGTGGCCGCTGGCGGCGTGGACGCTGTGGAAGAACCGCCGCTACGAGTTGCCGCTGCTGCAGTTGCCGCTGCTGTTCTTCGCGGTGATCCTGCTGCTGCTGACCTTCTCCAATCGCAGCCATACCGAGGACGCGATGCCGCTGTTGCTGCCGCTGGCGGTGCTGGCGGCGGTGGAGCTGGACAGCCTGCGCCGTGGCGCCGCCGCCTTCCTCAACTGGTTCGGCCTGATGGCGTTCGGCCTGTTCTCGCTGCTGGTGTGGCTGGGCTGGGCGGCGATGAACTTCGGCTGGCCGGCGAAGCTGGCAGAGCGTGCTAGCTATTTCAGCCCCTACTATGAGCCGCAGGTATCGTGGCTGGCGCTGCTGCTGGCACTGGTCGCCACCGCACTGTGGGGCTGGGCGGTGACGCGGCGCCATCTGCGCGGCCGCCAGGCGGTGACCAACTGGGCCGCCGGACTGGCGCTGCTGTGGGGGCTGCTGATGACGCTGTGGCTGCCCTTCCTCGATGCCGCCAAGAGCTACCAGCCGGTGGTGCAGGGCATGATGCGGGCGATGCCGGCCGGCGAGCACTGCGTGTCGGTATCGGCCAGCCAGCAGCTGGCGCGCATCAGCTGGGGCTATTACGCCGGCCTGCGCCTGCAGCCGGTGGCCGACGGTGCCGCGCCGGCCTGCAACCTGTTGCTGATGGTGCGCGACCGTCGTGTCGAGATGCCGCCGCTGCCGGGCTGGCAGGTGCGCTGGAGTGGCAACCGTGCCCGCGACAAGCGCGAGCAGTTCGTGCTGTGGCAGCGCCTGCCGTAAGCGCTCGCCGCCAACAAAAACGCCACCTGACGGTGGCGTTTTGCATGCGGTTGCGGCCAACGTTGGCCGCAGGCGCTAGCTCTGCAGTTCGGGCAGATCGACAAACAGCTGCAGCGCCTCCGGGTTGGCCAGGGCGGTGAGGTTGGTCACCGGCAGACCGTGGATCACGTTCTTCACCGCCAGCTCGACGATCTTGCCGCTGATGGTCTTCGGAATGTCGGCAACGGCGATGATCTTGGCCGGCACGTGGCGCGGGCTGGCGCCGTTCTTGATCTTGTCGCGGATGGCGGCCTGCAGCGTCTTGTCCAGCTCGCAGCCGTCGCGCAGCTTGACGAACAGCACCACGCGCTCGTCGTCCAGCCAGCGCTGGCCGACGACGATGCTGTCCAGCACCGCGTCGAAGGTTTCCACCTGGCGGTAGATCTCGGCGGTGCCGATGCGCACGCCGCCGGGATTGAGCACCGCGTCGGAGCGACCGTAGATGATCATGCCGTCGTGCTCGGTCAGCTCGGCGTAGTCGCCGTGGCACCACACATTGTCGAAACGCTCGAAGTAGGCCTTGCGGTACTTTTCGCCGTCATCGTCGCCCCAGAAGCCGACCGGCATCGACGGGAACGGTTTGGTGCACACCAGCTCGCCCTTTTCGCCGACCACCGGCTGGCCGGCGTCGTTCCAGATCTCCACCGCCATGCCCAGGCCGCGGCACTGCAGCTCGCCGCGGTAGACCGGCAGGCTGGCGCAGCCCAGCGCGAAGCAGGACACGATGTCGGTGCCGCCGGAAATGGAGGCGAGGTTGATGTCGTCCTTGATCGCGTCGTAGACCCAGTCGAAGCTTTCCGCCACCAGCGGCGAGCCGGTGGAGAACACCGCGCGCAGGCAGCTGAGGTCGTAGTCGCGCTTCGGCTGCAGGTCGATCTTGCGCAGGCCGTCGATGTACTTGGCCGAGGTGCCGAACTGCGCGCAGCGATAGGCTTCGGCGTATTGCCACAGGATGTGGCCACCCTTGGCGAACGGCGAGCCGTCGAACAGCATCAGCGTGGCGCCGCTGGCGAGGCCGGATACCAGCCAGTTCCACATCATCCAGCCGCAGGTGGTGAAGTAGAACAGGCGGTCGCCGGCGTGCACGTCGGCGTGCAGCTGGTGCTCCTTCAGGTGTTGCAGCAGGGTACCGCCGTGGCCGTGCACGATGCATTTCGGCTTGCCGGTGGTGCCGCTGGAATAGAGGATGAACAGCGGGTGGTTAAAGCCGACGCGGCGGAACAGCAGCTCGCTGGCGACAAAACTGTCGACGAAGCGCTCGAGGGTGACGGCCTTCGGCACCGTTTCCGCGAAGGCGTCGGTGCGCTCCAGGTAGGGCACCACGATCACTTTTTCCACCGACGGCAGGCCGCTGGCGATGATCTGCATCTTCTCGCTGATGTCGACCTGCTTGCCGTTGTACCAGTAGCCGTCCGGGCAGAACAGCAGGCGCGGCGCGGTCTGGCCGAAGCGGTCCAGCGCGCCGTCGGTGCCGAAGTCCGGCGAACAGCTGGTCCACACCGCGCCGATACTGCTGGCGGCCAGCATCGCAGCCACCGTCTCCGGCATGTTCGGCATGTAGCCGGCAACGCGGTCGCCTTCGACGATGCCGTGTGCCAGCATCGCCTGCTGCAGGCGCGATACCAGATCGGACAACTCCCACCAGGTCAGCTCGCGTTTGACCTTGTCCTCGCCCCAGAACACCATCGCCAGCGTGTCATCTCGGCGGCGCAACAGGTTTTCCGCGTAGTTCAGCGCGGCCTGCGGGAAGAAACGCGCGGCGCGCATGCCGTCCTTGTCTTCCAGCGCCACGCTGCCCTTGTCACCGATCACGCCGGCGTAATCCCACAGCTCGCTCCAGAAGCGCTCCGGGCGCGCGATGCTGGCGTGCCACAGGCTGGAATAGTCGGGATAGCGCTGGTTGTCCAGCGTTTCCGCCAGCCGGGTAAAGGCGGTCAGGTGGGTCGCGCTCAGGCGGGCCGGCGACGGCTGCCAGATCGGATGGTCTGCTGCGTGCATATCAAGTCTCTCCTCAGGAAGCGTGTGGGGTCGCTCAAGGGTGTCGTTCTTTATTATGTAAAGCTGTTTGTCGGCCAGTTTACTGCACAGCCATGCCTGCGGTATAGGCCGCCGGCCGCGCGATCTGTGCCGCGTGTGGCCGGCTGGCGGCGTGTTGCGGCCAACCTTGTCCAGGGTTGGCCGCAAGCGCGGCGGCTCAGTCTTCCGAATAGCTGCCGTCGTGCATCCAGCGTGCGTGCTGCGGTGCTTTGCGCGTTTCTGCCCATTCGTTGAGCATGTCCCACTTCACCTCGTCCAGCATCTGCATCATCTTCGGCGTGCCG